>ERZ507245.3-NODE-3-length-119626-cov-6.51966_pt1 | contig 119626 bp, 112 predicted proteins | sample MGYA00512641_ERZ507245 | MGnify/ENA metagenome assembly ERZ507245
GATCTGTTTTAAAATCCAGAGAATTTGCGAAAGATATGTTTGTGCCCGGCCGTATGGCTATGACCTGCTGTGCGGATGATACCACATTTATCGGCTATGTCTGCAAAAGCCCGGAAGCACGTTCTTTAAGAACAGGAAAATGGGTGAAGGTCGTGGCAGAAGTGGATTATGAGTATATGGACTTCTACAATAAAGAGGGTCCTGTGCTCACCGCAGTATCCGTGGAACAGACAGAGCCGCTGAAAGAAGAACTGGTATATTTCAACTAAAAAAGCGAGGAAATAACTAAGGAGAACCAACCACATGTATTTAATTGCAGGACTTGGAAACCCGGGAAAACAGTATGAGAGAACCCGCCACAATATGGGGTTTGATACCGTGGACGAGCTGGTTGACCGGCATCGGATTCCCGGATCAGGCATCCAGCACAAGGCAATGTACGGCAAAGGGATGATCGCCGGTGAAAAAGTGATACTGGCAAAGCCCCTTACCTATATGAACCTGAGCGGTGATTCTGTACGGGAGTTCATCAATTACTATAAAATAGACCCGGAGACAGAGCTGATCGTCATTTACGATGACATAGATTTGGAGCCGGGACAGATACGCATCCGGAAAAAAGGCAGCGCCGGAGGGCATAATGGAATGAAAAGCATTATCGCACAGCTCGGCACCCAGAATTTTTACCGTATCAAGGTGGGTGTGGGCGCAAAACCGGCAGGCTGGGATCTGGCTGATTATGTGCTGGGCCGCTTTTCCACCCAGGAGAGGGAGGAAGTGGATAAAGCCATCGGGGAGGCTGCGGATGCAGTGGAAGTGATACTCAGTGAAGGCATAGATGCTGCCATGAACAAATATAATGCAAAAAAGAAGTAATGATTCAGTCAAATGGATTACAGCGGGTATCCGCCTATGAAAACCGTTTTGCGGCGGGGCGGATATCTGCACATAAATGCCGGGTAACAGGAGAGGGATATGCAAGCAGTCATACAGCCACTTTTAAATTTAAATGAATATCAGGAAATCAGAAGCCGCCTTCCAAAGAACAGGGGTGTTCTGCAGCTGTCCGGCTGCATTGAATCCCAGAAAGCCCATGTGATGTACGGCCTGTTTGAGGGCATGAGGCAGGACGGGAAGCGAGACAATACCAATTGTCTCATCATTGCCGAAAATGACCTGAAGGCAAAAGAACTCTATGAGGATTACCGTTTTTACGACAAAGAGGTGCTTCTCTACCCTGCAAAGGATCTGATTTTCTTCCAGGCAGATATCCACGGAAATCTGCTGACGAAACAGAGGATGCAGGTGATCGCAGCCCTTCTGCAGAAGAAAGGTGTGACCGTCATCACCAGTATGGGCGGCTGTATGGATTATCTGCTGCCGCTGTCCGTCATTGAGCAGCACGTGCTGCATTTTAAAAATGACAGTGTGCTGGACCTTCAAAAGCTGAAAAAAGATCTGATCAACATGGGATTTGAGTACAGCGCCCAGGTGGAAGCGCCGGGACAGTTTGCCATCCGCGGCGGTATTGTGGACCTGTTTCTTCTCACGGAGGAAAACCCTATTCGAATAGAATTGTGGGGCGATGAGATTGATTCTATCCGAAGCTTTGAGACAGAGAGCCAGCGCTCCATAGAAAATCTGGAGGAGATCACCATCTATCCCGCGGCGGAAATGGTGCTGACCCAGGAGGTACTGGAAAAGGGCTTAAAGGCCATTGAGAAGGAAAAGAATACATCTGTGAGAAAGCTCCGGGAGGCATTTCTCACAGAGGAGGCAGGCAGACTTAAAAACACGGTGGAGGAAGCGGTAAATGCCATGAAGGAGTTCGAGGACTTTGCGGCAGCAGAACACTTTATCCGTTATTTTTATAAGGAGCCTGTGACATTTCTGGACTATTTTGATGAGGATAATACCCTTGTATTCCTGGATGAGACAAACCGTCTTCTGGAAAAAGGGGAGGCTGTGGAGACAGAATTTCGGGAGAGCATGAAGAACCGCCTGGAAAAAGGCTACCTCCTTGCCGGTCAGACAGACCTGCTGTGCGGATGGAAAAAGGTGGTCTACCGTCTGAACCGGAAAAACTGTGTATCCGTCTGTACCATGGAGCAGCAGAAAGCAGACTGGGAAATAAACGGACAGTACCGCACAGTCACAAAATCTGTGAATTCCTATAACAACAGCTTTGAGCTGCTGGTTAAAGATTTGAAATACTGGAAGAAGAACGGCTACCAGGTGCTTCTCCTCTCCGGTTCCAGGACAAGGGCCCAGAGGCTTGCCCAGGACCTTCAGGAACAGGAACTCAACAGTTTTTACACGGAGGACATGGACAGAACCATATCCCCGGGCGAGATCATGACTGCCTACGGCCACGCAAAGCGCGGATTTGAATACCCGCTGATCAAATTTGTCCTGATCACCGAAACCGATATTTTCGGGCAGGAGAAGAAAAAGCGCAGGAAGAAGACTGAGTACAGCGGAAAGAAGATCCAGAGCTTTTCCGAACTGAATGTGGGCGACTATGTAGTCCATGAAAACCATGGCCTTGGTATTTACCGCGGCATTGAGAAGGTCACGGTAGACAAAATCGTCAAGGATTATATTAAGATCGAATACTCCGGCAGGAGCAATCTTTACATTCTGGCAACCCAGCTTGATATGCTGCAGAAATACGCCGGAGCGGATGCGAAAGCGCCGAAACTCAACAAACTGGGCGGTCAGGAGTGGAAGAAGACAAAGACAAGGGTAAGAGGCGCTGTAAAGAACATTGCCAAGGATCTGGTGGCGCTCTACGCTGCCAGACAGTCCCAGAACGGCTATCAGTACGGGCCTGACACAGTGTGGCAGAAGGAATTTGAGGAGATGTTTCCCTTTGAGGAGACGGAAGACCAGCTAAATGCCATTGATGCTGCAAAACACGATATGGAGAGCAGGAAGATCATGGACCGCCTGGTCTGCGGCGACGTGGGATACGGCAAGACAGAAATCGCCATCCGGGCAGCTTTCAAAGCCGTGCAGGAGAGCAAACAGGTAGTGTATCTTGTCCCCACAACCATTCTGGCACAGCAGCACTACAACACTTTTATCCAGAGAATGAAGGATTTTCCGGTCCGTGTGGACCTGCTCTGCCGTTTTAAAACACCGGCGGAGCAGAAGAAGACCATAACAGATCTGCAGAAGGGATTGGTGGACATTGTTATCGGCACCCACCGTCTTCTCTCAAAAGACGTAAAATACAAAGACCTGGGCCTTCTCATCGTGGATGAGGAGCAGCGATTTGGCGTGACCCATAAGGAGAAGATCAAAAGTCTGAAGGAAAATGTGGATGTTCTCACGCTGACAGCTACTCCTATTCCGAGAACCCTGCACATGAGCCTGATCGGTATCCGTGACATGAGCGTATTGGAGGAGGCCCCCATGGACAGAACTCCCATACAGACCTATGTCATGGAGTACAATGAGGAGATGGTCCGGGAAGCTGTCAGCCGGGAAATCGCCCGGGGCGGCCAGGTCTATTACGTTTATAACCGGGTCAATGACATAGATGAGATCACCAACCGGGTAGCAAAGCTGGTCCCGGAGGCAAATGTGGCATTTGCCCATGGACAGATGCACGAGCATCAATTGGAGAAGATCATGTATGGTTTTATCAACGGTGAGATTGATGTGCTTGTCTCCACCACCATCATTGAGACGGGTCTGGACATCTCCAATGCCAATACCATGATCATCCACGATGCGGACCAGATGGGCCTGTCCCAGCTCTATCAGCTCAGGGGCCGCGTGGGCCGTTCCAACCGCACCGCCTACGCATTCCTCATGTATAAGAGGAACAAAATGCTCAAGGAAGTGGCGGAAAAACGCCTTCATGCCATCCGTGAGTTCACGGATCTGGGAAGCGGCTTCAAGATCGCCATGCGTGATCTGGAGATCCGCGGTGCCGGAAACTTACTGGGCGCGGAGCAGCACGGCCATATGGAGGCAGTGGGATATGACCTTTACTGCAAGATGCTGAGTGAGGCGGTAAAGGAGGCAAAAGGAATCAAACAGCAGGAGGACTTCGAGACAACCATCGACCTGGATATGGATGCCTTCATCCCTCCCCGCTACATTCCAAACGAATACCAGAAGCTGGACATATACAAACGCATTGCCGGCATAGAGAACCAGGAGGAGTACGAGGATATGCTGGAGGAGCTCATGGACCGTTTCGGGGAGCCGTCGAAATCCGTACAGAACCTGCTGGCGATCGCCAATCTGAAGGCCCTTGCTCACAAAGTCTATGTGCGTGAGATCAAACAGAACGGCACAGAGGTGAAAATTTCCATGTTTGAGCGTGCAGAACTGGACGCTTCAGGATTCCCGGCTATTCTGGAAAAATATAAGAACAACATGACCATGCGTATGGAAGGCCAGCCATATTTCCTGGTATCTTTAAAGGGCCGCAGGCCAAAAGAGATTCTGGACGCTATGGAAATATTGTCCGGTATTCTCCACGAATTTGAGGGGATTTTACAGGAAAAAGAGGAAAATCCCTTGCCCTGAACGGAAAAAAAGCTTATACTATAAAGCGTCGGCGCACCCTATGGCCGATGCTTTATCTCATACCCCTTGGGGAAACAGGAAAACACAGGAGGACTTTATGAATAAATTTACAAAAACTCTCGCCTGCGCGGGACTTGTAGTGGTTCTGGGAACCACAAGCCTTGCTGGCTGCGGGAAATCACTGGACGGAACGAAAATAGCTGCTACCTGCGGTGATGATAAAATAACTCTGGGAACGGCCAATATGATGCTTCGCATGACACAGGCACAGATGGCCTCATACTATTCCATGTTCGGCGGCTCCACGGCCGGAATCTGGGATCAGGAAGGCGAGGACGGCAAAACTTACGGTGAAAACACCAAAGACGACATGATGGACCAGATACATAACATGGTACTCTTAAAACAGCATGCCAAGGACTATGACGTGACCATCACAGAGGACGAGCAGAAAAAAATCGAAGAGGCAGCCAAGAAATTCATGGATGACAACGATGCAGAAACCATTGCCAAACTGGCTGTCAGCCAGTCTGATATTGAAACCATCCTGGAGTTCTACACCTACCAGGAAAAAATGTACGACCCCATGACTGCTGATGTGGACACCAATGTGGAGGATTCCGAAGCTGCACAGAGCAAAATAACCGTCTGCCAGATATCCACAGCCGGAACCCAGGATGAGGAAGGCAAAACCGTGGAACTGACCGACGAAGAAAAACAGGCCAAAAAAGACCAGGCTCAGGCCGTCCTTGACAAAATCAATGCCCAGGAAGACCCGGCAGCCGCAGATATGGATGCCCTTGCCAAAGAGGTGGACGAGAACCTGACTGCATCCACCAAAACCTTCGGCAGCGACGACACTGCCCTGGACGATAAACTCAAGGAAGCCGTTAAGTACCTGACCGACGGACAGGTAGCCCCTGAAGTCATTGAAGGCGAGGACGCCTACTATGTTGCCCGCATGGATGCCACCTTCGACGAGGACGCCACTCAGTCCAAAAAAGAAAGCATCATCACCGAGCGCAAACAGGAAGCCTACAATGACCTCCTGAAAGAGTGGGGCAAAGACACCAAAATAGACGTAGACAAAAAAGTCTGGAAAAAAGTAACCTTAACTGATTCCGACTCCTACACCTTCAAACAGCCCGAAACCACCGACACAGGTGACACCGGAGCCGCTGACACCGGCGACACCAACACAGGAGATACCGGAGCTGCTGACACCGGCGACACCAATACAGGCGATACCGGAGCCGCTGACACCGGCGACACCAATACAGGCGATACCGGAGCCTCTGACACTGACAACACCGACGCAGCAAACGCCGAGTAACACTATCTTTAAATACCGGGTAATCACTATCCACCGAATAACTAAAACTGCAGGGTCCAGCCAACCAACTGAACCCCTGCAGTTTTTTTACTCCAGCCGCATCCAAAGTCAGGTAAAAGAGGCGCGGGGCCGGGGGCGGGAAAGCATTCCAGGCAGGCGAGGCTAAGCGGAGAGAGGCGAAGATCCACCGTCAGCAGTCACTTAATGAGGAGGCCTCTGCCGACGAATTTAGTGAATGCTAGGCGGTTAGCTGAGCCGCTCGGAGCCTCGAGCAGGCCTGGAATGCTTTCCCGCCCCCGGCCCCGCGCCTCTTTTACCGTCCCTTTTGCCCTCCCTTTTCCACAGCCATATCCATAAACCTCCTCCCCCCATCCGTCAAAAACTTATTCCTATGCCATACCACATAATGCACCCTCTCAAACCCCTCATCCTCAATCTCCCTCTTACAAACCCTTCCCTCCGATATTTCCCTCTCCACCAGCATCTCCGGCAGCACTGCCACACCAATCCCTTTCTGCACCCCTTTAATGATCGCCTGCGTACTGGCGCTCTCCCAGAGAGGCTCCGGCGTCATCCCTCTCACTGCAAACACATGGTCCACCAGTGTCCTGCCCACGCTCCCCTTCTCCCTTGCAAGAAGATCATACTCCTTTAAATCCCTTACAAACACCTTCTCTTTAACCGCCAGCTCATGCCCCACAGGCACAATGAGCACCAGCCTGTCCTCTGAGAAAGCCCGTGTCTCCAGCTCAGGCTCGGAAATCCCCCCTTCGATCAGGGCAAGATCCAGCTCATTATTCAGCAGCCCTCTCTGCAGGTTCCCCGCATTGGAGATCATCACCTTAACCTTCATGTCCGGCCGCTCCCTGCAAAATGCACTTACCAGATCAGGCAGAAAAAAATTCCCGAGGGAAATGCTTGCCCCCACCCGCAGCACACCAAACGCGTCCCCGTTCAGCAGTCCCTTTTCCAACCTATCAAAGGACTCCACAATATGAAGTGCCTGTGCATAGAACTGCCGCCCGGCTTCCGTTACGAACAGCCTTCTGTTCATTCGGTCAAATAATCGTACCCCGTAATGCTGTTCGATCTCCTGGATCGTTCTCGTAACAGCAGGCTGTGTCATGTGAAGGTTTTTCGCTGCCTGCGTGATATTTTCCAGCCGGTAAACCTCCAGAAAAATCTTCATATGTCTTATCGTCATGTTTTTCCTCCGATTCATAACTAAAATGATATTATATCAATAAAATAATAGCATTTTACATATTGATACACAAGGGATATGATGAAGAAAAGGAGGCATTATAAGGAAATGGAAAAGACAGAGACAAAGAAAAAATATCTGCTGCTGAAGTTGTTTTTCAGTACTCTGTATATCAGCAGTTTTACATTTGGCGGGGGATTTGTAATTGTCACATTTATGAAGAGAAAGTTTGTGGATGAACTCCACTGGATAGATGAGCAGGAAATGCTGGATCTGGCGGCGCTTGCCCAGTCCTCACCGGGGGCCATTGCCGTAAACGCCGCTATTTTAGTGGGCTGGCGTGTGTGCGGGTTTGCCGGGATGCTGACAGCGGTGCTGGGGACCATTCTTCCGCCCATGCTCATCCTGTCCGTTATATCATTCTTCTATGCAGCATTTGCCAGCAATGTGTATGTGGCATTGGTGTTAAAGGGGATGCAGGCAGGTGTTGCCGCAGTGATCCTCGATGTGGTATGCGGATTGGGGAGCAATGTGTTCAAAGAAAAAAGCGGACTCAGCATTGCCATTATGGCAGCGGCCTTTGCAGCTACTTTCTTCTTTGACGTGAATGTCATTTATATCATTCTGACTGCCGGTATCATTGGGGCCGGAAAGGCATTTTGGATATACAGAAAGGGGAAGACAGCATGATCTATATAAAGTTGTTTTTAAGCTTTCTTCAGGTGGGAATGTTCAGTGTGGGCGGCGGCTATGCGGCAATGCCCCTGATTCAGAATCAGGTGGTGGAGGCGCATAAATGGCTGACCATGGGTGAGTTTACAGATCTGATCACCATAGCGGAAATGACTCCCGGCCCTATAGCTGTCAATTCTGCCACATTTGTGGGAATCCGGATAGCCGGCTGGCAGGGGGCTGTCATCGCCACCTTTGGCTGCATTCTGCCATCCTGTCTGATCGTATCCCTGCTGGCCTGCATTTATTACAAATACAAAGGCGTATCTGCCATGCAGTCTGTACTGGCCTGTCTGAGACCGGCTGTGGTGGCCCTCATTGCGGCGGCAGGTATCTCCATACTGCGCGTGGTGCTTTTCGCGGGCTCAGGGATCAGCCTGCAAGCAGTCAACTGGGTCGGGGCGGGATTGTTTCTGGCAGCTTTTGCGGTGCTGCGAAAACTGAAATGGAATCCCATTTTGGTCATGAGCCTGTGCGGCGTCCTGAATCTGTGTATTGGGATCATAAGCGGAATGTGATGGAAACACAGGCCGATTATATCGTTTCCTTTTTCCTGTACTGCATGGGTGTCATCCCATAGGTCCGGCAGAAGGCCCGGGTAAAATAGTTCTGGTCCCCATAGCCGCAGGAAAACGCGATTTCTCCGATGCTGAGGGACGTACCCCGGAGGAGTCTGCATCCGTTTTCCAGACGTACCTGGCAGATATAGTCATGGATGGAAATGTGATAGGTTTCCCTGAATTTCCTGGTCAGGGAGGCCCGGCTGCAGAAAAACTGGCGGCAAAGGTCATCAATGGTGAGTTTCTGGTCATAGTGCTTTTGGATGTAGTTGTGCACTTCACTGACAAGCTCATTTTTAGACAGATTCATACGGTTGCTGAGTGTAATGTACTGGGCACAGACTTCCATGATGGTTACCAGAGAGTCAATAGTCCCCTGTTCCCGGACAGGAATGCCGGCAATGGCCTCCTCAAGGGCATTGGCATCGGTTACAAGGGGAAGGGCCATCTCATAAGGCGTCCGGTCTGCATCCGGTCCGGCCTCCAGCGTCTGTCCCATCATCAGATAACCGGTGAGGGTGCCGAAGCTGTACAGAGGGGCAACAGCCTCATAAAGTCCGAAATGACATTTATAGATATGGAGTTTTTCCTGTTCGCGCACACGTCCAAAGGCCATGGTATCATGTTCCACGCAGAGGCGTTTTCCCTCCGGATGCTTCTGGATCAGACCGCAGAAGCATCCCAGTTCCCTGGGATAGGCGGCAATTTCCCGGAAATTCGTATCATAAATGCTGATGCGGAAACCGGATATGTGATATAGCTCTTTAAGTATACGTTCAATAGACAGGGACTGCTCCATATGTTTTCTCCTTTGCATAAAAAAACTGGTGTAAAATCGGATTGTCCGTATCTTACGCCAGTTTTTTCTATTAGTCAAGTTCTGTTTACATATTTAGCCACGATTTTCTTCATTTCCTCCATCTTCCGTTCCATATCCGCCACAAGCGTGATCTGTGTCCTGCAGCGGTCCAGGTTGTGATGCTCCCTGTGGATGCGGAAATAGGTATCTCCGTTCAGATAATCTGTCAGGAAACGCATTCCGCACTCCAGGGTCAGAAGTTTGGCGGAGAACGGGAGAAGGCGGATCTCCTCATCTGTCAGGGATGCACCTGCCTCGGAGAGAAAACCGGCTGTGTAAGCCTCGAAGAGACCGAGATCCATAGAGACAAGAGAAAGATTCTGTTCATCCTCGTCAGCGGTGCTTGCGCCGAAACGGATGCTGTCACCGAAATCATAGAGCACGGAACCGGGCATAACGGTATCCAGGTCGATGACGCAGATTCCCTCGTCGGTATCATTGTCCATCATAATGTTATTTAATTTGGTGTCATTGTGGGTAACGCGCAGGGGAAGGCGTCCTTCCTTAATGGCGTCTACCACAACAGCACCGTCCGCCTTCCGGTCCAGGAAAAACCGGATCTCTTTTTCTACGGAGGCGGCCCGGCCTGCTTTATCTTCTGCCACTGCTTTTTCAAAGAGCTCATATCGGTTCACGGTATTGTGGAAATCCGCAATGGTCTCATGCAGCGTATCAGCCGGATAGTCAGCCAGCAGCTTCTGGAAATGTCCGAATGCTTTTGCCGCGTTGGTGAAGAGTACCGGACGGTTCACGGACTGGTGGCAGGCAGCATTTTCAATGAAAAGATAGCTTCTCCAGAATCCGCCGTCACTGTCCTCGTAGAGGAGCTTCCCGTCACGCGTGGGGACAAGTGTCAGTGTCTCACGCTGAGGGTCACCGCCCTGCTCCTGTATTTTTTTCCGGAGGTGGGAGGTGACGCCCTGGATATTCTCCATCAGGCCCTGAGGGTCCGTAAAAATAGTGGTGTTGACTGCCTGCAGAATGTAACGCACGGGAGGTTTTGTCTCCCGTCGGAAATACACGGCATAGGTGGCGTTAATATGTCCGCATCCAAATGGCTCCGCGTAGATAAAGTCTCCGTCAAAGAGGAAAGCTTTTACAATTTCGTTTTTGATCTTATCCAGCATTTTCATTCTCCTTTTCCGTTCCAGAGGGTTTCCGGGTATACGCCCTCGCCGATCATCTGCTCAATGAAAGCTACAATTTTTTCTTTATCCTCATGGTAGGTGACGCCATACCATTTGGCTGGGGTGTCCATAACCTTTACATCACATTTTCCGGCATCCATCAGCTCCTGAACCACGGAGGGCAGGAAAAATTCTTTTTTCGCAAGGCCGTCTGTGCTGTCTTTAAAGAACTTCTGCATCTGCAGTTCGATCTCACCGAATATATCAGGGGTAAAGCCCCAGCAGTTCATGGACACAATGCTGTTCTCATCAATGTCCGTCCAGCCCTGGCCCTCCTCGTAAAATTGTGTCTGTCCCTGGTTCCGCTGTATTTTGGTCCGCTCGGTAACCGTGGTCAGATATCCGTTGTCAGCAGTACACACACCTCTTGCCACGTGGCCGTTTTCCGTCAGGGTATTCCTGAGAAGGTAGCCGGCCATGCAGTAATGATATTTGGAGGTATCTTCGGGCTGTTCCAGGAAGAAATCATGAAGCAGCCTGAATGCTTCCCTTCCATAGAAATCATCCGCGTTGATGACAGCGAAAGGACCGTCCACCAGATTCCTGCAGCTCCACACCGCATGGGCTGTGCCCCAGGGTTTGGTGCGGCCTTCGGGAACCTTCACGCCCTCGGGAACCTCTGTGATCTCCTGGAACGCATATTCCACCGGAATGACTTTTTCCAGGCGTTTTCCCACGGTCTCACGGAATACATCCAGGTTTTCTTTCTTAATGATAAATACCACCTTGTCAAATCCGGCCTTGACGGCATCGTAGACGGAGTAGTCCAGGATAAATTCCCCGTGTCTTCCCACCGGATCAATCTGTTTCAGCCCGCCATATCTGCTTCCCATACCAGCCGCCATAATCACCAATGTCATCATATCTACCTTCTCCTTTTCCTTTCGTGTGCTTTGCTTTGTTAATTCTTATTATATCGAAAACAGGTATGGATTCTATGGAATTTTGTATCAAAATTAGCATTATCGGATAAAAAGAAGAATAGTGCTAATATCCAATGAGAGATAAAGGATTGCAGAAAAAAGATATATGGTTCATAATAAAAGACAGAACTGTCAGTCCCGAATAGCGGCAAAGTCAGGTGAAAAGCATGCAGACATGCCATGCTGTCTGCCGCAGAGATTTGGAAGGCTTACAGTGATATGCTAAAGAGGAGTTGTGAAATATGAGCAGTTTTGAGAAAGATCTATCTAAGGGAAATGTGGTAAAACAGCTGATCCTGTTTGCCGTCCCGTTTCTGGTGTCCAATATTATCCAGTCCTGTTATAATGTAGCGGATATGCTGATCGTGGGAAATTTCAGCGGTACGGTCAGTATGTCCGGCGTGAATATCGGAGGCCAGGTGACATTTATTCTGACGAATATTGTAGTAGGGCTCTGTACAGGAGGAACCGTACTCATAGCCCAGTATCTGGGGGCGCAGAAGAGGGAGGAGATGCGCAGGGCCGTGGCAACACTGATGACCACTCTGATCTGCGCCGCTGTCATCATTACCGTGGTGTCCCTTCTTCTGAAAACACAGATACTGGGGTGGATCCGCACACCGGAGGAATCCTTTGAGGAGGCCAGCCGCTATCTGACGGTGACTCTGACGGGTATTATCTTTATATTCGGCTATAATGTGCTGTCAGCAGTTATGAGAGGAATGGGGGACAGCAAAAGGCCCTTTTATTTTGTCCTGATCGCCTGTGTGACCAATATCGTCCTGGACCTGGTACTGGTGGCGGGCCTGGGATGGGGAGCCTTCGGTGCCGCGGTTGCCACCGTGATTTCCCAGGCGCTGAGTATGATCCTGTGCATTATCTATATGGTAAAGAACGGGTTTGTCTTTGATTTCCGCCCCTCCTCCTTCCGCATTTATAAACGGGAGCTGGAGATGATCTTTAAGATCGGCACGCCGGCAGCCATTCAGAATGGAGTGACCAGCTTTTCCTTTCTGATCATAACGGCACTGGTAAACTCCATTGGAGGTGTCAATGCATCCGCGGCCGTTGGTGTAGTGGGAAAATTCAACGGGTTTGCCATTATGCCTGCAGTGGCTATGGGAAGCTCCATTTCCACCATGTGTGCCCAGAATGTAGGGGCAGGGCAGTGGGACAGGGTGAAGAAGACCTGCAGAGTGGGAACCCTGGCCGCAGTGGTCTGCAGTTACCTTATTTTCATTCTGGTCAGAGTATTCCCGGAGGATATACTGCGGCTGTTTGACAGCAGCAATGCGGAGATGATAAAGATCGGTGTGGAATATATCAGTACCTTCAGCTTTGATTACCTGCTCGTGCCGCTCTGCTTCTGTCTGAACGGTCTTTTTATCGCCACAGGACACACCACATTTACACTGATGAATTCCATGCTCTCCGCGCTGCTTCTGCGGATTCCGGCCAGCGTATTCTTCGGCAGCATTATGGGAATGGGAATTATGGGTGTGGGAATCGGCGCCCCGGCAGCTTCAGCGGGCAGCCTGGTTCTGATCGTGTGGTTCCTGCTGTCCGGAAGATGGAAGAAAAATGTGGTGAAAGGCGGCTGATCCGGAACGGCTGCAATACCGGTACTTTTTTGAGCGGCTTTCGCGTAAACTAGAAGAAAGACGGGACAGCCGGTGAGTGTATGAGGATTTTGCTCTTTTTGTCGGAAGTTATCATTCCGCTTATTCTGTTTTACATAGTGGGATTTGGAATCCTGATGAAATGTGATGTGTACGAGGATTTTGTGAAAGGTGCAAAGGATGGTCTGAAGACAGTTGTGCAGATTCTCCCCACCCTCATAGGTTTGATGGTGGCCGTGGGGGTTCTGCGGGCATCCGGATTTCTGGATATGCTGGGCGGACAGCTTGGCAGGCTGACCGGAGCAGTGGGATTCCCGGCCCAGCTTGTTCCGCTGACTATAGTGAAAATGTTTTCTTCCAGCGCGGCCACAGGACTGGTACTGGATATTTTCAAAGAATTCGGGACGGATTCCAGGATTGGATTGATCGCCTCTGTGATGATGTCCTGTACGGAGACTATTTTCTATACCGTCTCCGTCTATTTTATAGCTGCAAAGGTAAAAAATACCCGCTATACCATACCCGGCGCTCTGCTTGCAACACTTGCAGGCATTGCGGCCAGTGTATGGCTGGCGGGGATGATGACTGTGTAGACAGCCATGGAAAAACACATGTTACGGGTCCGGCATGCCGGGCTCCTTTTTTACGCCAGATATTTCTCCAGGATACGATACAGCTCCCGCAGGTCGATGGGCTTAGACACATGGCCGTTCATTCCGGCTTCCAGCGCCTGCTCCTTGTCCTCCGCGAATGCGTTGGCTGTCATGGCGATGATAGGAAGCTCCTGCAGATCCGGTCTGCCTGTACTGCGTATCTTTTGTGACGCTTCGTACCCGTCCATGACAGGCATACGGATATCCATCAGCACAAGGCTGTAATATCCGGGTGCAGAGGAGGTTACCATGTCCAGTGCCTCCTGCCCGTTTACTGCTGTGTCTATCCGGGCATTTGTGACGGAGATCAGTTCTTTGGCTATCTCCAGGTTCAGTTCATTGTCTTCCACAAGAAGAAGGCGGCGGTCTGAATAATCTGCCTGTTTCTCTGATTCGGTGGCGGACATAAAGGGAAGTTCCTTGAAGGGATCAGGCCGGAGGGTATGGGGAACATCCTTTTTAAAGGGCAGTTCAATATAGAAGGTAGTTCCCTCACCTTCCCTGCTTTCAACACGGATATTTCCGTTCATCATTTCCGCGATATTCTTGGTGATGGCCATGCCAAGGCCGGTTCCCTCCATATGGGAAGCTCTGGGTGCGTCGGAGCGCTCAAAGGGCTGGAAAAGCCGCTGCAGAAACTCCGGAGACATGCCAATGCCCGTGTCTGAAAAGATAAAGCGGAACCGCACGGTATCATCCGAACCGGAGGGGATTTCCTGTACCTTCACGCGGATTCTGCCGCCCGGGTCCGTGAATTTTACAGAGTTTCCCACTATATTCAGGAACATCTGCTTGAACCGGAGCGGGTCGCCGATCAGGTCTTCGTGTTTGACTTCCTCCATATCCACAGTAAAGTCAAAATTCCCGCTGGCGATCTGGGGCTGGATGATTCCCGACAGAGTATCGAGCAGTTCCTTCAGGTTAAAACTTTCGCTGTTCAGTGTCAGCCTTCCGCTTTCAATTCTGGACATGTCAAGGACATCATTGATCAGGGAAAGCAGATGCGCAGAGGAAGAGGAAATCTTCTCAAGGCAGTCCCGTACTTTTTCCTTTTTATCAATATGGGCAAGGGCGATCCCCGTCATGCCGATGATGGCATTCATAGGCGTCCTGATATCGTGAGACATGTTGGACAGGAATACGGACTTCGCCTGATTGGCCCGTTTGGCTTCGTCCAGTGCTGCCTCCAGTTTCTTTTTGCTTATCTGCTCTTTGGCAAGTATCTCTTTGTTTTTTTCATCAATAATGCGCTGCCGTCCCGTAAAGTAAATCGTACAGAAACACAACAGCAGAACAACCGTCACCAGCACAGCGGCAATGATAAAATTCCGGAAAGAGCGGGTGGTGGTCTCCAGCACATTGGCCGGCACTGTGACCAGCAGGTACCAGGAGCTGTTGCCTACGGGCATATACACCAGATAATTGCGTTTGCCCATCCAGGAAAAGATCAGGGAACCGGATGCGCAGGCAGCCATGTCATTTCTAAGCTGAGTATCCGGCTTCGGTCCCTTCAGGTCGGACTGCGCCAGACTGTCCAGATAATTGTCTGTTATCATCATGGAGTATTCATAGTGCGGTTTCAGAAGGATATTTCCCTCTTTGTCTATGACCGTGGCATAGCTCTCTTCCGTATATACATTCAGAGCCAGAAGATATTCCAGCTCGTCAAAAGCAGGTGTCATGAAGATGCCCGCTATTTCTGAGGCGCTTTCCATGCTTTCCTCAAGTTCCACATAATATAAAAGTTCATCCCCGATACCAAAATTCACAATAGTCATGCTGTCATTATCAATGTATCCGGCTTTCTTTTCCTGAAAACTCAGGTCCTTCAGGCTTCCGGTGTCTCCGTCAACAGTCATGTACCCGCCCTCTTTATCCATGATCCCGGCAGTACGGTATTTCCAGATATTTTGTCTGCCCTTGAAATAGTCAAGAATATCTTCCCGGCTGACATATCCGTTGCGGTTCGCAGCCTCCAGGCAGCTTTCCAGGACAGAAAAATATTTGCTGTTCATCTGATCGAAGTGTGCGTCAAGCTGGGTGCCGAATGCGGACAGATTGCTCAGGTTGTCCCTCTCCACACCGAGGCGTATCTGCTGGAAAAAATAGAAAGCGATAATAAGTACCAGAACGGCAGCAGTCGTGGTGCTCAGGATGAAAGTTTTCCGCTTCTTAAACATATAACCCCCGATTATTTTTTTAGCGGTGATTCCGCGTATTTACCTGTATTCAGTATACCATATGGAGGTGGGCGGTTGCAATGATATAAGAGGAAGGGTGTTTTTTTACATAAACATCCGGAATTTCTCAAAAAGCGTGTTGACAACTTTATAGTCAGATGTTACTATGGTAGCACGCTAAAGTGAACGAAGCACAATACATATACTTATAAGGCAGAGCATACATGACATTATACAGAATAAAGAGCAGCAAAAGTGCAGCATACAGTATGAAAAATAACGCAGAAAGGCAGGGTCAGCAGATGAGATATTATGATAAGGTAACACCGGACGGAACAAAAGATTTGCTGTTTGGAGAGTGTGACCAGCGTTCTCAGGTGACAAAAACCCTTAAGGACCTGTTTGGAGCCCAGGGTTATCGGCGGGTGATGACACCTGCATTGGAATTTTATGATGTGTTTGGAAAGGCGGCAAAATATCTGCCAAAGGAGACCATGTACAAACTCACAGACCATAAGGGAAGGCTTATGGTACTGCGTCCCGATTGTACAGTGCCCGCGGCCAGATTGGCGGCTACCCGGTTAAAGGGGATGCCGATGCCGCTCCGTTTATTTTATAACCAGAATATTTACCGTATGTTCCCGGAATTGAAGGGAAAGAGTACGGAGATCAACCAGGTGGGCATTGAACTGATCGGCGGAGTGCCTCTGCGAAGCGACCTGGAAGTGGTAGAGCTGGCATCCAGAAGCTTGGATATCATAAGCGGAGGCAAATACCGCCTGGAGCTGTGCCATATCGGATACTTTAAGGCCATCATGGACAGCCTGGATGTGGATGAGGATACCAAGGAGGACATACGTTTCCAGATCGAACAGAAGAATTATGCCTCCCTCACAGACATGCTGGGAAAATACCAGGACAGCCGCGCTGCACAGGCACTGTTGAAACTGCCGAGACTGTTCGGCGGGTCTGAGGTGTTTGAAAAGGCATATGAACTGTTTGATGAGAACGGTGCCCGTGAGAGCCTGGATTACTTAAAGGGTATTTATGAATATCTGCAGACACTGGGACTGGGAGATAAAGTGATCATTGATCTGGGCCTTGTGAACCTGGCAGAGTATTATACAGATCTTATTTTCCGGGGATATTTCCGGGGAATCGGGGAGCAGGTGCTGTCCGGCGGGCGTTACGATACGCTCATTAAGGAGTTTGGGGAAGACCACTGTTCTGTGGGATTCTGCATCAATGTGGACCTGGCAAGCCAGAAGGTCCAGCCCATGCCGGAAGCTATACCGGAGGTTTTGGTGTTCGCACCGGATATGAAATTTTTATCAAAAGCAGTCCACCATCGCAGGACACTGGAGGACCAGGGCGTGCTGACGGAGAACTGTGTTTTTGATACCATGGAAGAAGCCTTTGATTATGCAAAAATGAGAGGGATACCGAAAGTACACCTGGTGGGAGAAGATATCACAGTTTGTTTAACCCGTACAACTCCCGGCAAATAACCGAGTCATCCGGTTATTTATCCTGAGAAAACAGGTACGGCCCGAGATAAGATGTGACCGCACTGTGCAAATTTACCGTGCGTGGATTGAAACACTGGGAGGCAGAAAAATGAAACCAATTAGAATCGCCCTGACAAAAGGGCGTCTGGAGAGTAAAACAATAGATATGCTGGAGCGTTTGGGATATGACTGTACCAACGCGCGGAAAAAGGGCAGAAAGCTGATCATGCCCATAGGAAACGGCGAGATCGAGGTGGTGCTTGCAAAGGCTGCCGATGTGGTTACCTATGTGGAAAGCGGCGTCTGCGACATGGGTGTTGTGGGAAAAGACACCATTATGGAAAAGGGAGGCACCTTCTATGAAGTGGCTGACCTGGGATTCGGAAAATGCAGGTTTGCCCTGGCAGTTGTAAAAGGAAAGAACCTGTACGAGGGCTACCACAACTTGACCATTGCCAGCAAATATGTGAATGTGGCGAAGAACTTCTTCGAGCAGAAGAGTATGGATGTGGATATTGTAAAGATAGAGGGCAGTGTTGAGCTTGCTCCTGTTCTGGGGCTGGCAGATGCCATTGTAGATATCGTGGAGACGGGAACCACACTGAAAGAGAACGGCCTGGTGGTTGCTGAGGACGTATGCCCTGTAAGCGCCAGACTCATCGTAAATATTGCCAGCATGAAGCTGCGGAAAAAAGAGATCGAGTGTCTGATCGACAAGATGGAAAATGATGTGCAGAAGCGCAGGGAAAAGGAGGCGTAGACCATGGCATATACGATTCCGGAGAAGTTAAAACGGCTGGAGATATATGAACCGGTAACAGAGATATACGATATCCGCCTGGATGCCAATGAGAGCTTTCAAAATCTGCCGGATGATATCCGCAGGGATGTGCTGAAGGCTGTGGAGCAGGTGGAATTTAACCGCTATCCTGACCCCTTTGCCACAAAGCTCTGTGAGAAATTCGGACGTTTCTTTCACGTGAAGCCCGAACTTCTGACCGCGGGAAACGGTTCGGATGAACTGATCTCCCTTATTGTGCCTAATTTTCTGGAGAGTGGGGACACCATGCTGGTGGCCCTGCCTGATTTCTCCATGTACACCTTCTATGCGCAGATGAACAACATCCGTGTGGAAGCCCTGCAGAAGGCAGAGGATATGGTGACCAGTGCTGCGGACATTCTGGAACGGGCGAAAGCGAAGAATGCCAGGCTGCTTATATTTTCCAACCCCTGCAACCCCACATCCCTGAAGCTGTCCAGGGATGACATCATAACCATCATCGAGGGTACGGACGCCCTGGTGATCGTGGATGAAGCGTATATGGATTTTGCGGAAGGCTCTGTTCTGGACGTAATAGAAAAATACGACAATCTCATTGTGCTGAAGACATGTTCCAAGGCCCTGGGTCTGGCCGCCATCCGTCTCGGATTCGCCGCCGCCGGCAAGGAGCTGACAGATATCCTGCACGCTCTGAAGTCACCGTATAATGTGAACTCTCTGACACAGGCTGTGGGCTGTGCCATTCTGGATCGTCCGGATTACATCAGGAGCTGTATCCGTTCGATCCAGAAGTCCAGGGATGAACTGTATCAGGAGCTTTTGGGGCTTAGGGAGAGAAAATCAGACATCCTGAATTTATATCCGACAACCACAAACTTCATTTTCATGAAGGTGAAAAACGCGGATAAAGTATTTGAAGAGATGAAAAAGAGGAGTATTTCCATCCGGTATATGAACGGTTACCTGCGTGTGACTGCCGGAAGAAAAACAGAGAATGAAGCGGTTATCCGCGTGCTGGATGATCTGTTGAATTGAAAATAAACGGGTAACTGTTCAGCACTCTTACAGTTACAGGAAAGGAGGAAGCTGATTGAGAATCGGAGAGATTACAAGAAAGACAAAAGAGACAGACATCAGGCTTAGATGGAATCTGGACGGCACCGGCCGTTACATGGGAACCTGCAAAGTGGGTTTTTTTGACCATATGATGCAGGCTTTCTGTGTACATGGCGGATTTGATATGGATCTGGATATGAAGGGTGACCTGGAGGTTGACTGTCACCACAGCATTGAGGATCTGGGCATTGTTATGGGGCAGGCATTTGTCAAGGCTCTCGGAGATAAGGGTGGTATCCGCAGGTACGGCAGCTTCTTTATTCCCATGGATGAGGCACTGGGATTCTGTGCCCTGGATATAAGCGGCAGGCCATTTCTGGTGTTTGACGCGGAGTTTGCAAATCCTTCTGTGGGAACCCTGGACTGCTGTATGGTAAAGGAGTTCTTCCGCGCGTTTGCTTTTAACGCCGGAATCACCCTTCATCTGAAATGTCCCTACGGAGAAAATGACCACCATAAGATTGAGGCTCTTTTTAAGGCCGCAGCGCACGCACTCAGGGAAGCGCTGGAACCAAATGGAGGAAAAATACTTTCGTCAAAGGGGATGTTGGCATGATAGCGATCATTGATTACGGGGCAGGCAATCTTTTCAGTGTGAAAAATGCCCTTGATTTTCTGGAGGAGGAGAGCATCATCACTGCAGACTGCAGGGAGATACGCTGTGCGGATGCTGTGATCCTGCCGGGAGTCGGGGCTTTTCCGGATGCCATGCGTATGCTGAGAGAACAGGGGCTTGCAGAAGTCATAAAAGAGGAGGCACAGAAAAAGCCGCTTCTGGGCATTTGTCTTGGTATGCAGATGCTCTTTGAAAAGAGTTATGAGTTTCAGGAGACGGAAGGTCTTGGGCTGATACCGGGCTGTGTACAGCTTATTGATGGAGGGGGTTTAAAGATTCCCCATATGGGCTGGAATGACCTGACGGTCTTAAACCCCTGTGCCATGACGGAGAACATGCCAAAGGGCGCGTATGTATATTTTGTCCATTCCTTCCGCGCAGATACCGGTGATGAGAACATTTCCTGTTACACCATCTACAATGAGCGGATTCCCGCTCTGGTACACCGGGGGTATGTGTACGGCGCCCAGTTCCATCCGGAGAAAAGCGGTGCCGCAGGTCTGGAACTTTTGAAAAATTTCGCAAGGCTGGTGAGAAAATGATTATATTACCTGCAATTGATATAAAAGATAAAACATGTGTGCGGCTTGTAAAAGGTGACTATGCCACTGCGCATCAGGTGGCTGAAAGCCCTTATGAGACAGCTGACTCCTTCCGGGAAGCCGGTGCCGCCTGGATCCACATGGTGGATCTGGACGGAGCAAAGGACGGAAGGCCGGTCAATGAAGAGATCTTTGAGAAAGTGGCCGGGGAGTCAGGCCTGAAAGTGGAGGTGGGCGGAGGGATCCGCAGTATGGATACCATTGAACGGTTTCTGGAAAAGGGTATTTCCAGGGTCATTCTTGGTTCTGTGGCGGTCAAAGACCCCTCCCTTGTAAAAGAGGCGGTCCGTAAGTTCGGTGATAAGATCGCAGTCGGTATTGATGCCAGGAACGGTATGGTGGCCACAGAGGGGTGGCTTGAAAAGAGTGATGTTACATATCTGGATCTGGCACGGGCCATGGAAGACGCCGGGGTGAAAACCATTATCTATACAGACATTTCCAGAGACGGGACACTTTCGGGTGTCAATACAGAGCAGCTTGGAAAGCTGAATGAGGCGGTATCCTGCGATATCATTGCCAGCGGCGGTGTCCGTTCCATTCAGGATATCCTGGACTGTAAAAAACTTGACTTATACGGGTGTATCTGCGGAAAAGCCGTTTACACCGGAGCACTTGATCTGGCCTTGGCTATAGAAAAGGCAGGTGAGCAGACATGTTAGCAAAGAGAATTATACCCTGCCTGGATGTAAGAGACGGCAAAGTGGTTAAGGGCGTGAATTTTGTGGGTATCAAAGAGGTGGGAGATCCGGTGGAATGCGCCATTGAGTACGACAGGCAGGGAGCAGATGAAATCTGTTTTCTGGATATCACAGCGACCCATGAGGGAAGAGGAACTATGGTTGATGTGGTATCCAGAACGGCAAAACATGTATTTGTACCCCTCACAGTAGGGGGCGGCATCCGCACAGTGGAGGATTTCAGGGAAATCCTCCGTGCCGGAGCTGACAAGGTTTCCGTCAATTCAGCAGCAGTCAGGAATCCGGAGCTTATCAGGGAGGCGGCTGCCATATTCGGAAGTCAGTGCGTGGTGGCTGCCATTGATGCAAAAAGGGATGAGAAGGGCAAATTTAAGGTCGTGGTGAACGGCGGAAGGATAGATACAGGTCTGGATGCCATAGAATGGGCACAGAAGTGCCAGCAGCTTGGAGCAGGCGAGATTCTCCTCACGTCCATGGACACAGACGGATGCCGTGACGGTTTTGATCTGGAACTGACTAACGCAGTCTGTGACGTGGTGTCCATACCGGTCATTGCCAGCGGCGGCTGCGGTAAGCTGGAGCATTTTTCAGAGGTTTTCAGGGAGAGCAAAGCAGATGCGGCACTGGCGGCTTCCCTGTTTCATTTCCGGGAGCTGACTGTGGAACAGGTAAAAGAGCATCTGAGAGAACAGCAGATTCCGGTCAGGAGGTAGACGATGGATGTAGAACGTTATTTTCAAAAAAGTGAACTGATACCGGCTGTTGTGCAGGAGGCAGGTACCGGGGAGGTGCTGATGCTGGCCTACATGAACCGGGAAAGCCTTGAAAAAACATTTGAGACCGGATATACCTGGTTCTACAGCCGTTCCAGACAGGAACTGTGGAACAAGGGAGCAACCTCCGGCCACATACAGAAGGTGATTGATATCAAAGCAGACTGTGATGATGACACCCTGCTCATAACAGTGATCCAGACAGGCGCGGCCTGCCATACCGGTGCACACAGCTGTTTCTTTAAAGATATATGGAAAGAAAAAGGAGGACGCCCCTTATGATAGACGTAATAAAAGGCCTGTACGAAGTGGCCCTGGAACGGAAAGGCACAAAACAGGAAGGTTCTTACACCTGCTATCTCTTTGAACAGGGATTGGATAAAATACTGAAAAAATGCGGTGAGGAGTGCAGTGAAGTCATCATTGCAGCCAAAAACGGAAAAAATGAGGACACGGCCAACGAAATCTGTGATCTTCTTTATCATCTGATAGTCATGATGGTGGAGAGCGGAATCTCCATGGATGAGGTGGAGGAGATCCTGGAGCAGAGAAGACAGAAAATCGGGAATTTGAAAAAGTTCCATGTCAGTGACCATGAATCATAAATAGAAAACAGGCGGAGAAAACAAGGGGCGGCTGTCCCGGACCGTGCGTTATGCATAAGTCCGGGGCAGCCGCTTTTTCATGTCTGAAAGATGCAGGATCAGGGTGATTCGGTACGGCTGCGGATATTCTGGCGGTACAGCGACGGTGAAAGGCCTACGGAGCGTTTGAAAGCCCTGGAAAAGTAGTATTCGTCTTTCATGCCTACATAGGAACAGATTTCCCGGACCGTGTAATCTGTGCGTTCCAACAGGAGTTTAGAGCGCTGAATGCGCAGATCCAGAAGATAATTCTGGGCTGTAGTTCCCGTAAATTTGTGAAATATCTTAGAAAAATAACTGCGCTCCAAACCGACATGCTCCACAATGTCCTGAACAGTGATTGGATAGATATAGTTGCATTTTATATAAGATTTGGCTTTTCCTATATGTTCAAAGAGAACTGTCTGGTTCTCCTTCTGATATTTTCCCGAGAGACTGTAGGACTGTGCAATGTTGGAAAAGATGGAGTACATGAGGGACTGTATGGTAAAATCATTACAGAAGCCCACCGATTCCAGATGTTCTGCAAGTGTCCGGATGGATTCATCTATGGAATACTGTGGATGCAGCTTATGAACAGGAGACTGCCTGGAAAAGCCCAGCTGCTCCGTGAGGGTATCTGCACTGTCACCGGTAAAGGCCAGCCAGGAAAAATGCAGGGGATCTTCCGGCGAGGTGTGATAGCTGGCAAGCTGTGAGGGATATATGATAAACAGATCTCCCTGCCGGATGGGATAGGCAGCGCCCTCACATATATATGTTCCCCGGCCCTGCGTGATATAGTGTATCAGATATTCGGAGCGGGTATGCGGAGGCATGCGGAAATCCGGTGCACACTCCTCATAGCCGCAGTATTTCAAATTCACATCTCTCTGGATCTTTGAAGCGTAATATTCCTCAATTTTCATAAAAAATCCCCCTTATTTAAACAGTATAATACTATTATGCACAAAAAACAACATGAATCCATCATAAGGACAAGAGAGTGTATTTTGTTTTAAGGCAAATCTTTTATAATGGAATCATAAGAAATGCTGATGGAAACATGCAAAACAGAGAGAAGGTATTACCTAAGGAGGTAAAAAGTATGTTAAGAAGAAAAATGTTAGCGGCAGCATTGGCAACAGGATTGGCAGGGGCTTTGGTGCTTGGGGGCTGCCAGGGCAGCGGCAGCAAAGGAAAGACTGCTGATGGAAAAGACAGCGTGCGTTTTATGGTCGGGGGATCGGCAGCCGAGCTGGAACAGTATAAGAAGGCCGTGGATGCCTTCAATGAACAGAGTGAGGATGTTGAGGTAACATTTGTAGGCGTACCGGGGGACAACTACAATGAGAAGATCATGACACAGCTCAAGTCAAAGGAAGCTCCTGACTGTTTCTATTCAGAGGAAGCCTCTTATGGAGAACTGAATAAATCAGACATGCTTCTGGATATATCAAAATATCTGGATGAAAGTGATTCCAATCTGAAGAGAGAAGATGTGCCTGAAAATTTACTGGAAAACTATACGTTTGAGGATAAGGTGACAGGAGTTCCGGTGGACTGTAACCCTATGGTGATCTATTACAACGCAGACCTGTTTAAAGAGCTGAACATAAAATCACCGCAGGAATATGTGGATGAGGGCAAATGGAATTTTGAGGCGCTTCAGCAGGTATCAGAACAGCTCAGGGATGCTTCAAAGGTTGGGTTTGTATATGAGAACTGGTGGGGACCGCTTTACTCTTTCCTTTTTTCCGCAGAGGATCCTGTCTATTCAGATGATATGACAAAAGCAGAGTTTGGTTCTGAGCGGGCAAAAGCCGGCCTGACCTATCTGGACAGCAATATCAAGTCAAAAGCCTTTACCTTTGCAGGTTCTCTGACCAGTGGAGAGTCACCGGACACGCTATTTGTATCAGGCCAGGCGGGGATGCTGTATGCGGGGCGCTGGTATGTGGCGGATTTTACGGATTTGAGTTTTGCATATGATGTAGCTCCGTTCCCGTACTATGAGGAACCCTCACAGGCAGTCTGCGCTATGCCGGCAACACCCATGGTCATAAATAAGAAGGCATCCAATCCTGATGCGGTGTGGGAGTTCGTATCCTTTTACTGCGGAGAACAGGGACAGAAGATCAGGATGGAAGGTCAGGGCAATGCGGTACCCACAGTTGACGGGCTGGATGAGATCGTGCTGACAGGAACGCCGGAACATGCACAGACTTTCCTGGATGCTGTGGATATTGCACTGGTGTATCCAAAGGCAGAGGCGCTTCATCCGGGTATGACAGATTCTATTACAGGTGAAGTGGAAAAACTGCTGGTGGGAGAGCAGGATGTGGAGCAGACCCTGACAAATATCGTACAGACAGTCGATGATGAACTTCAGAAATAAGCAGGTATGTGGGGAAGGGATGGACATATGAAAAAAAGTAAACTGGAAAAATCCAGAAACAGATGGGGGATCGTGTTTATCCTTCCACAGCTCATTAGTCTGGTCTGCCTGGGAATCATACCTATTGTGATCGCATTTGTGCTGAGCTTCTTTGATTGGAATGGATTTAGTGCTCCGGTATTTACAGGATTCCAGAATTTTAAGGCAGTGTTTACAGATCCGGATACAGGGATTGCCATTAAGAACACCCTGGTCTATTCCGTTATCTACGTGCCATGTTCCATTGTGCTGTCACTGGGGCTTGCCATGCTGCTTAATAAGGCATGGGGGAAGATGTTCTACCGCGCCGTTTTCTTTCTCCCTCAGATTGTTACCTCTGTGGGAATCGCAGTGGTATGGTCCTGGATCTACCAGCCGCAGTTCGGTATTCTGAACATGATATTGAGGTTTTTCGGAATAGAGGGGAAGGAATGGCTGCGTGACCCATCCACTGCAATGGGGGCAGTCATTGTCATGAGTATCTGGTGGGGGCTGGGGTACAATATCGTGCTGTTTCTGGCCGGTCTTCAGAATGTCCCCAGGACGTATGTGGAGGCAGCAAAGATTGACGGCGCAAATGAGCGGCAGGTATTTTTCAATATTACAGTTCCGCTTATCTCACCTACCACACTGCTGGTGACTATCACTACAATGATAAATGCATTTCAGGTCTTTGACCAGATGTTCCTGCTGACATCCGGCGGGCCGGCAAAGAAGACGTATACCATGGCGATCCATATATATCAGACGGCATTCAAGAGCTATGAGCTGGGCAAGGCATCCACAGCGGCACTGATCCTGTTTTTCGTGGTTGTGGCTGTATCTGTGATACAGTTTAAGCTTTCTGACAAATGGGTTCATTACGGAGAGTAGGTGAGATTATGGCGAACAGAAAGAATAAACAAAAGAGATTTTATACCCTGCTGGTTCAGGTAATACTGGTATTCATGGCTGTACTTGCTTTATTTCCGTTTTTGTGGATGATCTCTACTTCCCTGAAGGGTTCAGAGGAGGCATTTGCCTATCCGCCGAAACTGATACCGGAAATCTTCCACTGGGATAATTATGAAAAAGCCATGACAGCGCTGCCTTTTGGAAAGGCATACCTGAACAGTCTGAAGCTGGCTGTCATCAATGTGACAGGTCAGGTGCTCACCTCCGCTATGGCGGGATATGCACTGGGAAAACTCAGGTTCCGGGGATCAGGGGTGGTGTTCGGCGGCTTTATAGCGGTCATGATGGTTCCATATACGGTAATATCCATCCCGCTGTTCCTGATCTTCAGCCAGTTAAATCTGATCGACACACATTTGTCCATTATTTTGATGACAGTTGCCTATATGCCCATGGGAGTATTTCTGTGCAGACAGTTTATTATGGCACTGCCCGATGAGCTGATGGAGGCAGGAATCATCGACGGTGCAAACTATGGTTCCATGTTTTTCAGAATCGTGCTTCCGCTTGTGAAACCGGCACTGGCATCTCTGGGAATCTTCTCATTTATGTGGAATTGGAACAGTTTCTATACACCGCTTATATTCTTAAATTCCCAGGAGAAATATACGGTGCCCCTGCTTCTGAATATGTTTAAGGGGAAATATACAGTGGACTGGTCGCTGATCATGGCTGCCTCCACAATTGCAGTGATCCCTGTGCTGGCAGTATACCTGTTTGCGCAGAAATATATTATTGAAGGAATTACAATTACAGGAATGAAGAGTTAAAGACAGGAGGTAATTATGCCAAGAATAGCTTTTATGGGGGCAGGCAGCACAATATTTGCAAAGAGTGTGCTGGGCGACTGCATCCTGACACCGGAGATACAGGATCTGGAGATTGCGCTGCACGATATTGACCCGGTGCGGCTGGAGGATTTCAGGAAAATGCTGGAGAACATAGCCTCAAACGCGGGGCGCAAAGTGAGGATTGAGGCCCACGCTGACAGGAAACAGGCTCTGAGAGGGGCGAAATATGTTGTCAATGCCATACAGGTAGGGGGATATGATCCCTGCACAATTACGGATTTTGAGATTCCGAAGAAATACGGACTGCGCCAGACCATTGCAGACACCCTGGGGATAGGCGGCATATTCCGGGCACTCAGAACCATACCCGTGCTGGAGGAATTTGCTGCCGACATGATGGAAGTATGTCCGGATGCCCTGTTCATCAACTATTCCAACCCTATGGCCATGCTGACCGGATATCTGCAGACATACACGAAAATCAACACCATCGGTTTGTGCCACAGCGTGCAGGTCTGCATTCCCCAGCTCTTTAAGGCTCTGGATATGGAGGAACTGGTTCCGGAGACAAGATGGGAGATTGCGGGCATTAACCATCAGGCATGGCTTTTGAAGGTTCAGGACGGCAGAGGAAATGATCTGTATCCGGAGATTAAAAAGCGTGCAGCGGCCTTTTTAAACGGCGAGGCTTCATATGACGCGGGCTGGGATAAGGTCCGCTATGAGATGATGCTGAGGTTTGGATATTACATAACAGAATCCTCTGAGCATAATGCGGAATATACGCCATGGTTTATAAAAGACAGGTATCCGGAGCTGATCGAGCGATATAACATTCCTTTGGATGAATATCCGAAACGCTGTATCAAACAGATCGGAGACTGGAAGCAGATGCGGGGAGAGCTGGTACAGAATGCGGAGATCAAGCATGAGAAGAGCCGTGAATTTGCATCGTTTATCATAAATTCTATGGAGAATGATGTTCCCTACCGTGTACACGGCAATGTCCGGAATACGGGCCTGATTCCCAACCTTCCCCCCAATGCATGTGTGGAGGTTCCCTGCCTGGTAGACAGGGATGGAATCCATCCCTGTTATGTGGGAAATCTTCCGGAACAGTGCGCTGCCATAAACCGTACGAACATCAATGTTCAGCTTCTGACGATCCAGGCCGCAAAATCCAGACGGAAAGAGGATATTTATATGGCGGCCATGATGGACCCCCATACAGCGGCGGAACTGTCCATGGATGACATCAGGGCAATGTGCGATGAAATGCTGGAGGCACACGGTTCCTGGATGCCTGAATACAGATAATAAACGTAAAAAGCAAGGAGATAAGTCAGATGGAGAAAGTATTGAGAGTGGGTGTGCTGGGCATGGGAAATATGGGAAAAGCCCATGCGCGCAGTATGATGAGAATGGAGAATGTGGAGATTGCAGGACTGTGTTCTTCTCCGGCAGATGATGCAGAGGCTTTTGCCCGTGAAAATCATCTGGACTGCGGGATTTATGATGACGGTTTCCGCATGATAGAGGAGGCAGACCTTGATGCACTTTATATCTGCCTGCCGCCTTTTGCCCACAGCGGACAGCTTGAAGCGGCAGCAGACAGGGGAATCCATGTATTTATTGAAAAGCCCATTGCCCTGGATGTGGAGAGAGGAAAATCCATGTCGGATGCAGTGGAGCGTAATCATATTGTTTCCCAGGTAGGATACCATATGAGATTTGGAAGTGCGGTCAGGAAATTTAAAGAGTATATGGAAAACGGTACTGCGGGAAAACCTACGCTTTACATGGCAGATTATGAGTGCAACAGCCTTCACGGGCCCTGGTGGCGTGATGTTTCAAAATGCGGCGGTCAGGTTTTTGAGCAGGTCATCCATCTGTATGATATGGGGCTTTATCTGATGGGGGATGCGGATTGTGTGAACGGACATATTGCGAATCTCTGCCATCAGGATGTGGAGGGTTATACCATTGAGGATACCAGTGTCTGCAGTATACATTTTAAAAATGGCGCTCTGGGTTCCATATGCGGTTCCAACTGTTCCGTAAAAGAACAGTGGAACGGCAGATTTCGGGTCATCTGTGAGCATATGACAGCGGATTTCACTGACCACAATCACGGTGTTTTTACTTTTACAGATGAGAAAGAGCCCCGTACAGAAACGGTTGCGGAGGAAGTGGATGCCACGTATCTGGAGGACTGCTGTTTTATAGACACTATACGGGGCAGAAGGGAAAATACGGCAGGTGTGCCGGAAGGTTTAAAAGGTCTGCGGCTGGTGAGCGCAGTGGTGGAATCATCAGGAAAAAACGGGGCATGTGTTGTGCCGGAATAAGAAAGAAATGACAAAAAGGAGAAGGTAAAATGACAGGAAAAGAGATTGTTTCAACAGAACCGAGAAAAGCATACCTCAGAGAATATGAAGATGTTCCGGTGAAAGAGAATGAGATTCGCGTGAAAGTAGAATTTGCCGCGGCAAAACACGGAACGGAGTTTACTCATTTCAGGGGTGAAGACCCATTTTTGGAAAATATTTTTGATGAAGAATATCTTCTTTTCAGAAAGAGCAAAGAGGCAGCAGAGAAACCATTTTTTATGCGCCCCGGAAATATGTGGATCGGTCATATCACAGAGATGGGAAAGGAAGTAAAGGGATTTGAAATCGGAGAGCGGATAGCCGGTTATGGCCCTCTCAAAAGTACCCACACCCTCAAGGCAGAGGAGGCATTTAAGATGCCGAAACGTATGACATGGAAGGAAGCTGTGTGCTATGACCCTGCACAGTTTGCCCTTGGAGGAATCCGGGACGGTCAGGTAAGGGTAGGAGATAATGTGGTGATCTCAGGTCTGGGAGCCATCGGCCTGCTCGCTGCACAGTTTGCAAGACTGGCGGGAGCGGCAATGGTGATTGTATGCGATCCTATCGAAAAGCGGAGAAATGTAGCATTGGAGAATGGGGCGGATCTGGCTCTCGATTCTTCCTCCGTGGATGTGGGATTTGAGATCAAGAAAGCAACCGGGAAACGTGGGGCTGATGTAGTGATAGAGACCAGCGGTAATTACCATGCGCTCCAGCAGGCGATCAGGGGTGTGGCTTATAACGGAAATGTAGCTGTCGTCGGATGGTATCACGAATGTCTGGGCGGCCTGAATCTCGGAAGGGAAGCACACTTTAACCAGCCCAACATCATTATATCAAGAGCCTGCAGTGAGCCGAACCGGGAATATCCCAGATGGAGCTTTGAAAGAATCTGTAACACCTGTTGGGATATGCTGGCAAAAGGCCTGCTGAAATGTGAAAATATTGTTGACCCGGTTGTGCCCATAGACAAGGCCGCTGAGACCTATATGAGTATTGACAGGAACCCGTCCAGCAGTGTAAAGATGGGAGTAGAATTTTAACTGAATAAAGTTGGTGTATAACGGCCGGCCGGAGACATCCTGCAGGCCGTTATTTTCATGTTTCCCTTCCCTCCGTTGGAAGATTGTGTTAAACTAGACAAAGAAAAAGAGTGAAAAGTTAAAAGTACCGGGATGTGCCCGGTCTGTGAGAGAACGATTAAGGGATAAAAAGATGAAGATTTTGAAAACGGCGGGGAAAGTCATAGCAGCACCTGTGCTTTTCTGTGTATTTTTGCTGGCAAGGTGTTTTCAGTTTTTTTTAAAGGTCTGCGGAGCTGTGGTAACATTTGTGTGCATTCTGGCAGCCGTGGTGCTGACCATCGGCGTGGTGGCACAGATCGCGCTGCAGATGCAGGGACGCGGTCCGGGTATCGCAGCGATCATCATCAGTGTCCTGGTGGCGGCTGTTCTGGCATACGTGCCGGGCGCCGGTGTAGGTGCCGTGATGGTTGTTCTGGAAGGTATCTGCAGCTGGATCATGAAGTTTTATAAAACAGCGCTGGAGAGCGTACATATTGTGCACAAAAAGACAGGATACAAATGGGCCGATTATGACTGGGACAGCAATAAAGTCTACAACAGTGTCAGGAATTCTGCCATTGGAGAGAGCGAGAGAAGGATACACTACTTTAAGGGTATCCACACCCAGGAGGAGTTAAAGCGGCGCGCCTGGGCACTGCTGAAGATCTACCAGCCGGACAACCGGTTTGGGGAGGATGAGATAACGAGAAGCATTATGGCGGAATATGATTATTTAAAAAAGAAGCTGCCCAAAAGCAGCAGCGAGGAGTGACAGCAGGCGCCTTCCGGCAGCAGTACACTTCGCCTCATGTACCGCGAAAAATGCAAAAAGTGCCAAAAGAATCCCTGCGGATGCGTTGACAAGCCTTTAAAAAAAGTTATAATAATAAATAGAGAATGTTAATTGCAACAGGAGTATGGTTGTTGTGTGTTTTGAATGTATGTATTCGTAACAGTTCAGCTGACTGAACCGTTATGAACAAATTAATGATTGTGTGGAGGATATGAAATGAAAGTATTAGTGGAAACATCTGCAAGACATTTACACTTATCCCAGGAACATCTGGAGATTCTGTTTGGCAAAGGCCATGAGCTGACTGTAAAGAAAATGCTGAGCCAGCCGGGACAGTTCGCATGTGAAGAAAAAGTTGAAGTGATCGGTTCCAAAGGCAGCCTGAAAATGTCTGTTTTAGGACCTGTAAGAAAAGATACTCAGGTTGAAGTATCCCTGACAGACGCAAGAAGCCTTGGCGTTGCTGCTCCTATCCGTGAGTCCGGCGATATCGCAGGCACAGGCGCATGTAAATTAGTTGGCCCGGAAGGTGAAGTAGAACTGACAGAGGGCGTTATTGCTGCAAAACGTCACGTACATATGACTCCGGAAGATGCTGAAAAAGCAGGCGTAAAAGACAAAGACATCGTTAAACTGGAAATCGAGTCTCCAAACGGAAGATCTCTTACATTCGGTGATGTAGTTGTACGTGTAAGCGCTTCTTATGCAACAGCAGCACACATTGATACAGATGAAGCCAACGCTTTGGCTCCTGGAAAAGAGTGCTACGGAGAAATGACGAAATAATCTGAGACTGACAGATCTGCGCCCGGTATTGACCGGGCGCTTTTTTTTATAAAATTACTATTTACATTACCCTTGACAGAATCCCCCGGTTCTGTTACGCTGAGAACATATTCAAAACGAAAGCGTTCTGCTTTTGATTTCTTCGCAGTTTCTGCGGTTTTCCATTTTTAACAAATCTATAAAAGGAAGTGGGTGAGGCTTTGGGCGAAGTCTGTCTTTTTGTATTGTATTTTCCATTCTAAAAAGATATAATAAAGGGAGAAATGTATGGGAGACATTGCATATCAAAATAAAGATATTGCACTTAAATATTTCGGCGATGCACTGAAGAATAAAAAACTGACTGTATATGGCCTGCCGCATATAAAAATAAAGGATTCTAGGCCTACAAACCTTCCTGCTATAGAAGCCAATGAGTTAAGGATAGATAATCTATTTATCCTTGAGGACGATTCCTATGCGCTGATCGATTATGAGAGCACTTTCGGGATTCAGGACATCATAAAATATGTAAACTACATAGCCAGGATCTTGAAACGTTTTATCAGACAGGAAAAAGGCCGGAGATCAGGAAAAGGCAGAAAAAGGCTGCCGATCATCCATCTGATCATTATATTTTCAGCAGATATAAGTGATATAGATCCAAACATTCTGGACGTGGGATGTATGCAGCTGAAAATAGAACCGGTGTATCTTCTGCGCATGGATACAGCAAAAGTTTTATCAAAAATTCAGTGTAAAGTGGAAATGAAAGAAGCTTTGGATGATGATGAACTGCTGGAACTGATTGTTCTGCCGCTTACGGTAAAAGGCAGGGCAGAAAAGCAGGCATTGGCAGAGGAGACGGTAAGGCTGGCGCAGGAGATCCGGGATGAGGAGCAGCGCATGCAGGCCATTGCCGGAATCCTTACCTTTGCGGATAAGATCTTAGACAGGGATTATGCAAAAAGGATCAAGGAGGTGATAGGCATGAATAAGGTTGAACAGTTATTTTTTGATGAAGGAGTTGAGATGGGTATTGCAAAGGGCATTGCCAGAGGCAGAGTAAAAGGTGCGGCAGAGGGCAGAGCGGAGCTGATCGGATGTATAAGAAAGAAGTTAAAAAAGGGCTATGCGGTGATTGAGATTGCTGAAGTACTGGAATTGGAGGCCTTATACGTCAGGAGAATAGCAGATCTGATACAAAATGAGCCCGAGGATTCTGATGTGGAGATTGCCGAGAAGCTGTTCCGGGAGGAGAGCGTGCAGCAGACCGCCGGATAAATCGGGAATGCTGATAAAATGTTATTATATGGTATAGGAAAGCCGAAGAAAGAAGATATTAATAGGGATATCTTTTTGCCTTCGGCTTTTTATATTGTCTTGAGGAAATACAAAGAATATAAATGACTGAGTATGAACGAATGTGGATATATATACTTGGATACACATTAAAACATTCAAAACTGTGCATATTGCACCAAAACGAGTCGCTATTTTCGTGAATTAATTTGATTGAATTTGAGCGAATATGGCTGTATAATACAGATAGTGAAAGAAAGAGATAACCGGAACAACCGGACAGGAGGGAAGCATATGATTTACACGGTCACATTCAATCCGTCACTGGATTATATCGTTTCCGTCGAGGATTTTCAGCTTGGTATGACGAACAGGACAGATTCCGAACTGCTGCTTCCGGGCGGCAAGGGCATCAATGTATCCACAGTGCTCATGAACCTGGGTATTGAGAATACAGCACTGGGATTTACCGCCGGATTCACCGGCGATGAGATCCGCAGGAAAGTGGAGGAGATTGGCGTGAAAGCGGACTTCATCCAGATAGAGAAGGGAGTCTCAAGGATCAATCTGAAGCTGAAATCCATTGACGGTACAGAGATTAACGGACAGGGGCCGGATATCGGGGAAGAAAAGGTGGAGGAGCTGCTTCAGCGGCTGGATGGCCTAAGTGAGGGGGATGTGCTTGTCTTTGCAGGCAGTATCCCGGCATCTATGCCGGATGATATTTACAGGGATATCATGAAGCGGCTCACCGGGAGAGGAATCATGATCGTGGTGGATGCCACCAGAGATCTGCTGGTCAATGTACTGGAGTATCACCCCTTCCTGATCAAGCCCAACAACCATGAACTGGGAGAGATATTCGGTACGGAGATCAAAACCAGGGAGGAAGTTCCCCCATACGCCAGAAAGCTGCAGGAAATGGGGGCTTGTAATGTGCTGGTTTCCATGGCAGGGCAGGGCGCGGTGCTGGCTGCTGCAGACGGAAGCTGCCATATGGCGCCTGCCCCAAAAGGGAGGCTTGTAAATGCAGTGGGAGCAGGGGATTCCATGGTGGCCGGATTTCTGGCCGGATGGATGGAAAAGAAAGATTATGTCCACGCATTTCATATGGGAATCGCGGCGGGAAGTGCCAGCGCGTTCTCGGAATACCTGGCGAAACGCGAGGAAATAGAAGCTGTCTATCAAACCATATAAAGGAAGGAAACGGGTATGAGAATAACAGATTTACTGGACAAGAGAAGTATTTCCCTGAATGGTGCCCCAAAAAGCAAGGAGGAGGCACTTGACCAGGTGGTCGCTCTGATGACAAAGAGCGGTAAGATCAATGACGAGGAGGCCTACAGAAAGCAGGTATATGCAAGGGAGGAGGAGAGCACCACAGGAATCGGTGAAGGAATCGCCATTCCTCACGGAAAATGTGACGCGGTTGACAGACCCGGCCTGGCGGCCATGGTTGTGAAGAACGGTGTTGACTTTGATGCCCTGGACGGGGAACCCGTGACTCTGATCTTTCTGATCGCGGCACCCAACACGGAAGACAATGTACATCTGGATGTGCTCAGCAAGCTTTCCGTTCTAATGATGGATGAAGATTTTTCAGACTCTCTCAGAAATGCAGGGTCTGTGGAAGAATTTCTGGAGATCATAGATAAGGCAGACGATGAAAAACCGGACATTGACCAGCGCCTGGCAGAACCCGCAGAGGAGCAGGGAGGGCAGGCTAAGATTCTGGCTGTTACCTCCTGTCCCACCGGCATTGCCCATACCTATATGGCGGCCGAGGGGATTGAGAAAGCAGCCAAAGCCAGAGGCTGTTTTGTCAAGGTGGAGACAAGAGGTTCCGGCGGTGCTAAAAATGTGCTGACAGACAGGGAAATCCAGGAAGCGGACTGCATCATTGTGGCCGCGGACGCACAGGTTCCCATGGACCGTTTTGACGGCAAAAAGGTGATTGAATGTCAGGTTTCAGACGGTATCAGCAAGGCAGACACACTGCTTGAGAGAGCGGTAAACGGGGATGCTCCTGTATACCACGCATCCGGTGCTGTGCAGAAGAGCTCTCAGACAAAGAGCGGCGGCAGTGTGGGACATCAGATTTATACACAGCTTATGAACGGCGTATCCCACATGCTTCCCTTTGTGGTGGGCGGCGGTATCCTGATTGCCATTGCGTTTTTGATCGACGGTTTCAGTGTGGATATGAATTCCCTGCCCATGGACCAGAGGGCGGATTTCGGTACCATCACACCGGTTGCAGCTCTGTTTAAAAGCATCGGCGGTACAGCATTTGCCTTCATGCTTCCGGTTCTGGCGGGATTCATTGCCATGGCTGTCGGTGACAGGCCTGCCCTTGCGGTTGGCTTTGTAGGCGGCATGATCGCGTCCCAGGGACAATCCGGTTTTTTGGGCGCTCTGGCAGCGGGATTCGCGGCCGGTTATCTTATCCGTCTCCTTCGCAGGGTGTGTGATAAGCTTCCACAGGCCATCGAGAAGATTGCCCCGGTCCTGATCTATCCGGTTGTGGGGATTCTGGTTATGGGGCTGCTCATGACATTTGTGGTGGAACCCATCATGGGCGGTATCAACACAGCCCTGAACAATGGATTGACAAGTATGAGCGGTTCCAGTAAGATTATTTTAGGATTGATTTTGGGCGCCATGATGGCCATTGATATGGGAGGTCCTTTCAACAAGGCAGCCTATGTATTCGGAACAGCGTCCATCGCGGCGGGAAATTATGATATTATGGCAGCGGTTATGATCGGCGGTATGACACCTCCCTGTGCCATCGCTCTTGCAACACTGCTGTTTAAGAATAAATTTACGAGAGAACAGAGGGAGGCAGGCCCCACCAACTTTATCATGGGTCTGGCATTTATCACAGAGGGAGCCATTCCCTTTGCGGCTTCCGATCCCCTCCATGTGATTCCCGCATGTATGATCGGCTCCGGTGCTGCCGGGGCGCTGAGTATGCTCTTTAACTGTACACTGATGGCTCCCCACGGCGGAATCTTTGTTTTCCCTGTGGTTGGAAATGCGGTAATGTATCTGGTGGCGCTTGTGGCCGGAACTATTGTTTCTGCCGGGCTGCTGGGCGTTTTTAAGAAGAAAGTAAATGAATAAATAATCATAAAAGGAGAGAAAGATCATGAAAGAATTTAAGTACACCATCACAGACCCGGAAGGCATCCATGCACGTCCCGCAGGAGAGCTGGTTAAAGTTGCAAAAGGATTTGCCAGCAGCATCAAACTTGCAAAGGATGGAAAAGAAGGAGACTGCAAGCGGATTTTCGGTATCATGGGCCTTGGCGTGAAAAAAGGACAGGAAGTGACCCTGACATTTGACGGCGAAGACGAGGATGCCGCATATGAGGCAGTGAGCACATTTATGCAGGAAAATCTGTAATCAAAGCAAAATGAGTAAGAAATAGTTTAAAATACATTTGGGTAGGCAAGAAGCTGCTGCAGAGGAAAGCTGCAGCAGCTTTTTTCAGGTTACTGATCACACGCGGCTGTCCCGCCATGCACGGAGTGAACAGCAGCATTTTTCAGGCAGGAACATGTCAGAAAGGAGTACAGGGATGAAGGAATATAGAGGAAAAAGTGTATTTGGCGGTATTGCAATTGGAAAGATATGTGTATACCGGAAAGGGGAACAGCAGGTCAAACGCGTAAAGACAGAGGATACCGACGATGAGATGCAGCGCTACACCCGGGCAAAGGAGGAGGCAGTCAGTCAGCTGAAAGGCCTGTATGATAAGGCAGTAAAGGAAGTGGGGGAGGCGAATGCCGCTATATTTGAGATCCATCAGATGATGCTTGAGGATGATGACTATAATGAATCTGTCGAAAATATTATCAGGACACAGAAGGTCAATGCAGAGTACGCCGTCGCAGCGACCAGCGACAACTTTTCCCAGATGTTTGCCTCCATGGAGGATGAATATATGAGAGAGCGGGCTGCTGATGTAAAAGACATTTCCGAGCGTATCCTGGCAGTTCTGGGAGGCGGGTCGAAAAGTACGGTGAACACAGAGGAACCGGTGATTATCCTGGCGGATGATCTGGCGCCCTCCGAGACAGTGCAGCTTGATAAAGATAAGGTCCTCTCCTTTGTCACCGTCCACGGTTCCGTAAATTCCCATACTGCCATTCTGGCCCGTACCATGGGGATCCCTGCTCTTATCGGAACCGACATCCCTCTGGATGACCGTGTGGACGGAAAGCTTGCTGTAGTGGACGGCGCGGACGGCACAGTCTATGTGGACCCTGACCCGGAAATCCTTACTGAAATGCAGAAACGCCGGCAGGAGGAAGAGGAGAAAAAAGAACTTCTCCAGCAGTTAAAAGGAAAAGAAAATATAACGCTTGACGGTAAAAAAGTCATGCTATATGCTAATATTGGAAATATAAAAGATCTGGCTACTGTTGTACAGAATGATGCCGGCGGAATCGGCCTTTTCAGAAGTGAATTCATCTATCTGGAGAAGGAGGATTACCCCACCGAGGAGGAACAGTTTAAGATTTACAAAACGGTGGCTGAGACCATGGCCGGAAAGCGCGTGATCATCCGCACCCTGGATATCGGCGCCGACAAAAAATGCGGTTATTTTCATATGGATGATGAGGATAATCCGGCTCTGGGATACCGGGCCATCCGCATCTGCCTCACTCGCCCCCAGGTGTTCAAGACACAGCTCCGGGCTCTGTTCCGGGCTGCTGTCTACGGGAATCTGGCGGTCATGTATCCCATGATAACAAGCCTTTGGGAGATTAGGAGGATAAAGGAGATCGTGGAGGAAGTGAAAGCAGAGCTGGAGGAGCAGAATATGGATTACCGGATACCGGAACAGGGTATCATGATAGAAACGCCCGCAGCGGTCATGGTAAGCGCGGACCTGGCAGAAGAGGTGGACTTTTTCAGCATCGGCACCAATGACCTGACCCAGTATACCCTGGCTGTGGACCGTCAGAATCCACAACTGGATGCGTTCTATGATCCCCACCATCCTGCAGTCCTGGCCATGATTCGGATGACTGTGGAAAATGCCCACAGGGCAGGTATCTGGGCAGGAATCTGCGGAGAGCTGGGTGCGGACCTGACTCTGACCAGGGAGTTTCTGGCCATGGGAGTGGATGAACTCTCTGTTTCGCCCGGACGGATTCTCCCCATCCGCAAAATCGTTCTGGAGACAGATGTAGAAGAATACAAGAGGAAGAAAAATGCTGACTGAGAAACGTTTTGAAGAGATACTGAAGCTTCTGGATGAAAAGAAAAGTATAACGGTCACGGAGATAAAGGAAATGCTGAATACATCAGAATCCACCATTCGCCGTGACCTGACAGCCCTCGACCGGGCAGGAAAGCTGGTAAAGGTGTTCGGCGGTGCCGTGGCGGTGGATGCTGCGTTTACGGCTGCGGAGCCTTCCGTGGCCCAGAAAGTCGGTGTGAACAAGGAAGAAAAGCAGACCATAGCCCGCTATGCCGCCTCTCTGCTTGTACCGGATGATTTTATCTATCTGGACGCAGGGACGACCACAGGATACATGATCGACTATGTCACAGAGAGATCCGTAACCTTTGTGACAAACGCGGTATCCCACGCACAGCGCCTGGCAGCCCTGGATTTCCGTGTCCTTTTGATCGGCGGGGAACTGAAGGGCACCACAGAGGCGGTAGTGGGAAATCAGGCAATCTTAAGCCTCCAGAACTTTCACTTTACAAAAGGTTTCTTCGGCACAAACGGAGTCAGCAGAAAAGCAGGCTACACCACACCGGACTGCAATGAGGCCCTGGTGAAGAAAACTGCCCTGGAACAGTCCGGAAAACGCTATATCCTGGCGGATGCGGCAAAGTTCGGGAATATCAGCTCTGTCACATTTGCACCCTTTGAATCTGCGGAGGTCCTGACCGACCGGGAACCGCCGGAATCTTTTGCAGGGTGCAGGAATGTTTTGAGCATTAAATAGATAGGGGTTATATTCCATACGTGATTTCCTTTGATTATCAAAAGTTTTGATTGTTTTATATATATAAATCATATATAATAGAATCAAACATAACAAAGGAGTGATAAAGTGGAACCTTATGAAGTCTTTCATGACGTCCTGGTCAATCTTTTCCAGGAAATTATGGATATAGAAGAGAAGGCCCTTATTACTTCTGAATTCAAAGATATTTCCGTAAACGACATGCACATTTTAGAAGCAATCGGAGTGAACAGCGCCCGAAACATGTCATCCGTGGCAAAGACCCTGTCCGTGACCGTGGGAACCCTGACGATTGCCATAAACAGCCTGGTGAAAAAAGGATATGTGAACCGAGTCAGAAGTGAGGAGGACCGTCGGGTGGTGCTCATATCCCTGACAAAAAAGGGAGAAAAGGCCAATACCCACCATATGAAATTCCATGACGGAATGATTCAGGCTCTGATGAAGGACCTGGATGAAGAGCAGCAGAAAATACTGGTGAAGTCATTGCTGAATCTGAGAAAATTCTTTGATTCCTACAGGGATAAGAAAGAATAGAAATTTCAAAAATGCCGTAAGAACAGACTGCATCTCTGCAGACTGTTTTTACGGCATCTCTTTTTACTGTTTATATTCCATGAGCAGATATTTTTTCAAAACAGGAAACTGTGCAGGTCCCAGTTCCAGAATGTATCGGTGAAATTCCTTTAACTGGAAGGACTTCCCGGCAGCCGTCTGCGCTTCTTTTTTCAAATCCATAAAGTTCAGATATCCCAGATAGTATTTCAGATAATTCCCCGGATTTTCCACTATATACTGGAAGATTTCCCTGCAGGTATCCTGTGAGGCGATTCCGAAAGAGTTCAGTGTCTTTGTCACTGTCCCCAGGTCCCAGCCATGGTCATGGATGCCAATGTCCAGCAGGGAATAGAGGCAAAGGCTCACGGAGCGGTTCAGCCACAGAAGTTCCATCAGGGAATCATCCAGTTTCAGATATTCTGCGCCGTACCCATAGGACAGGGATTCCACGTAAGTGGCCCAGCCCTCCACATAACCGCCGAAACTCAGGAGATGCCGTATATCATCCGGTTCTGTTTTTCCGAAATACAATGTCTGGTACAAATGACCCGGAAATCCCTCGTGCGCCAGTGTAGTGAAGAGTTCCGCCTCGCTTACCTGACTGCTCTTGTTGATATAGATGATATTGGGACTCAGGGTATCGGCCGGTGGTGTGAGGTAAAAGGCAGGGCTGGAAAAGTTCTCCATGGATTCATGCACATATTTTACCTTGTAGGCAGGCTTTCCGCTGTCGGGGAAATCTTCGCAGATGGCTTTGTTCAGGTAATCAAGCATCTGTGCCGGCGTACTGCTGCAGGTTTCCGGCAGGGAGGAGGCATCTGCCAGCAATTTGGGATTGGATACAATCAGGCTCTGCATTTTTTTATAATCGGTCAGGAGTTGTGTGTAGAGCCGTTCTTCGATTTCCTTGATGGTCCTGTAATCCCCGGTTTCACTGCGGATCAGATATCGGTAGTATGATGTCCCTCCAGGGAGATTGGACAACCCTCCGGAATTTGTTCCGTTTCCCTTTAAGTCAGCCAGACCTTTGGCCAGGGACTGATAGGCAGGGAAGACACGTTTGGCCATGATTTTTTCATGCATTTTTATGTAAGAGTCAGCCTGCTTCTGAGTCATGGCTTTCCGGGAGACAAATCCCTTTATCTTATCCTTAAACATGGTGGAAAGATAATTGGCGGACAGGTCTTCTGTGAACGCATTGCACTGGGCAATGATGCGGTCCACGCTGGTATCACTCATAAACAGGCCTTCTTCTGCCTTTTTCTTTTCAAATTCCAGGATCTCGTCAAAATATCCGGTCATGGAGGAGAGAAGTGTAAAGTAATCCTTGATATCATCAGAGGTGCGGAAAGTATATTCCGCCAAAAGTACAGGAAGCTGGGACTGGATGCCCAGATTGGGGCTCAGCGGTTCCTGCAGCATATAATTATCTTTTATGGAAAGCTGTGTGGTAAAGTCAAGCTTCAGGATGTCGTAGGTGATACGGTTGTCTTTGGACAGCTCTTTGTAGGTGAACTTTTCCAGATTTTTCTTGTATTCCTCCACGGAATCATAGCTGTCCTTTAGTTTATCCGGGTCCATGGAACCCAGCTTGATCGGATAATTCTTTATCCCGTATTTTTCAGGATAGGCCAGAGTATAATGGAGGTTTAAGGTGTTGGATTTCACCTCCTCGGTAAAAAGCTGATGTGTAAATTTTTCAAAACGGGCATCTTCTGTAAGAAAGCGGTCTTTTTGGGTATAAATAATAAGGAAGAGGAAGACAGCCAGGACAATAAAACCGGGGACCAGAAATCTCTTCTTGGAAGATAAGAATTTTTTCAAAAGATGCTCCTTGGATGATACTTGAGAACTCTTTAACAGTTTATGAAAAAATCAGGCATGTATGCGTATTTTCATTGTAAAAGGGCACGGGGATGTGATAAACTTTTGGTAGTGGATGTAAAGGAGGTGACTGGTTTGAAGAAGAAGTTATGTATGGTATGCCTGCTGGCAGCGTTTCTGACGGCGGGCTGTACACAGAACGGGCAGGAACCCGCGCCTGAAGATGAGGACGTGATGACACTGCCGGATGAAGAACAAGCAGATGAGGAGACAAAAGAAGAACAAAAAGAATACAGCGTGGAGCTTTCAGATAAACTTTCAGATTTTCAGTTTTCCATCAATGAGACGGTCTACACACTTCCGGCAAAGCTGCAGGAGTGGAAGAATGCCGGCTGGACCTATGAGAAGGACAACGGCAAAAAAGCCCTTGATCCGGAATCTTTCCTGGAAAGTGAGACGCTGGACAGTGAGGGCGGTTCCCTTACAGCGGATATTGTCAACCTGGACGGGGAGAAGAAACTGCTTGGTGAATGCTATGTAGGCGGTGTACAGCTTGAGAGCGGGGAGGATGACAGCCGTGTCTACCAGCTTCCGGGAAAAATCAGGATGGGAATCTCCACTTTGGATGAAGTCACAGAGGCATACGGCATGCCGACGGACCAGTATGAAGAAAAGGATAATATCTACCTGACTTATGAATATGGAATTTACAAGCAGGCTGATCTTGTATTTGACGTACAGGATGAGATACTGTATAAGGCAGTGCTGAAAAATTACAGAGAGCCTGAGGATAGTAATGAAGAGGTAAGTAAAGAGACCCCGGCGGAGGTGCTGAGCTATCAGGCACCGGGAGCATTTCCGGAGGACATCATGGAGTTTGTGGTGCGGTACGGGGGCGATTTCTATAAGCTTCCGGCTCCGGTCTCAGAATTTACGAAGAACGGGTGGGAGATTTTGGAGGATGGTTCAGACAGCATTGTTAAGAGCGGCCGCCATGGTTATGTGACGCTGGAGCGTGACGGACAGACCCTGTATGCAGTGGTGAACAATTACGCTGATCTGGCAGTCCCTCTGGAAAACAGTTTTGTTATCAGCGTGCACGGCGACTTTGATGTCACCAAAGTATCTGTGGAGATTTACAGGGGAATCACCTTGGGTATGAGTGAAGAGACTATGAAAGCTCTGCTTGGTGATAATGTATATGAGACGGAGGAGCTGGACAATGGTGTTTCCTATTTTATCTACGCAGATGAGGCAAAACAGAATTACACCAGGATCTTTGTGGATAAGGACCTGAAGCTGGTCAGAGAAATAGAACTGTCCAACAGCCCGGACACACTTTCTGCGGCGGCCATCGGTACGCCAAAGGAAGAGCCGGACAGCGTGGATGCCGCGGCGATGTACGGGGATGACGATTTTCCCAGTGACGCAGGCGAAGAATAAAGAACAGAGGTAAAACAAAATGGAGCAGAAAATATACGACATCATCATCATCGGTTCAGGCCCGGCAGGGCTTTGTGCAGCGATTTATGCCAAACGGGCACAGCTTGATATGCTGGTCATTGAGAAAGATTTCTCCAGCGGGGGGCAGATGGTGAAGACCTACGAGGTGGACAATTATCCGGGACTTCCGGGGATGAGCGGCTATGATATGGCGGAAGCTTTTCGAGGCCATGCGGATAAACTGGGTGCGGTATTTGTCAGGGAGAATGTGAAAGAGGTACAGACAGCGGGTGAACTGAAGAAAATAATCACAAATAAAAACCAGTACCTTACAAGAACCCTTGTTATTGCGGCAGGTGCCCGGCACAGGACACTGGGAATCCCCGGTGAGGAGGAATTTTCCGGAATGGGTGTTTCCTACTGTGCTACCTGTGACGGCGCATTTTTCAAGGATGGGGTCACGGCTGTGATCGGCGGCGGCGATGTGGCGGTGGAGGATGCCATTTTCCTGTCCAGGATTTGTAAAAAAGTGTATCTGATTCACCGCAGAGATGAACTTCGGGCAGCAGGTATTTTGCAGGAAAGCGTAAAGGCTATTGAAAACGTGGAGATTGTGTGGGATACTATTCCGAGGGAAATCAGGGGCACAGACCAGGTGCAGAGTCTCGCAGTAGAAAATGTAAAGACAGGGGAGACGAAGGAGCTTGCCGTTGACGGTGTATTTATCGCAGTGGGTATCCTGCCTAACACAGAGGAATACGGCAGTCTTGTAAAATTAAACGAAGCCGGCTATATAGAGGCGGGAGAAGACTGTGCATCCAGCGTTCCGGGTATCTTTGCAGCCGGTGACATACGGACAAAACAACTGCGCCAGATCGTGACAGCAGCGGCAGATGGAGCCAACGCGGTGGATTCTGCCCAGAAATACCTGATGGAACAGAAATTATGAAAAAAATATAAGAAACATTCAGTCAGGTCCGGGCATTTACTGCACAGACCGTACAGCAGTATGATAAAGGAGGAATTACAAATGAAAAACATGAAGGTTCTGGCAGAGGAAATACTCCAGGGAAAATACGATGAGATTCTGAAAGAGATCTATGTGGATGAAAGCGTTCTGGATTACCAGAGAAAACGTTATAAAAAGGCAATTGAAGAATTTGAGAAAATTTTTGGCGAGAGTGATGTGGAAATCTACAGCGCTCCCGGCAGATGTGAAGTCGGAGGCAACCATACAGACCATCAGAACGGCATGGTTTTGGCTACATCCATTAACCAGGACGCGCTGGCTGTTGTGGGCAGATCAGAGGATGGCATGATCCATGTGCTCTCAGACGGATATGAGATGGTGGATGTGGATGTCAATGATCTGGAAGAGCGTTACGATGAGGAGGGCACAACGGCTGCCCTGGTACGTGGTGTTGCAGCCGAGTTAAAGGCAAGAGGGTATGAAGTACAGGGGTACAATGCTTATATTGTCAGTGATGTTCTGATCGGTGCGGGCCTGTCATCCTCTGCAGCGTTTGAGGTTATCCTTGGAACTATCATATCCGGCCTCTTTAATGAAGGCAGTATTGATCCGGTTGTGATCGCGCAGACAGGACAGTATGCGGAAAATGTTTATTTTGGAAAACCATGCGGCCTGATGGATCAGATGGCATGTTCCGTAGGCGGTATGATCCATATTGATTTTAAAGAGCCGGGCAGTCCGGTTGTGGAAAAGGTCCCCTCAGATTTTGAATCTTACCAGTACAGCATGTGTATTGTGGATACAAAAGCTTCCCACGCGGATATGGGGGATGACTATGCATCTATCCCGGAAGAGATGAAAAAAGTGGCAAAATTCTTTGGAAAGTCGTATCTGCGCGAGGTTGAGGAGGATGACTTTTACAAACAGATCTCTGGCCTGAGAAGTGTGCTGGGGGACCGTCCTATCCTGCGTGCGCTTCATTTCTTTGAGGAGGAGAGAAGAGTTGAGGGAGAGGTAAAGGCTCTGCGAGATGGGGATTTCAAAGAATTTCTGGAATTGGTAAAGGATTCCGGCAACTCTTCCTTTAAGTATCTCCAGAATATCTACAACAGCACCAATGTGCAGAAGCAGGCGATGTCTATTGCGCTCGCTGTCAGTGATAAGATTCTGAGAAAGCATGGAGTATCACGGGTACACGGCGGAGGATTCGCCGGTACCATTGAAATTTTTGTGGAAAACAGTTTTGTGGATGAGTATAAGGCCAGAATGGACAGGGTCTTCGGAAAAGGTTCCTGCCAGATTCTGAAGGTTCGTCAGTCAGGCGGAAGAAGAGTTTTATAATGATCTGATTAGGTGCTGCACCGGATAAATCCCTGATAGGGAGTGTCCGGTGCAGTTTTTATATAGGGGATATGTTATGGGGGATTGAGGTGTAGGGATGATGGGGATATAGATTCAGGAATGAATTCAGGAGTAGATTCAGGAGCAGGTTCAGGAATAAGTTCAAGTATAGGTTCAGGTATAGCTTTCAGGAATAGATTCAGGTATAGGTTCAGGTATAGGTTCAGTTAGTGTTTAGAGGGGGAATTCATGTAAGGAAAATAGAAATATGGTTTACACTGGTTTACGTAATTTTACTGTCGGGTTACATAACGAAATCTGGGACATGGGGATGCCGTCGAAGAGGGAAAATTGAAGAAAATAGTAGGATTTTTAAGACATAATTTTCAGAATATTCTCAATTGTAGAATATGCACAATGCTTGTCGAAAAAACCAACATTTACCACATTCCATCCTCAAAGTTATCCACACACAAAAATCCACAAAACCCTGTAAAAATGAAGTTATCCTCAAAGTTATCCACATTCTCCACAAAAATGTGTGTGGATTAATATGATTTACATAATAAAAGAAAGAACAAAGGTTTTGTACACTTGTGATAAAAAGAAGAATTTTGGGGAAAAGTGGGGAAAAGGGATTGACATTTTTGAAATCTATTATTTGACGAGGTGCGACAAAATATGCTAATATCCGGGAAAAACTGATGATATTTTCTGAAAATTGCTGGTTTCCATAAAACTGTGAGTTGACGGGTGTGGGAGAGTTATGGAGAGGGGAGTTGCGGGTGGCTCACGGACGGTGCGCAGGAGGTATCCGTGTGGGGAAAAAGTCAGGGGAGACAGGGGCCGCGAATAAGAGCAAGGAAGTCAGCCTGCTGATTTTAAATAGTAAAAACAAAAAGACATGGAAGGTTATATAAAAGAAGACTTCTTCTAAATTATATGTAAAATAAGAAGAAAGCGAAGTTGAGTGCTGTCAGATTACGGACGAAAGCTGAGGAAGTGCCTTAAATTATATGTAAAATAAGAAAAAAATGAAGCTGGGTGCTATCAAATTACGGACAAAAGCCGAGGAAGTGCTTTGGATTATATGTAAAATAAGAAGAAAGCGAAGCTGGGTGCTGTCAGATTACGGACGAAAGCTGAGATGTAAAGTGAGAAGAAGGGAAGTCAGGCGTATTTAGATTAAATGCAAATGTCAAACTGTCTTTATGATTATCTATTTGGCAGGAAAAATATTGGTTATCCTTTGTAGTTGTCTACAAAAAAGAGAAGATGCACGGAAATTTCTTATATACCTGGATTGACGAGTATCCAACATAACAAATTACTACTGAGTGTCTACAGTAACAACTGCATTATAGATATTGTTTTGATAGAAGAATGCGATTGACAAAACAACTATCTTGCATTACAATGTAGCTAACTATATTGCAATGCAAGATAGGAGGTAAAGCGGTGATTTCTTCACAGATGTTGAAGGGGACTTTAGAGGGGTGTGTGTTGGCTATTATTGGGAAGGGGGAGGCTTATGGGTATGAGATTTCGGAGCAGTTGGGGGAGTATGGATTTGGGAAAGTGGCTGAGGGGACGATTTATCCGCTGTTGCTGAGATTGGAGAAGAATCAGTTTATACAGGCTACATTTCGGGAGTCGGAGGTAGGGCCCAGAAGGAAGTATTATTCTATAACGCAGGAGGGAAAAAAGGAATTCAAAAGATTTCTGGAGAGTTATATGGAATTATCCGTTGCAGTTTCCAGATTGTTGGATGATGTGAAAGGGGATTTAATAAATGAATAAACAAACAAAGCAGTTAATGAAGGAAAATAATGACTTATCTTTTCATCTGAAAGCAGCAGATAATAAAATTCTGACTGATATGGTAGTCTATATCCGAGGTGCGGATATCAGCGGATACCAACAGGAACTGGTCAGGCGTGATATTACACAGATGATCCTGGACGGAGAGCAGAGGGGGGATACCATGGAGGACATAATAGGCAGTGATTACAAGATATTCTGCGACAATGTTCTGAGAGAGGTTCCACATCTCACCCGTGCGGAAAAAGCTGTCTCCTTTTTAGGAACGTTATGTGTCGCCTTAGCAGTCCTGCTTGCAGTCCGCCTTCTTTTCGGTCTGTCAGACATGTTTGGAGACACCCCCACCTGGCCTTATATCCCCGTAACCACAGGTGCTATCATAAGTATGGTCATACTTTTATGCTCCGTCCTCCTTCTGTATAACACCATCACCAGAAATTCCTTCAACATCAGTTCCCAAAACAACAAAAGAATTTCCGTACTTTTCGCAGCCATTATACTGGCCTGCATCTGTGCTGATTTCTTCCTGAAAACAGTCATTCTTTCCGTCCACATATCCATTGTCCTCATTGCCATCCTGCTCCTGCTCATCATCTATAAAATAACAGACACCATTAACTAAACCAAACTAAAACTATAGCTCAACCTGTAGTCAAAATGTATCTAAAAATTAGTAAAGCCACACTAAAATTGTAGTTATACAACAGCAATACAAATGCTACATATGAATCCATTATAAGAATAGAATCGAAAATCTTAGTTTTCAGTATATTAGTCGTTTTACAAAAACACTTACACAAAAACAGCATATACAACAACCAACAATTTTATAATATACATTTCAACCGCCTTAAACCAACAGATACTGACTTGCGGAACCCCAGACGGAATATTGGAGGAACGTGAATAGAGTTTCTTAATGAAAAACGGCCTCCGGGTGCGTGATGAAATTTGATTTCCCAATCAAATTTCAAGGATAGTTGAGCGGACTAATCATCAGATTAGTGCGCGGTTCTATCCGGTTCACGTACCCGGAGGCCGTTTTTCATTTAGAAACTCTTCACGTCCCGACTATTCCGTCTGGGGTTTCGCAAGTCAGAATCGTCCGCATAAGCCAAAGCAGGTTCCGCAAGTCAGAATCGTCCGCATAAGCCAAAGCAGGTCCCGCAAGTCAGAATCGTCCGCATAAGCCAAAGCAGGTTCCGTAAGTCAGAATCGTCCGCATAAGCCAAAGCAGATCCCGCAAGTCAGTATCCCCCGCTTAAGCAATAATACAGCAAAAAAGTCAACACTCCTTCCCCCACACCAGCCGAAACAAACTCCCTTCCCCCACACAACTCTCCAATTCCACCTGCGCCCCCAAATAAGCCGCGCCATGCTTCACAATCGACAACCCAAGCCCAGTGCCCCCAATCTCTTTGGAATGGCTCTTATCCACCCTATAAAACCGTTCAAACACCCTGGCCTGGTCCGTGGAAGGGATTCCGATGCCCGTGTCCGCAACAGATACGCTGATTGTATTCTTCCCATTCAGGACAGTGACAGTCACCTTCCCGTCCGGATGATTATATTTAATGGCATTATCGCACAGATTATAGAGAACTTCCTCCAAAATCGGCCTGGTAGTATTGAATACAGCATGTTCCCCCTCTAAGAAGAGCGAAACCTGTTTGCGTTTTGCAGGCTCCCGCAGCCGTTCCAATGTCTCTTTTGCCAGAGTATACAGATCTGTTTCCTCCTTTTGATAAGGAAGACACCCCTCATCGAGCTGTGATATCTTGATCACATCCCCGACTAAGGCAATCAGCCTCTGTGCCTCATCGAAAATCTTTCCGGCGAATTTATTGATGTCCTCCGGTTTCACAAACCCATCCTGTATGATTTCTGCAAATCCTGATATAGAAGTAAGCGGTGTCTTCAACTCATGTGACACATTGGCAGTGAATTCCCTCCGCAGATTTTCCCGCTGAATTTTTTCAGTTATGTCAACCAATAAAAGCACTGCGCCGGTCACTTCTTTATCTCGGAGCACAGGGTTGGCAATGACCTGGCAGAAGTTCTCACCAATCTGCAGATCGGAGGTGGTGTGTTTTCCGGATAGGACTGCATCCACGGTCTGCTGGAAGGATTCACTTCTGTTGAGAGAGAGAACGCTGGCATGTGCCTGTGCCTCTGTGGCATCCAGCAGATGCAGGGCGCTGGAGTTGTAGGAGAGAAGGTCAGTCTGGGCGTCAATGACTAAAAGCCCCTCACTCATATTTTCCGTGATGATGGAAAACTCCTGCTGCTGTCTTCTGGCATCTGAGAGCTGCCTGCGGATAGTGCGCTGTTGTTTGTTGATCTTTGTGAGCAGTGGTGATATCTCGTCGTAGGCCTCTGTGCGCTCCGGCTGATCCAGGTCCAGGCTGTTGATAGGTGAGACAATTTTCTTGGAAATGCGCGCAGCAAAAAGGGCGGAGAGCACTACCATCATGAGCAGCACATACAGCATGGGCTGTACCAGCTCTCCAATCAGGGCAGCTACAGTGTACTGGGTGCTGGATACACGGAGAATCTGGCCGTTTGAGAGCTGCTTGGCATAGTAAATTGTTTTTTCCGAAAGCGTATCGGACTGGCGTGTAGCCTTTCCGACACCCTTTAGTTTTGCTGCGATCACTTCCTGGCGGTTGGAATGGTTCTCCATTTTAGAGGCGTCAGCCTTGTTATCAAAGAGAACACTGCCATCCTCGGCGATGAGAGTGATTCTGGCGGATTCCGCAGGAAGATCATCTAAGGCGGTAATGCCCATGTTTTCCACAGAGATTGCCAGATAAGCAGTTTCAGATTTCAGTTCCTTTTCAATCTGGCTGCCGAAATAGTGATACAGAATGCCCATAATGAAGCCCAGTCCGATGACTAGCACAAGAGCAGATACAAGCATTATGGAGCGGAAGATTCGTTTTGTCATGCGGTTTTTCCTCCAATTTTATAACCCACTCCCCTTACGGTTTTGATACAGTCACCGGCGCTTCCCAGCTTTTGGCGCAGGGTGCGGACGTGGACATCAATGGTTCGGCTCTCCCCGTCAAATTCATATCCCCAGATGCGGTCCAGAAGCTGGGCTCTGGTAAATACGGTCTCCTGTTCCGACAGAAGGAGGCAGAGCAGTTCAAATTCTTTCAGGGTCAGGATGATCTCTGTGCCGTCCACCCGCACGATATGGCGCGAGGGGCAGACGTAGAGGGAGCCGAGGCGGTATTCCGGAATCTTTTCCTGTTCCTGGCTGCGGCGCAGCAGGGCACGGATGCGGGAAATCAGTTCCATCATCCGGAAAGGTTTCGGAATATAGTCGTCGGCTCCGTTGTCGAGTCCCAGTACCGTGTCATATTCACTTCCCTTTGCGGTCAGCATGATAACGGGAAGCTTTTTCGTGTCTCTGGATGTGCGGAGCTTTTTTAATATGCTCAGCCCGTCCTCCTCCGGAAGCATGATATCCAGGAGCACCAGGGAGGGGACAGCCACGGACATGGCATCCCAGAAGTCAGAGGGCCGTGCAAAGCCTTCCGCTTCCAGGCCCTGGCTGTTCAGGGTGTAAGTGACCAGTTCCCGGATATTTTCATCGTCCTCTACAAGATAAATCAATTTATTCACCTCATTCTTTTTCCGTATCCAGATGATGTTCATCGCTTTTATGGATACCTGTTATGGAATATTGTACCCATTCTGCCACATTTACGGCATGATCGCCAATCCGTTCAAAATACTTGGCGGCCATGAGAATATCCAGGGCGGCCCTTGGGTCCACGTTATTTTTCCGAATCAGATCCAGCAGCTCGCCTTTTACCTTGTTGAAGAGGTCATCCACTATATCATCGGAGATGACCACAGATTCCGCCAGCTCCAGATCATTTTTAACAAATGCATCTACGCTTAAGGTTACCATGCGGATGGTAGCTGCCGCCATGTCATGAATCTGTACTTTACTGCTGATGCTGCTGCTGACAATATATGGAGCCAGGTCTGCAATATCTGCTGCCTGGTCACCGATGCGCTCCAGGTCGGAGATCATTTTAAGGGCAGCAGATATGATTCTCAGATCGCGTGCTACGGGCTGCTGCTGTAAAAGAAGGCGCATACAGATATTTTCAATCTCCCGCTCTTTCTCATCAATTTCACCCTCCATGGCAGCTACCTTTTTCACAACATCCCGCTCCGGCTGATCCAGTGCCTGGGCGGCCAGAGTGATGGCCTGTTCACACAGGCTTCCCATTTTGATCAGTTCTACATGAAGCTGTTCTAATTGTTTGTCAAATCTTGTGCGCATATCAACCAAACCTCCCTGTAATATAGTCCTCTGTGCGTTTATCCTTTGGCATTGAGAATATTTGTTCTGTTTCACCGTACTCCACAATCTCGCCCAGCAGGAAAAAGGCAGTTTTATCGGAAATACGGGCTGCCTGCTGCATATTGTGGGTAACCATGACAATGGTGTAATCCTTTTTCAGTTCCACTGCCAGGTCTTCAATCTTGGATGTGGATATAGGGTCAAGGGCGGATGTGGGTTCATCCATAAGGAGGACTTCCGGCTGGACAGCCAGCGCTCTTGCGATGCAGAGCCTCTGCTGCTGGCCACCGGACATGCCCAGAGCGTTCTGCTTCAGGCGGTCTTTTGTCTCATCCCAGATGGCAGCATCCCGCAGGGATCTCTCCACAATGTCATCCAGCTTTGCCTTGGAATGGATACCGTGGGTGCGGGGGCCGAATGCAATGTTATCGTAAATACTCATGGGGAAGGGATTGGGCTTCTGGAACACCATGCCTACCCTTTTCCGCAGCAGGTTTACATCCATTCTGCCGTAAATATCCTCGCCATCCAGTAAAATACTGCCCTCGATACGGCAGCCCTCAACCAGGTCATTCATGCGGTTCAGGGATTTTAAAAGTGTGGATTTACCGCAGCCGGAGGGGCCGATGAAGGCGGTGATCTTATTTTCCGGTATCTTTAAATTTATGTTCTTCAGCGCCTTAAAGTCTGTATAATACAAATCCAGGCTGCTGATGGATATCTTTTCCGTATTGTTCATATTACATTCCTTTCGCCAGTTTTTTTGCCAGAGTGCCGGAGATCCAGTTGATGACCAGCACCAGCAGAAGCAGTACAACAGAGACAGCGTAGGCCTGGTCCATATACAGACCCTCTCTGGAGAGATTGTACATATGGACAGCCAGTGTGGAGCCTGAGGACATTACGCTTGATGGTACCTCAGCCACAGCTCCCGCGGTATAGATCAGAGCGGCTGTCTCGCCTACGATCCTGCCCACAGACAGGATAACACCGGCCAGTATGCCGGGAACGGCGCTGGGCAGTACGATGCGGAAGACGGTGCGCAGTTTTCCGGCGCCCAGGCCAAAGCTTCCCTCACGGAAGGAGTCCGGAACGGATTTTAGGGCCTCCTCTGTGGTCCGCATTATGAGGGGAAGGATCATGATAGACAGTGTCAGGGCACCGGCCAGCAGAGAATATCCCCATTTTAGTGTGGTCACAAAGAAGAGGGCGCCAAACAGTCCGTATACGATAGAAGGAATACCGGACAGGGTCTCTGTGGTAAGGCGGATGATCTCCACGAATTTGTTCCCGCGTTTGGCGTATTCCACCAGATAGATGGCAGAGAAGATACCAAGGGGGACAGCGATCAGCAGAGATAAAAAGGTGATGACCAAGGTATTGATAATGGAGGGCATCATGGACGCGTTCTCCGACGTATATGTCCAGGCAAAGAGTTCCGGTTTCAGATTGGGAACCCCGTTTATTAAAATATAGGCAATTAAGAAAAACAGGACGGCAAAGGTAACGGCAGCGCAGAGCATCACCAGCAGCATAAGGATAAATGAGCCGGGGGTGCGCTTGTACTCTCTCAGTTTCTGCCGCAGGTTATGATCATTATGCATGGCGGTTCCTCCGATTGAGCAGGGCTACACAGAAGTTGATCAGCAGAATGAAGACAAACAGGACCACACCTGTGGCGATCAGCGCTTCCCTGTGCAGGTCTGCTGCATAGCCCATTTCCAGTACAATATTGGCGGTCATGGTGCGGACACCCCTGAGGATACCCCTGGGCATTCTGGGCTGATTGCCGGCGATCATGACAACCGCCATGGTCTCACCGATGGCACGGCCAATCCCCAATACCACGCCGGCAATGACACCGGATTTGGCAGCAGGGAGCACAATGGCAAAAATACTCCTCTCATGTGTGGCACCAAGGGCCAGCGCCCCTTCGTAGTAGGTGCGCGGAACAGAGCGCAGTGCGGATTCACTGACACCTATGATAGTGGGCAGTATCATGATTCCCAGTAAAATAGAGGCGGTCAGCATACTGCTTCCGTTTCCTTCCCGGAACATGCCGCGGATCAGAGGGACAAGCACCACAAGACCGAAGAAGCCATACACGACAGATGGGATTCCGGCCAGCAGTTCTGTAGCTGATTTTAAAAACGGGTATATTTTTTTCGGGCAGTATTCAGCCATGAAGATGGAGGTCAGGATGCCTATGGGCACGCCAATGACAATAGCTCCGGCTGTCACATAGATACTTCCCATGATCATAGGGAAGATACCGAATATGTTGTTGCCCGGTTTCCAGCGCTCTCCTAATAGGAAACTGAAAAAGCCGATTTCCTTCATGGCAGGTATGCCGTTTACAAAAAGGAAGAGACAGATTAAGGCAACTGCGAATATGGATGCGCAGGCAGCTATAAAAAAGACTGCCTGCATTACTTGTTCCTTACGCTTATTTTGTTTGCAAAACGGGTTGTGTTTTTTCATACTTTCTAACCTCGGATAGGAGTGTGGGATCAAAGGGCTTCATCCCAGGCCAGAGCATCTCCGGTGAAGATGGATTTTACCTGGTCAGAGGTCATTTCATCGGTGGGGTTGCTATTGTTCACAATAACAGCAATACCGTCCAGGGCAATGACTGTAGGGGTCAGGCCAGCGTCCAGTTCAGAATCTTTCAGTTCTCTGGAAGCCATTCCGATATCACACACACCATCAATGGCATTCTGCATGCCGGTGGTGGAATCACTTGTCTGAATCTCAATCTCCACATTGCTGTTCATCTCCGCGTAAGCTTCTTTCAGCTTCTCCATGACGGGAGATACAGAGGAAGAGCCTGCAATGACAACCTTGCCGGATGCGCCGTTTGATGCGTAGGCTTCTGCGCTGTCCAGGGGGATGTAGTTGTTGTCAGCCACTACAGCCTGGCCTTCTTTACTCAGAATGAAGTTGATGAAGTCCTGTCCGGCTTCACTGAGACCTTCTTTTGTCGCAATATTGAAAGGTCTGGAAATTTTGTAGGTGCCTGCTTTAATGTTTTCCGCTGTGGCTTCTGTACCGTCAATTTTTAAAGCTTTCACTGTATTATTTAAAGAGCCGAGGGAAATGTAGCCGATGCTGTACTCATCCTGTGCTACACTGGACATCATGACAGAGGTGCTGTTTGTGATGTTTGCCTCCTCAGTTGTCATATCCATCTTTTCACCGTTTACTTCCTCTTCAATGCCGAACAGTTCAACAAAAGCACCACGTGTACCGGAACCGTCTTCCCTGGATACCACTGTGATGTCATTGGTGCTGTCCCAGTCACCTGATGTATCTTTTGAGCCGCTGTCGGCAGTTCCTTTATCAGATTCTGTACCGGATGCGGCCTCTGTGCTGTTTCCTGCATCTTCATTTCCGCCGCATGCTGCAAGTCCGAATACCATTACACCGGCGAGTATAACTGCTGCTAATCTTTTCATAGTTTTGATCTCCTTTTTCCTCGAATTGTCTAATGATTTGTCCTTGTTACGAATTTCAGTATATAGGGGGAAAGTAAAATACAAAATCTTGATTTTGTTAAATGTAAGTAAAGTTAAATAAGAAATATTTTGAAATGTAAAATGTTAAATGAAGCATAAATGCTATAATTACAGAAAATATGTGCTATAATCTTTTTATGGAGCTGCAAATTATAAAGACTGCTGCAGGAGGTCTATATGGATAAAAGCAGGAAGATTCTCCCGGTGGGAATCAGTGATTTCAGGAAAATTATAGAAGAACAGTATTATTTTGTAGATAAGTCACTGCTCATAAAAGAGATCATAAATTCAGGAGCAGAAGTAACGCTTTTGACAAGACCGAGACGATTCGGAAAAACCCTGAATATGAATATGATAAAATTATTTTTTGAAAAATCTGAGGAAGAGACGGCAAGTCTGTTCCAGGGACTTAAAATATGGCATTGTGAGGATACGGAAAAATACAGGTGTGAGCAGGGAAAATATCCGGTAGTATTTTTAACGCTAAAGGATATAAAATGTGACAGTTGGGGTGAAACTTACGAAAAATTGAAGAATATGATCCAGTTGGAGTATAATCGCCATGCATATTTGCTGCAGAGTGAATGTCTGACGAAGTTTGACCGGCAGTATCTGGGACGTATACTGAATATGGATGCTTCAGATGCCGACTGGCAGGATTCCTTAAATCGACTGACCGGATATTTAAAAGCTCATTATAAAACACCGGCAATTCTTCTTATTGATGAATATGATGTCCCTATACAGCAGGGGCATATGCTGGATTATTACGATAAAGTTATAAATTTTATGAGAAATTGGCTTTCAGGAGGCCTTAAAGATAATCAAAACCTAAAATTCGCTGTGTTAACAGGGATTCTTCATATTGCACAGGAGAGTATTTTCAGTGGTCTGAATAACCTGGATGTGTATACCGTACTGGATAAGACTTACAGGGAATATTTTGGTTTTACACAGGAAGAAGTGGATGAGATTGCTGCGTATTACGACTGCAAAGAGAAAAGCGGGGAGTTACGAACATGGTATAATGGCTATAATTTTGGCGGAATAGATATCTATAACCCATGGTCGGTGGTAAAATATATCCGTGCCGGAAATAAACCGGCGCCTTACTGGCTGTCCACAAGCAGTAATGATTTTGTGCACAGGATCATTGAAAGAAGTTCTCCTGAGACCGAAGATGCCTTAAAAAAGGTTATGGATGGCGGATACCTCATGACTTCACTTAACACACAGGTAGTATATCCGACAGTTTATGATAATCCGGATAATATCTTCAGTTTTCTGGTCATGACAGGATATTTGAAAGTCAATGCATTGGAGGAATTGGAATATGGTGAGGATTATGTTTTGTGTATTCCAAATGAGGAAATAGCTTGTGTTTATAAAGAGGAGATACTGTCAGTATTCGATGTGCAGAATGAGGGGATAATACGATACTCTGCCCAACTGCGGAGAGCACTGTTTACAGGGGACTTGGGACAGCTCGACGAACTGCTCCATAAGATAATAAAATGTTCAGTCAGCTTTTATGACATACATGAAAGCTTTTACCATGGATGGATGCTGGCCCTGACAAGTATGTTTTATGATACTCATTATGTGCGTTCCAACAGGGAATCTGGAAAAGGTCGGTACGATATTATGATGGAACCTAAAAGTGCTCGTTTTCCGGGGATTATCCTGGAATTTAAGGTATTGACTGAGAACAGGGCAAAAGAGGTGGAAGAAAAGCTGCATCAGTTAGCAGAGAGTGCCCTTCAGCAGATAAATGAATGTGATTATGAAGCAGAGTTAAGAGACAGAGATTGCAGGAGCATTATAAAATATGGTATTGGATTTTATAAAAAGGAGTTTTCAATCGTAAAAGGATGATTTCTATATGATTAAAATAGGGGCGGCCGGCGTGCATTTTCCGCACTTCCGGCCGCTTTTCTTATTTACCCTTTCTGCTGCATCCTCTTGATCACCTTCAGCCGGGTAAATTCTTCTCTCTCTTTTTCCTCCAATGCATTGGAAATAGATTTTGTCAGATCCTCAAATTTGGGGATTGTGATATTTTTCAGCGCGTTGGCGCGCTTCTGTGTTTTCTTAATATTGATAGCCAGCCTGTAGGCGGAATTTTCCACCATGGACAGGCGGATGGTGAGCTGCTTTACCTTCTCAAAGGCCGCTTTCGCTTCATCCAGGGAGGCTTTAGTGCCGTAGTAGGCATATGTGGGCGCCCCCGAGGCCGGATCAGACTGTACCAGGGGGATTTCTGTTCCCATGACACTTCTGGTCTTGATGCGGATGGAATCCTCCACAGGCACGGTGCGGGATATCTCCTGCACATTACTGATGCCGATTTCCATGTTGGCCTTCTGGAGTGCTGCATAGGCGGTGCGGAAGGTGATATCAATCTGGTCCTGGATATCCTTGGCCTGGTCGATCAAATCCATCAGCTCACGGATGAGAATATTCCTCTTCTTGTCCATCAGGTCAAAGCCCTGCCTGGACAGCGCCAGGGAATTCTTGGCTAATATGAGATTACCTTTGGTTGGAAAGGTATTTGGATCCATAACATCACCCTTTCTATGTTTTCAATCCATGTTCGGTCGATGATCTTGTTTTTGGTGATTTCCTTGTTTATGATTCCTCTTCCGAAGGATGATAATACTGATCCAGAATCTTGGTGTCGATACGGTCCAGTTCGTCTCTCGGAATCATGCCCAGCAGTTTCCAGCCCAGGTCAAGGGTTTCCTCAATGCTGCGGTTCTCATCCGGTCTTTGGCCTACAAAATTGTGTTCAAAGGCATCACCGAATTTCAGGTATTTCTTATCCAGAGGTGAAAGCTCATCCTCACCGATAACAGAAGCCAGCGCCCTTGCGTCTCCCACCTTGGCATAGCAGGAGAAGAGCTGATTGGCGACGTCCTGATGGTCGCCTCTTGTGTAGCCTTCACCGATACCGTCCTTCATAAGCCTTGACAGGGAGGGCAGTACATTGATAGGCGGATAGATGGCCTGTCCGTGGAGCTGCCGCTCAAGAACGATCTGTCCTTCTGTGATGTAGCCGGTAAGGTCAGGAATGGGGTGTGTGATATCATCATTGGGCATGGTCAGGATCGGTATCTGTGTAACAGAGCCGGTTCCGCCTCTTACAATGCCGGCGCGTTCATACAGGGTTGCCAGCTCACTGTACAGGTATCCGGGATAACCCTTTCTGGAAGGAATCTCGCCTTTTGAGGAAGAAACTTCACGCATGGCCTCCGCAAAGGAGGTGATATCTGTCAGGATAACAAGAATGTGCATTCCTTTTTCAAATGCCAGATACTCCGCAGCGGTCAGTGCCACTTTCGGGGTGATCAGTCGTTCCACAACCGGATCATTTGCCAGGTTCAGGTACATGACCACATGGTCTGCAACACCGCTCTCCTCAAAGGTGCGGCGGAAAAATTCAGCAACGTCGTATTTGACACCCATAGCGGCAAATACAATGGCGAATTTTTCATTGCTGTCCCCGCCAAGGGAAGCCTGCTGTACGATCTGAGCTGCAAGCTGGTCGTGAGGAAGGCCGTTTCCTGAGAAAATAGGAAGCTTCTGTCCTCTGATCAGGGTGGTCAGGCCGTCAATGGCCGAGATACCGGTCTGGATATAGTTACGGGGATATTCCCTGGTTACCGGGTTCAGGGGAAGTCCGTTGATGTTGGTGCGGACTTCCGGCATAACAGGACCCAGGCCGTCAATGGGTTTTCCGATGCCGTTGAAGGTTCTTCCCAGGATATCAGCGGAGAGCTCCACCTCCATGGGATGGCCTGTGAGTTTTGTGTGGGTGTTCAGAAGGGACATGTTTTCCGTGCCCTCGAACACCTGGATCACTGCTTTGTCTTCATATATTTCTACAATTCGGCCCAGCTTTTTGGAACCGTCGTCCACCTTGAACTCCACAATTTCATCAAAGGAGGCATCGCGTACGCCTTCCAATACAACCAGAGGTCCATTGATTTCGCTCAAGCCGAGATATTCTATTGCCATAATCGTTCCTCCTTATGCATTCTTTTCCATGACGGTATTGTAGAAGTCGTCAACAGCCTTCATGTAATCGTCAATAAGTTCCAGCTTGTCATTGGGAACATCATATTTGATGGATATGATCTTCTCAAATATATTCTCCCTGCGGAGCACGGACATGGGCATACCCATGGCGATCAGGCTTCGGCAGCGTTTGTATAGGTACAGGATGACTTCCATCATCTTAAACTGCTTATCCAGGGACACGCAGGTGTCGTCAGGATGGAAGGCGTTCTGCTGCAGGAAGCCCAGACGGATGACTCTGGCAATCTCCAGCGTCAGCTTCTGGTCATCCGGGAGCACATCGCTTCCGATCAGCTTTACGATCTCCATCAGGCTGCTCTCCTGGTTCAGGATAGCCATCATGCGGTTTCTGTCATCCACGAATTTGGGTGATACATTCTCACTGTACCAGTGGGACAGATCCCCCAGATACTCGCTGTAGCTGGTGAGCCAGTGGATAGCAGGGAAATGTCTGGCATAGGCCAGGGATTTATCAAGACCCCAGAAACAGCGCACGAAACGTTTGGTGTTCTGGGTGACAGGCTCGGAGAAGTCACCGCCCTGGGGTGATACGGCTCCGATAATGGATACGGAACCCTCCGTGCCGTTTAAGTTCTGCATCATGCCTGCCCTCTCGTAGAATGCGGAGAGGCGGGAGGCCAGATAAGCGGGGAAACCTTCCTCGGCGGGCATTTCCTCCAGACGGCCTGACAGCTCACGAAGGGCTTCAGCCCACCTTGAAGTGGAGTCTGCCATGATCGCCACATCATATCCCATATCCCTGTAGTATTCCGCCAGGGATATGCCTGTGTAGATGGAAGCCTCACGGGCTGCCACGGGCATGTTGGAGGTGTTGGCGATCAGCGTGGTACGTGCCATGAGGGCATTGCCGGTCTTGGGGTCATGGAGCTTTGAGAAGTCTTCCAGAACCTGGGTCATTTCGTTGCCGCGCTCGCCGCAGCCGATGTAGACAATGATGTCCGCATCTGACCACTTGGCGATCTGGTGCTGTGTCATGGTCTTTCCTGTTCCGAAACCTCCGGGAACGGCTGCTGTGCCGCCTTTTGCAATGGGAAACAGGGTATCCAGGATACGCTGTCCTGTCACAAGAGGTATCGTAGCCGGGTAACGCTTGTTTGTGGGGCGCGGAATACGAATCGGCCATTTCTGCGCCAGTTTGAGGGGATACTCACTGCCGTCGGCGAGCTGGACCACTGCCAGCACGTCGGTTACGGTGTAAGCGCCGTCTTTTACCACCTTGGACACTATGCCTTCCACCTGAGGCGGAACCATGGATTTATGCACAATGGACGGGGTTTCCTGCAGCTCCGCGATGATGGTGCCGCCGTGGACTTCCATACCGTCCTTGATAGTCATGTGTACGTCCCATTTTTTTTCTGTGTCCAGGGAATCTACCTGCATACCGCGGGAGATATATTTACCGGACTGTTTGGCAATCACGGAGAGTGGACGCTGGATACCGTCGAAAATATTGTCCAGGATTCCGGGGCCGAGCATAACGGAAATAGCGTCACCTGTGGCTGTTACCGTTTCCCCCGGCTTTAAACCGCTGGTTTCCTCGTAAACCTGAACAGTAGTGGTATCCTTTTTCAGAGAAATAACCTCGCCGACCAGGTGTTCCTTTCCCACGTATACCATTTCCGACATCTTGAATCCTGTATTACCTTTCAGATAAATGACGGGACCGTTGATGCCATAGATAATTCCTGTTCTATTCATGTAGCAGTCCTCCGTCAAAATTAAATTCTTCTTTTTCGCTTTCGTATAAGGTTTTAAATGTGTGGTCGATCAAAATATTCTTAGCCGGAATCACAGCGCGGACACCTCCCATGAAGGGAGTCTCCGAGATGTGAAGGGAAGTCCCGCATCTGGCCGCCAGTGTTTCCAGCAGGGAAGAATCCGCAGGGGTCAGATAGATCTGTACCTCATCCTCACCGGCAATGGTAAGGGCCTCCCGGATCTTTTCTTCCAGCCAGACCAGGTATTCGGGGCTGCTCATGAAAGTCTCCAGTTTATTTCTGACCTCCACAAACAGTACCTCACGCAGTTCCTGCTGTTTTTTTGACAGACGTCTTTTGATGTGAAGCTGCTCCGCAGACAATGCCTTGTTGATCTCGCGTTTTGCGTTCTCTGTCTCCAGCTTTAACTGGTTGCCGGCATTTTTCTGTTTATCTTCTTTATGTTCAGCGAGCATCTGGGAGAGGGCAGCGCGGTATTCTTCCAGAGCCTTTTCAGACTCATCCCGTGCGCTTTCCATGGATACTTCGTAGAAATGCTGCAGTTTTTCTTCGGTTGTCATGTCATTCACCTTCTTTATCTATAATTTCAAACCGATCGCCTCATTGACATAAGAGAGAATAAAATCTGGTGCACGGCCGGTACCATGTCGGTCGGGGATTTCTATAATGAGCGGCAGACGATGGTTCAGCCGCATGTCGTCAATGATATCGGGAAACTCTCTGCCGAACTTTTCCGTCAGCAGGATGATGCCGTTTTCCTTGTTGGCAATGGCGTCCTCCAGAGCTCTCCTGAGCTCCTCGCGTTCATGCACCACAACACCCTCCACGCCTGCAAGCCGCATGCCTGTATAGGTGTCAATATTATCGCTGATCAAAAACATTTTCATAATGCATCAGTCTCTTTTCTTTATCAAAATATAAGGCAGCCCTTATCCCAGTTTACCTAAGATCATGAAGGAGATGATCAGTCCGTACAGAGCAATACCTTCTGCCATAGCTACGAAGATCATGGATTTACCGAACAGGGAGCCATCCTCGCTGATAGCACCTAAAGCAGCGCTTGCGGAGGAGGCAACAGCGATACCGGAACCGATGCCGGAAAGTCCTGTAACCAGTGCGGCGCCGATGTAGCCAAGGCCCGTTGCGAGGCCTGCGGATGCTGTGTCAGTGGCAGCGCTTACGGAAGCGGTTCCGCCGATCATGACGATGGAAGCCACTAAAAGGGTTCCGAAGAAGAAGAAGCAGTTGACTCCCAGTGATTTTTTGTAGCGTTTTTTATTTTTCTCTCCCAGGAAAAAGTATCCGAAGGGAACAATGATGCTTAAGATCAGTGCGGCTGCTATAGTAAATTGAATTAATGTTGTCATAATAATGAATCCTCCTTAGGTTTTATGCATTTTTGTTTTCTCTTTTTACGCGCTTTAAGAATGGGTGGAATTCCCTGCCGCTGCCTTTGTAGAAGCGGCTGAACATCTCATAATATTCCAGACGGAGTACCTGGATACCTACGATCAGGCCCTCCATTGCGCATACGAAAGCATTGCCCAGCACGATGACCAGCCAGTTGATGCTGCCCCCGCTCTCAGCGCCCGCCAGCATGAGCACAACGCCCATCATGGCTGCATGGCTGACAGCAAATGCGCCGATACGGACGAAGGAAAGGGTGTTGGAGAGATAACTCAGCATGACCTCGAACAGTTCAAAGAAGCTCTGAACAAAGAACATGACCTTTCCGCCCTCCACAACGGGCTGTTTTTTCTTGATGATTCGCGTCAGCGGCTCTTTCAGCATGATCAGTATAAGCGGCACGCCGAACATAATGACCAGGATCGCGGTTGCCGGAAGGGAATGACCCGTCAGGTACAGCAGGATCATAACGGTCAGTGCCCCGTAGAATACAAGGCCGCAGACGGCATTCTGGTCAAACAGGATATTTTCCGTATCATGGCACCTCACCGCGTTGATGATGTGGAAGATCATGGTCAGCAGTATGAGGAACATACCAAAGACGATCGCCACGATGAACACGGTGTTCATGTTGCCAAGGCCCGGTACATTGGTCATGGCATCCACAGGCCGCAGCCATATGGGTGACAGCACATCCTCAAATCCGAAGATGCTGCCGAACATGAAGCCAAAGAAAGTGGAGAAGATACCGGCTGTGCCGATGATGGCAGCCAGATCCATTTTCTTAAATTTGTACAGCAGAAAACCGCCGATTGCCAGCAGAAGCCCCTGTCCCACATCACCGAACATGGCGCCGAAGATGAAGGAATATGTGATGGCCACAAACATGGTGGGGTCCATCTCATTGTAGGCGGGAAGGCCGTACATTTTAACATACATCTCAAAGGGTTTGAACACCTTGGGATTTTTCAGTTTGGTAGGCGGCTGTGTGCGAATATTGTTCTGGTCATCCTCGATGATGCAGAACAGCCTGGCATCGTCCTCAATGTCTTTTTGGAAAGCCAGGGCATCCTTCTCAGTCATCCATCCGCAGAGAATGTAGAAGGTCTCCTGATGCTCCTTGACGCAGGCAGCAACCTTTCTCACGTCAAAGTTGGTGGAGAGGGCACTTAAAGCCTCTTTTGCGGAGAGTATGGCAGATGCGTCGTCGCGGAGCATCAGCCGTATCTCTTCCTGGCAGGAAGCCATGTGTTTGTCCAGGGTCTCCAGCTTCATTTTCAGCTCCCTGTGTATGGCCTGAGGCGTGCCGTGGTAGTAATCCTTTTTCAGATAGATTCTTTCAAAATGCATGGAAGAGAAAATCGCGTCCACTTCCTCCATCTTGGTCCAGGGCACGAAATAGACGCCCCATACATATTCATCCTCATGGCATGGATAAAACCAGGTATCCATACCATCATAGACATACTCTTTGAACTTGTTGTAATATTCCTTCGCGATCCGGCCGAATCGGACCTGGACAAAACGGTAGTGCACCAGTTTATCCACATCTTCCGGCAGGTTCAGGAAGGGGGTGATTCGGTTTAAGTCTTCCACAACTGCCGTCCGCTGTGCCTTCAGGTCATCGCATTCTGCATTGATGTCTGAGAGCTTCTGGCTGAGGGAGTCAATAAGACCGGTGGCTTCATCCAGGGAAATATCCCTGACAGGCACATCCTCTGTGTTCTGCAGCAGCCCTGCAAACTCTGTGGCCTTGTTCAGAAGCTCCTTATAGGGGTTGATCTGAATATAGGGGGACAGGTGCTGCACCTGCGTCAGCTGTGCCATGGCATTTTCCAGATGGATTTCATACTTAGCCAGGTATTCGTTGACAACTCTGTCAATGTCAGACTTCGGACCGGTAATGCTCAAGAATTTCATTTTCTCAATCATGTCAATTACCTCCGAGGTTAGTTTTTGTGAATATAATCCAGCGTCTCAGCCGGGGACAGTCCGTAGCGGATACACTCTATGGCAGTGGTGAGCCGGTCTACTTCGTGTTCCTTGTGATAAAAATAGGAATAGATCATAATAACTGAGTGCGGATATTTTCTTGCTTCTGATTCCAGGATGTTCCTGAGATTCAGAGTGTAGTATTCTTCCAGGTTCTCCGGCGCAAGTTCCGGATAACGTTTTTTATAAGCAGTAGTATCCAGCACGCGGCGGAATTCTTCATTGTCCGCTGCCTCAACCAGTGCGGTGATCTCTTTGTGGGAGAGCTTATAGTGCACAGGTATGAGCAGTGCGTAGATATCAGCCGGGGCCATATGGTAATACCTGCGGGAACGATAGATCCACTGCAGGTTGAGCATATCGAATTTATTGCCGTAGGCTTTGATGATCTCTTGCAGATCTCTTTTTTTGAACAGCTTATCTTTCACTGACCAGATATTTGCAAAGTAATACTGGTCCAGCGCCATGCCGTAATCAAAAAGGAGCGGTGTATATTCTTCCCCGATTTTTGACAGAGGAGAGTAATATTCCGTACCTTTCAAACTGTTTACAAATTCTTCAATTGTATTTGCTTGGGTAAGCTTTTCCAAATCCAGTTTGGAATGCCGGTCAAAGAAATCTTTGAACAGCGACAGATCCAGCCCTTCCCGGGTCTTGTCAAACACCCTTCTGAGGCATTCCTTCATAACGGCGATCTCGTACCGCTTAAAGTACAGAGCCATAAAGGTGTGCTGGGAGGGATTGGCGAATTTGTAAATCTTAGCAAAGTTCTGATGGATCGTGTGGGTAAGCAGCTTTTCGATGTCACCCCTGTGGAGGGAGTTTTCATCCAGGTCAGTCCACAGTTCTTTGAATCCGGGCTGCTTTTTTAAGTAGGCAACCACCTGGGGAACAGATTCCAACTGAGAAATTTCCTGATACTGCTTTTCCGTCATGAGCTTGCTCTGCATGGCACGGATCTTGGTTGAAAGACCGCTGTAAGATAACAGGGTTCCCATAACATCACATCCTTAATATTTTGTCATACAGTTTCTGAGCCATCTCTTCGTGATGCGCTTCATAATACTTTTCCATTTTATGCAGGATTTCATCCGTCTCCGCCTTCTGGTTTTCCAGTTCTTTCTCCATGCTGACCTCCAGGTTCCTGCGGATGGACTCCAGTTCTTTGGCAGTCTGCCGGTCTACTTCCTCGTCAAAGGCTTTGATCTGGGCATCATTTTCTTCGGAAAGCCTTTTTTTCTGGACGGCAACGTCCTCCATGATCCGGGAAGCTGCGGCTTCTATTTCTGCCAGTTTGCTGATAACATCTTCCATAGATTTTCCTCCTTGTGTCTTCTTTATATCATACACCTTTTTCAGAAAAAATCCATAGAAATCTTCATAATTTTTAAGCTAATTTATACAAAAGATATAATTATTATGGTGGTTTTTCTCGTGTTTTTTGGCGAATTTTGCGGTAATCTTTGACAAAACAAAAAGTTTTCAGTTATACTGAAGGAAGGCGGAAAAAGCCGGCTCTGGGGCCGGCGTGCTTCGTCTGCAAGAAAGACAAGGAGAAAGGCTGGATATAAAATGCGTTTGAGAAACATACCCGGGGCAAAGGATGCCATTGCCGAGAGCGCTTATGTGATACAGAATCCTCAGGAAAATGCAGGAAAGTGGCATGAGATATTTCAAAACGGAAATCCTGTCCATATAGAGGTCGGCATGGGAAAAGGCCGTTTTATCATGGATATGGCGGCGAAAAATCCACACATTAATTATGTAGGGATTGAAATGTACGACAGCGTTCTTCTGCGGGCGCTCCAGAAAATGGAGGAGCGGGAAACAGAGGCAGAGGCGCTGAAAAATCTGTTTTTCATGAGAATGGATGCCAGGGAGCTGCCGCTTGTATTTAATCGGGGAGAAGTGGACAGAATATATTTAAACTTTTCCGATCCGTGGCCCAAGGAGCGCCACGCAAAGAGAAGGCTCACTTCAAGGCAGTTTCTGGAGCGCTATGATGCTGTTTTGGCAGAGGGCGGCACAGTGGAGTTCAAGACAGACAACAGAGACCTCTTTGATTTCTCTGTGGAGGAGGTAAAGGAAGCCGGCTGGAAACTATTGGCCTGCACCTATGACCTGCATCACGATGAGGAACTGAGCCGGGGAAATGTCATGACTGAGTACGAGGAGAAATTTTCCTCTATGGGGAATCCCATACACAAGCTGGTCACAGCCAGATAGGGATGCAGAAGCCGGGTTTCGGTCCGGGATTTTCGTCATATGATATAGAGAAGCAGTTTTACCTGAAAGGAAGTATCCTATGGCGAAGAAGAAAAACATGCAGAACTCCCTCTTTGAATGGGCATATACAAACAGGAAAGCGGGCAGCAAAACTGCTGATATTTTAAAATCAGTCGGAGAAGTGGAGAAGCTTTTAAGTTCAGCTGGAAAGAAGAAAAAGTGATCTAATGGGGAAAAACAGTAAAAACTACTATAAGAAAGCGTAAGAGCGCTTAACCGGAAAGGAGAAAATCATGGTTGAAGTGATTACGGAACAGAATTTTGACAAGGTTGTGATGGGGGCGGATCTTCCTGTACTGGTGGATTTTTATGCAACCTGGTGCGGCCCGTGCAAACAGATGGCACCTGTGATCGAGGAGCTGTCAGAGGATCTGGAGGGCAAAGCCCTCTTCGGCAAGGTCAATGTGGATGAAAATATCAATCTCGCGCAGAGATATAAAATCATGCAGGTCCCGACCTTTCTGTTCGTCAAGGACGGTAAGGTGATGAGCCGGGAGACCGGTGGAATCAGCAAGGAAGAACTGGCAGAGGAACTTGGGGTGTGGCTGTAAAGCCGCCCCCGGCCTGCGGCCGGCAGTCGAAAAAAGGCAGAAAATGCGTTAACGAACTGCAGTGTTACATGTATATGATAAAAAACATAAAAAAATGTAAAAAAGATACTTGCATTTTTCCAGTATATCGCTTATAATATGTCTTGCGTTACAAAATAAAGCGTATGCGCCTTTAGCTCAGTTGGTAGAGCAGTAGACTCTTAATCTATTTGTCCAGGGTTCGAGTCCCTGAAGGCGCACTAAAAAGCACTGTTTTTGCAGAGTTGGAGCTGCGGGGACGGTGCTTTTCTTTTCGTGTTCTGCCCAGCGCTGCGTAGAGTCCGGGTTTGGAAACGGATTGTGCAGATGCAGGATCTTTGTTATAATATAGAGCAAAAAGGACTGGGAGGATGATGGGTATGAAGGATGAGACAAAATATAAGATCATGCAGAACCGGGAACTGCTGAAAGCCTACAATGTTTCCGATGTCAATGCTGAGGCCACAGACCAGGAACAGAAGCTTGCGGCAGCGCCTTATGTGAAGGATAAAAGGGGCGGAGAGACCATAACTCTCACAACGGATTTTGACGGCATTGCAGGCAGTATGGACCTGTACGGGCTTCTTAAGAACAGGGTGAGCCGGAGAAAATACAGCAGTGAGGCGCTCACGTTAAGAGAACTGTCTTTTCTTTTATGGGCAACCCAGGGGATCCGGAAAGTGGTGGGGAAGAATAACTTTGCCACATTCCGTAATGTTCCGTCAGCCGGTTCCCGCCATGCCTTTGAGACCTACCTGTTTGTCAGTCATGTGGACGGGCTTGACAAGGGGATTTACCATTATCTTCCCATGGAACATGCGCTGGAAGTGTGGGATGGGAGGCAGGATTTTGAGGAAGAACTGACCCATGCGCTCTGCGGGCAGCGATTTGCGGCGTCTGCGCCTGTGACTTTTGTATGGAGCGCGGTTCCATACCGGATGGAGTGGCGGTATGGGCTGAAGGCTCATAAGTATATCCTTCTGGACGCAGGGCATGTGTGTGAGAATCTGTACCTGGCATGTGAGGCTGTCGGCTGCGGAACCTGTGCTATCGGCGCCTATGACCAGGATGCCCTTGACGAGCTTCTGGGCTTTGCCCCGGGGCCCTCCGCGGAGACTGATTATGAATGTGCCGTGTATGCGGCAGGTGTGGGTAAGGCTGTGACGGAGGAGTAGGCAAAGGGGGAGTTTTATGTCGGAATCGTATATTACCAAAAATGCCCTGGCTGCGTCCATGAAAAAGCTTATGGAGGAACGGGATTTTTCCAAAGTGACTGTGGCTGATATCTGTGAAGGCTGCGGGATGAACCGGAAGAGCTTTTATTACCATTTTAAAGACAAATATGAGCTGGTGAACTGGATCTTTTATGAGGAGTTCCTGAAAAACATGGATGTGAGCCGCTATAAGACATCGCGCGATATCCTGGAAGATCTGTGCAAATATTTTTACAGGGAGAGAACCTTTTATGAAAATGCGCTGATGGTGGAGGGACAGAATTCTTTCAGGGAATACCTGTTTGAGAGCATGCTCCCGGTGATCAAAACCCAGACAAAAGATCTGTTCCGGGACAGAGAATACAATCTGTTTTTTGTGTATTTCTTTTACGAGGCGTTTTTGGCTGCTATTATAAGCTGGCTGCGTGACGGTGAGAAGATACCGCCGGATGAGTTTCTGAGACAGCTTCATGCCATCCTCATAACGCTGGCAGAAAATTTCATAGAGGAGAGCAGAGAGTGAGAGCGGGCCTGATAAGGCCTGCTTTTTTTAGACATTTTTCGCTGGGTGTCCCAAAATGTGACAGTGTGAAAATTGTGGCCAATGACGGATAATTACCGGGGCCATATAATCATATTCATACAAGGAGGGATTATGTATGAGTAAAATAACACACGCAGCTACAAGAGCGGCTTTCGGAACTGCCATTGACGGAGTTCTGAAGTATGTCAGCAGGGACAGGAAAGAACATATGATGAAGCTGGTGGACCTGTCTGAGAAATTTTTGGGAGACACCTTCCGCCAGCAGACTTATGATGGTGCCAGAAACCTGATTCTGGAGGATGGGAAGTGGATGCAGTTCATTGACAGGGCACTGAGCGAGCTGGACCCTCATGTGCTGAAGACGACTGCGCTGAATCTGGGATTTGAGGCGGGATTTGCAGGGTTTAAGAAGACCAGGGAGCTTTCAGAGAAGCTGGATACCAACATACCCTGGATCATTCTCATGGACCCCACAAGCGCCTGCAATCTCCACTGTACGGGGTGCTGGGCCGCAGAGTACGGCAATAAACTGAATCTGACATTTGAGGATATGGACAGCATTATCACCCAGGGAAAAGAACTGGGGATCTATTTCTATATGATGACAGGCGGGGAACCGCTGGTGCGCAGAAAGGATATTATCCGTCTGTGCGAAAAGCACAGTGACTGTGCATTCCACGCTTTTACAAACGCCACGCTGATAGACGAGGAATTGTGCAGGGAAATGCAGAGGGTAGGGAACCTGTCTCTGTCTATCAGCCTGGAGGGATTTGAGGAGGTCAACGACGGAAGAAGAGGACAGGGTATCTACAAAAAAGTGCTGGATGCCATGGATCTGCTGAAAGCCCACGGGCTTATCTTCGGAACCTCTATCTGTTATACCAGGAACAATGTGGACGTGGTAAGCTCAGATGAGTTTTTGGATCTGATCATTGAAAAGGGCTGCCGTTTCACCTGGTATTTCCACTATATGCCGGTTGGAAATGACGCAGCCACAGAACTGCTCCCCACTCGGGAACAGAGGGAATATATGTACCACAGGGTACGCGAGATTCGAGCAAAAGAGGGAGGGAAACCTATTTTTGCCATGGACTTCCAGAATGACGGCGGGTATGTGGGAGGCTGCATCGCAGGGGGAAGGTTCTACTGCCACATCAATCCCAACGGAGATATGGAACCCTGTGTGTTTATCCATTATTCGGATGCCAATATACACAATAACACCCTGCTTGAATGTTTTCAGCAGCCCATTTTCCGGGCTTACCGCCGGGGCCAGCCTTTCAATGAAAATCACCTGCGCCCCTGCCCCATGCTGGAAAATCCGGAATGCTTAAAAGCCATGGTTGAAGAAACAGGCGCCAGATCCACAGACCTGCAGTCCCCGGAGAGCGCGGAGCATCTGTGCGAAAAATGTATGCCTTATGCAAAGGATTGGAAGGATAAGGCAGACGAACTGTGGGAGAACAGGAAAAGCAGAGGTTAATCAGGCGAAATTGCAAGTGGTGAGGCAAATGGCAAAAAGAAAATATATAAAATATGGCATAGTGGTTTTGATAACAGCTCTGCTGGTGTTTTATTTTCGTGATTCCTGGGGAGAAACTGCCCGGGAGATCATGCATACTCCCTTAAAAAATGTTCTGGCCGTCACGGGTCTCTCCACTTGCTTTTTCTTAATAGATGGGAGAATCATACAAATGCTGGCAGGGCGCACAAAACAGGAATTCTCTGTGCGGCAGGGAATCGGCTGTGCCTTCTACTGCGCACTTTTCAGGATGGTTACGTTCGGAAGCGGTACAGCCGTGGCCGAGGTGTTTTATCTGAACAAGAAAAAAGTATTGCCCGCAAAGGCCAGTTCCGCTGCGGTCGTGCAGTACACGGCCCAGAGAATCGCAGTCGGAGTCTACGGCACTGCGGGCTTTCTTTTCCTCTCCCTGAAGAACAGGCAGCTCCTGGGAAAATACCATACATATCTTCCTGCCGGAATCGGAATCTGCATTCTGATCGCAGCCGTGCTGCTGACCATCAGTGTATCGAAAACCGCAGCAGGATGTATCTTTCAAGCAGCGGATAGAGCAGCCGCAAAACACCCCAAATGGAAGGAAAAGCTTGAAAAAGCCAGAGAGCAGACGGAAATTCTCCAACAGGAAACAAGAGATCTGTTTCTCTATGACAGAAAAAGACTGGCTGAAATTTTTCTATGCAGTCTTGCGAAAATGACATGCTGGTATCTGATTCCCTGTGTCATGCTCTGCGGACAGAACGGAATTTCCTTTGACACAGTGCTGCCTCTGACTGCAGTTTCTTACATGCTGTCAGGCGTGATTCCCGTGCCTGGGGGCTTTGGGTCTGTGGAAGGCATATTTTATCTTCTTTTTTCACCTCTGACCGGACAGGGAGCGGTATTGTCTGCCATTCTCATATTCCGCTTCGCGGTGACATTTTTTCCGGCCCTTATAGGTGCCTTCGTCTTTTTTACCGAGTAATGCTTGTGTGCCGCGGTTTCCCGGGATATAATAAAACTTACAGACCGGGTGTACATCAAACCGGTAATTTTATGATTCGGGAGGACAAAGAGAGATGAGAGTGCTATTTATCGGAGGCACCGGAACCATCAGCATGGCGATTACCAGAAGGCTGCTGACAGAGGGACACAAAGTGTACCTGCTGAACCGGGGAACACGAAACGGGGAGCTGCCTCCGGGAGCCATCGGGCTTACGGGAGATATTGAGGATGAGGAGCAGATAGGCAGGCTTACAGAGGGCATGAAATTTGACGTGGTGGCAGACTTCATAGCATTTGTGCCGGAGCACGTAGAGCGTGATTACAGGATGTTTAAGGGAAGGACCGGACAGTATATATTCATAAGCTCCGCGTCCGCATACCAGAAGCCCCCTTCTGACTACAGAATGACAGAGGGAACCCCGCTTGCCAACCCAAAATGGCAGTATTCCAGGGACAAGATCGCCTGCGAGGCGTTTCTTATGGAGAAATACAGGGAAGAAGGATTTCCCGTGACCATAGTACGTCCAAGCCATACTTATGACGAGCGCAGCATCCCTATGGGACTTCACGGCGACAACGGAAGCTACCAGGTAGTCAAACGGATCAAAGAGGGAAAACCGGTGCTGATACCGGGAGACGGAACATCACTTTGGACGGTTACCCACAACTCCGATTTTGCAAAAGGCTTTGTGGGCCTTATGGGAAACATCCATGCCATTGGCGAGGCAGTTCAGATCACCTCAGATGAGACTCTGACCTGGAACCAGATCTATCAGACAGTTGCGGACGCACTGGGCGTACCGCTTCATCCGGTGCGCGTCTCCAGTGATTTCCTGGATGCCTGCAGCGATTACGACTTCAACGGCAGCATGATGGGGGATAAATCCAACTCCGTGGTATTTCTAAATGACAAACTGAAACGCCTGGTACCCGGCTTCACAGCCGTAAAACGCTTCGACCAGGGTGTCCGGGAAAGCCTTGCCTACATTGCATCCCATCCGGAATGCCAGAAAGAGGACCCGGAATTTGACGCCTTTTGTGACCGGGTAGTGGAAGCCCTGGAACGTGCAAAAGACTACGTGAGAAAAGGAATCTCATAAAACAAGGGACAGACATACCGGATAATTGTAAAATCACCGGTACGTCTGTCCCATTTTCTTCCTGATCCATAACCATTCGGCCGCCTGAACAGCTGCCTTAATTCATCATACTTCCCAACACCTGGTTCACCAGCTTGCCGTCTGCGATTCCCTTTACTTTCGGCATCAGGACCTTCATGATCTTTCCTTTATCCTTACCGGTAGGAGCCTCAATCTCCAGCTCTTTCAACACACCGGCGATCACTTCCCTGATCTCCTCCTCGTTCAGCATTTTCGGAGCAAATTCTTCATAGACAGCAATACGCTTTGTACACTCATCAATAATTTCACTTCTATCTGCAGGAGTCATTTCCAGAGTTTCTTTTGTCTGTTTGATCTCTTTTAACACCACTTCATTCTCTTCCGCCTCAGTCAGGTCTTCTCTCTTATCAATGGCTTTATTTTTCAGAGCTGACAGCAGCATGGACAAAGAATCCTTACGTTCTTTCTCACCGGCTTTCATAGCAGCGACCATGGCTTTTCTTACTTCATCAATTTTACTCATTGTCGGAATCTCCTTTTCATTTTTTATAACGCGCAAAACCTATCGCGTTCCCGTCCAATAGTATACCACTATCATTTCCCTCTTTCCACATTTTTATTTATAATGTCAGACGATGAGAATCGTCAAGATGTTTTTATCTTTTTATCTTTTATACCTCCCGCAGATGGTGTCAGGGATGTCGGGGCGGTGTCTTCCTTTGACAGACATTGCGGCAGTGAACCGGAAAATCCACCGTTTACGGAAACTTAGGCGCGACGGCTCTTCCGGAGCGTCTTAGTTGCAGTTAACGGTTAGTTGGAGGTGAACGGAGCTGGCTGTCAAAGGAAGACACCGCCCCGGCATCCCGTCCGCCCTTCTTCATCTAACCCGCAGCAAATTCCACCTAAAATAAGCCGCCAGCAGCCGAATCACCACCGTAACGATCAACCCCAAAATAACCCCCGCCGGCTCCCCCATAGAATCCCTGCACACAACACATACAATCCCGCCGGCAATAGAAGCACACGCATAAATCTCCCTTACCAGAATATAAGGCGTCTCCCCTGCCATAATATCCCTCAGCACGCCCCCGCCGACACCTGTGAGCACACCCACAAACACAAAAAAGAACGTATTATTATCCGTCACCACACTGGCTGCTGCCTGAATCCCCACCACCGTGAAAATCCCCAGCCCCAGAGTATCACACAGCATCATCACGTTATCATAATACTTATTCTTAGCCCTTGATTTAAGAATCTCCGGATTCGTATAAGTAATAGCAAAAAGCAATGTAGAAGTCAGTATGGCAAAAAGCACATACACCGGCTTGGCAAATGCGGTAGGCGGAGTGATTCCCAATATAATATCCCGCATCATACCACCGCCCACCGCCGTGGTAGCTCCCAGAATATTAACCCCGAAGATATCCATTTTTTTCTCAATGGCGATCATTGCCCCTGATGAGGCGAAAGCCACTGTGCCTATTATTTCCAGTACAAAGATAAAGGTATCCATATTTTCCCCTTTGAAATATATTTTATTATCCATTATACGGCATATATGTAAAAAAATCGTCAGAAACAGAGCTGATAAAACTGGATTTGACTTTTCCTCCTGTCTTTGATACATTAAAGCTACATACTTCAAAAAGCTAACGCATCAACCGGTCAGGGGACAAAAGCTGGCTGCCCCGGTACCGGATCACACGGAGGAAAAGAAAATGCAGAAACACAATAACGGCAGCTTCACCAATTCCCTGGGCTTTGTACTGGCCTGTGTGGGCTCTGCGGTGGGGCTTGGGAATATATGGATGTTCCCATACAGACTGGGAGAATACGGAGGCGCGGCTTTTCTGATCCCGTATCTCTTCTTTATCTGCCTGTTCGGTTTTGTCGGCCTGTCGGCTGAGTTTGCCATAGGGCGCCGGGCGGGAACAGGTACCCTTGGCTCTTACGAATACTGCTGGGAATCCAGAAAGAAGGGAAAGATCGGAAAGGTACTGGGCTGGATTCCGCTGTTAGGTTCTCTGGGGATCGCCATCGGCTATTCCATTATCATCGGCTGGGTGCTCCGCTTCCTGGCAGGCTCTGTGACAAATACAGTGCTCATAGAGGATTCCGCAGAATTTTTCGGACAGGTAACAGCCAATATGAAAAACCTGCCCTGGCATGTTCTTGTCATTGCCATTACCGTGATCATCCTGATCACCGGAGCGGTGAATCAGATTGAGAGGGCGAATAAGATACTGATGCCCCTGTTTTTCATCCTTTTTGCCATTCTGGCAGTGAGAGTGTTCTTCCTGCCGGGGTCCCATGAGGGATACCGTTTCCTGTTCGTGCCCAAATGGGAGGCGCTGGCGAAGGTGGATACCTGGGTCATGGCTATGGGACAGGCGTTTTTCTCATTGTCTATCACAGGTTCGGGCATGATCGTTTACGGCTCCTACCTGAGCAAAAAGGAAGATATACCCAAATCTTCCATACAGACAGCAGTCTTTGATACCATAGCGGCCATGCTGGCAGCCCTGGCTATCATGCCGGCTGTGTTTGCCTTCGGGATCGAGCCATCCGCAGGTCCGTCCCTGATGTTCATTACGATACCGAATATCTTCAAGCAGATGCCCATGGGCCGGCTTTTTGCCGTGATCTTCTTCCTCTCCGTCTGCTTTGCGGGTATCACATCCCTCATCAATATGTTTGAGGCGGTGATCGAGAGCTGGCAGCAGAAGTTCGGTCTGCAGAGGACAAAAGCAGTTGCCCTCTGCGGCGGTGTTGCACTTGCAGTAGGGCTGCTTCTGGAGGAGGAGTCTAAGGTGGGGCACTGGATGGATTTTATCACCATCATCATCGTGCCGTTCGGAGCCGTGCTGGGAGCTGTTTCCATCTACTATGTCCTTGGATTTGACAAGATTAGGGAAGAGCTGGAGGAGGGCAGGAAAAAGCCCCTTCCGAAAGCCTTTAAAGTGGCTGCAAAGTATCTGTACGTGCCCCTGGCAGTCATCGTATTTATACTGGGCCTCATCTATAAAGGAATCGGATGACGCTCCTGTCATAATGTAAAATTATAGTAACTGTTCAGCTGGCTGAGTAGTTACAAATTATATTTCGGAATGTTGTTCTCTGTACGCGGAGGGCGACATTCCGATTTTCTTTTTAAAGCTGTTGCTGAAATAATACTGGTTGGCATATCCGCACCGGCTGCTGATCTCCTTCAGAGACAGGGTGGAATTTTTCAGGTACTGGCAGGCCGCTTCTATTCTGAGGGCAGTGATGGTGTCGCTGATACTCTGCCCATACACTTTTTTAAAGAGGGCGCTGAGATAAGCAGGGCTTACATTGGCATGTCCGGCAATGTCACCTAAGCAGAGGGTATTGTCCTCATAATTTTCCCTGATGTAGCAGAGAACCAGCTCACAGACCTGGTCATGGTAGGTCTGCAGCGAGGTGTCCAGCTTCTCGCATACCTGGAGACAGAGATGGTTCATCCATTTGAAAAATTCTTCGTAAGTGTGAAACAGTTCAAAGTGGTTGTAAACGGAAATAATGTCATTTTCCAGGTCACCGGTGTCAATGTTCAGCTCATACAAGAATTTCAGGATACGGCCCAGAAGGGAGTAGATCCTTATGAACACTATATTCTTGGTCTGGTATTTCAGTGACACCTCCTGAAAGAATCCTCTGAGCCACTCTTCAATGGCAGGGGCGTTTTTCTGACAGAGGAGGCGGATCAGCTCCTCCTCCTTTGACTCGGAGAAAGAGAAGAGGCTGAACTCCCGTCCGAGAGCCTCCCGGGCATCAAAAATATTTTTATGAGGAAAGAAAAACCGGTATTTCAGCGCATGGGAGGCATTTTCGTAGGAGATATGCAGATCCCAGAAATCCTCCACCACAGTGCCGATGCCCACGTTCAGGGAGAACACCCCTTCCCGGTACTTCTCCATCAGGCCTGCAACAGCCTTGTGGGCGGCCTGAAGGAAATGCCCGGGACTGTTGGTGTTCTGGGCAAGTATGGCGATGATGCCGTTAAATTCCTTCACAAAATAAACCTGCCCGAAGCCTTTGCACTGTTCTCCTAACAGATCGCAGACATTTAAGAGCTCGATCTGGTACTGAGTGATGCCCAGCCCGTCTTCCGCCTGGGAGGCGTTTTCTACCTCCAGCTTCAGCACATTAAAACAGGAAAAGTCAAGGTTTAAGTTCAGGTATCCCGGATAGCGCCCCAGATGTCCGGCCGCGTCCTTGCCGGAATAGTGAAGAAGGTCCGAAAAGAATTTTTCCGTCATCAGAGGGCGGCTCTGCTCCACAAGCTCCCGGTTGTGCTGCTCCCTGTCAATGGCAGTGAAGGCGTTGCGTATTTTCTCTGTCAGGTAGCCGTAGTCCAGAGGTTTTTCAATATAGTCGCAGACACCCAGGCGGATGGCGCGTTTGGCGTACTCGAATTTGTCATAGGCACTGATGAGAATGATCTTCACCAGGGGATTGACGGACAGGGCAAGGCTGCTCATGGAAATGCCGTCCAGGTTGGGCATCTCAATATCCGAGATGATCAGGTCCACAGGGGCGCGCCGCATAGATTCAATGGCGGAATCCCCGTTGTTCTCCACATGGACCACCTCCGCATCCAGAAGCTCCCAGTCTATATTTCTTACAATGCCCTCTGCGGAGAGCGCATTGTCATCCACAATCATTACTTTCTTCATCGCTGTCCTCCATCTGTTCAAATGTGATCACAATTTCAGTCCCCTCGTTGAGTCGGCTGTCCACCCGGACGGTTCCGTTGCCGAAGGAGGGACTGGAGAGTCTCTTGTTTACGTTTCCAATGCCGAAATGTTTCTGATAGTCAACCGTCCTGTTTTCCAGTGTGGCGCGCAGATCCTCAAGCTGCCTGGGGGCAATGCCGGCTCCGTTGTCGGTTATGGTGATGATGACCGTATCATCCCCGTAAGAGACATCCAGGGAAATGTGCACACAGGGGGTCTGCCGGGAAATGCCGTGCTGGATACTGTTTTCCAGGAAAGGCTGCAGGGTAAAGCGGCATATAAGGAAGTTCTGGATGCCGTCCTCCGCCCGGATCTCCCAGCTCAGGCTGTCCCCGTGGCACAGCTTTTCCATTTCCAGATACAGACGCGCGATCTCAAGCTCATCCCGGATGGCGATCAGATCCCCGGACTTGCGCAGGGTGAGCCTGTAAAAGCGGGTCAGGTCTGTGATCATCTCATCCGCGGTCTTAAGGCGGTCCAGGCTGATGCAGGTCTTGATGGAACCCAGAATGTTGTAGAGAAAATGCGGGTTGATCTGAGACTGGAGAAGCTGGTATTTCAGCCGTTCCTCTGACAGGGAGAGTTCCAGGATGGAATCCATGTTCTGATTCAGGGATGCCTGCATGTTCTGGAAGGTGATCCCCAGCCGGTCTATCTCGTCATAGGAGGAGGGAGACTTTGCCGCGGAAACCAGCTCCGGTACCGGGGAAGGGGTATTCTTTCCGAGATGAAAGGATTCCATGGCAAGGGAAAGCCTCTTCAGCCGTTTGGTCAGATTGCCTGAGATCATAATGATGACAAGGACCGTAAGCGGCAGGGATACCAGCAGGGTAAATACAAGGGTCTTTAACAGAATCTGTGTGTTTTTCCGTATGTAGCTGCCGGGAATCTCCGTAACGTGATACCAGCCGTTGTCCAGCCTGGCAGTGTGGTAATTGATATCCCCGGCCTTTTGTGTTTCCGCCTCATCCCGGGAGATCAGGTCCAGGGTATCCTGATCCAGGACCGTGCCGCAGAGGGACGCATCGCTGTGTGCCATGATGGTGCCGTCCTCCGCTGCCAGATAGCTTGTGATATCCGTATCACTGAATGTGTCCGCAAGGGCATCGGAGAACTCAGCCGGGTCTATGAGGATCGTGTAGGCATACTCTGTGGCTCCCGTTCCCTGGTTGCGCAGGAGGCGGCAGCAGACGATCACATCCCTGGCTGTATAGCCGTCTGACAGGATGAAAGGGATCTGCATATCCGGATGATAGAACCAGATAGAATCCGTTCCGGGATTGAGCCGTTTCTGCCGGGGGATACGGAAGCTCTCCAGATCCTCCAGAGGGTAAAAATAAAGCCCCTCCCCTGCCCCTGTCTGCTCCCGGGGCAGAAATATGGAAATATGGTAATAGCCGAATGTAGTCTTGAACATGGAGATATCATTTCTCACGCTGCCGAACACAGACAGGGACTGTGTGGATGAGCTGTCCGTCTGTGACAGGGTATACATATCATACTGAATGGAATCCGCCACATTTTCCGTCTGCCGTATGCGGTCATTCATCTGTACATTGAGCTGGTCATCCGCCAGGAGGGCAGAGCTCATGATCTTATCCTCAGCAATCTGATAGGTCACATGGTAGAAGATAAAACCAAGGGTGCCCAGGGGCAGCAGGGTGCAGACCAGAAAGGCCAGCAGCAGTTTTGCCTGGAAATGGGAAAAGACGGACCGTATTCTGTCAGAAATTTTTTTCATACCTGACTCCTTCTTCATATATTTTAATGGTTCCCATTATAAAACACGGATAATCCCCATTTCAACAGAGATAAAAATAATATAAACGAATCAAAAAATATTGTATTTTGAAAAACAGATATCTTTGGTATTTTTATGCTATCAAAAAACAATGCAGACGGCACGAAAGAGAATGCCGGAAATGGAGGAATTATGAAAAAGACAGTTAGTATTCTACTTACAACAGCTTTGGCAGCCGGTATGCTGGCAGGCTGCGGCGGCAATTCCAGCGAGACGAAAGGGGAGGGCAGCAGCGCAAAAAAAGGGGATTATGACCTGACCCTCTACAGCATCAACACCACAGACCCCGACTTTGACGACTGGCTGAAAAATGTGGAGGATGCCACAGGGCTGAAGATCAATGTCATTGCAGCTCCTACGGATTCCGACACCCGCCAGCAGAAGATAACCACCATACTCTCCACAGGCGACAGCAGCGTGGATATCATTGAGATCAACGATGAGATGAGCGCTTCATTCAAGAATTCCGGCTGGCTGGAAGGCTTAAACGACACAGTTATGACAGAGGATATCCGCGGCGAATTTCCCCAGGGCTACCTGGAGGATATGATCACAGATAAAGACGGAAATATTATCGGTGTGCCGGGCTACTCCGGATATCTGGCTTTCTGGGTGAACCAGGAGATCATGGATGAAGTGGGCATTGCATCCATTGACACAAAAGAGGATTTTGTGAAATACATGGAAGCTGTCTCAGGGGACGGCAGATACGGCTACGGCGGTTCCTGGGAGAAGACCTATGTCTTCAATGAGATTGCCCAGTTTGTCAACATGTTCGGCGGTGATTATTTCGATTGGACCAACCCTGCCAACAAAGAGGCGATCCAGTTCCTGCATGACATGGTGCAGAACGGACAGACACCCATTGACCAGATCGCTGACAAATACGAGCAGATGAATCCAAAGGCCAATGACGGCAAATACGGAAGCTGGTTCATGTGGGGCCTGGGAACAGACTATGAGAAGGCAGATATGCTGGGCGCAGACAAGATCCATATGGCAATGGTACCGGATTTCAGCGGAAAAGGCCAGCGTGCCATCTTCACGGATTCCTGGAGCTATGTTCTGAACAAAGCATCCGAGAACAAAGAGGCAGCAGTCAAATTCCTGGAATATATGGCGAATGAGGGCGGTATGGAAGCCTCCTACAAGGCATTTGACCGTTATCCCGCCAGAGCTGACGTGGCTGCGAAGGTGGTTCCGGACACAGATCCTGCAAAGGAAATGTACAGCAGATACGCAGAGGAATGCAATGTGGCAGGACGTCCCATGCTTCCCCAGACCATGGAATTCATCACAGATATGGGAACTATTTACCAGTCCTGCATGAAGGATGAGATCACAGTGGACGATTTCTGTAAGAAAGCACAGGAGCTTGTGGATAAATACAGTAAATAATGTCAGGCACAGGCACCGCAGCGGATCCCATCCCGCGGTGCCTTTTTGAGAGGAGGAAGCCAATTGACCATCAGTAAGAAATCAATGAAATGGATACCGTGGATTCTGATCCTGCCGGTTATCCTGATCCGTGGGTTCACAACCCTGTACCCCATCGGGGCAACCCTGAAAAACAGCCTGTTTGACATTAAGGTGCTGTCAGGTGTCAATGAATTTGTAGGACTCAGCAATTATATCAATGTGTTTAAAGACCCCAAGATCATTTCCTCGATCAGTTTTACCGTGATCTTCGTAGTAGTATCCATGGTCTTCCATGTTGTGCTGGGAGTGGCGCTGGCTCTTATCCTGAACATGAAGTTTAAGGGGCGCCGGTTTTTGCGGACGATCGTGCTGATTCCCTGGGCCATGCCCGCTGTCGTGATCGGTATGGCAGCCAAATGGGGATTTAACAATGACTATGGTATGATCAATGATTTTATCCGCCGGTTCGTGTCGGATTTCCAGTTTAACTGGCTGATCAATACAGGGTCCGCCAGGGCTGCGGTGATCGCCATGGACCTGTGGAAGGATCTGCCGTTCTTTGCCATACTGGTGCTTTCCGGCCTGCAGTTTATTTCCGGGGATATCTATGAGGCAGCCAAGGTGGACGGGGCAAACGGCATACAGAGCTTTTTTAGGATCACGCTTCCTCTGATCACACGCAATGTGATCACCCTGTGTATTCCCTTTACTCTGTGGAGGCTGACCACCTTTGATCTGGTGTATGCCATGACATCAGGAGGACCGGGGGAGGATACGTCCCTGATCGCTTACCGGATCACCATGGAGGCGTTCACCAACCTGAACGTGGGGTACGCGGCAACGCTGGCGGTGATGCTGTTCCTTGTGATGGCGCTGTTTTCCTGGTTCAATATAAAGGTTATGAACAGGATGTCTGATTAGGAGGATGAACATGAGAGATACCAAGAAATACAGAATTTACAGAGGCTGCGTGACAGCCGGCAGATGGCTGCTGTTTGCAGTCGTGGCTTTCCTCATACTCTTTCCGGTGTACTGGATATTTATTTCATCCATCACACCGCCGGGTGAGCTGTTCCAGACACCCATTCAGTATCTGCCAAAACATCCCACGCTGGAAAGCTATCAATTTTTGATTGAAAATGTAGGATTACTTGCTAAAATAGGAAATACAGTATTGATCGTAGGTGTGACACTGGTTGTCAGCACAGTGCTGTGCGCCATGGCTGCCTATGGTTTTTCAAGGTTCCAGTCAAAGGCTGTCAGCATCGCGTTCGCGTTCATCATTGCGACCATGCTGATTCCTGAAGTGGTGACTGCAAGACCTTTATATGAGTTCATGCGGAAGGTTGGGCTTTATGATACATATCCGGGGCTTATCATTCTCTATATCAGCGCTGTGATTCCCTTTACCGTGCTGATCCTCAGGAATTTTGTGTCGGAGATACCGGTATCCTTGGAGGAGGCCGCGGCCATTGACGGGGCAAGCTTTTCCCAGAGACTCTTTTTAGTGGTCCTGCCGCTTATGAAGCCGGCCATTGCCACTGTATGCATTATCAACTTTATCACATGTCTGAACAACTTTTTTACACCGTTATACTATTCAAACGGCATCCAGGTGCTCTCCGTGGCCATTGTGCAGCTTCCCCTCCGGGACAATATGTACGGCGTACCGTGGGATCTGGTAAGTTCCATGGGATGGATCATTCTTCTGCCTATCATTCTATTTGTGGCAGTGTTTGAGAAACAGATCATGGATGGAATCATGGCAGGCGGAGTGAAAGCTTAGAGAAGGAACAGGGAGGAAAAAATATGTACGATTATTTGGGCGGAAGTCTGGGAACACTGGCTTATGCAAAGCACGGAAGGAGCAGGGCCATTAACGCGGAGAACCCCACAGGGGAAAAGGGAAAGGGCGGTATGGCGGCAAGCCATCTGGGAGCATCCAGAAAAGGCAGCCCGTGTCTGCACCATATCGGCAGCGGGGAGACGGTCACACTGGCTGAGATAGAAGGGCCGGGAGTGATCAATCATATCTGGGTCACAGTGACGGATAAGACGACGGAGGCGGACTGTTTTGTGCTCCGGGACCTGGTGCTGCGCATGTACTGGGATGATGAGACGGAGCCGTCTGTGGAAAGCCCTCTCGGAGATTTCTTCTGCTGCGGGTTCGGAAGGGAATGTATCGTCAATTCCGTTCCCATGGCAGTGGTGCCAAGCCGGGGGATGAACTGCTATTTCCAGATGCCTTTTGGCAGGAAGGCCAGGATCACCCTGGAGAACCAGCACGCAAACCCCATACCCGCCTTTTTCTACCAGGTGGATTACTGTCTCTATGATACGCTGCCTGAGGATATTGCGTATTTCCATGCCAGGTGGCGGCGGGAGAGGATGACCAGGCTGCAGGAGGATTACGTGATCCTGGATCAGGTGAAGGGAAAAGGCCACTATGTGGGTACGTATATGGCGCTGACTACACTGGAACGTTACTGGTGGGGGGAAGGGGAGATCAAGTTCTATCTGGATGGGGATGAGGAATATCCCACCATCTGCGGCACCGGGACGGAGGACTATTTCGGAGGCTCCTGGAGCTTTGCAAAGCAGGTGGACGGCAGGACGGTGGAGCAGAATTACTGCACCCCGTATCTGGGATATCCCTACTATTCCGCCCATGATACGGCAGTCCATAATCTTTACCACAATGATGACTGCCCGCCTATGAGAGGCTTCTACAGGTGGCATATTCAGGACCCCATCTGCTTTGAGGAGGATCTGCGGGTGACCATACAACAGATAGGTGTGGGCCACAGGGGATTGTTTGAGCGCCAGGACGATGTGGCAAGTGTGGCATACTGGTATCAGGCAGAGCCTCACAATCCTTTCCCTGCCCTGATGAAGAAAGAGGAGCGCTGGCCCAGATAAGGTGTAGAAGGTGAAAAAATATATATTGGGGATTTTATTGGGAGCAGGTATTTTATGCGCCGGGTGCGGCGGGAAGGACCATAAGGTACAGGAGGTACCTGCGGATGAAAAAGCGTACGGGGAAGAGATCACACTGATGCATCCGGACGCGGACAAGGCGGAATTCAGGCAGTATATAGAGGCGGCAGAGAAGGAGCTTGACATGAAGATCCATCTGCTTGCCAGTCCCATCAATGCGGATAACCGCCATGCCAGGATCTCTACCATCCTCTCATCCGGGGATGATTCGGTGGATGTGATCGCTGTGAATGATGAGATGATCAATGAATTTAAGTATCAGGGGTATCTGGAACCTCTGGGGGATGATGTGATGACAGAGGAAATCTGCACCTGTTACCCTCAGGACTATATGGAGAAAATCGCCATGGCGGAGGGGAAGGTGTATTCAGTCCCCTACATGATGGACCTTATGGTTTTCTGGGTCAATGAAAAGTTTCTGGACAAGGCAGGCATTGCGGCTGTGACAAGCCGCGGGGATTTTGAGAAGCTTCTGGACGGCAGATACGGGTATGGTAACTACGGGTACGGAAGCGCCTGGGAGACTACTTATGTCTACAATGAATTGTCACAGTTCATCAACATGTTCGGAGGGACATACGGGGACTGGAAGGATGAAAATACAAGACAAGCACTGGTGTTTTTACACGATATGGCCGAAGCGGACAAGACGCCCAGGGAGCAGCTTGTGGACCAGTATGAACAGATGGAGCAGAAATTCATACAGGGAAAGTACGGAGCCATTTTCATGTACAGCGGGGCCATGGACACCTTTTTAAGGGCAGGCGTGTACGGGAATGACAAAATCCATGCAGCGCCCATGCCTTTATTCAAAAAGAACGCCACAAATGTGGCAACATGGCAGTATGTGCTCAACAAGGCCTCTGTCCACAAGGAGGCGGCAAAGAAGTTTTTATCCTATGCGGCAGGGTATGAAGGAAGCGCTGCCTATGCGGAGCACATGAAGAAGCTGCCTGCACGTCTTGACATTATCCTGGAGGGAAATCTGGACATTCCGGACCTGGATATCCTGAAAAAATACGCGGAGGAGCTGGAACTTAAATCACGCCCCCTGTCGAAGACACCTATGAAGGACATTAAGGCCATAGGGGAACTTTTCCAGAAATATATCACGGATGAGATCAGCCTGGATGAATTCTGTCAGCGGGTAGAAAACGTGTTGCCCTGAGGCTTTTCTTATGCTAAAATAAAAGCGTACGCAGCCCGGGAAATTTCGCGGCTGCGGCTGTACAAGCAAACAACATGAGATTCCACAGGAAAAGGAGATAAATCATGAATGCAAAAGAATTCGCTTTAAAACAGCATGAGGATTGGAATGGCAAGATTGAAGTGATCAGCCGTGCAAAGCTGGAGACCCCGGAAGACCTGGCAGTGGCTTACACACCTGGTGTAGCTGAACCGTGCCTGAAGATCGCCGAGGATGTAGATTTATCCTATAAGTATACAAGACGCAACAATATGGTAGCAGTTGTGACCGACGGAAGCGCGGTTCTGGGTTTGGGCGACATCGGACCTGAGGCGGGTATGCCGGTTATGGAAGGAAAATGTGTGCTCTTTAAAGAATTTGGAGATGTGGACGCGTTTCCTTTATGTATCAGAAGCAACGATGTGGATGAGATTGTAAATACCGTCCGTCTGCTGGCAGGAAGCTTCGGCGGTGTGAACCTGGAAGACATCTCCGCGCCGCGCTGCTTTGAGATAGAGAGGAAGCTGAAGGAATGCTGTGATATCCCTATCTTCCATGATGACCAGCACGGCACAGCCGTTGTCACTGCTGCGGCAATGCTCAATGCTTTAAAGCTCACAGGCAGAAAGCTGGAGGACATCAAAGTGGTCACATCAGGTGCGGGAGCAGCCGGAATCGCCATCATTAAGCTGCTGGTAAGCCTGGGACTGAAGACTGTCATCATGTGCGACAGAAAAGGCGCCATCTATGAAGGCCGCGGCGACTTAAATGCCGAGAAAGAGGAGATGGCTAAGATCAGCAACCGAGGCATGGAAAAAGGCAGCCTGGCTGATGTTCTGAAGGGCGCTGACGTCTTTATCGGTGTCTCTGCTCCGGGAACTGTGACAGAGGAGATGGTCAAGACCATGGCTCCCAATCCGATTCTCTTCCCAATGGCAAACCCGGTTCCGGAGATTATGCCTGACCTGGCAAAGGCAGCAGGAGCAGCCGTTGTGGGAACAGGAAGAAGCGATTTCCCCAACCAGATCAACAACGTTCTGGCATTTCCGGGTATCTTCCGCGGCGCACTGGACGTGAGGGCAAAGGACATCAACGATGAAATGAAAGTGGCGGCAGCGTATGCCATCGCCGGTCTTATTGACGAAAAAGAGCTGAACGCGGAATACATTATCCCGAATCCTTTTGACAAACGTGTGGCAAAGGCAGTTGCCCAGGCAGTAGCAAAAGCAGCCAGAGAAACAGGTGTCAGCAGAATCTAAGCCAGGCTCTGCAGGTTCCTGTTATCATGAATAAAAGAGCTGCATTTCCGGCATCCGTATGGATATTGGAAATGCAGCTCTTTTTTGACGCATATGATCACGCGGAGAGTCCCTTTTTTCTCTTTCTGCCAAAACCGGCAGATCTGCCTGTGAAATGGCCCGAACTCTTTCCCGGCCCGTTTCCGAAGAAGGACGGAACAGGGAAGGAGGAAACCTTTGTCACGAAACGGTTCGGTGCGTCCATGGACAGAAGCCAGGAAAGTGTCAGGCAAAACCCGATCAGCAGAATGCCCTGCCAGATTTCAGACACGGATTCCAGGAGCGGTGTGGCGCTCAGCACACTGTACACAAGGCCGTGGAACAGATAGATAGGCATGGTCCGCTGTCCAAGTCTGGAATAGCTGTGGGGTTTCCTGGAGATTATGGTGCTTATAAGGAAAACGGTCAGGAAAGAGACCCCATAACAGGCCAGTCTTACCAGAAGCCCCGCCCCATATCCTGTATCCATTTCTTCGTAGGAATATCTGCCGTAGAAGATTTTCGGTGTCAGGTGTACTTTGAAGGTAAAGGCCAGGGACAGACAGCCTCCCAGGTAAAGGGAAAATGCGGCCAGCAGCCTTCCTGCTTTTGCTTTGATCCTCTCAAACCAATCCCTTTCAAAGTGGTATCCTGCCAGGAAGAAGGGGAAGAATACCAGGATGCGGGGAATGCTGAAGAAGTTGTCGAGCTCCGTCATCCCCACCAGCAGTCCTGCGGTGACGGCGATGAACATGTGGCCCGGTATCTTTTTCAGATAAGGGGTGACAAGACGCCAGAAAAACAGGGCCATAATGTACCACAGGGAGAATTTCGGCCTTGCAAAGTACAGGCCTGTATCTTTATGTATGATGAATACATATAAAAAATAATAGATGAGTTCATAGACAAAATAGGGGATGACCAGTTTCTGCACCAGCTTTCCAAAGCTGATCTCCCTCTTGGAAAAATACCCGGATATAAAAATAAAGGCAGGCATGTGGAAAGAAAAAATAACCCATTTCAGCCCTGATAAAAACAGGTTGTTGTCATAGCACGGTTCTATAAAATGTCCCACCACTACCAGAACAATGAGAAGGGCTTTGTAATTATCGAAAAAGTAATCACGGTTTTTGGTTGACATAATTATACCTCTCACCTTAATAGATAAGATTCACAGTCTCGTTTTGTATGATACACCGTATGGAAAACAGGCGCAAATAGAAATTTTAGCCTGTTTAGCGGCAAGTGTTGGATAAATTTACTATTAGAACGTTGCCTTGGACAGCCCGATTGGCCTAGGATAGGTGTAAATCAAGATTGACCGGAAAAAGGCTGATATATATAATGGAAGAATAGGTATTGTTTGCAGAAAATACGGCACGTAGTGAAAACAGAGAAATAGATACGGGAGGGTGGAAAGTGTATCAGGTATTATTTGCAGAAGATGAACTGTTAGTAAGACTGGGGCTTCAAAACTCTATACCATGGGAAAACTATGATATGGAGTTGACAGCTCAGGCGGATAATGGTATTACTGCTTTTGAGTTATTTCAGAAGCTCCGTCCGGATGTTGTACTTACTGATATCCGTATGGAGGGAATGGACGGATATGAATTGATTGAGAAGATTAGAGAGATTGATGAGGAGTGTGCGATTATTGTCATTTCCTGCCTGGATGATTTTGAAACTCTGAGAAAGATGATTCCCTATAAAATTATTGGATATATTCTGAAAGCAAGTATGAGTATGAAAGAAATTTATGATGTTTTACAGGAAACAAAGGATTATCTGGAGAGAACAGGCCGAAAGGGGTTACGGAGAAAAAAGAAGGAAACAATGAGTTTGGAACAGACGCTGGCAGAATATCTTTCTGGTGAAGGGGAAATGCCGGAATGGAATGGAGAGAAGCATACAGGGCTCATACTGGATTTTTATTTGGAAGATACGGAGAAGGAAAAGATTAATGAGCTGGCCATGAAATTTATCTATGAGCTGGTAAATAGGCAGGTTCAGGGCAGCATTCTGGTGGAGACCGGAGAAAAGGAGTTTTGTCTTCTGGTATCCGGGAGAATGGAAGATGTGGATGAGAAAATAGAGAGGATCAATCGTTCCACAGAGGGATTTCTAGGGGTCAGATTCTGTGTAAATACAGGCAAAAGAGAACCGGACGAAACCTTACGGGAGCTGTATCTTCGGCTTCAGAGCAGAAGAAAGGCAGAAAAACCGGAGGAGAGAAAGTGGGACCGGCTGATACAAAGGGCAGTATACTATATGAGAGAACACCATGAGGAATCCCTCAGTCTGCCGGAGATTTCCGGAATCCTTGGTATCAGTCCCAGCTATTTTTCTCATCTTTTCAAGCGGGAGACGGGAACGAATTATGTGGAATTTTTAAATCAAATACGTCTGGAAGAGGTGCTGAAGGATCTGCAAAACAGCAGCGACAAGATTGTTGTAGTAGCCGAAAACCACGGCTTCCATAATCCGGAATATTTCAGCAGGTTTTTTAAGAAATCCATGGGCATCTCACCGGCAAAATGGAGGCAGCAGAACAAATGAAAAGAAAAGGTAAAATTGACTGGAAAGTAAAACTGGTGTTTTCTATTCTCTGCGGAACTATTTTGGTGATAGGCCTTTTGTTTGGGATTACCTATGGTTACTTTGTAAGGAAGCTGACACTGAATAATGAGAAAATTGTGCATATGACATTTGAGGAAGCGGAAAAGGACCTGAAGGTGATGATGGGAAATGCGGAAGATCAGCTGAACAGGTTTTCCAACAATGCGCTGGCCTGGGAATTTTCAGCCAATAATTTCTCCAGTACGGTACAACAATCCATAGTCATAAAAAAGATTATACAGAATTTTGATGAAATGATATCTGCAAATACAGATGTCTATGGATTTGCTATTCTGAATGGTGATGGGAGGACCGCGGTGTCAACTGCGGAGAAAAAAAGCAGAACCGGAGAGACAAAGATATCTGATTCCATGCAGTCTTTTTTGAGGGAATGCAAAAAGAACTATCCTTATGTGAACTGGCGGGCAGGAAATGAGATAGAGATTTCCGATGAAAGTCAGCTGTGTACACTGACTAACAGACCGGTTCTTCTGGGAGTTAAGGCTTTGGGGGAGGCTGACGGTTCTTGGGAGGATAGCTATCTTCTGGTAGCCTTGGATGAGGAGGACGTACAGAAAAGTTATGGACAGGCTGTATATAATGGCAGTGAGGCAGTTCTGGTAAATGGTGAGAGGAAAATCATCTCGGCCACCGGTAAAGAATTTCTGGGAACTGTTTATGAGCCGGAGGAAGAGAACCAGAATATTATACATGATATCTCTTATAATGGCTGGACGCTGATTAATATGATACCCAAAAAGAATTACTTAAGAGAAGCAAAAGATATCAGAAATTTTGGTATTATTCTTGGGATACTGGCCTCTTTGGGGATGATAGTGGTTGCCATAGGCTGGAGCAGGAAATATACTGGACCGATTCAGAGTCTGATGGAACAGATGGAAAGTGTAGGAAAAGAACAGCTGGATATTGTGAAGCCTAAAAAGGCAGGGCTTCCGGAGCTGGATAATTTGAATGAAGAATTTTATTCTACCGTACAAAAGTTGAAGAGTTATATCCGAAGGCTGCAGGATGTAGAACAGGAAAAGGCCAAAGAGGAGCTTCTTGCCCTGCAATATCAGATTAACCCTCATTTTCTTTATAATTCGCTGAACTCCATCCGATGGATGGCTCTGATGACAAACAATACAAAGATTGCGGATTCACTGGTCACTCTCAGTAAGGTTATAATGCCGATTTTGAGGAATCCTGCTTTTACATGGAAACTGAAGGATGAGATTGAGTTCCTGAAAAATTATACGGAGATGATGCAGATCCGGTATGGGAATTATATGGAGTATCATGTGGACTGCAAACCGTGTCTGCAGGAAGAAGTTTTTCCGCGGTTTATCTTGCAGCCGGTGATTGAAAACTGTTTTGTCCATGGGGGAAGTACAACGGAGGTCAGAGAAATTTTCATCAGAATCAGAAAAACAGAAAACGAAAATTTTTTCATAGAGGTACAGAATACAGGTGTGAGGTTGGATGGGTGCAAAATTGCGGAAATAAATCAGGCAATGCAGAAACCAGGAAAGGATGGAAGCCATATCGGTTTATCGAATATCTATAAAAGGCTGAAACTTTTGTATGGTGAAAAAGGAAACGTATGGATGGAATCGGATTCCGGCGGAGTTTTTGTATACATTGCCTTTTAAGTACCAAAAGGGCAGCGTGGTTTCGTTTAAATGACGAAGCTATGCTGCTTTTGATTTTTTTATTAAAAATATAACGGCAAATCAAAAGAAAAGTCAAAATAATAAGTGCACAATATACAAAATAGAAAAAAAGTACAAAGGGAAGAAAAGATAAATCATTCAAATACAGGGAAAGAACAGGTACAATATATTTACACTCAATCAAGGAAATGAAGTGCCCGGGAGCTTCATGGTGATGAAAAAAGGAGGATTATATGAAGGCGAAAAGAATACTGGCTTTTATTTGTTCCATAGCTTTAACAGCAGGAATGTCTGCAGGTTGCGGATCAAAGGATAATAAAGAAATAGGTGGGGATGGATATGGAAAGGCATCGGATGATACCTCTGAACATGTGGAAATTACTCTGGGCGGCATCAATCTGACCAATTCGGATTCTGTAGAAGGATGGCCTACAGAGGTCGTGGAAAAGCTGGAAAAGAAGTTCAACGTAACACTGAAGACCAAACAATATGACAATGAAAGCCTGAACCTTGATCTGTCCGGCGGTACAACCTGTGATATTGTACAGATTAATGATGATCATATCGAGGGAGTTTTGAAAGGAAAACATGCGGTAAATCTGGAGGATTATAAAGACACGCTGGCTAAAAATATTTTCTCTGAAGATATGAGTTTCAGGAACGAAGTAATGAAAGAATTCAAGAGCAATGGTGAAAAGACTCAGTATTTCGTAACACCGAGGGTTACCTTTGGAGATACGGAAGCTAATTATGGAACGGTGCTGAATAATGGATATGTAGTACGCTGGGATCTGTACAAGGAAATCGGATGCCCCGAAATCAACAGCGACGAGGATTACATAAAAGCATTGAAGGCCATGAAAGAGATTTATCCGGAGACAGAGGACGGACTTCCTGTTTATGCTATGAGCGCTTATAACGATTCTCAGCTGCACACATATTTTTATAAGGGATGCTTAGCGGAAGGTTATGTAAATCTGGAAGGCGGTATTTATGTACAAGATGTGGAGACGAATGAGCTGCTGCCGGATATTTACGATATGCACAACCCGGATATTCTGACCCCATTCTGGTCAGGTATCAAATTCTATAACCAGCTGTACCGTGAAGGTCTGCTGGATCCGGACTGCTTTATCACAAAAACAGAGGACCTGAAAGAGAAGTATACCAAGGGTCAGTACCTTGGTGGAAATGTAAATTGGCATTACGGAACTTATAATGACAACCAGAGAGCAGAAGACCCGGAAACTCTGAAAGAGTATGTGACCCTTCCTGCAAAATTGGGCTGGGCAAATGAAAAGAACCTGGCAGGATGGTTTGGAAAGTACTTCTTCGTGTCTTCTCATTCACCGAACATAGACCGTGCAGTAATGATTTTGGATTATCTGCAGAGTGAAGAGTTTTCCAGAGATATCGACTCAGGCATAGAGGGCAGATGGGATAAAGGTGAGGGTGGAAAACCAGCTTTAAAAGAAGATACCATCGCTATGAAGACAGATGGAAACCGTCTGGATGAATGGAAGAAAACAGGAATCGGTGAAGGGAATCTGTCGGCAGTATGCGGAGAAGATTATTATAACGTGGCAGATGACGGCGGAAGAGTGGATCTGTGGTTTGAGGATGAGGTACTGCCAAAGAGCATGACATATGCGGAAAAAGATATGTGTAAGACTCTGGGACTGACGATTCCAAGTGATTTGCTGAAGAATAAAGTGGAGGCCGGTACAAGCATAGATTTGGGCAATTGTCTGAATGCGATTCAGATGGGTATGGAGACAACACCGAAGAACATTGTCCGTATTGACAGCAATTGTGAAGAGATTACACTGAATGAGATTCCAAACCTGGTACAGGCAGAAACTGATGAAGAGTTTGAAGCAGCAAAGGCAGATCTTATGGAGAAATTGCAGGGCGCCGGTGCAGAAGAGTCCGTGGAATGGTGGATAAATGCATGGGATGAAGCAAAGAAATCTATTGAAGAATTGAGATAACAAACGTATGGGACGCTGCTGCATATGTAGATATAAAAAATCCTGCAGCAGCGTTTTTATTTTGAAAGGAGAGATGACAAATGGCAAAGGCAATCGCTGTGAAGCAGAGACCCAGGAAAAGATACAGTCTGCTGTTCATGGTACTTCCTTTTATGCTGATAGTGCTGCTGTTTAATTATGTTCCTATTTTTGGATGGCTTTATTCTGTCTATGATTATATTCCTGGCGTGCCCCTTTTCGACTGTGAGTTTGTGGGGGCCGATTATTTCAAAATGATTTTTACGGATGCCAATGTGCTCAGAACATTGAAAAATACTGTAATATTTGCGGTAATCAGCATCTGTCTGACACCCCTTCCTATGATTTTTGCAATTCTGCTCAATGAGATCAAAAACGGACCGGTCAGAAAATTTGTACAAACCTTTACTACCCTGCCAAACTTTATCAGTTGGGTCATCATCTTTTCTCTTGCATTTGCGCTGTTTTCAACAGACGGTATGATGACTGCGCTTCTGGTAAAACTGAGAATCATGGATGAAGCTCAGTCGGTTTTAAGTTCCAAGGAGTCTGTGTACTGGTTTCAGACGTTTCTGGCCCAGTGGAAGATGCTGGGATGGAATTCCATCATTTACCTGGCGGCCATTGCCGGTATTGATCAGGAACAGTACGAGGCAGCAAGAGTGGATGGCGCAGGGTATTTCCGCTGTGCCCTTCATGTGACACTGCCTTCCATGATGGAGACCTATGTGGTGCTTTTCATACTCAATATTGGAAACTTCCTGAATACAGGATATGAACAGTATATGCTGTTTAAGAACTCTGTAACTGCGCCGAATATCGAGGTTCTGGATCTGTATGTATACCGTATTGGTCTGGAAAATATGGATTATTCCTATGGTGTGGCAATCAGTATTGTCAAATCTATGGTAAGTATTGGGTTGGTAGTTATAGCAAATTTGGTAGCGAAGAAAATTCGCGGCAATACGATAATTTAGTGAGGGGGCCATGGTGCAATGAAAAAGGAAAGAATAAAGACATCCTCATCCAGGAAAATATTCCAGATATTCAACTATATACTGATGCTGGGGGTTACCCTGATCTGTATATATCCGTTCTGGTATATCATGATCTACACCTTCAGTGAGGCAAGCCTGGCAGATGTGAATCCGCCGGTTTTGCTGCCGAGAGGATTTTCTCTGGCAAACTACAGAGATATCTTTGAATTAAATGGTTTTTTTCATTCTCTGCTGATCTCTGTACTCAGAACTGTAATCGGTACGGCAGCCTCTGTTTTGGCCTGCTCTTTTCTGGGATATATGTTTACAAAGGAGGAGATGCCAGGAAGAAAAATCGTATACCGTTTTCTTGTCATGACTATGTATATAAACGGCGGAATGATTTCCACATATATTGTGATTAAATCCTATGGCCTGCTGAATAATTTCTGGGTATATATTTTGCCCATCTTGATTTCAGCTTACAATATTGTACTGATTAAGACGTATGTGGAGCAGCTGCCGCAGTCCCTGGAAGAGTCAGCAAGACTGGACGGAGCGGGATATATTACTGTGTTCGTGAAGGTGATATTGCCGTTGGCCAAACCGATTATTGCGACTGTAGCAGTTTTTGTGGCCGTGGGACACTGGAATTCCTGGTTCGACAATCATATTTACACAAGAGGGAATGCAGACCTGACAACACTGCAGTATTTGTTGTATAATTATCTGAATGAAGCCCAGAGACTTGCGGAGCAAATCAAAAATACATCAAATATGAATGGCGTGAGTCAGATGATGTCATCTATTTCCCCCAAGGGAATCCGAATGACGATTACAGTATTGGCATCCCTTCCCATATTCCTGGTATATCCTTTTATGCAGAAGTATTTTGTAAAAGGTATTATGGTAGGGGCTGTAAAGGGCTAAGCTATAGACTTGGCAGCCGTTTTTTCTGAAGGAAACGGACACAATATAGCAGAAAGGATAAGACATGATTGAATTTTTGAGAGAAGCAGCGCGTGTGAAGCCATCCCAAAAACAGCTGGACTGGTTTGACATGGAATTTTACGGATTTATACATTTTGGTCCAAACACTTTTACAGACAGTGAATGGGGGCAGGGATCGGAGGCTGAGGAAATCTTTCATCCTGAAAAACTGGACTGTGATCAATGGGTGGAGGCTATCAGGACAGCAGGAATGAAGGGAATGGTGCTCACGGCGAAACATCACGATGGTTTCTGTCTGTGGCCCTCAAAATACACGGAACATTCGGTAAAGAACAGTCCCTGCAAGAGGGATGTGGTAAGAGAAGCCGCAGAAGCATGTAAAAGAGGCGGTATCAAATTCGGTTTTTACCTGTCACCCTGGGACAGGAATTCAAAATATTACGGAACACCGGAGTACAATGACTATTTCTGTAATCAGCTGACAGAGCTTCTGACGGAGTACGGGGATATTTTCTATGTTTGGTTTGATAATGCCTGCGGAGAAGGACCTAACGGCAAAAAACAGAAATATGATTTTCCCCGGTATTTTGAACTGATTCATAAATATCAGCCAAATGCATTGATTTTTAATGATTTCGGACCGGATATCCGCTGGTGTGGAAATGAAGCAGGAGCAGCCCGTCATTCTGAATGGGCGGTAGTGCCTTCAGAGCTGTGTTTTTATGGTGATGTGCAGACAGGACCGGGGCCGATGGCAGAGGAAGGAAACCTGTCCTACCTCTATAATACGGAGCAGGAGCTGGGGACCATGCCGACTATCCTTTATTCCAAAGGGCTGGTATTTACACCTTCGGAAATTGATATATCTATTCGTCCGGGCTGGTTCTGGCATGAAAAGGAAGAACCCCACTCTCTGGAGAGACTGTTCCATACATATCTTACCAGTGTAGGAGCAAATGCGTGTCTGCACCTGAATATTCCGCCGAATAAAGACGGGCTGCTGGATAATCGGGATGTAAAACGGCTGAAGGAGTTGGGAGAACTGATTCAGAAGGAATTTGGCAAAGAAATTCCGTCAGTTATTGAAAAGCAGGAAAATGAACCGGCGACGCAGCCGGTATACACCATTGTTTTGGAAAAACTCATGCCTCTGAAGAGACTGAAATATGTGATTTTGCGGGAAGATATTGCTCGGGGACAGAGAGTGGAAAGTTTCCGGGTATCAGCTGTATTTACCAGTGGAGGACAGTATCCGCTGTATCAGGGAACGTGTATCGGAAATAAAAAGATCTGTCAGCTGCAGAACCCGTTTGCACTGCAAAATCCATTGATTGATGATTCAGATGAGTACATCTCAAAACTGAAGGTACAGGTGACGGCGGCAAGGGATGAAGTGGTGATGAAGGAGATAAAGGTATATTAATATATGTTTGGCGGGCGTAGGTTCTAACCGGTGTGAATCCGGAATCCGTCCGTAACAGTATTGTTGGAAAGATTTGCGGTCAAAGCATCGGGTTTTAACCGGTATTTTGGCCGCTTATTTTTTTGCAAGGAAGTATCGCATCAAATATAAAAGATAATATTGCAGTTATTCTGTATGGCAGTAAGCGGCGAGTTATGGTATAATTCTGTTGTTGGGAATTGACCAACAACTCAGAATTGAACGGAGGTATTTTATGTGTACAGCAGCAACTTATAAAACAAAGGATTTCTATTTCGGCAGAACGCTGGATTATGAGTTTTCCTATGGAGATGAGGTTACAATAACACCGCGTAATTATCCATTTCATTTTCGCCATATCGGGACTATGACAAAACACTATGCAATGATTGGTATGGCATATGTTGCTGATGATTTTCCACTTTATTATGAAGCGGTTAATGAAGCAGGGCTTGGAATGGCAGGCTTAAATTTCGTGGGAAATGCAGATTACAAAGGAAGAGAATCAGACAAGGACAATGTAGCACAGTTTGAATTTATTCCATGGATTCTTGGCCAATGTGCTTCTGTAAAAGAAGCGAGGGTTCTGTTGGAAAAAATAAATCTCATAAATACTCCCTTCAGCCAGGAGTTGCCATTGGCTCAGCTCCATTGGATCATTGCAGACCGTAATGAAGCTTTAACAGTGGAATCGGTCATGGAAGGCATTAAGATATATGATAATCCCGTGGGCGTTTTGACAAACAATCCACCTTTTAATGAGCAGATGTTTCAGTTGAATAATTATATGAATTTATCCCCGCAAGCCCCGCAGAATCACTTTTCTGATAAGTTGCCATTACATGCATATAGCCGCGGCATGGGAGCGTTGGGGCTTCCGGGAGATTTATCCTCTCAATCCCGTTTTGTAAGAGCTGCCTTTGTAAAAATGAATTCTGTTTCCGGTGATTCGGAATCTGAAAGTGTCAGCCAGTTTTTTCATATTCTGGGAGCTGTTGACCAGCCGAGGGGATGCTGCGATGTTGGTGACGGAAAGTTTGAAATTACAATTTACACATCCTGCTGTAATACTGACAAAGGAGTTTATTACTATACAACTTATGACAATCATCAGATTACAGCAGTAAATATGTACAAAGAGAACCTGGACGACAGTTATCTGGTACGATATCCGCTTATTCACGGCGAACAAATTAAAATGCAAAATTAAACAGGAATCTAATAATCGAATCAGGCAGAAAAGGGTGAATATATGAACGAAGATGAAAAAAGAGAGCTTGAGAGAAAGAAAAGGATTCAGGCCCGTGAAGCAAGACGGCGTCAGCAGGTGATGAAGCAGAGAATGATTCTTGCGGGGGCGGCTGTTCTAATATTGCTGGTAATCATTGTGAGTGCCGCTGTGAACAGCCACAGGAAAAAAGTAAAGCAGGAAGAGGAGATCAAAGCAGCCCAGCAGAAAAAAGCGGAGGAAGAGGCAAAGAAAGCAGAATCGGACAGTGAACTGCACTTCCTCGCAGTGGGAGACAACATCCTGCAGGATGCCCTGCTTGAGGCGGGGAAAGAAAGTGAGGAGACCTGGAATTATGATTTCCTGTATGAGCAGGTGGCAGGTGATATCCAGGCAGCTGACCTGGCAGCCGTCAATCAGGAGACACCTCTGGTCAACGACCACAAGGATGTATCGGGAAGCGGGCTCATGGGAACACCCCTTGAGGCAGGCGACGCGCTGGCAAAGGCCGGATTTGACATTGTGACACAGGCAACTAATCATGCATTTGACAAAGGCAGGCCGGGAATCCTGAATTCCGCTGCATACTGGCAGACACAGCATTCCGATATTCAGCTTCTTGGCATCCATGCGGATGAGGCGGACGCGGAGAACCGCGTGAAAGTCATTGAAAAGAAGAATATGAAGATCGCAGTGATGAACTACACGTACGGGGTGGATGAGGATGCGGGCTTTTCTGAGGCAGATTCCTTTATGATCGATGTCTACTCTGAAGACAAGGTAAAGGCAGATGTGGAAAAGGCAAAAGGAGAAGCTGACTTTGTCATGGTATTTCTCCATGCGGGAGCTGAGTATACTGAGGAATTTTCTGATACGGCTAAGCAGAGGATAGACTTCCTGGCGGAGCAGGGTGTGGACGCGGTGATCTGCAGCAATCCTCATGTCCTGCAGTCTTACGGCATGATGCCGCGGCAGGATGGAAAAGAGATGCTGGTTTACGGCTCACTGGGCAATTTTGTATCCGCGGATAATCAGATCAAAGGTCTGATCGGTGGCATGGCGGACATTACCCTGAAAAAGGATGGCAAGACCGGGGAAGTGACAGTCAGTGATTATAAGATGATACCGCTGGTGATGCACTATGACAGTGAAAAGAAAAACTGCGCGGTGTATAAGGTATCAGATTACACCGAGGATCTGGCAAAGGCACACGGCATCCATCAGGAGACAGAGGAGACATTTACTCTGGACAGCATCAAAGAGCTGACTGCCAGGTATGAGTCACCGCAGGCATTTTCAGCATCCGGACAGACCGGTTCTGAGGGAACGGAGACAGAAATAAAGGGAAAAGGCGTGTCTGATACGGACAAAAAAGACGACCGTACTTCAGGTGAGGAAGGCAAAATCTGAACTTAGGGCGGAGATGTGTAAAAATACACAGCTCCGCCCTTTATACGGGAAACGTCTCATTCCTCCGTATATTGTTCGGGAGAGAATGGATAGACCTCTTTATAGGATTCCAGTTCTGCCTGGCTGGCGGGCGGTTTATACATAAGTCCTGTCATTTCCATGGCTGCCTGACCGTCCAGTCCATCGGAGGAGCTGGATTCCACATGGTAGGCATCCTTGCTGCCGCCCTTTCCTCCATTGCCGCCTCCCTGGCCTCTTCCGCCTTTGCCGCCTCCTCTGTGGCAGTTTTCAGAATTATCTTTCATTTCGCGCATCTCCTTTCACCATTTCTTTTAGTATGTGCGAAAAACATGGGAAAATGCATTGACAAACAAAACCGGCATAGTCTATGCTTTTATCTGATGAAGAGAAACGGAAAAATCTTAAAGGAGTGGACTTATATGGAAAATATTAAAAAAAGCGCAGCACAGCTTATCGGCCACACACCTCTTATGGAGCTGTGTAATTATGAAAAAAAATATGAACTGCAGGCACGCATTATCGCAAAACTGGAGTATTTTAACCCGGCCGGAAGCGCAAAGGACAGAGTCGGCCTGAGCATGATTGAAAAGGCAGAGCAGGAAGGGAAGCTGAAACCGGGCGCCACGATCATAGAGCCCACTTCAGGAAATACGGGAATCGGTATTGCCTCCGTAGCTGCAGCCAAGGGATACCGTGCGATTCTTACCATGCCGGAAACCATGAGCGCGGAGCGCCAGAAACTGCTTAAGGCTTATGGAGCTGAGGTGGTCCTCACTGACGGCAGCAAGGGAATGCAGGGAAGCATCGAGAAGGCAGAGGAGCTTAAAAAGAGCATTCCCGGCTCTGTCATTATGGGACAGTTTGATAATGAGGCCAACCCGGCGGCACATGAGGCATCCACGGGACCGGAGATTTACAGGGATACAGACGGTAACGTAGATATCTTTGTAGCCACAGTGGGAACAGGGGGAACCCTGACGGGCACCGGCAGATTTCTGAAAAAGCAGAATCCTGCTGTTCAGATCGTTGCAGTTGAACCTGCGGAGTCCCCGCTTTTATCAGGAGGGCAGGCCGGGGCTCACGGCATTCAGGGTATTGGGGCTAATTTCATTCCAGGTATTCTGGACAGGGATATTTACGATGAAGTGATCTGTGTCACAACAGAGGATGCTTATAAAACAGGAAATGATATTGCAAAGTGTGAAGGTATTCTTGTAGGAATCTCCTCCGGGGCTGCTGTGTGGGCAGCCGCACAACTGGCAAAACGCCCTGAAAATAAAGGAAAAAATATAGTGGTACTGCTTCCGGATACGGGAGACCACTATCTATCAACAACCATGTATGACTAGAGTGTGTTTGAAAATTTTTCAAACCCGCTCTAAGGTAAAGGAATGACTTAAAATGAAACAGACAGAAAATATCATGGGAACAAAAAAGATACTTCCTCTTCTTGTTTCCATGTCCATACCGCCCATGGTGTCCATGATGATCCAGGCGCTTTACAATATTGTGGACAGCATGTATGTGGCAAGGGTCAGTGAAGATGCTTTGACAGCAGTTTCCCTGGCTTATCCCCTTCAAAATCTGATTCTGGCAGTGTCCGTTGGCTTCGGCATCGGCCTGAACGCCTGCGTTGCCAGAGCTCTTGGGGCCAAGAATGAGAAAGAGACAGAGTCGACTGCGACCCATGGTATTGTGCTGACAGGCGTGCACAGCGTTCTTTTTATACTGATTGGCCTTTTATTGGTGAAACCATTTATAGGAATGTTCACTGACAATGCCCAGATCTACAAGATGAGCTGTGAGTACGCAGGCATAGTGCTCTGTTTTTCTTTCGGGAGCATGTATCACCTCTTTGCAGAGAAAATCTTTCAGTCTGTGGGAAATATGGTGCTTCCCATGCTCTTTCAGGCTATGGGCGCGGTGCTGAATATTATCCTGGATCCCATCATGATCTTCGGCCTGCTGGGATTTCCCGCCATGGGAGTGAAGGGAGCGGCTGTTGCCACTGTCACAGCGCAGATCACAGCGGGGATCATAGCCATGGTCTGCTATCTGAAGAAATGTACCCAGGTAAAACTGGACTTTCACGGTTTCTATTTTGACCGGGGGATTGTAAAGAAGATTTATATGGTGGGAATTCCTTCTGCCATTATGATGTCTATGCCTTCCCTGCTTGTGGGGGCATTGAACTCCATACTGGCAGCATTTTCCGGGACAGCTATCGCTGCGTTTGGGCTTTACATTAAGATCCAGTCCTTTGTGTATATGCCGGCTAACGGCGTTGTGCAGGGAATGCGACCCATTATGAGCTATAATTACGGCGCCGGCAGCAGAAAGAGGATGATGGAGACACTGAAAAGCAGCCTGCAGTTGGCAGGGGCCATTATGCTTCTGGGAACCGTACTTTTTCTGGCCTGCCCTGAGCGGATCATGAAGCTGTTTGACGCCGGGGATGAGATGATGCGACTGGGTGTTCCCATGCTGCGGATCATCAGTCTTGGTTTTGTGGCGTCCACAGTGGGATGTGTACTCTCCGGTTCTTTTGAAGCGCTGGGACAGGGCCTTCATTCTCTTATCATATCCATGCTGAGGCAGCTTGTGATCATTGTGCCGCTGTCTGCACTGTTCTGCAGAATCTGGGGTATATACGGCGTGTGGGTCACATTTCCGCTGGCAGAGCTCATTGCAGCAGCAGCGGCAGTGGTCCTCTTTAAACGGTTCATGAAGAAATTAAAAGTTTAGGAGTGTGGTTAAAATGGCAAAAAACAAAGACAAAGAAGTGAAGACAAATGCCATGAGAATCCTGGATAAGAATAAAATTTCCTATGAGACCATCACCTACGAGTGCGACGAGTTCATAGACGGTCTGCACACGGCAGAGAAGACCGGCGCCCCCGTGGAGCAGTCCTTTAAAACCCTGGTGGCGCAGGGGAAAAGTAAGGAATACTATGTACTGGTCATCCCCATCGCGGAGGAAGTGGACTTAAAAGCAGCGGCCAGAGTGCTGGGAGAAAAGTCCATTGAGATGATCCATGTAAAAGACATCACAGCAGTGACGGGATATGTCAGGGGCGGATGCAGCCCCCTTGGCATGAAAAAGAAGTATAAGACCATCATCCAGGAGAGTGCAGAGAAATACAGTGAGATCTATGTGAGCGGTGGAAGGATCGGCTCCACCATAAAGGTAAACCCGGTGGATCTGGCCCGGGCAGCCGGGGCGGAGTTTGCCGCGTTTACGGTAAAAGAGTAAAAAAATAGAACTGTTGCGGAATATTGAAGCACCTGTATGGATGGGGTTTCAACATTCCGCGACAGTTCTTTTGCATTTGAGCAAAGGAGCAACGCTTACAATTTAAAAGCATTTCTGACGATTTCCGCCAGAACCTTCTGTCCGAGGACGGTCAGGTGGATGCCGTCTGTGGTGATGGCGTCGTAACCGTGCTTCTCGATTTCCTGTTCCAGAGGCTTCTGCAGCGGGATGAAATGCGCACTGTAATTTCTGGCAAGCTTGCGGATATTTTTGGACATTTTGTGCTGCCAGGGAACCCAGTCATCGTATTTTCCCTGTTTCGGAAAAATAAACGGTTCCAGTGTGATAACTGCTGCTGTGGTCTCTCTGGACAGATCAAACAGCATTTCGTGGTAAGCCCGGATACTGTCCTCCAGCATATAGAGCTTCTCCTGCTCTGAGACATCAGCCTGTACAATAAGGCCCACATCATTGATCCCTACCAGGATGCTTACATAATCCGGGTGGTAGGAAATGCAGTCCCTCTGCAGTACACCGGCAATTCGTTCTGTGATATTGCCGTCCACACCCTTATTCAAAACCCGCCAGTTGGGGTCAGTTCCTGTAATATAGGCCGCGAACTCGCTGACATATCCGTCTCCCAGAGGATTGTCAGATGTCATTCTGCCGGCATCGGTAATGCTGTCTCCTAAAAATACAATGATACCCATAGCGATTCTCCTTCGGCATATAACCATTTTCAGGCCATCTGATTGTATAATATACTATTTTAACTGAAAATGACCGTTATTGCAAATAGTAATTTTGTGAAGGGTTGCCAAAAAGACGTTTTGGTTATTTTTTCTATGGACAAGAGGCACCGGGAAGTATATAATCATTTTCAAGCTAAGTCGTTAGCTTTTCTGTTTTAATCAGCCGTTCGGCAGATGGATTCCACGTTGATCACAAAAGTAAATAGTGAAGAGAGGTGTTTTTATGTCTTTAGAGACAGGTATGGCACTGTTTTTTTCCGCCGGGGCAGTCTGCACGGATTTATTCCTGGAAAAAGTGCCGAACAGATGGATCGTTCTGGGGCTTGCGGCAGGCGCAGTATGCCAGGGGCTGCTGCACGGCGCAGGTGGAATCCCATTTTATCTGGGCGGGGTATTCCTGCCTCTGGTTCTGCTGTTTCCGCTGTTCTGCTTCCGTATGATGGGGGCAGGTGACATCAAGCTTATGGCTGTCATGGGCGGAATCCTGGGAAGCTGCGGTATCCTGAAAGGGATGTTCTGTGCCTTTATTCTGGGCGCTGTTTTATCTTTGGCATTTCTTATTTCCTGCGGGAATCTGCGGGAGCGTTTTTCTTATTTTTTCCACTATCTGAAAGTTTGTAAAGAGAAGCATTGCCCTGTACCATACAGGAGGCAGGGCGCGCAGGCGGAGAATCTGCACTTTACCGTGCCGATACTCTTGGGGATCATGCTGTATGCGGGAGGTTTTTGTTGAGAAAGAAGATATTGGCAGTCTGCGATGAGGAGGCGTCTTATGCCTGCAGCTTCACCGCATGGCTGGAGAGGAAGGGGCACTATCCCTTTGAGTTTATTGCTTTTACCGGGGCGGATAAGGTCTGCAGCTATGCCAGGCAGCATTCTGTGGAGCTGCTGCTGGTTGCGGAGGGGACCATGTGCCCTGAGATCAGGGAGCTGCCTGTGGGCAGGCTTGTGATTTTGGACGAGGAGAACGGCACAGCGCCGGTAGAGCTGCCCGCTGTGTCAAAGTACCAGTCCTGCGAAAGAATCATGCAGGAGGTAACAGCCCTCTATGGGGAAGAAGTACGGTCAGAGGAAAGCGGGGCCTCTCCGGGAAGGAAGATGCACATTCTGGGAGTCTATTCCCCTCTGGGCCGGACGGGCAAAACTTCTTATGCGCTTGCGCTGGGCCAGATACTGGCAGTACGGTATTCTGTTCTCTTTCTGAACCTCGAAGCCTACTCCGGTTTTGAGGACCTGCTTTCCTGCAGCTTTGAGCGGAACCTGGGAGATTTATTTTACTGCATAAGGCAGAAGAAAGGCCAGCCCGCAGTACAGCTTGCCGCAATGGTGCGGGAGGCCGGGGGTATGCATTATGTTCCTCCGGTCACCATCCCGGAGGATGTGGAACAGGTGACACAGGAAGAGTGGCAGGTCCTGTTCGAGGAGCTGAGACTTTACAGCACATATCAGGTGCTTCTCCTTGATTTTGGCACAGGGGTCAGCCGGGCGTCAGGGCTGCTGGATGAATGCAGCAGGATCTATATGCCTGTTCTGCAGGACCGGATTTCCGCGGCGAAGCTTGCCCAGTATGAGACATGGCTGAAAACTGCGGGAAGAGAGGATGTACTGGAAAAGACAAAGAGGATTCTCCTGCCGCCGGTGGACGGGGAAGGGGAGATGCCGTGGCCGGAGTGCCTTACCTCCGGAAGATTCGGAGATTATGTGAGAAAGCAGGTGCAGGATGGAGGCATTTTCTGAGCTTAGGAGCCGTCTGATGGAAAGGCTGGACAGCATGTGGGAGAGTACGGATGAGGAGGTGATGGAGCTTATTGACAGCCTGATCATGGAGGAGGGAAGAATGCTGGGCCTGAACCTTGGGCAGAAAAGCGCACTGCGGCAGGAACTATTCTGCTCCGTCCGGAAACTGGATGTCCTGCAGGAGCTATTGGAGGATCCCGGCGTTACGGAGATCATGGTGAATGGCTGGCAGCACATTTTTGTGGAGCGGGAAGGAAAGCTCTCCCCCTGGGGGAAACATTTTACATCCCCGGAAAAACTGGATGATGTGATACAGCAGATCGCCGGAAGGTGCAACCGGGTCATCAATACTCTGCACCCTATTGTGGATGCCAGACTGGAGAACGGTTCCAGGGTCAATGCGGTCATAGCACCCGCGGCGCTGAACGGCCCGATCCTCACCATCCGCCAGTTCCCGGAGGAGCCTGTCACTATGGAGCGGCTGCTGTCTCTGGGAAGTGTGACTGAGGAGGCACTTAGGATGCTGATCCCTCTGGTGCAGGCCAAGTACACAATCCTCATAGGAGGGGGAACCGGGGCAGGGAAGACAACTATGCTGAATGCACTGTCCGCCTTCATTCCAGGGGATGAGAGGATCATAACCATTGAGGACAACGCGGAGCTGCAGATACAGGGGATTCCCAATCTGGTCAGGCTGGAGTGCAGGGCAGCCAACATTGAAGAGTCGCAGGAGATTTCCATGGCAGACCTTCTCAAGACCGCACTCAGAATGCGGCCTGACAGGATCATTGGTATATACGGAGCTACCACCCCTATAATCCCTTGTTTTCGGTATTTATTACAGAGTTTATATAATTCCTGTAGGAAAGCCTCTGTTTAAAGGCTTTTCTATGTAAAAAGACAAGCAACCTGAGTTACTTGCCTTTTTGCGGTGAAGTTAGAGTGATTATAAATGGTCTGGTAAATTAAGGCTATATGCCTCGTCTAATTGAGATTTGAGTTTTTTAATCTCCTCTAAGGCTTCTTCATATTTTTCTTTGTATTTATTTTCAGAAATAATGTCCTTTTTTATTTTATCCAGTGCTTTCTTCAAATCTCTGTTTTCTCTTTTGAGGATTTGAATATAGGTATCGGCTGAATCTTTACTTCTGTTTTTACAGTATCCAGTTGGAGTTATGTATTTATCAGCCAATTCTTTCATATCTGGATGCTTAGAAAAATAAGTCCTGCTTACATTTGCCTCTCTGCAAAGATCGGCAAGAGTAAATTCTCCTTCTTTTCGTAGTTTATTGATGGCTTTCTTCACATCATCAGCTTTTTTCTGTTTAACGGCTTCATTATGTTTTTTAACGCCAGCCATCTTTTTTTCTTTAGCTGTCATTTTTCTTTGCCCCTTTCTCTAGTTTTAAAATGATGTTCTCCAGAGCCTCTTTATCTCTAAGAGCTTTTTTAAGCATCATGGAGTAGCCATTCGCCTCAGCTATTTTAACAGTTGCCTCAATCTCCAATAGCTGTATATTGTAAGCATTTAGATATTGAATACTTGGAATGAACATGGAACAGTTAAAACAAGCATTTGCTTTTGCACATGGAGTGGTCAAAGGATTTTTACCACAATAGCCGTTACAAAGAGCAACTGTTTTTTCTGGAATAATTTCAGCCATGTCTTTTCCTTTCCCAATGTTGCGAATGAGCATATCATCTTTTTCAAGTCTTGGTTTTAATTGCTCTTTTACGACATCAGTCGTAACTGTTGCATAGTGACTCAGAGAGCTTAATGTGGTTTGACCTAATAGTTGAGCAGCTATATCAACGCTTGTACCCTCGGAGATTAGATTAGTTGCTACTGTTGCCCTGAATCTATGGGTGGTAACATGAAGCACTTTTCCATCTCTACCAAGTACGTTGTTTTTGACGAGTATCTTATTGATGTTTTCATTTATTGTTCCAATATTGACGGGCGTGTTCTTATCTGTAACAAAAACATATTTTACATTCTCTTCGCCAAAACGCTTTTTATTTCGTTCTATCTCTGCTTTCATGATTCTTATGGTATTTTCAAAGATAGGTTTATTATTTACTGCTTGTGTTTTGAATTGCCATAAATCAAGGTAGTAACTTCCGTCATCATTTTGTTTGATGGCATTAACATCTAATTTTGCCAACTCACAGAATCGCATACCAAGAAACAACAGACAATAAACCATGCGTCCGTAAAGTTTTGGCATTTGAGGAAGAACATTTAGTAGTGCTTTTACTTCTTCATCTGTAAGATAGCGACTCTCCTTTTTGATTTTCAAAGTGTAATCATTGTTTAACATTAACATAGTCTGTGGCATATTATCTCTTTCGAGTAGTTGTCCCCAGTCAAGGAATACTTTTAAGTTGAGTATAGCAACATTTGCTTTGCGAGAATTATAGCCGCTGTTTGTTCTTATCCAAGTAAAATATTCTTCCAAAATAGGTCTGGTTAAGTCGGCAAGACTTTTTAGAGGGTGGTTTTCATCTAACCAACGAATGAATATCTTTAAATCAAAAAGATACGCATATACAGCACCAAAAGTAATCTCTCTTAATTTGAATAAGCAAAAATCCTGCACATTTTTTAACGTAGATGGATTCTTGATTTCTCTAAAATCTAATACCTTATCACTTTCCATATCTTTACAGAAAGAAAACTTTTGAGGGTGCCAGATTAATTTTTTGGTTTCTGGAATGTCTTTCTCATAGTATTGTCTTATTATAGATTGTGCATAGGTAATAAAAGTGGTAAATCTACTTCTTCTGCTTGCTCGTTTAAATTCTTCACCAACAAACTGTATGCCATTTTCAATAGTAGTCTTGTTTTTCTTATGTGTAGAGAGGAAAAACTCAAATAGAGATAAATCTTCCAGCTCAAGAATACTTTCACTATTAACCATATATGTATTGACATATTCAGCAAGAATTTTGTAGCGATCATAGTATTCAGCAAATGTATTGATTCTAATTTGCTTAATTTCGATTATGTAATACATGAAATATTTGAACTCTTCTGCAATAAATGGGTTTTTACAGAGAGTAAATTTAAAAATATTATCCGTAGTATTTGAACGGGCGTTCCAGTCAGATTTTCTTTTTGCTGGAGCATTTATATAAATATCCCATTCTTTAATTTTCCACTCATCTTCTTTATATTTATCTGGAATATCAAAGGTTGGTAGTGCTGGTATTAACTTTAATTGTTTCGCTGGCATTAACTCCCTCCTCTTCTTCTATTTTTTGTATGATATGTTCAAGTTCTTCAATTTGCCTTTTAGCTGTGAGGATATTTGGTGTCCAGTTATTTGCTTCATATATCACAAGCCTTATTTTAATTTTTTCAAGTTGTTCCTTGTGTATTTGCAAAAACTTTTTTGATGTCATAAAGTGTGGACATGACAGACAAGCATCTACAGCAGGGCAAGTTCCTAATTTTGGAGATAGTCCGCATACACCATTAGGCAATATATAATCTTGCAGATTTTCTTTCAGCCATTCGGAAAGCTCCGTTGCTCCTGCTTTTGAGAAATATCTATCAGCTTTCATTTTTCTAAACTCATCTGGACGCTTTACATAGGAAAGTGTCATTTGTATTTCTTTATGCCAAAGAACAGCTTTTTGTATTGTGACGATTGGCACGTTATAGTTTTGATATAGGTCAGTAGAAATTGTGCGTCTATAACTATGTGTTGTGTAATTGTAAAGTGTTCCATCCTCGTTTGTAATACCCCATTCATTGCATAATACCTTGAAGTTATGTCTAAAAGTAAGAGCATTGTATGGATGATTCCTTTTTCTCTCTGACGGAAAGAGGTATTCTTCTTCATAGTCAAGAGCAGTGATAATTTTGATTTGCTCTTGAATTTTTTCAAATAGAGATTTAGGAATGAAGTTCATGATTGTTTTTTTCATCTTTTGACATATATTGACTCTAATAAAGTAACCATCTTTTCCATCTGTGTATAAGCAATCAATTTTAAGTTGGCATACATCAGAAATTCTCATACCTGTACAATAATTGATTAAATACATAAGCTGATAATTAAAAGGAGCTTTGTGGATATTATTGAAAATCTGTAATATTACATGCTCAGATACAAGCTCATCAGATGCTTTATGTTTGTTTTTCCTGCACATTCCTAAATCTACAGGAATAGGATTCTTCATAATACCTTCTACTGTTAGGTATTCATACATGCCATATATGCGAGAGATATTATGGTTATAAGCATCATTCGACAGTTCCTTTTTAAAATCCAAGTATTTTCTAAAGTCTTTCTCTGTAACATCCAGTATGCTTTTGGGGTAGATAAAATCGCAAAACCTACAGATGTGTGAAAAATAGTTTATTACTGTTGAAAGAGATTGTTCTGTACATCCAAGCAGATACTTTATATATTTTTTTGCATATTCTCTGTTTTCCACATTTTCAATTTGTCTGAAATAAAAGTTATATTCACTGGACGACTTATTTACTCGTTCATCGGATACTTTAAATATGCTACTATCCCAAGTATCCCTTTCAAAACCTTTTCTTGTATCATACATTTCAAGCAAAGTATTTTTACAGGTAATAATGATTTTTTTACAATCCTTAGCATAATGATTTTCATCGCAATACTTATTAAAAAGATCTCTGAGATTATTGTCTGGAATTTCTGTGATTCCATCAAGGTTTGACATAAATCCAGCCAGTCTCAAAACATAGTAGATTCTGTCAGAAGCCCTTTTGTAAGGAATTTCTCTACAGAAAATGGAAAAAAGTAAATCTCTGAATTGCTGTCTTGATGTATCGTTTTTAATCAAGGTGAAATCAATCACAACTTTATAGAAGCGTTTACTTACATCTTTAAAGGGGATTGATTTCAATTCCAGAGTATCTTTATTTAACAGTTCCAAAGTTTTGCTTTCCTGTGGTGTCGTGCAGGCTATACAGCTTTTTCCTGCATTTTCTATAGATGGTTTCTTTCGGCTTTTCGCCATGTCTATAATCTTCGCCATAGTATTAATCCTCCATATCTTGTAATAGAAAGTCTACAAATTCATCCGTAGACATGCCCTCTGGGTGAAAATCTTTATTTGCTTTATCATAATATGTTTTCATAGCAGCCTGCCTTGTAGGTGTGTCTGCTTTTGCATATATAGAAGCAGTTGTATTGACGTTTTTGTGTCGCAATGTATCTTTGATCTCCACCATATCAGAGCCTTTCTGGAGCATATCCACAGCCAGTCCATGCCTGAGCATGTGAGGGTGAAGTCCTTCAATGCCTACTTTTTTGCCAAGTTTGGAAACCATATCTTCAATGGTGTCACGTCTCATAGGTTTATATTTGTTTGTATCCCTGTATAAATTGATGATGACATAATCTGTATCAATATCTGATAAAGTTTCAATTAAGTAATTGTTAATTTCTCTAGCAAGAGTATCTGACACAAATACAGTGCCTTCTGAATCATATTTCACAGCGGCATCAGGATTGTTTGGATCGTTTCTTTTTGTGATATAGATTTTGTTGTTTCTAATATCTCTAAGGTCTGAAATATTTAATCCAATTACTTCTGAAACCCTAAGACCACCTTCAAACATAAGTCCGATGATAATTTTATTGCGCTGGTTTGTTGCTTTTTCGTAAAGAAGCTCATATTGGCTTCGGGTAACATATTCAATTCTCTTTTTAGGAACTTTCTCCTTTAAAATAGAGGTAAGTTTCTTTTCTTTTTTCAAAGTCATTTCTGATAAAAAAGAGCCAAATTGAGAATTTTTGCGTGTTTCTTTATAAAGATGTAGCGTATCTATTCCTTCGTCAAATTCCAAAAAATCATAGAAGGAAAGGACAGCATTCATGATCTGGTTTACAGTAATAGCTTGCCTCTTGGCTACATATCCATTGATGGGAATAAGATTCTCATTGAAGTCTGGATATTTGAGCCAGAATTTAAAAGCGGATAAGTTTGACAAAACTACTGATTTTTTATTCTGCCCGACACCAACTGCTGAGTGATAATCAAGTCCCACAAGGGAAAGCCATTCATAATAGAGCTTTAAGTGCTGGGCATATGTCTTAGTGGTATTGGTGCTAAAACCATTACTCATCATATGTAACATAAAGCGATAGACTGGCATAATAGGTCTATTGTTATCACCCACCAAAAAATAAATGGTGCCGACAGCCTTTGTAACACTTTTGATTTCCATGCTGGTTCCTCCTTTCTTAAATTTTCAAAGTGCAAAGAATAGCGCTAATCTTTATGCAAAAATCGTAACAGAAGATTGCGTTTTTAAAAATCTGCTATAAACGGTTGGATTCGTGACCTCTTTTTATTGTTCACAAATACTTTTTATGGTATGATACATACAACATACATACAATATATGTGTAAATCACATTAAGAATTTTAAGGAGTATTTTACGATGAAAATAGAGAAGTCACCATATTCAGCAAAACTGGTAGATTTAAGCAAAGAGAGCAGTGCTGGGCTTAAATACAGGGTAAGAGAAGCTGTTTGCAAAGCATTAGAGCAAGGTCGTCCGATTGACATTTACAACATATCCAAGATGACTGGAATAGCCAGACGGACAATCTATAATGACAAAGAGCTTAGAACTTTAATCGAGTATTATAAGGAATACTGCCAACATAACTTGTCTGCTTATAAAGGGGAATCTAAAGAAGATGCTAAGAAGAGAATGAAGAAATTTCGCTATCTTGCGGATCTGCCATCGCTCCAAGGCATGGAGCCTGTGATGGATGAGCTTATAGAAGAAAACCATAAGCTGCATACACAATATCTCAAACTGCAAACAAAGATATTTGCATTAGAGAATGGGATAGAGGTAGAAAACTAACCTCTACCCCATTTCCTTATTATTTTTTATCATAATAAAATTCATCCATTAACTTCCTGCAATCTTCTTCGCTGGCTAAGTTATAATGCCCATAGTTTAGGCTCTTAGTTTCTTCATTCCAGCAAGTCCAGACTGCATATGTATCGTCATTTTTCTTTGCCGATACCATATAAAGATAGGAATCGTCTGGATGGTATGATTTTCTTCTTACATTCAAAACAGTGTATTTAGGCAAATGTTCGTTAAAATATGCCTTTACATCTTCCATAACTTCTACTAATCCATATAATTTGCTCATATTCGTATTCTCCTTATCTATGCGCTGGGTTTTCAGGGTTCTATGCTTATTCCAAAATCATCTGTAATACAATGCTCTATCAATGATCTGCATTTATTTACGGAATCAGTTACCAAAATATGACCAGAAATACCCCATTGCCAAGAAAAAGATTTTCCAGTGTTTGAAAATATAGTACAGGTATGATTGTCACCTTTGGTTAATCTGAACATAGTTTCATTTCCATTGAAACATCCCAGACAAATAAGCTGCATCTGCATATTATCTTTGACTTTTAAAATTACACATTCGTCATTGTTTTCTAAAAGTTCCACTAAATCATATAATTTGCTCATATTCGTATTCTCCTTTGAGTGCTTAGATTAAGGGCAACATATAAAACTTATCACCAAGTGTATCCGTCAGGTTGGCTGTTTCCGTCTCACTACAGGTAAGCTGTAAGTGATAGAAGATAAGGCTAGAAAAAGTTTGCTGTAATGTTCTATGGTCACAGGACATAATCTTTGCAACCTCTGCCATTTTACTGTTATCTACAGAATCTATTTTTGTTCTGATAAATGGAACAGTAGCTAGTAAGCGTCCAATTTTTGCCGACTGCTCATTTCTAAGATCAGTCCTGTAGTTCTTATCAGAAAGAAGCTTAATCCAGCACAGGTCTAAATCTTTCATGTCGGGAGAATCAATCTGCTCCGTTGCAATTTTCGCAGGTTTGAATAAAAAATTATTCACCTCATATGAAAAGTATCTTGCTATTTCTTTTACCTCTGTATTTTTTAAATCCATCATTTTTCCTGTATCCTTTCTCTTAAATCTTCTGAACAGATCCGTTTTCGTCAATGTAGGTCATATTCAGTTTTGCATAAACTCTAACCTCTTGTGACTTTACTTGTTTTCGTGTATTGGCGTAAGGAGTGCTTACGCTAATAACGTCATAGTAATTTTCAAAATCTGCTACAATTTTATCAATTTCTTTTTGTGTTCCTGTTAATCTTATATCCATAGTAGTTTTTCTCTTTCTTAAATTTCTCTACTATGAGTAATATGTTTCGTAATACAATTCCCAAACAAAATCATTTTCGTCTTTTAATTCCCAGTTATTCTGTTCGCAAAACTTTCTGGCTTCTTCTTCGTTTTCCGTTTCAAATAGCGGAATATATAATGTTTGTGATGCCTTAAAAACTTTAAACTTCATAGCAGTCTTTCTCCTTTTTTAGAATAAAAGGGGCATTACCAAAAGTGATAATACCCCTAAAGCGATTTACAATATTCTTAGTACAGCTTATGCGTCTTGTTCAACCAGATAAACCTCATTGTTGTCGGAAAGTTCTTCTTCTTCGGAGACTTCTGCAGGAGGATTCATAAAAGAATCTTCTTCCTGTGTAGTATCTTCCGATTCGCTTTCTTCCGTAAAGGATTCTGTGTCACTGGTTTCAGCATTTTCTTCTTCGCTAGAAGTTTCGCAAGCGTCTACCAACTCTTCATTGTCGGAAGTGGTTTCTTCGTCTACAGTGTCATCGGAATCAGTTTCTGGTGTATCTTCTTCACTTTCAGGATCTTCTGCCTCGGCAGAATCTTCCAGTTTGAAGTGCTTCGTGAAGTGAGCTTCCATGGTAGAAAGCCTTCCATTAACTTTTTCCTTTTTGATAGAGCCGCTACTACAATACTGGCTGTAATCCTTGCAACTTACAAAGAAATAAAGAAACCAATCGTGAAATTCGTTAGGCTCAATATCTTTCTTCATTGCTACATCCGCCATCATAACTACCATGGGAATATTAATCTTTTTGAGCATTTTTTCTTTGTCGTCAAAAGCCTCATCCAGATAATCAATAATTTCCAAAAGCAGGTCTTTCTGGCTGTCGGAATAGTTATTCTTAATAGCAGCACTGTATTTCATAACTTCATCAGCGGAAATGGATGCATATTCATAATCGCCATACTTATGATCCAAAAGCATCATACTCTGCAAAAGGGTACACATATCATCGGACTTCCTTAACTGGAGCTTGCTAAAATTACACTTTTCTGTAAAAAAGCTGCCAGTGAGAATCTGATTGATAAATCTTGCATTTTCAGTTCCCATTAAAGGTCTTGCCTTCTGCGGCTTGCTAAGTGGTGTGGAATTATTCAGACGGAAGAAGATTTCTTCAATCTCGTCATCCGTTGCATCCTCAAACGCAAAGATGGAAAACTTAAAACGTAATAATTCCTGTCTAACATCCTCGTCAAGTTCTTCAAAAGTTTTGCCAGCAAGTTCATATGTTTCGCCTTCAACCTCAGCCGCTGGAGTTTCTTCATTCAGAGCATAATCGCCGTTGATGAATGAAAAAATAGTTGTCATTCTCTGCTTGCCATCAAGTACAGAATACTTATAGATTGCTTTTCCCTTATCGTCTGTTTCAGCGGAATCTGTTTTTTCCACATAGATTGCAGGAACAGGGAAGTTTGCCAAAATACTATGTACAAGCAGGCTCTGCTGGAGGTTTGTCCACTGTGCCGACTGCCTCTGAATAGGATGGTCAAAGTCTAAGGTTTCCTTGCTGTCGTGCATTGCCTTTAAGTTCTTAATTGTCCAATTCAATGTTGTTTTAATCATAGTTCTTTTCTCCTTTTCTCTTTTAGGGTATATTTATTTTTCTATATTCAGTTGTCTATTAAATTGTCTGGCTCAAAACGCTAAGTTTAAAAGTGAGCCTATATTGTCGGATAAGTAATAAATTCCAACAATTTCTTTTGCCAAATCTTCTGGAGATATATTTTTCATATAAGAATTGAAATAGTCTCCAAAGTAGAAGATAGGGCTGGCAAAGGAATCTGGCTGTGAGATAATAAAAGCGTCAAATCTTTGCCTTTTTGTATAAACTGTAAAAGTAATTATTTTTGAATTGTCGGCTAATATATTTCTCATAGCTTGTAACAATTCTTCTTTCATTTGCTCATACATTATTTTGTCTTTCTGCTTAATATAAGCTGTCATACTTAGTTAATTGACGGATAAGGTAAGCTGTGATTCTTTCGTATTTTTTTATTAAAGAGCTTTTTGAGCCTCCTTTGATAAGTTCCTGATAGCGATCATTTTCTTTTTTGATGCTATCAACCATCTCAGCAAATTCCTTTGCCTTATCGCCGTCTTTGTTCTCAAGTATTTCAAGATAGCCATTAATGAAAATTATTTGTGAATCAAACAAGCCTATAACGGGCATTTCTTGAAAATACTGTTGGTTACTTTTTTCATACTTGTACTCATCGAGCTTCATAGCAATTTGAAGCTGGCTGAGTGTTTTTTTATCTACTGTCATTTTTAATTCTCCTATTACTATCAATATTTATTTACTTCTCTTTGCTTATTTCCAAAGATAGTTGTTTACGACAACGCTATTTCTGGAATGCTGCAAGTTATAGCTTACCGCCGCAAGGATGCCTTTATCGAATGAATGTCCAATCATATCAGCCTTGCAGTGATATATTTTGCCTGTAGCAACGTCGCCACGAGCTTCATAGTATTGATATAAGTCTTTTGCGTAATCAGCTCTCATATCGTGAATACTGCCTTGTGGCAACTGTGCTTTTAGAAACAACCTATTTTCTCCGTTTACAGGATATGTTTCAGCGTTTTTTAGAAATTCTCTTAGTTCTTCAACGTATTTGGGATTTACTAAACACCAACGCTCAATGCCGCCTTTGCCCTTTTTAAACACTTCCAGATTGCCGTCTTTGCCTTCCCTAAAATCTTCTTTTCTAAGCCTTAGAGCCTCTGCTCTTCGGCATCCAGTAGCTTTTAGGATTAACTTTGCTTTATCCCAGCGTTCTTCTGGATAACGGTAATCAGAGGAATTGACGCCCCTGGAACGCTTGATATTTGCTCTGTGACGGACAGGATAATCATAGTTAAAATCATTCTTTCCGCAGTTATAGGCAGATGCAAGGGCGCATCCATATTGAGCAAGAGTCCACGCTGAAGCACCAGCATCTTCCTTATTTTGAAGAAATTCTGTGACATACTTTTTACAATCCTTAAAGGTTTTCACTTCCTTATGGTTTGCAATAGTATCAGCAATAAATTGTTTGCAGACTTTTACATAGCTGTTATAAGTGTTTGTGCTATAGATACCTCTTACAGTAGCAGCACTTTCACCAGATTTTTTAGCAGCCTGCTTTGCCTCGAATTTAGATTCGCCAAACTTTTTTTGCTTATTTAATTCTTTTAAACATTGGTGAGTAATGTTGGATTTTTTACCCATTTGATATACCTCCAATCTGGAGACAAATACTTATGAGTAAAAGCTATTATGAAACAACAAATTGCTTAGATACCCAATCAAAGATCAGGTTAGAAAGTTTAGAAATGATATCCAGTGTTGATTTTAATTCTTTTAAATCCTTACTTCCCCAAGAAGCGATATACCCGAAGCTATATTCTTCACTGGAGAGCTTTTCCATATTGGTTTCATTCGCAAGCATTTCAATCACGCAGTAAGCACAGCTTTCAGCGACAACTTCTTTTGTGTCACGATCAAAGTCTTTTGTATGCTCTTTAAAAAGCGTTTCTTGATAGTAGTGGCTATATTCGTGAATAATGGTTTTTAGCTTATGTAAAGCCGCAAGCGCAGGCTTTAAACATATCTCGTTCTTCATAGGACTATAATAGCCGTTTGCGTCGTTTTCTTTGAGGTCGTAATCGTATTTGATCGGCACCTCAGATGTTGCGAATAACTTGCTAAGTAGTTGGTTCAGTTCTGGTGTTTCAAGTTCTAAATTTCTTGCTAATGATGGTAGCTCGTCACCTGTGGTCTGGGAGTAATCGAACACATGCCCAATTTTAAAGTATAATTTTCTGTGTTCCACTTTTTTTGTGTATTTGCTTCCATCGGCTCTGGAACATTCTTCTTCCACATAATATTTTTTTGGAGTAGGAACAAGAATCTTAATTCCACGAGAACCTTTCTTCACAATTCTATGGAATTTTTCTGTCCAGTCCTTGTAGGATGCCACATGACTTGCTGTCGGGCATTGCATCAGAATGAGAATTGTGTTATTGAAGCTGTAGTTATGGAATTTGCTAAATGTTTCCAAATACCTCACATAATTCTCTGATGTGAATACCTCTTTTACGCCATCTTCGAGATTTTTCAAAATCTCTGCCATTTGTTGTTGCCGCTCTTCAAGCGACTTCCCCGTATACTGTTTACTCATAATCTGTTTACCTCCTGTTTTTATTCCCTTAGATTCGTTCAAATCTAAAGCATGGTCAGGGTTTAGCCTTTATTTATCCATTACCATGGGAATGGATAGGCGTTGTGAAATAAAAATTTACGAGTTACTTTATATGCACACATCTCACTAAAGAAACGTGGAACATAACATCCAGAAGCAAGCATGGCTTCTTTATCTATATAAAGAGCGTCTTTGTTGCAATACAAAAAGACCTCATTAAAAATTTAAAAGGATAATTCAAATAGTTATCACTATTTGCAGATATTTAATTGACAAAATAAGGGATTATATTGCCGATCTGTAATCCTGCCTAGACTTTAAAATCCTTCTTGCATTCGTCTCGACTGTTACGAGCTAGTTCAAGGATATAGACATTAAACTTAAGATTCTTGTGAAAAGAATACCTATTACTTAAAAGTGACGAGCTTCATGCTCCGTCATCCCTCTGGCAACTGTCTCGGCTACGAGCTTGCTCAGGGATATATATTTTACTTTGAGTTTCTGAAAAGAAACATCTAATAACTTGTGATTATATTTTATTACGGAAATACGTTTTTTGTCAACATTTGCTAAAAAGAACAAAATAAAACGAAATATTGTTTATGCAATATGCACAATAAAGCGATAAAATATAAATGAAATAAAGAAAACCAGCAGATTGCTCTACTGGTTTGGAGATTATTGATAATATGGATTCTGGAAAGGATTTGTGTATGTAATCAATGCATTTTTTATTAGATTTTGAAATCTTGCCTCTTCATTGAGAAAACACTGGCTACAATTTTTAAAGTAAGGATTGGGAAAAGGACAAGTGGGGCATGTCAATATAGGTGTCATATTATTATTGAATATTTTTAATATTAATTTATATGCTGAAGTCAATGTATAGAGGTTTGCACTTAACAAATTTCTCAGAATTTCCAATTTTTTATCATAGTCATTGTAATTCAAAATATCTACAAAAACATTAGGATGTGTATAATTATTAGTTTTTGATGATATGGTCAATAAATCTCTAGGAATATTTTCATTGTACATTTGTGTTGCTATTTTATATTTTTTGGGAATATTACATGATCCCCTGAGTATAGAATGATATTTAGAGTTATACTGTTTATTTCTGTCAGCACAATGTTCCATAACAGATAAATAATCTGAATCATGGCTGAGATTAACTAAATCAAGAAATGCTTCGATGGAGTGACGGGTATTTCGCTGAAGAACAGAAAAACCCAGACATTCTAAATCAATGTCGGCAGTATATAGAGAAAAGTAGTTTGCAGTAAAATCCTCCTTAATATAGAAAAAAAGCATATACTCTTTTCGGCTTAAAATCACAGTATTCATGTTTATTAATGCCTGTATTGAAGAATTAATATAGCCAAGAATATTATTGCTGTTATAAAAATCACGATTTAGAAATTGCATAGCCAGTCTATCCTTTCTTAAAAATTAGCTCAATTATATAGCGAAATATAGTAAATATCAAGACAAAATCAATAAGGGGCTGAAACGCCCATAATAAGGTGCCAGAAATGGCACAAGTTTTTTATGCTGCCGAAACTGTGTCGGCTGGGAATTTACGTTCTCGCATGTGTTAGTCGCTGTTTATCTTGTTAAAGTTTGGCTTACCAGCGCAAACTTTAAAAGATAACCAGCGACAAGTCTACGCCCTTTATTGCTTCCAAAGGTCAGCATATATTTTTAGCAAGCTAAAAATATATATCTTCCCAATGGAAGCAAATCCATAAATGATTCTTTTTTCGTTTTCGCTGTAATGGAAAACGAATTTAAAAGCATAAAAAATATTTTATATACGAAATGTATAAACGAAATTTAAAAAATATATTGACTAAAATTAAATTACGATCTAAAATTAATTTAGAGAAAAGGTATGGATTTAGTTTTTTAACTTTATTAGAAAACAGATCTATACTTTTTTGTTGCCTAAAATCAAAAGCGCAAAAGAGGATATCCTCTTTTATTTGTATATTACCATATACAAATAAAACCTCTAGCGCAGTCTTAAAATTTTTAAATATTGACTCTATTATCCTCTTATATAGATGCTGTAAAAAGCAGTTATATCCTCACTATATGAAAGTCAATACTTAAAATAGAAATATGAAAGGAGATAGAAGTTAATCAAAAAAAATAATAAAATCGGCAAAGCCGTAGAGAAAACTCTTTCAGCGATTTTAGCAGCCTGTGTCATATTTACATCAGTACCTGTAAATGCCTTATCAGAGGTGAGAACGAACACAGGGGAAGAAACGCTGAATAATTCAAACACAGAGATCTCAACAAGTACGAATGAATCTAATGCTACTTCGGAAGAAGTAGCAACGGATTCCAATAGCGATAAGCTGGATAACAATGTTACATCAGAAGAAATATCTATATCTGATATATCCTCAAACGATATGGAAAATTCAGAAGAAGCAACAAATAATACTGTGTCATTGCAAAGTGATGATACAGAAGATGAAGAAGTATCTACTGACAACTGGGAACTTGGTCTTGTTTTTTATGATTCAACAGTAGATAATGGAAAAACACCCTTAACATCTATTGAGTGGGATGCGTCAGATGGTGAAGCTGGAGAGGGAATACCTAGGGTAATTACAGTTCAAATAAATTACAAAAACACTAATGCTGTGACAACTTACAACCCTGGAGAATTAAAGATAAAAATTCCAAATCTTATGTATAATCAAGATGCTAACCCAAGCCAAAATGGTGGTGGTGAAAGTAGACTTGGTTGGAGTTCTATAGTGGGAGCAAATGATTCTACTCATACAGGTTATGATTGGAATTTTAATGGCGTTAAATATAATCAAGGAACATCAGATTCTATTTATACTTCATTAAACAGTTCTGTTGAAGATATGGTTTTTACAAATGCAAATATCATAGAAGAAAAATCTAATTTTGAAGGAAGCATTCAGGTTGTGTATACATTAACTCCTTGGATGGAAAATGGTTCAATAAAAACTTCTGCAAGTAGCAGTACCCCATACACACCAGAAAGATTTGAAGATGAATGTATCCATAATTTCTACAAAGAATTACAGGCAGAAATTGAAAACATTGCCAGAAGTAATAAAGTTATATTCGATTACACAAGGACATATATACATCCATGGAATATTGTCCCTGTAACTTTGAAGAAAACAGCAGCAAAAATATCATCTTATGATGGACTTGCTGAAAATGCATCAGATTATATTTGGGTTAATTATAAATTTAATGCACAGGGATTAAGTACTTCTACAGATTATAGTGAATCTTATCCTGATTTGCATGTGTATTACTATCAAGCAACTATCCATGACAATATACCAGATGAATGTGTAGTTTATAATAATTCTGGAAATTTATTAGAGAAATCAGATAATGGGGAATATATATGGGATTACAAATCAGGTGGAATTTATGTTGGTTATCCTAAATCAATATATAATGAAAACAATGGAAATCTTATAATAACAAACAC
>ERZ507245.9-NODE-9-length-89875-cov-5.95411_pt1 | contig 89875 bp, 81 predicted proteins | sample MGYA00512641_ERZ507245 | MGnify/ENA metagenome assembly ERZ507245
CGTGTGCTCTTCCGATCTAACACTTTGATTTTATCTGCGCCACCTCTGAGGTAAAAGAAATCCTTGTGGAAGAATACAACGACGGTTATGAATTTAATATGATGAGTTGGGTTCTCGATGGAAAAGTGTATGTTATCAGTATTGCAGACAGAGAAAAAACCCCAGTATGTACCAATGATATCCCCATTAGTACCCGAAATGTATATCCCTCCAGACTTATTTATAATGTCTATGAAGAAGCACGAGATATTCTGCAAAGGATTGCTAATTTTACAGGTCAAACAAGCGGTGCTCTATCCATGCAATTTTTCTGGTCTCCCGGAGATGTTATATCCGTATGTGAAGTTGCCGGCAGGTTCTTTGGTTATGAACATGAATTGGTTGATTATTGCTGTGGCCTGAAGGTAGAAAATTTGCTTCTGGATTATCTCTATGATGAATTTTCTCTGCGCAACACATTGAAGCAGCACTCACCTTTTTTCGATAAAACCAGTGCTGTGCTGTACTTTCATGGTAAAAATGGTTTAATGGTCGAAAACCAGGATATTGCTGTAAAACTTTCCTCTATGAAGGGGATTATGGATTCCTGGTTGTTCTATAAAAAAGGAGAACGAATCATTCCCCACGGAGTGAATCCATATGCAGTTCGCTATTATATTAATGCCAAATCTCGAATGGAAGCGGATCGAATTACAAACTATATTTTTGAGCATATGTCTATAACGTCTCCTGAAGGTGAAGAAGTATTATATCAAAACCACATGCCTGAGTATCCAAACTAATATAAAAACTGTCCGACTGTACTACTTTTAAGTACAGCCGAACAGTTTTTTATATTTAGAAACTATTTACCAAATATCTGTTGGATCTTTCAAATTTACTCCATACGGCAGTTTAATTGTGGCCGGTTTATCAAATGGTTCATAATATCCATCACCAATAGTAACCATAGTTCCTCTGCCTGTATTGTCATAAATCCATTTTGCATCTCTGACACATACACGAATACAGCCGTGAGATGCAGGCTGCCCCAGCATGTTATAATCCCCTGCTGCAAGGTTATATTGACTCTGAGAAGAACCAGCTACAGAATGTATGAAAATACCATTCACTACGTGTGACGTCCACTGTCCCCAAGACGGCCCCATCAAAATGTGCCATCTATCCTGATCACCAATGTAGAAGGTACCTGCAGGAGTCAGAGTAATCGGATTTCCTACAGAACAGGTAATTGACTTGACGGGAATCGTCCAGCCATTGCTACCGTCCTTAGCCAGTACAGTAATTTGACATTTGGTACGGTTCACGCGAAGTCTGTAAGGACCACCTACCATTCCGCTTACATCCTGCTGCAGGGCGCCACTTGCCGTAAAATACATTTTATAACCTCTGATATAATGCCATCCAGTTAACATGGCTCCATTGCCATCTAGATAATACCAGTTTCCATTCCATGCTACATATTCATTCTTAGCATAAGTACCGTTGCTCTTCTTAAAATAGTACGTGGAACCGGTCTTTTCCCAATTGCCGATGGTATTTACATTTACTGTACCATAGCCTGGTATCCAGCGTCCATTCTTATCCACATAATAGCCGCCAATTGTAGTATCTTTCAGCATAGCCCCACTGCTGCCCACATAGTAGTAAGTATCAATCCAGGCATTGCGTGCCATAGCTCCGTTTCCATAAGAATAATACCATTCTTTACCTGCCATATACCATCCGGTTTTCATACCTCCGTTACCAGGTGTTAAATAATACCAGGTTCCGCCCAGACACAACCACCCTTGAGCCATTGCTCCATTTCCATTCAGATAATACCAGGTTCCGCCAGTCATCAGCCAGCCTGTCTGCATTGCTCCGCTTCCATTCAAGTAATACCAGGTCCCTTTCAGATTCAACCAGCCTGTCTGCATTGCTCCGCTTCCATTTAAGTAATACCAGGTTCCGTTTACTAACGTCCAGCCTTGAGCCATTGCTCCGCTTCCGGTCAGATAATACCAGGTATTCCCCAGCAATAACCAGCCTGTCTGCATTGCTCCGCTTCCATTACTGTAATACCAGGTATTGCCGACTTTATACCATCCGGTCTTCATAACACCGCTTCCCGGTGTCAGATAATACCAGGTCTTGTTGATCATTACCCAACCCTGGGCCATAGCTCCGCTGTCAGTTAGATAATACCATTTATTTCCTAGAGCAAGCCAGCCTGTCCTCATATATCCATTAGCGTCAAAATAATATTTCTGACCGTTTACTTTATACCAGCAGTTTGCCGGCCAACTTCCGTCTTCTTTTTGATACCACCATCCGGTTGCATTCTGTTTCCAACCCTCTGGATAAACTTTGTAGGATTTGGTACATTTACCGTCTTTGCCGAAGAAATACCGCACACCTTTTACAATTACAGAAGTATTTTTCCTAACTGTGCCGTTTTTGTTCACGTAGTATTTCTTGCCATTGATTGTCTGTAATCCGGTTTTAGATGTCTGCTTTCCATTTGCTCCAAAATAGTAATATTTACCGCCGCTGATTATCCATTTGGATTTGGCATAACTTCCATCCTTATTCACCCAGTAATTACTGCCGTCTATTTTCTGAAGGCCTGTTTTATCCTGTGTCTGCACACCATTCACATCAAAATAATAATACTTGCCATCCAGCTTTTTCCATACAGCAGTCTCAGGCTTACCGTCTTCTCCGATCCAATAGTTAGAACCTTCAATAGTCTGAAGTCCTGTGGGCATGCCCTCTGTCAGCATCTTTCCGTCTTCGCCGAAATAACAGAATGTTTTGTTTTCGTCCTCTCCCACTACTATCTTCCATGCATTTGTCAGCGGTCTGCCTTCTGCATCCAGCCAAAAGGTATATTCACCATCTTCATCTTTGATCGTGTTCAGGCCTTCCAGGAAACTTCCAGGTACCTGAAGTCCTTCCGCCATTTTAGCATCCGGATCTCCCTCTGCATCTGCTTCTGTTGTATAATATGTGAAACAACCGTTCTCATTCTGATACCAATATCCGCCATAGCCTTTTAGACCCTCCTCTGTTGATGCAAAAGCGTAAACCAATGTTACTGCACCCAGATCCTCGTCTAAGTATCCTACGGTCTCATAAAGGCCAACGTGTGTTCCATTTACATCAAATTCGTCATATGGTTTAGGCGTAGCAGCCGCTTCCGTCCCGTCTTCCTGAACTTCAAAATACGTCCAGATACCGCTCTGCTTATCCAATTCCCATTTCTTCTGATATCCTGCAAACCCATCTACTGACTCATAATACCGGAATATCATCTTATTCTCAGCTTGTTCCAGAGTCCAATGGTCATCCTGGGCTGTTTCTGCATCGTGATTCGGTTCAGCCGGCAGGTCACCAGGCTGCTCATCTCCGGTCTGGTCAATGCCATTCTGGACATCGCCGGAAACATCTGTATTTCCCTGGCCATTGTCTGTTACTCCGCCCCCTTCATCCAGCGGATCTGTAAGCTCCGTAACCTGCTGCGGTGCTTCGCTTCCGTTGGTAGCAGTTGCTCCTACAGGAAGAACAGAAGTGAATGTAACCGCTGCTGTAAGCATCAGTGCCAACAGCTTCATCCTGCGCTTCTTCATACTATTCCCTCTACTTTCCAGCTTTACGCTCTTATTTATCTCCCGGATACAATATGTATCAAACAGGTATACTCTCCCTCTAGAGATATCACCATTTTACCATTTTTTATAGGTTATTACAACCAAACCGGAGAAATGTAATATTAAATTTCTTTTACAGTCTCATGAACTCTGCTCATATTAACTCTAAAATACGTTCTGTGATAAAAACACCGATACAGGAAAAACATGCCACCATCACCAGACTTTTCTCCTTCATGGCAAAAAATATGGCTGCTGCCAGGCCCGCAAAAGCGGATATCGGCGATGCCGTCGCGTATAAGATAGCCGGAAATGTCATGGCTGTCAGACAGGCATATGGCACGTAATATAGAAATGAGCGTATGTATACATTTGAAATTTTCTTCTGAATCAGTGTCAAAGGCAGCATACGGATCAAATAAGTCACGCCTGCCATAACAAAAATATACGCATAAATCATGCTTCCTCACCCTCCTTAATAGGAAATAGAACAGCTCCGATCCCCGCTGCCAGCAGTGTACAGATAATGATCATAAATCCGCCGGAAACCTGTTTGAGTACCGGGAGATAATAAAACATACTGCTCAGGGCCAGCGCAATAAATACCACAGTCCGCACTGTGGATTCTTTTTTTGCCGGTGGGACTACAATTGCTATAAACATTCCATACAGCGCCACACCCAAAGCGCTGCGCACAAAGGCGGGCATAACCGTGCTCGCTATGGCTCCGGTCAGCGTTCCCCCTACCCAGCCGAGAACCGGCAGGAGAATCAAGCCGTACATGTAATACTGACCCACACTTCCCCTTTTTGAACTTGCCACCGCGAATATCTCATCTGTATTTCCATACGCAATCAAAAGCCTGTGGCGCGTCTTTACGCAGCTGTCGAACTTCTGGGACAGGGAAAGCGACATGAGCGCATATCTCATGTTGATAACAAGCTGTGTCAATGCCATTTCCAACAGGGAGGCACCCGATAAAATGACATTCAGACCTGCAAACTGTCCTGCTGATGTGAGATTAAAGAGGGAAATCAGCACCGCGTGAAGAGGTGCCATACCGCTGTTCACTGCCAGCATTCCAAATGTAAAGCTGACAGAAAAATAACCCAGTGCTATGGGAATACCGTCTTTCAGACCTTCTTTGATGTTATTATGCATGATTGCTTTCTCCTTAAAGTAAAATATATGTAACGATTCGGTCAGGCAAAAATCGAGGGATGAGACAGCCTTAACTGTCCCATCCCCGGGATAAATGCTTATTCCTGCAAACCTTCCTCCAGAATATATACCAGATGTTTTAATGCCTCTTCTTCGTCTTCCCCTTCGCATACCAATTCAATCTCATCTCCGCCTTTCACACAGGCGCCAAGAACGCTGAGGACACTTTTCGCATTTGCTGTAACATTGCTGTAACTGAAGGTGATCAGTGATTTGAACTGCATAGCCTCACTGCAGAGGCGGCCTGCTGGTCTCAGGTGCAGCCCTATTAAATTATTGACTTTGACTTTCTGGCTTACCATTATTCATCACTCCCCTATTTCTGTTTTACGATGCCGGCTTTTGTGCTACAGCATCTGTATTGGTATTTGTCAAGGTTGCTTTGACTTTGACTTCATCGACCACCTGATAACCGTCAGGCACTTCAATCTTAACCGGTACTTCGTATTCGCCTGCTTCTGTATAACCTTTGAGATCGATGCTCAGGTGTATTTGGCTTTTCTCCAGTTTATCCAGTTCTTCCGTAAGTCCTTCAACACGGACCAGAACCTCCACTTTGTCGAGAACAACATTCATATTTCCAGGATTATTTTCAATCTTAATATCTGTTGTGGAGATGTTGTATTCCTTGCTGTTAAGAGGAAGGATACTTACCTTTATGAGTGCCGTATCATTTACACCGGAAGCCAGTTTAATATCTTTTGGAAGAAGCTCGGCTAAATCAACGGAAAATTCACAGTCGGCTGATTTACCTGTAATATCTCTGTCCTCCGATGCGGGAATGGTCAGTTTGTTGCCATTTACCGTGAACTTCTGGAGCGCTTCATCTGAACCGATAATATTGATTTTCTCCGGAGTAGACGTAATTTTTCCAACCTGATATCCATTCAGCGGCTCTCCTACATAAGAATTTAACGCATCAATTGTGACTCCCTGGAGCGTTCTCCACAATTCAACATTAACCTTTACCGTTGTACTTGGTATATCAAATTTCAGGGAAGCCATCTGCTTATCCGTAAGCTCATCGTGATTCTTATCATAAATCACCAGCTCCGCATTCCTTTCACCGCTCTCGGTCATTCCATCTACATTAACTTTCGCAGTAACATTGTCAATATTCTTAACAACGGATTTCGGACCCGTGATAGTAATTTTCTCCGGCTCAGCCGTAGTCTTTCCCACTTCATAATTCTTATCCGGTTTTGATTCTCCTACAAGCTCTGTATTGATGATACAGTCTATGCTCTCTCTCTCTTCTATAGTTATAGGAATATTTCTTGGTGTTACCTCTACGTTTTTATCTTTTATGCCTGGACATGTTACGGTAACAGGTACCATGATCGGCTGTGTCGTCATATCAATAATCTGAGTCAGATCTGCAACTGCAGTGATGTTATCTTTGCTCATATTCCTGATAATACTGTTTTCGCCCCTTACACGGACATTTACCGTATCCTTTCCCTCCACCATAAGGGCTAGTTTACCGCTTTTCTCAATGTATGACTCATTAACAAAAGTCACCGGAATATCTGTAAAAATTTCTGTTGTTATAGGATCCTGAACATTAACCACCAGCAGCCATATCAACATGGCAATCAGCAGGGAAAGGATTTTTAAGGTAAATTTATTCATCAGACTTTTCTTCATTCTTCACCCATCCCTTCCATATCTTACGCTTTTGTTTTTCTGCGTTGGCGTTCTGCTCCTTTATCAATATTTCTTTCAGTTCATCCCTGGTTACTCCAACCCTCAGGGCACCATTCTGGGCTACAGAAACCCTGCCGGTCTCCTCGGAAACAATAATTGTCAGAGAATCACTTACTTCACTGATTCCCACTCCTGCCCGGTGTCTTGTTCCAAGATTTTTATTCAGCTCCATATTATCCGACAGCGGCAGATAGCAGGTTGCTGCAACAACACGGTCCCCTCGGATGATCACAGCCCCATCATGAAGGGGTGTGTTATGCTCAAAAATATTAATCAGCAGCTGACTTGTCACTAATGAGTCAAGATAGATACCTGTTCTTGCATATTCGTTTAGTATCGTCTCTTCCTCGATGACAATCAATGCCCCTGTCTTAACTTCTCCCATTTCATAGCTGGCACGGACAATTTCATTTAATGTACGGTCACTGAATCTGCCGCTCTCATCTTTTTTACCACTGTCAAAGGGAAGAATTGTACTTACTATTTTCTTATGTCCCAGTTCTTCCAGAGCTTTTCTAAGCTCCGGCTGAAAAATAACCAGCACTGCCGTGATCGCATATCCGCCGGCATTATACACCAACCACAAAATCGTATTCATCTTCAAGAGATAAGCGATGAAGATAAATGCCAGGACAATTAAAATTCCTTTCAACAGGGAATAAGCCCGTGTATTTCTCACCCACAACATAAACTGATAAACCAATACTGCTATCAGAAGAATTTCAATAATGTCAATCCATGACATATGCGGAAGAGTTAAACCGGTCAGATATTCTTTTATGCTGGCTACCATATTCCCCATATCTCCACCCCCTTAATTATGTATAATTCCCTTATGGGATCATCTTTATAAATCTTTCAGCGATTCTTCCAGCTGTTTCTCAAAGTCAAAATCCTCCTCTGAAACATGCTCTACAGGCGCTGCATCCTGTTCCAGTGTTTCTTCATCTAAATCGTCCAGATCACTGTCATCTGACTTCTTATTAGATGAAAATTTCTTCACACTCTTCTTGGTCTGTGACACAAGAGATTTCGGTACTGCTTTTACATAATAGACATATTCGTCATCCTCAAACTGGGTCACTTCACTTCTTGAGTAATCCACTCCCAGTACAAAAAATTCAATGACAAGGCCGATCAATGCGGAAACCACACCGGCAATGATAACGCTGCCCATCTCCATGCTGATGCTCATGAACATGCTTCCGAACAACATCAGAACAATGTACACTACCGCACCGGTAACCACTGCGATCCTCCAGGAATAGTCAAAGGAGGAACGGCGGATCAGGTACACCAGCAGGGTGACTGTTGCAAACGCTATGATCGCCAGCCACATTTCCTGATTCTTCACCAGTCCGTCCAGTAAGATCTGAAGCTTCTGGACAGCCTCTGTCTCTTTTCCCTGCAGTACCCCTGCCTTGTCTTTTACAAGACGCATAAAGTAATACAGAATAACGCCGCAGCCTGCGGGCACCGCACTTGCAGGTCCGCGTAGAAGACCGCAGCCGATGGGTACGGCTGCCGGAATATGAAAGGCAAAGGACACCGGAGTCAGCACAAGAGCCACGTTATCTTTGGATGTAAACCGCAGGAATAATATCATCAGCAGGATCATAAGAAGCAGAGCAAAACCTGCGACCTCGATTCCCACTGCATAGCAGTGGCCGATGATCAGGACACAGCCCAGGATCGTCATGGTATTGACGGGCATAACGGAACATAAAAGGGCCAGAATCAGGACAACAAAAATATTATCCAGTTTGCCCATGAATCCCAGTGTGGTGTTGATCCCCTTGAAAAGACCGAATGCCAATATAAACTTCAGGATCGGAAGAATCCAGGTGTCATGCTCCCCGTAAAATTCCTTGATTTTCTGTTTCAATATCAGTAACGCTGTCATGCGCCTTTCCTCCTTCCGGTCAGTCTCCCGGCTCTCTTTTCTTCTCTGTCATATATTTTTTTCAGCTGTCCCAACTCTCTGTAATACTCCTCCACGCCTTTCTGAGCGCTTCTGTATTTGACGGAGCAGTAGATATAAGTCAGAATGGTGTAGGCCACAAGCAGTGCGATATAGATGATGATAATTTTGATTCCCAGAGAAAACAGGTCTATCTTATGCAGATTATCCATCATATATTCGCTCTTATACCCAAAGTAGACAGCCAGCAGCAGCACATAGGCGATGGTCGTGATAAAAAAGTTCTTGATCATTGCAAGGCCTATATAATCGCTTCTGTAGTAATTGCTGATTGACAGATCTTCTCTGCCCTTACCGGATTCGTAAGCAGCTAATTTCCTCATTTTCTTGATTTTCTGTTCATTTAACATAAGCTTCCTCTACTTCCTGTGAAAACAATGCTTTTATATGTACTCACAGTTTACTATAATTATGCCCCAAAAGGCTGTCTGCAATTTATGGCACAACAAATGTGCCACTTACTGCATTTCCTAAATGGCATCCCACAAATACGGCACTCTATGGACACCGCACAGTCTGTTTTGATTCTTTCACAAAACCACGGACTGTATGGACGTACCGTCTTATGACACATGAAACAGCGCAATACCGGGATGTACCGGACATGCCATTCTATGTATACAACTTGCATTATAGCATAAATAAAGTAGGCGAATCAAGCCTTATCAGCAGAAACCTGTCCCTATGGCTGCGGTTAAAAAATATACCTGTTCCGCACCGGCTGCTTTCAGGGCAAGGCTTACACCGTCCACAGTACTCCCTGTGGTGTAGATATCATCTACGATCAATATTTTTTTCCAGGGAAGTCTGGTTTTCGTCACGGCAAAGGCGCTGCGAAGATTACTTCTCCGCTCCTTGTCGTTCAGCTCTTTCTGGGGTTTTGTATTGATTTTTCTGATCACAGTTTTTATATCTACGGGAATCTGCAGTGCTTTTCCTATCTCCGCGGCTATGATCTCTGCCTGGTTGTACCCTCTTTTCTCCATTCTTTTCGGATGAAGCGGGACAGGGATCAGCACTTCCACTCCCCAGAGGCGGATCTGTTCCCCTGCAATTGCCGCGGCATATCTGCCGTAAAAACGGCCGTACTCCTGCCTTTGATGGTATTTTAACTGATACAGGGATTTTGAAAGAACTGAACCGTAGGAAAAAATACTGATTCCCCGGTCATAAGAATGTTTTTTCGATGCGCAGTCATAACAGAACTCTGACTCACTGTCCGCCAGGGGCTTGGAGCACTTAAAACAGCGCGGCCCATGGATGGGCACCAGTTTATCCACGCATTCCCGGCATATGGTCCTTCCCCTTGGAACTGCAATGTCATGGCAGACAGGGCAGCGCCTGGGATAGACCATATCAAGGGCAAAGGATGCTAACAGCTTTCCTTTATCCGCAGATCCAGAGTGGTATAACGGCTTTGTTCCATCTGGTTTTTTTCCATTTCCCAAAAAGTATTTTCATCTCCTACCAATGTCACACACTTTCTCGCCCTTGTCACGGCTGTATAGAGAAGATTTCTGTTCATCAGCATCCTGGGGCCTCCCAAAAGCGGAATCACCACCGCAGGGTATTCACTTCCCTGTGATTTGTGGATGGTAATGGCATAGGCAAGCTCCAGCTCATCCAACTGCTTGAACGCATACTCCACAAAGCGTCCCTCATCAAATTCCACGGTGAGGGTCTCCGCAAAGGTGTTGATCTCCCGCAGGATTCCTGTATCCCCGTTAAAAACACCCACGCCTTTTTCCACCGGAATGCCGTATTTGCCGCGGACCTCCCATTCGGTCTGGTAGTTGTTCTTGATCTGCATGACCTTATCACCCTCGCGGAACAAGCCGCTGCCGTGCTCCCTCTCCTTCTTGTCAGGAGAAGGGGGATTCAGATACTGCTGTAGAATGCTGTTCAGACGCTCTACACCCAGAAGCCCTTTCCGCATAGGAGTCAAAACCTGGATATCATAAGGCGTTGCATCTACAAACTTTGGCAGTTTCTTCTGGATCAGGGTGATGACAACACTGATGATCACATTGGCGTCATACCGCTTCAGGAAGAAAAAGTCCATACTTTTATTATCCAGAACAACGGGGACACCCCGGTTGATCTTATGGGCATTCACCACGATATCACTCTGGGAAGCCTGCCGGAAAATCTTGACCAGTTCCACAACCGGGAATTTTTCAGAACGGATGATATCTTTGAGTACACTTCCGGGCCCTACACTTGGAAGCTGGTTCACATCCCCGACCAGAATCAGCCGGGTGCCCGGCGTAATGGCCGAGAGCAGTGCGTGCATAAGAAAAATGTCCACCATGGACATCTCGTCAATAATAACAACATCCGCCTCCAGCGGATTCTGGGCATTGCGCTCAAAGTGGATGCTGGCAGAGGAGTCATCCGGCATTCCGCTGAGTTCTAAAAGCCGGTGGATAGTTCTGGCCTCATAGCCTGTGGTCTCTGTCATACGCTTTGCGGCTCTTCCCGTGGGAGCGGCAAGACAGATGTCCACGCCTTCCAGCTCATAGTAACGGATGATCGCATTGATGGTGGTTGTCTTTCCTGTACCGGGGCCACCGGTGATAACCAGCAGGCCGTTTTTCACAGCCTCTACGACTGCCTGGCGCTGCTTCTCATCCAGCTCTACATTTCCGCTTTTCTCAAGGCGAACAAGCTGTGCTTCCATCCTCTCCTCATCCACGGTATCCTCTAAGGCCAGTTCTTTTAACATCTGTGCCACATGCAGCTCCAGCTGGTAATACTGGCTGGCATAGATGACCGGTTCCGTCTGTGCCCCTTCCCTGAGCGCAACCTCTTTTACTACAATCTTTCTGTCTATAGCCAGATCCATAATATGTTTTTCCATATAAGCGGCTGCAACGCCCAAAAGGGCAGATGCCCGTTCCAGCAGAATGCGCTGTGGAAGGAACACATGCCCCTCTGCAGTTGCCTGCAGTAATATGTATAGAAGACCGCTTCGGATACGGTAATCGGAGTCTGTATGGATGCCGATCCTGGCAGCGATCTCATCTGCCATCTTAAATCCCACTCCGTCAATATCCTCAGCCATCTTATAGGGATTCTCCCTTAGTATGCCGTACATTTCGTGTCCATACTGATTGAATATCTTAGCTCCCAGTGAAAGGGAAATGCCGTATTGCTGAAGAAACATCATGGCTTTCCGCATATCCGCCTTCTCAGACACCTGAGCAGCGATCTCCCGGGCCTTCTTCTCACTGATGCCCTTGATTTCTGCCAGCCGCTCCGGCTCCTCCTCCACGATACGCAGAGTGTCGTCCTTGAAACGCCTGACAATCCTGGCGGCAAGAGCCGCTCCGATCCCTTTGATGGCACCGGAACCCAGGTATCGTTCCATGGCCATGGAATCCTGGGGCACAACGGTCTCATAGGAGGTGACGGAGAACTGCCTGCCGTAGGACGGGTGTTCTGTGTAATGTCCATAGGCTTTGATGGTTTCTCCTTCACTTAGATACTGAAAACTGCCCACACAGGTCAGCTCTTCCTCCTCAGCAATCACAACCATAACTGTGTACCCGTTATCCTCATTCCGGAAGATAATATGGTCCACATATCCTTCTATGGTTTCTTCCATAACTTACCTCATTTGTTTTATTTCCCGTTTATCTTGCTCATAAGCTCCATGTACTGGCCTGTGCCGATGGCTACAGCCATAGCAGGCTCTTCTGCCACCACGGTGTTGATGCCTGTCTCTTCCTCGATCAGCGTCTCCAGCCCACCCAAAAGTGCACCGCCGCCGGTGAGGACAATACCCCTGTCAGCCACATCTGCTGCCAGTTCCGGAGGAGTTTTTTCCAGAATTCCATGTATGGTCTCCATAATTTGTACCGTTGCGTCCTTTAAAGCCTCTCTGATCTCCTCGGAGGTGAGGGTTATGCTTTTGGGAAGCCCCGTGATCGTATCACGTCCCTTCACATCCATAGTCTTCGGCTGCGGATGGGGATAAACGGTTCCTATCTGGATCTTCGCATCCTCTGCGGAGCGCTCGCCGATCATCAGATTGTGCTTCTTCCTTACATAACGCATGATAGCCTCATCGAAATTATCGCCTGCCACTTTAATGGAAGTGGATACTACTGTCCCGCCAAGGGAGATCACCGCCACATCTGTGGTACCGCCGCCGATATCCACGATCATGTTGCCAAAGGGCCTTGTGATATCAATACCTGCCCCGATAGCCGCAGCAATCGGCTCCTCGATGATGTTCACTTCTCTGGCGCCTGCCTGGTACGTGGCTTCCTCCACAGCTTTCTTCTCCACCTCTGTCACACCGCTGGGTACGCAGATGCTGATGCGGGGTTTTCGGAAAGCTTTCTTGCCCATGGCTTTGGAGATGAAGTATTTGAGCATTTTCTCTGTCACCTCATAGTCAGAGATAACACCCTGGCGCAGGGGGCGCACCGCCACAATGTTGCCGGGTGTTCTGCCGATCATCTGCCTTGCCTCTTCTCCTACTGCTCTTATTTTATTATTATCTTTATCGTATGCAACTACGGATGGTTCTTTCAGTACAATGCCTTTTCCTTTTGCGTAAACCAGTATACTGGCCGTTCCCAGGTCGATTCCAATATCTGTCGCTGCCATAGAATACCCCTTTCTATATTTGGATATCAGTGTTCTGCCCGGGATGTCTGTCCCGGGCCCACCGATATTCTTCATTATACCCAACTTGTCCCGAAATGAAAAGGGGCAATCAATTCAAATATTTTGACACGTAACGACCTGTGTAGGAGACAGGATTCGCCGCCACCTCCTCCGGTGTACCGGAAGCTATCACGGTTCCCCCTTTATCGCCGCCTTCCGGGCCGATATCTATGATATAATCCGCAGTTTTTATCACATCCAGGTTGTGCTCGATGACAACCACTGTATTCCCGCCCTCTGCCAGACGCCGGAGGATCTCAATAAGCTTGTGCACATCCGCAAAATGCAGACCTGTGGTAGGCTCATCCAGAATATAGATGGTCTTTCCTGTACTTCTCTTGCTCAGTTCTGTTGCCAGCTTGATCCTCTGCGCCTCACCTCCGGACAGTTCCGTGGAAGGCTGGCCCAGGCGGATATAGGAAAGCCCCACATCGTAAAGCGTCTGGATCTTCCTCTTGATAGACGGAAGGTGTTCAAAGAATGTGAGCGCCTCCTCCACCGTCATGTTCAGCACATCGTAAATGCTTTTCCCTTTATATTTCACTTCCAGAGTCTCTCTGTTGTAACGTTTTCCCTGGCAGACTTCACAGGGAACATACACATCGGGAAGGAAATGCATCTCAATTTTCAAAATACCGTCACCACTGCAGGCCTCACACCTGCCGCCTTTTACATTAAAGCTGAATCTTCCCTTTTTATAGCCTCTGGCTTTTGCGTCCGCGGTGGTTGCAAAAAGGTCGCGGATCTGGTCAAATACACCGGTGTAGGTTGCGGGATTGGAACGCGGCGTTCTTCCGATGGGTGACTGGTCAATATCAATAACTTTGTCAAGCTGCTCCACCCCTTCAATGCATTTATGTTTTCCCGGAATGACTCTGGCCCGGTTCAGTTTCCTTGCCAGGCTCTTATATAGGATTTCGTTGATCAGAGAACTTTTGCCGGAACCGGAAACACCGGTCACGCAGGTCATGACACCTAAAGGAATTTTTACGTCTATATTTTTCAGGTTGTTTTCAGAAGCGCCCCGTATGGTCAGAAAGCCGTTGGGTTTTCTTCTCTCCTCAGGTACCGGAATCTTCATAGCCCCGCTTAAATACTGGCCCGTAATGGAGTTTTTATTTTTCATCAGATCTTCCGCTGTACCGATTGCCACAAGCTGGCCTCCGTGCTCTCCTGCGCCGGGACCGATATCCACAATGCAGTCTGCCTCCCGCATGGTATCTTCATCATGCTCTACCACGATCAGAGTGTTTCCCAGATCCCTCAGGTGCTTCAAAGTGGCAAGGAGTTTATCGTTATCCCTCTGATGCAGACCGATACTTGGCTCATCCAGAATATAGGCAACCCCCACAAGGCCGGAACCGATCTGAGTTGCCAGACGTATCCTCTGTGCTTCACCACCCGACAAAGTGCCTGTTGCACGGGACAGAGTCAGATATTCCAGCCCTACATTCATCAAAAATCCCACTCTGGCACGAATCTCTTTTAAAACCTGCTCACCGATCATCTGCTGGGTGGAGGTGAGCTGCAGTTCGTTCAAAAATACCTGCAGCGCGCGGATGGACATGGATGTAACCTCATGTATATTTTTATCCCCGACTGTCACTGCCAGAGCTTCTTTTTTCAGACGCTGGCCTTTACAGGTCGGGCAGGGGGTAATACGCATAAAGGATTCGTACTCCTGCTTGCTGGACTCCGAACCGGTCTCCCTGTAGCGGCGCTCCACGTTTTTCACAAGTCCCTCAAAGGCCACATCATAAATACCTTCTCCCCGCTGCCCCTTATAGTGGACCTTTATCTCTTTTCCGTGGGTCCCGTTTATGATCACGTCCTTTATCTTATCCGGATATTCCTCAAAAGGCGTATTCAGGTCAAAGTGATATTCCTCCGCAAGGGCATCCAGAATCGCTCTTGTAAAGCTGCCTTTATCTGTGCAGGACTGCCAGCCCAGCACCACAATAGCGCCCTGGGCAATACTCAGACTCTGATCCGGTATCATCAGATCCACATCGAATTCCATCTTATAACCCAGACCGAAACAGGCAGGGCAGGCACCAAAGGGATTATTAAAGGAAAAAATCCTCGGCTCAATCTCATCAATACTGATACCGCAGTCAGGGCAGGAAAAGCTCTGGCTGAAATTTATCTGGTTTCCATCCATAGTATCCACAATGAGAAGGCCGTCAGCCAGATTCAGCACATTCTCAATAGAATCCGTGAGTCGCTTTTCAATCCCTTCTTTCACCACAAGGCGGTCCACAACGATCTCAATATTGTGCTTAATATTCTTATCCAGCTTGATCTCCTCACTGAGTTCATAGAGATTGCCGTCAATCTGCACGCGCACATAACCGCTCCGCTTTGCCTGCTCCAGAAGCTTGGCGTGAGTCCCCTTCCTTCCTCTCACCACAGGTGCCAGAAGCTGAAGCTTGGTCCGCTCCGGCAGACCCATGATATGGTCAACCATCTGGTCAACCGTCTGCTTTTTGATCTCTTTTCCGCATTTCGGACAGTGCGGGATACCGATTCTGGCATAGAGCAGCCTGAAATAGTCATATATCTCCGTAACGGTGCCAACCGTGGAACGGGGGTTCCTGTTGGTGGATTTCTGGTCAATAGAAATAGCCGGAGAAAGTCCCTCAATACTCTCCACATCCGGTTTTTCCATCTGTCCCAGGAACTGTCTGGCATAGGAAGACAGGGATTCCATATATCTCCTCTGTCCTTCCGCATATATCGTATCAAATGCAAGAGAACTCTTCCCGGAACCACTCAGCCCGGTAAGCACCACCAGCTCATTTCGTGGAATATCCACATCCAGATTCTTCAGATTATTCTCATTTGCTCCGCGTATTTTGATAAATTGGTTGTCATGTTTTCTTACTGCCATTTTTATCTCCTTATTCGTGATCAGCGCAACAGTTTCTATCAGATTCTCATCCCCCAACACAGCGTCATACCCACTGCACGTGAGACCGAAAGCTGCCAATTTCAGGGAATGTATGTTTGTTTTTATGCTACCTGCCATTATATCATATGCATTATACATTTGCAAACATATGTTCAGACAGATTTATTGTAATGGCAGAGTAGACGGGATGTCGGAGGAGTCTGCGGGGCTCCTTTGGCAGCCCTGTTTTTCTCTACCGGAAGAGAAAAATACAAAGCCGAATTGTAACGGTCACATCCGGCAGAATAACCCCTATGGCTCAGAGAACGTCAGAAAGGAAATAGGAGGGGGCCGGGAGAGGGAAATGCCTGTGAGCGATGTCTTAGTGGAGCGCCGCGGAGATCCACCTGCCCCAGTTACTTAATGAAGAGGCCCTTGCCGATGAATTTAGTAAATGGGAGCAGGTTAGCTCCGTGGCAGCGGAACGCTTCGCTCACAGGCATTTCCCTCTCCCGGCCCCCTCCTATTTCCTTTCGTCCGCCCTCATCCCCCAAATAAAAAAACCGTTACAAAAAAGGCCCCCGCTACCCGCGGCAAGCCTTTTTACATTTACATCACACAGACGCATGCTGAATATAGGTTCTACACTCCTTCTTATTTTTATTCTGATGCTCAGAACAGATATACTGCATAATATCCCGTCTCGTCACAATACCTATAAAATTCTTCTGGTCATCAATAACCGGTACAAAATTCTGCCGCATAGCCTTGTCCAGCAGATCTTCCATATCCGAGTCCACACGCACCGGCGTATAATTTGCCCGCCGCTTGAACGCAGTGATCGGAATTTCCTCCGCAGCCTTTAAATTCAGGTCGCCGCGGCTTTTCAGCCCCCAGAGTAAGTCTCCTTCTGTAATCGTCCCCACATATTTTCCATTCTCCCCGATAATCGGAATACATGAATACCGGTGATATTCCATCTTTTCCAAGACCTGCCTTAAACTGAAGGTGTCATAGATATAGGCCACATCACTCTTCGGAGTGAGAAAAAATAAAATATTCATTATACCCTCCCACACTGTCATACAAAACGGCCGTTATTACCTGCCGTTTCAACATATATTTCCTTTCTTTATTCTGACACATTCTATATTAATTTTCCAGAGATAAACTGTAAAACTTTATTAAATTTCTATAACCTGTGTTCACAAACTCCCGCGCCTGACTTATCAGTCAAAGAGAAATTCCGAGAGGACAGCATTGCTTAAAAGTACCCCTTCTTTTGAGAGATACAGCCTGTCCTTTTTTTCCAGCAGCATTCCGTTTAACAGAAGCTTATCCAGCGCTTTTTCATATACCAGTTCAATATCCCGGCCAAAGACCCGGCGAAATTCTTTTTTTGAGATTCCCCTTGTCTTGCGAAGCCCTAAAAACATGAATTCCTCCATCTGCTGAGGCTCCTCCAAAAACTGTACGTCTGTGCGCATGGTTTTCGGTTCCCCGCATTTTTCCAGATATGTTTTCATATCCCCGGTATTGCTCATGCGGATGTTCCTGACCATGGAGGCAGCGCCCAGGCCAAGGCCCAGATAATCACCGCGCTCCCAGTATTTCAGATTATGGCGGCACTCCCTGCCCTCTTTCGCATAATTGGAAATCTCATACTGGCGGAATCCGTACGCTGCAAGCACCTCTGCGGTCACTTCGTAGATAGCCCTGCTTGTCTCCTCATCGGGAAGAAGCTCCGGATGTCCGGCATACTTCTCATAAAAGGGTGTACCCTCTTCCAAAATGAGCTGGTATACGGAAATATGTTCCGGGGAAAGCTCTGCGGTTGTTTCCAGCTCCTCTCTCCAGGACGCTTCTGTCTGTCCCGGCAGGGAGGAGATCAAATCCACATTGATGTTCTGAAACCCTGCTTCTCTTGCCAGATGATAGCTCTCCAGAAACGCCTCGTAGGTATGAATCCTGCCCAGCAGCTTCAGATTACTGTCCCTGACAGACTGCAGCCCCATACTCAGGCGGTTGATACCACAGTTTTTATAGGTCTGCAGTTTCTCTGGGGTCACAGTGCCCGGATTCATCTCCATGGAGATCTCCGGCATTCTTTCTATATCAAAGGTGTCCCTTACTGCCTGAAAAATCCGCTCTGTCTGAGGCGCTTCCAGACAGGAAGGGGTGCCTCCTCCCACAAAAACCGTGGAAACCCTGTAACCTTTTGCAAAATCCCCGTAGCTTCGGATTTCTTTTTCCAAAGCCTGTACATACGCTTCTTTCTCCTCCCCGGTTCCCGATGCGGATAAAAAATCACAGTATCCGCATTTTTGTATACAGAAAGGGATGTGAAGATACAGCCCCAAATCTTTTTTCATCTTGTCTTCTCCTGTATTTCTGAAAATTCTGTAACTGTTCAGTCAGGTCTGCGCATTTACTGCGCTGACCGTGCAAAAGAGTAGTGGCGGCAGGTATTCGCCCCATCGCGAAGCGATTTTTAATGGGCGAATACCCGTAACGATTCAGCTGGCTGAATCGTTACAAAATCCTATTTATCGTCCAGCTTCAGAACGCTCATAAATGCCTTCTGCGGAATCTCTACATTTCCTACCTGGCGCATACGTTTCTTTCCTTCCTTCTGCTTCTCCAGAAGCTTTCTCTTTCGGGAAATATCGCCGCCGTAACATTTCGCCAGCACGTCTTTTCTCATGGCCTTCACGGTCTCACGGGCAATGATCTTGCTGCCGATGGCTGCCTGAATGGGGATTTCAAAAAGCTGTCTGGGAATCTCCTCCTTCAGCTTCTCGCACATCTTCCTGCCGCGCTCATAGGCAGAGCCTTCAAACACGATAAAGGAGAGGGCATCCACTTCCTCCTTGTTCACCAGAATATCCAGCTTGACAAGGTCACTGCGCTCATATCCCAGCATCTCGTAGTCAAAGGACGCATATCCTCTGGAACGTGATTTCAGGGCATCAAAGAAATCATAAATAATTTCATTGAGAGGCAGATGGTATTTCAAAAGAGCACGAGTGGTTTCCATATATTCCATGCCCTGATACTGCCCGCGGCGCTCCTGGCAGAGATCCATAATAGGGCCGATGAAATCTGTAGTCACCATGATTTCTGCTTTTACCATAGGTTCTTCCATGTATTCGATCTCAGAGGGGTCAGGCAGATTGGATGGGTTGGTCAGATCCATCATCTCACCGTTGGTCTTGTGCACTTTGTAAACAACGCCCGGGGCAGTTGTTACCAGGTCCAGGTTATATTCCCTTTCCAGACGCTCCTGGATGATCTCCAGATGGAGCAGTCCCAGAAAACCGCAGCGGAAACCAAAGCCCAGCGCTACAGAGGTCTCCGGCTCAAACTGCAGGGAGGCATCATTTAACTGAAGCTTGTCCAGGGCATCCCTCAAATCCTGGTACTTGGAGCCGTCCGCGGGATATACACCGCAGTACACCATGGGGTTTACTTTCTTGTAACCCGGAAGAGGCTCTGCACAGGGGTTTTCGTCGTCTGTTATGGTATCACCCACGCGGGTATCTTTTACATTCTTAATACTGGCAGTGATATAACCTACCATGCCGGCAGACAGTTCGTCACAGGGAAGAAACTGTCCCGCTCCGAAGTAGCCCACTTCCACTACTTCCTCCACAGCGCCGGTTGCCATCATACGGATTTTCGTACCTTTTTTTACGCTTCCTTCTTTGATCCTGCAGAACACAATGACACCCTTGTAGGAATCGTAAACAGAATCGAAAATAAGAGCCTGCAGAGGTGCCTGGGCATCTCCGGCGGGTGCCGGTATCTTCTCCACGATCTTCTCCAGAACTTCCTCAATGTTCAGTCCCATCTTGGCGGAGATCAGAGGCGCATCCTGGGCTTCTATACCGATGACATCCTCAATCTCATTTTTCACTCTGTCCGGTTCCGCACTGGGAAGATCTATTTTATTGATGACCGGAAATACATCCAGGTCATGATCCAGCGCCAGATAGACATTTGCAAGAGTCTGGGCTTCAATGCCCTGGGCGGCATCCACCACCAGAATGGCGCCGTCACAGGCTGCCAGACTTCTGGACACCTCATAGTTGAAGTCCACGTGGCCCGGCGTGTCGATCAGATTGAAAATATATTCCTCTCCGTCTTTTGCCTGGTAGACAATGCGGACTGCCTGGGACTTGATGGTTATGCCCCTCTCCCTCTCCAGATCCATGTTATCCAGAACCTGGGACTGCATTTCCCTCTCTGTCAAAAGTCCTGTCTTTTCAATAATCCGGTCCGCCAGGGTGGATTTTCCATGGTCTATATGTGCGATGATACAAAAATTACGGATTTTACTCTGGTCAACTCCTGCCACTGCTTGATTCCTCCTATTGTTTTTCTCTATCTCTTCTCAAAATACGAATATGGTTACTTTCTTATTCTTACACTTTAAATGGGCTTCCTGCATTTCACAGCAAGCCCATGTTAGTATAGCACGAAGGTTTAGGGGGAATCAAGCATTTCTTCGCCGTTCATTCCCCTTTTAAGACTTTATTCAGCACGTCCGCCAAAGGTTCCATGGCATTCATTTCTTCCTCCACGGTATTGGTCTGTGCACCGCATTCCACAAGAAGGGCTTTTGGCCGCAGATGGAGATTATAGCGGTAGCCTCTCAGATAGATGGTGCGCAGCCAATCCGGGTAATACTGCTTTGCCTGAAGCGCAAGCTGCAGGGAGAATGCCAGATTATCCTGAATGTAGGGATTCGGCAGATATTCAATATCCCCGTTCTGGTTGGTGCGGCTCAATCCGTTGAAAAACATAATTTTGGCCGTTGGCTTCCCGTTCACGTCCGTAACCAGATGTTTGTCGTCCGGCACACCGTCTCTGTGCAGGTCAATGACCACTTCCACACTGGGATTTTCCTCCAGCACCTGGCTGATTTTATCCTGGGCGTAGTTGTAGGCTTTATTTCTGTCCAGTTTTCCGTCCACAATGTCAAAGGTATCTGTCACATGGAGCACATTATAGCCGTATGTATCTCTTAAAAGACGAACCAGATATTCTCCCACCCCCACAATGCTGGTACTGGGGTCTCCCGGGTTGGAATCAATGAATTCTTCCTGGGAATGGCTGTGATACACCAGTATCTGCGGCTGATCATTTCCTGTTGTCATTTTCAGATCCTCCGACACAAGGGCCGGGGCGTTTAACTGGTCGCTGTTGATGCTGGTGGTCTTGTCAATGGTGTAAAAATTGCTGATCACATAGTCAAAATCCTGGAACATATCAAGGGAAATGGGATTTACTATGGCATTGGCCGCAGAAGCCTCTGCCTGCCCGCCATCACCCGCGTCTGCTGTCTGTGCATTCTCTTTGGCTGCATCCTGCAGAGCTTCCGTATTTTCCGCGCTTTGTTGGTTTTCACTCTGAGCATCCACGCCCCCTGTGTTTTCCTCGCCGGACCCCACAGGACCTGCCTCCTGGTTTTCTTCCAGAAGTTTTGCCTCAAGAAAATCGGAATTTTCCTCCATGATCTTTTTGTCTGTCTCCCGGTCCTTCTCTGTCTCTTCCATCTCCTTTGCCTGGATGGTCCCCAGAAACGGAAGCTGTTCCTCCACTTTGCTGCAGAGCCACTCCACAGGCGTCTGGGTCTTGACCCCTTCCGTCTCCAGGATTCCCGGCAGGTATGCCTCTATGGCTTTCTCCTGGGCATCCCTGCACATGTTCACCAGCGTTTTTTTATCTAAAGACATTCCTTTTATGAGAATATATGCTCCAACAGCACATAAGAGCAGCCACAACACAATCCGCAGAAGCTTTCCATCATCCATCTTCTTCACCCTATCACCTCATATCTATATATGAGACAACTTACATGAATTATGCGTCTGCGGAGAAAAAACAGGGACGTGTCTTTTTCCTTATGCCTGCTCAAATGCCATGTTCAGTCCCTCGGAAATGGTGTAGGACAGGCGTTTCACGGTCTCATCCACATCTTTTGGAGTTACAAACATGCTGTGGAGGGATGGTGCGATCATTTCTTCCAGAAATTCTTTTTTCTCAGACTCTTCCAGGGTATCCAGCAGGTGAGCCATGGAATCCTGCACGATGGTGGCTGCATCCACCACAGTCGGCACGCCGATGCCGATCACCTTTACGCCCAGAGTTTCCTCACTCAGCCCGTTTCTGTGGTTTCCCACACCGGAGCCGGGATTGATGCCTGTATCCGTGATCTGAATCGTCCGATTCAGGCGTTTTGTGCTGCGGGCTGCCAGGGCATCCACGGCGAACACCACATCCGGCTTCGTCTCATCCACCACACCCTTGATGATCTCCAGAGTTTCCATGCCTGTCTGGGCCATAACACCGGGTACCAGGCCGCTGATACTGTTGGCATATTCCCTGCCCATGCTCTGCACTCCGTACTCCTGTATCACGTGACGGGTAATGCGCAGATTGGAGACCACATCAGGCCCCAGAGCATCCGGTGTCACCTCCCGGTTTCCAAGGCCCACCACCAGGGCGGTCAGCTCTTTTTCCATAGGAACCAGCTTTCTGATATGTTTTGCCAGCTCTTTTGAGATCTCCCTGTGATAATCCTCATCCGGCACAGACATATTCGGAGCCTCCAGCGTTATATAAACACCCTGAGGACGTCCCATGGCTTTTGCCCCGTTCTCTGTCTCAATTTTTACGGTTGTGGTGCGGATATCTTTCTCCTCATTGTAGTCCTCCTCGATGATCACACCTCGGATTTCCACATTGTCCTCCTCGAATTTCTCTTTTGTTTCCAGTGCCAGGTCCGTGCGTATTCTTCCTAAAGCCATATCCAACCTTCCTTTCCAGGGGTATTTGTTCCTATTTTTTGCATTTTGGGGGATTTTATGTATTGACATTTACAATTAAATCAACTAGAATAAAAAAGCATGTGGTACCGGCGTGTCCGTGTCTAACCGGTACAAAACCATAACAAACGATAGAAAGTGCGTTCTGCGTCTTCCTATTGTCACGAATAAAAAATAATATTGAAAACAATTTTGGAGGTGTACGGTTTGGCAAATATTAAATCCGCAAAGAAAAGAATTTTAGTAAACAAAACAAAAGCTGACAGAAATAAATCTATCAAATCAGCAGTGAAAACTTCTATCAAAAAGGTAGAAGCAGCAGTTACAGCAAAAGATAAAGAGGCAGCAGCAGCAGCTCTGCAGAACGCTATCTCTACTATCGACAAAGCTGCATCCAAAGGTGTTTACCACAAAAACAATGCAGCAAGAAAAGTTTCCAGATTATCCAAAGCTGTAAACGCACTCTAATCATATAGACAGAACATTTAAAATCCCGGCTGCCCGTCATCAGCCGGGATTTTTTTATCCCGCAAAATACCGGCATCCGGACCATGGCAGCGTCTTTTCATGGCCGGATGCCGGCAGCGGTTCAGGCTGCTTAGCTGCTGCTGAATTTCACCAGCAGAAGTTCCACACTCATCACATCATTCATATATCCTGTCTTTACCTTTGCCTCCGTCTGCACACATTCCTCCACAGCGGCGCGCAGCTCCTCTGTGCTGTACCTGTGGGCATACCCTGCATAATTTCTGACCACAAAAGGCTGAAGCCCGGTCCTCTTGGCAATGGCAGGCTGGTCATATCCCTCCCGGGAAAGCTCTTTCACCTGCATGATCAGGTTAAACTGCCGGGCAAGGAGAAAGAGGAGCCTCATGGGCGGCTCTTTTAAGGAGAGCAGGTCATAGTACAGATCCAGTGCCCGCTTCTGCTTCTTCTCCGTCACAGCCTTGATCATGTCGAAAATATGGTTTGTGATCTGGGTGGTGCATACCGCCTCAATATCCCCGGCTGTAATGACGTCCCTGCCCATGGTATAGCAGAGAAGCTTTTCCAGCTCTTTTTCTATGTTTCCCATATCTGTTCCCGTCTTTGTCAGAAACAGTTCCATATCCCCCTGGGTTATCTTCTTTCCTTCCCGTTTCATCATGCCTAAGACCCAGCGCATCAGGGTCTGGGAATCCTGCTTTGCAAACTCCACGATTCTGCCGTATTTCTTCACAGCCTTGAACATCCGGCTCCGCTTGTCCACTTCGTCCTCCACAAAGATCATGCAGAGGTAATCCGGCAGTTCCGCCATATACTCCGGCAGATCTGTGCATTGGTTTTTAAAAAATCCTGTATCCTCCAGCATGATCACTCTTCGGTCAGCGAAAAAAGGCATGGTCTCCGCCAAATCGATCACACTCTTCGGCTCTGTCTTCTTTCCCTCGAACATGGAAAAATTCATGCTGTCGTCTTCCGGCAGCAGCGCTGCCTTCATTCTATGTTTATACTGCTGTTTCAGATAGGCCTCCTCTCCGCAGAAGAGATAAACCTTCTTGAAATCCTGGTTTTTTATGTCTTCCTGTAAACTTTTCATTTAGATGCTCCTTTTTATTCCGACAAGCTGCATCTCCCTCATCAAAGTTAAATTCCCCACAAATTATGACGCACAGCTTGCCGACGGCATTTTCAATCACATTCTAGTTTACCATGGATTTTTTATGCTGAAAAGACACTTCTGTTCTTTTTCCGTCCGTCACAACAAATACTGCCCCCCAATCCTTTGTCTGAAACACCTCCACCTTTTCCTCCTCCAGCCGTTCCATCAGCTCTCTGTGCGGATGCCCGTATCGATTGCCCTCCCCGCAGGAGATAATGCCTGCCACAGGCTTCACAGCCTCCAGAAAACGGATGGATGTGGAGTTTTTGGAGCCGTGGTGCGCCACCTTTAAAAACTGGCACGCTGTCTGTTCCTGTTCCAGAATCCCGGTGACAGCCGTCTCCCCGCTTCCTTCCGTATCACCGGTGAAAAGCGCGCCGAACTTCCCGCAGGTCAATCTGAGAACCTGGGAGTTCTCGTTGCTCTCCCCTTTTGTATCTATGTAGGGATAGAGACAGCGCAGTTCCATCTCTCCCTTTCTGATCCTGTCCCCGCTGTACAGATAAAAAATACGGCAGCCTGCTTTTTCTCCCGCCTGCTTCATTTCCGCCAGCTTCTCCTGTTTCTCCCCGCACTCTGATAAAAAAATCTTATCTATCCGCAGAGAGGTCTCCCGGTTTTTGACAGCTTCCAGCAGCTCCGCGATTCCGTTTATATGGTCATCATCCATATGCGACAGAAAGATCCCATCCACCTTTCTGATTCCCATACACTTTAAAAACGGCAGAATCCTGTAATTTCCCACACCGGATACACTGCTGCTGCCGCCGTCTATTACATATGTCTTTCCTTCAAACCTGACGACAGAACAGTCTCCCTGCCCCACATCCAGAAATGTGATCCGCAGTTTTTCATCCGGAATTTTTACAAACAGCAGGAAACATCCCAGGAGCACGGGAAGATACCGCAACTTTCTATACTTTTTCCCCCACTCCTTTCCCCGGCAATACCGAACCCACACAGCCAGTAAAATATAATACACAATGATTTTCCACATATGCGGCCTTCCCGTGATCACCGACGCAAAGGGGATTCCCTGCAGCCACTCACCAATCTTAAGATAAACTTCCAGAAGAAAGGCACCGGGAAGCATCAGCATTCTCCCCAAAAGAGGAACTGCCAGGCCGGACAGACAGCCAAAGAGCCCTGACGCCAGCACGATTCCCACAGTGGGCAGCACCAGCAGGTTAACCAGAATCCCGAAAACAGGCAGTTCATAAAAAAAATACATCTGTATGGGAATGGTGGCAAGCTGCAGGGCAAGACCTGATTTAACTCCCAAAACCAGCCTGCTTTCTTCTTTCTTTTCCACAAAAGCCGGATAGATCACAGCCAAACCCAGAATTGCTCCAAATGACAGCAAAAATCCACTGTCATACAGATAACCAGGACTTTCCAGAAGAAGCAGCACTGCCGAGAGGGACAGGGCGGAAAGCAGATCGTATGTCCTGCCCACTGCCATTGCCCCAACTGCCAGGGAAAACATGATCACTGCCCGCATGGCAGAAGCGCTGCTGCCTGTGAAGATTCCGTACTGTATCATGAGAAAAACAGAGATTCCTCCCGCCCCGGGAACCGGCAGACGCAGTTTCCGCAGTATCCGGTACAGCCCCCATCCCAGAAAAGAAAGGTGTGTTCCGCTGATGGCAGCAATATGAAGAACTCCGTCCAGCCTCAGCAGCATCTGGTTCTCCCGGCCGATCTCCTGCTTTTCCCCCAGCATCATAGCACAGAAAATCCCCCCGGTGCGTCCGGGCGCAAGCTGCAGTATCTTCTCTTTCAGAAAAGCCTTTGCCTCACAGCGCAGCGCGTCGAAAGACCGTGCATCCGCCCCAACAGTCTCAAGACTTCTGCCCTCCAGATACCATTTAACTTTTCTTGCGTAATAATAGCTTCGTTCATTGAACTGTCCCGGGTTGGATGGCAGGGGAATCTGCTGCAGGTCCCCGGTAAGGCGCACTTTCATACCCGGCATCACTGTACTTTTTGCCAGTTCATTTTTTATATTTACTTTTACCTGTTCCATGGAATATTGGTTGGAATCACTTAGAATTTTTACTTGTCTGAGATATAGAATGGTATAAAAAGAATTGTTTTTTGTCTCATAAACCCTGCCCTCCAGCACTGCTCCGTCCGGACTGCAGCCCTCCGGCAGAACCGGGGGAGCGTTCCCGAAAAAGGGAACTCCCGCCAGGCTCAGGCACCAGATAACTGCCATAAAAAGCAGGGCAAAGGCACAAAGCGGCCGTTTACTCATCTGACGCGTCCTCCACTAAACTGTAATCTGCCTTATAAAGCTTATCCAGGCTCATGCTCTCCCGGAAAGTCACCTTTGTCTCTCCCTCCACAGATATCTGCACACCGTGGATTTTACAGGCGTCCATCAGGGAATTGACAATGGAATACACAGGCAGTTCCTGCTGTACATTCATACTCTGGTTCATAAAGGTCTTGTCCAGATTCACATAACAGACACCTTCCACAATGGACACCCCTAAGATCTTGGTCTCCTTGGAAATTGTGGGCTTGGCATCCGAATCACCGGGCGGCCCCTTTATGAGCAGCTCCACGATTTTTTTCTCCAGCGGGACATTAATGCTGTAATACCCGCCTCCGTTTGTCACTTTCACCAGCTTGTCACCGGCCTCGTTGGCAAAATACAGATTGACATCTGCATAGACATAGGAATTGGGGTTCTCCCCCTCATTTTCCACAAAGGTTTCCTTGTCCATCGTGCCGTAGACATTGCCGTTTGAATCCGTAAGCGGCTCCCCGCCCATCAGAAATGTCACATTGATGACCCCCGGAATCTGGGTAAAGGATTTCACGATTCCCGCGCGGACAAGAATCTCTCTTGTATTTTTCATCTTTGCATAGGCATCGTTAAAATTCAGCACAACACCGCGCCCGTCAAATTCATATTCCAGAATCTTCACATCATCGGGAAGCAGTTTCATATAATCATCACTGTCCACAGGCTCTGTCAGTTTTTTCGCCATCTCGCTGACCATACTGGCAGTCACCCGCTCTTCCGGTACATAATCATCCTCCACCAGCGATTCCTCCGTGGGTGAGAGATAATACATACTGTATTCTGCTTTCTCTGTATTTTCCTGTCCTTCCTGCTCCCCGCAGCCTGCAAGAGCGCACACTGCCAGCAGAAGAATCCCCATAAGTCCTATTTTCTTCAACGCTGCCACCTCCTTTTACGCGATATAGGTCAAAGGAATTCTCACAGAGAAGGTGGTTCCTTTATGCTCTTCACTTTTTACTTTTATGGCGCCTCTGTGCATAACAATGGCATTTCTGGTGATGGCAAGGCCAAGACCGGTACCGCCGATCTCTCTGGAGTGGGATTTGTCCACCCGGTAAAATCTCTCAAAGATCCTGTCAATACTCTCCTCCGGAATACCAATGCCGGAATCCGCCACTGACACATAAAAATACTTGTGGTCCGCATTCAGCGTGACACGCACCCATCCGTCCTCCGAATTGTATTTTATACCGTTCTCCACCAGATTGGACAGGGCAAGACTTAATTTCACCTCATCCACCTCCGCCACCACAGGCCGGTAGCTCTCCAGGATCAGTTCCACCTGCTTTGCCTCGGCGATTGGCTTTAGCCGCTTCAGGATGTTCTCCAGAAGCTGATTGATATTGATTTCCGCAATATTCAGGTCGGATGCCTTTTTATCCATCTTTACAAGAGAGAGAAGATCTGTGATGATCTTATTCTCCCTGTCGATCTCCACAGCAATGTCCTGCATAAACTCCTGATACAGCTCGACCGGCACATTCTCCTGACCCACCAGGGAATCTGCCAGAACCTTCATGGATGTCATAGGGGTCTTCAGCTCATGGGACACATTGGATACAAACTCCTGTCTGGATTCATCCAGAACCTTCATTCGGCTCAGCATCTTATTAAAGGCGTTGGTGATAAGCTCCGTCTCTGTGTAATCCGGCACCGATATCTCCTCATCCAGATACCCGTCCGTCAGATCCTCAATGGACTTGGTGACCCTGGAAAACGGCTTCACCAATATACCGGCCAAGAAATATCCCAGCACCACCACAAGCAGACAGATGGCAATGAGAAGAAGATTTCCCCTCTGTTCCAGCATGTCAATACTGTCCGCGATCTCGCTGGTGGAAATGCTGATTAGCATGACACCCTTCACCTTTTTCTTACCCGGAATGGTCAGAGGGCTTGTCAGCTCTATATAGGAGTTCTTCTTATCGTAATGGGGCGTATTTTTCTCCCCCTCAAAGCACCGGATCACCTCTTCAGAGAGCACATATCTTCCCACATCAATGTCAAACGTATCCTTAATGACCCGGAAGTCCTCATTGATGATCAGGATTCTTCCGTTGTAAATGGCAGAGAGCATGGAAAGCTCGTTATTGATCACATCAGATTCCGGATGATTCAGATAATCCTCCTTCATAAGCTGGTTGCCCAGAATATCACACTGATTCTTCACATTGACTGTCCGGATATCCACAGCCCGGTTCTCGTAACTGTTCACAATGACATTTTCCACGATAATACTGGGGACAATGCCGATGACTATGAGGATCAGCAGAATCCGAAACCGCAGACTCTTAAAAAATGTATGTTTTATTTTTTTTCCAAACAACTTCACTGACTCCCTTTTTCCTTATACCTGAAAATAGTATCCCACACCCCATTTGGTATGTACATACTTTGGCTCGCTGGGAGTCTCCTCGATTTTCTCTCGCAGACGCCGGATATGTACGTCAACGGTACGCACATCTCCCGGATATTCATATCCCCATACCAGATTCAGCAGATTCTCCCTGCTGTAAACCTTGTTGGGGTTCTTAACCAGAAGTTCCAGGACGTCAAACTCTTTTGCTGTCAGGTTGACTTCCTTATCATTTATAAAGACTCTGCGGCTCTCGCAGTCCAGACGCAGATCTCCCACTGTGATGGAGCCGGAACGCTCCGCCTGCTTATCATCCTTCTTGGTCCGGCGCATAATTGCCTTGATGCGGGCCTTTACCTCTAAAATATTAAACGGCTTGGTGATATAGTCATCCGCACCGTATTCAAGCCCCAGAATCTTGTCCATATCCTCACCTTTTGCAGTCAGCATAATGATGGGTACCTGGGAAAATTCACGGATCTGCTGGCAGACCTCCAGTCCCGTCATTTTTGGAAGCATAATATCCAGAAGGATCATATCATAGCTGTTCTCCCTGGCCTTCTCCAGCGCTTCCTCCCCATCGTACGCGCAGTCCACTTCCATATTATCCTGCTCCAGGCTGAAACGGATTCCCTTTACGATCAATTTCTCATCATCAACAACCAAAACTCTTTTACTCATTTAATTATCTCCTCATCCTTAAGTTTACCCGTTATACAGGACTATATCTCAGTAAGAAATATAGTTTTTTATTTTTTCGTATGTCTTGCCTTTGATGCCGGGCACCTGCTTTATATCCTCCGCAGATGAAAACTCCCCGTGTTCTTCCCGGTAGGAAAGGATCGCTTTTGCCTTTACCTCCCCAATGCCGGGAACTGTCTGCAGTTCCTCCTGGGATGCTGTGTTGATATTTACCCGGCCCGGTTCTCCTGCTGCTTCATCCGCTTTTGACTCCGCACCGTTTCCTGATGCCAAAGCCGTATCCTCCCCGGCACTTCCCGGGTTCTGTCCGGCTTCCCGAAAAACCTCTGTCTCTTCCCTGGTATAGATCTGGATCCGGCTTCCATCAGACAGAACAGCCGCCTGATTCCACCAGTCCTCATCCGCATCCTCTGAAAATCCTCCCGCAGCCGCAATCCCTTCATAGAGCCGCGCCCCTTCCTTCAGATAATACACACCCGGCTGGTTTACGGCACCGCACAGGAAGACGCAGATCTGCTGCGGGGCGGCGTCCTCCTCCGGAACATCCGGTTCTTTCCCCGAATCTTCCTTTTTTTCAGGTTCCTGTACTCTTTCCTCCTGCTTTGTCTTATCTTCCGACAGCAAAAGGGTTTCCTCCTGTCTCTGGCAGGATGAAACAGACAGCACGGACAGCAGAAGCAGTCCGATCCATAACTTTTTATTCATTACAGCATATCTCCTTTCAGCAATAGGCTAAAAGGTTCCCAGTATGCATAACTATTTCTATTTTATCGAATTTACTGACATATTACAATATCAAATTCTATAAGTTTTCCCTCTTATTGCTTTATGAGGCAAAAAATGATATGATAAAAACAATTATTCAGAACGTAAGAAGCAGCAGACACGAGGAGGGTCCAGTATGACTCACAACCGTATATTCCATCTGCTATGCGGTATTTTAGCTGTTCTGTGTCCCGTACTGATTCTGGCCTCCTGTTCTTCCGCCAGCGCATCGTCCGGCTCCACAAAAAAATCCAGCACTTCCCAAGCAGAGAAAAAAGAAACGGTACGTCCCAATACGCCAAATGTCCATATGCCCGAGGCCTCAGGAACCGCCGTACTGGGAGCAGAGCCCCTGATCGTCGACGTCTCCCACACAGACCAGGGCTATATTATGGCTCAGTATACAGGTGATGCGGATAAGGCCAATATACAGATTGACGGGCCTGACGGCATAAATTACAAGTATTTCATAACCTCCGGTCCCTATGTGACCATGCCCCTTACATCCGGGGACGGCTCATACACCATAAGCACATATGAAAATATAACCGGCGACAAATACGCAACGCTCTACAGTGAAACCATTGATGTAAAGCTGGAGAGCGACTTTATTCCCTATCTGTACCCGAACCAGTATGTGGATTTTACCCCTGAAAGCAAGGCGGTGAAGACAGCGCAGGAACAGGTAAAGACAGCCACCTCAGATCTGGATGCTGTGGCTGACATTTATTACTATGTTACAGAAACCATATCCTATGATGAGGAGAAGGCCAAAACCGTCCCCACCGGATATCTGCCGGATCTGGACGAGACGCTTACTTCCTGCAAAGGCATCTGCTTTGACTATGCCTCCCTGATGGCTGCCATGCTCCGCTCCCAGGATATCCCCGCGAAGCTGGAGATCGGATATTCCGGAAAGGTATACCACGCGTGGATCAGCGTGTATATCAAGGATGTTGGGTGGATCGACAATATCATTGAATTTGACGGCAAAAGCTGGAAACGCATGGATCCCACCTTTGCCTCCAGCAATAAAAACAGCAAAAAGATCTTAAAATACATTGGTGACGGAAGCAATTATACCGTACGGTATACCCGTTAGAAAGGAGCAGCATGAAAGTTTTATCCAATAAGGAACTCTCAACCTTCTGCAGCCAGATGGCTCTCATTCTCCGCTCCGGCATCTCCTCCACGGAGGGGCTTTCCATTATGCTGGAGGATGCCCCCCAGGAGGAAGGGCAGCAGATTCTCAAAACAGTCCTGGAACAGATCGAGCAGACAGGCTGCCTCTGGACCTCTCTGGAGGAAGCCCGTGTTTTCCCCAAATATCTGTGCGATATGGTGGAGATCGGGGAGCAGGCAGGCCGCCTCGATGATGTCATGTCAGCTCTGGCAGCGCATTATGAGCGGGAGGATGCCATATCCAAAAATATCAAAAGCGCTGTCACTTACCCTCTGGTCATGATCGTCATGATGCTGGCTGTGGTGCTGGTACTGATCACAAAGGTCATGCCTATATTTGAGCAGGTGTTTGAACAGCTCGGAACAGGTCTCACCGGTATTTCCAGAAGCGTGATGGGTTTCGGACAGGTCCTGAACCGGTATGCCCTGGTGTTTATTGTGATTGCTGTTTTTATCATTGTCCTGTTTTTTTACTTTTCCTGCACAGAGAAAGGGCGGGAATCCCTGAAAAATCTTGCCGGACGTTTTTTCCTGACGAAAGGTCTTTCGGAGAAAATAGCTGCTGCTCGCTTTGCAAGCGGCATGTCCCTGGCCCTGAGCAGCGGTCTGGACACAGACCAGAGTCTTGAGATGGTATCACGTCTGACTGACCATCCTGTCATGCAGGAAAAGATAAAAACCGCCCGGGACCTTATCGCTGAGGGCACAGGCTTCTCCGAAGCACTCTCACAGGCAAATATTTTCTCCGGGCTTTATGTGCGCATGATCAATATCGGGTTCCGCACCGGTGCCATGGATGATGTGATGCGGCAGATCGCGGTCCAGTACGATGAGGAAGTAAATGAACGGATCACCGGTATTGTATCAAAACTGGAACCGACCCTGGTCGCAGTCCTGTCAGTGGTGGTGGGCATGATCCTTTTGTCTGTCATGCTGCCGCTCATGGGAATCATGTCCAGCATCGGATAAAGGGGGCTGTCATATGAACCGATTTCAAATTGAAAAGCGCCGTCCCCTTCACAGACTGCTTCTGCCCGCGCTTGTGTTCCTGTGCCTTATGTGCTTTCTGTTTTACGGCATGTCCTCTGTGTCCTCTGCCACACAGAAGGAGGAGGAACGGAGCCTGAAGCAGGCTGTCATCAAAAGTGCCGTACACTGTTATGCCGTGGAGGGCAGCTATCCGGCAAGTCTTGCCTATCTGGAGGACCATTACGGCATAACCTATGACCACGACAAATATCTGGTCACCTACGAAGTGGTAGGCTCCAATCTGATGCCAGATGTTGATGTCATACCACTAAAGGGCGGGGAGGTGACGCCATGAATCCCAGACAGCATCAGAACCATTTTATAGATGTCCTGTTCACCCTTGGCCTTCTTTGCGTCTTCACCGCTTCGGCCCTGGCTGTGGTGCTCATAGGCGCCCATGTGTATCAGTCCACGGCGGAAGATATGGATGCCAACTATACGACCCGCACTTCCCTCTCCTACATGGCGGAAAAAATACGCCAGCACGATGTGTCCGGCAGCGTTTCCATGGGAAAAATAGAGGACAGGGATGCCCTGATCCTTTTAGAGACCATAGAGGATAAAGAATACGCCACCTATATTTATGAAGATGAGGGATATATAAAAGAACTTTTTACCCAAAAAGAAAATACACCAAAGAAATCCCAGGGGGAGTCCATACTGGAGGTTACCGATTTTACGATCCAGGAGACATCCCGGGGCTTCTTCCGTTTTACAGCCGCGGACAGCAAAAAACATTCTCTGTCCCTGCTGATCCACGTACAAAGTGAGTAATCTGTCAGAAAGGAGATTCCAGTGAGAGAACGGCAAAATACACGGTCCAGTCTGTTTTTGATTGAACTGATACTTGCAATATTATTCTTTTCCCTGGCCAGCGCTGTGTGTATCCAGGTCTTTGTAAAAGCGCATTTTATGAGCCAGTCTGCAAGAGAACTGACTCTTGGCTCCGGCTATGCCTCCAGTGCCGCTGAGGTACTGGCCCACACGGACGGCTCCTACGAGGCAGTGAAAGAACTTCTTCCTGAGGCACTTAAAAAGGATGGAACTATTTTCTTCTGCTATGACAGAGACGGGGAATCCTGCCCCCAAAAGGAGGCTGTATACTATCTCAATATAGAACAGACAGTTTCCGGCAGCTGCAGGACCGCCCAGATAGATTTTACTGATTCTGAGGGTGGCAGCCTCTACCGGCTCACCACAAAAATCCCGATAGCCCGCAAAGCAGGGTTGTCTGAATAGAAAGGAGTCCGCCAATTGGAAAAAAGCAGAAAACCCATACTGGGTGTCGGCACATCCTCAATCCTGCTGATCTTTGTCCTGCTCTGCATGATAACCTTTGCCGTACTCTCTCTGGTCAGCGCCCGCTCTGATTACCGTCTGAGCCAGAAAAATGCGGAGCATACCAGGGATTACTACGAAGCGGAAAACAAGGCAAATGACATTCTCCTGACCATTGACCAGTGTCTGGAGGAGCAGTATACGCTCTATGGAAATACAGAAGAATATCTGCAGCACGTAAAATCCGCGCTGGAAAACACAGAGGGAATCCTCTTTTCTTCAGAGCGGGTCATGGAATATCAGGTCCCCGCAGGAGAAAAGCAGGCACTGCATGTGGCCCTTCTTCTCCCCGAAGACTTAAAGACAGGGGACAGTTATTATCAGATCAAAAGCTGGAAGCTTATAAATACTGAGACATGGCAGCCCGAGGAAACGCTGCCGGTCTACGGAAGCGACACATAACGCAGGAAAGAAGCAACCGTTCAGACAAGCTGAACCGATACAGAAAGGAAACCGCAATGGATGCACTTACATTTTTAACAGAAACCACCAATACCGGTGCGTCAGACCTCTTTATCGTTGCAGGTCTGCCGCTCTCCTACAAAAAGAACGGCTCACTGGTCACCATGGATACGGACAAGATCATGCCTGCCCAGTCAGAATCCATGATACGTGAAATTTACCAGCTTGCAGACAACCGGGATATCAACCGTTTTCTGGAGACAGGGGATGATGACTTTTCCTTTGCCGTCAGAGGGCTTTCCCGTTATCGGGTGAGCACTTACAAGCAAAGGGGGTCCATGGCCGCTGTCATCCGTGTCATCACTTTCCAGCTCCCCAATCCATCGGATCTGGGGATTCCTGATTCTATCATTGAACTCGGAAATACAAATAAGGGCCTTGTACTTGTGACAGGTCCGGCGGGAAGCGGGAAATCCACTACGCTGGCCTGTATCATAGACGCCATTAACAGAACGCAGGAAAAGCATATTATCACACTGGAGGACCCTCTGGAGTTTTTGCACAGCCATAAGAAGAGTATTGTGAGCCAGCGTGAGATCAATACGGATACGGAGAGTTATATTATGGCGCTCAGGGCTTCTCTTCGGCAGAGTCCTGATGTGATCCTTCTGGGCGAGATGAGGGATTATGAGACGATGGCAGTAGCTATGACAGCGGCTGAGACGGGACATCTGGTGTTGTCTACTCTGCATACGCTGGGTGCGGCTAATACCATAGACCGCATTATTGATGTCTTTCCGCCGAACCAGCAAAGGCAGATTGCTGTGCAGTTGTCTTCTGTGCTGAGGGCTGTGGTGTCACAGCAGCTTGTGCCTGATGTAAATGAGGGGCTGACTCCTGCCTTTGAGATCATGAAGACTACGCCGGCTATTAAGAATATGATTCGGGAGAATAAGGTGCATCAGATTGATGGGATTATTTATTCTTCGGCTGGGGGGGATATGGTTTCTATGGATGCGAGTCTGCAGAGGTTGGTGAAGGAGGGAAGGATCAGCAGGCATGAGGCGTTGGGGCATGCTTCTAATCCGGAGATGTTGGGGAAGAGGATATGATTGTTTTTACAGAGGATATCTTTAATCCAGAAAGAAGATATCCTCTACATTTTTGTTTAGAAGACGAGCTATTTTCATGGCCAGTTCCAGGGTGGGGTTGTATTTGTCGTTTTCTATGGCTATGATGGTCTGGCGGGTGACACCCAGTTGATTGGCCATGTCTTCCTGGCGGAGGCCGGCTTGTTTTCTGAGTTGTTTGATATTGTTTTTCATTTGGACTCCTGCCTTTCTGCGGAATTATAATAGATAGAAACCAATGGTTATTATAATGGCTATTATGGCAATGGCTGAGATTATGCTCCATAAAAGTTTGTTTGGTTCTCTGTACTCTTCATCACCGGAAATCATTTTTCTTTTCATCAGCATCTCTGAAAATCCCTGAACACATAAAACTGCTGCCAGCACCAGCATGGGAATCGAATTCGATATGCCATCACCGGAAAAATTACGCCAGCATTCAATCAATACCCAGACTGCCAGAACAAAAACCGCAGCTTTAAACCCTAATTCTTCAGAACGCAGCCTGATATTCCTGTCCATCTCATCCATTTTTTTCATGATCTATACCTCCTTTAAATGTCAAAAGTTCTTTACATTTGTATTATAACATATTCCGCCAAAATGTAAAGAGTTCTTTACTTTATATTTTTGATAATATAGGGGACAGGGGTTATACAGACAAAAATGTTGTGGATTGAACCGTCAGGATGTCTGTGGTATCATATGAACAGAAGTGTAAAAAAGTGGTGAAGCCAATGATAAAATATCCAGATGATTCTTTCAATACTCTAAACAGATTATATTAAAAGGAGGCTTCAAAATGTGTACAAGTTTTGCAGTATATCATCAGGAAAAAGCTATTTATGGTATGAATTTCGACACTGATGATATTGACTTAAGATTGAAAGTCAAAAGTTATAATGATAAGAACTTATTTTACTTTTCAGCTTTATTAGATAACAGATACAGGGATATCGCCGGTTTTAATAGTGAGGGGCTTTTTGTCTGTACTCAGGCAGTAGAATATGGTCCGGGTTTTAGAGCAAGTTGTGACGAAAACGATTGGTTTGCTTTTGAGATTTTTGACGAGGCCTTAAGGAAAACAGGAAAATCCTCTGAATTTTTTGAACTTCCTGATAAAAGAGTGATCTCGTATCCCAGGAATCCATTATTTCCGGATTTAGGACTGCATACTATGATTGCCGATAAAACCGGTGGTGCATTTATTCTGGAAGAGGGAAAGGATAGAAATATAATAAGTCCCATTCATAATGATTTTATTATTATGACTAATTTTCCGAATGGAAATTTTGAGGATGTAAATTATGATAAAGTATGTGGTATAGGTGCTGACAGATATATTTGTGCTTATGAATATATTTCCGATCATATGGACAGCTTTGGAATAGATGAAGCCTTTGAAATTTTAAGCAAAACCAGTCAGGATAATACTCTGAGTTCAATCGTATATGAACCGTTAAAAAATGAAATTTATATTAGTTTTAAAAAAGATTTAAGCAAAAGATGGAAAATTTCTGTTGTTGAAAAAACGATCCAATCATTGGATGGATTTTTAAACAATAATAAAATTCAATTTACCAATGATGAAATATTTGTAAATGATCTTTTTGGTTTATATAAGTGAAAACCATTTAGAAAAAATCAATTGATAAGACAGGCTTTTTAGGGTGTTCAGGAAAGCGCAGGAAATTGCCTTTCATGATATTTTTGAATAGCAGCGGATGTTCCATGACCTGGAAAACTTTTTTACATTTCGAGCGTGCTCATGGGGATACGTGCCAGACTGTCTCACCGGGCACACGCCGAAAAGGGAATAGTTCTTCCGATTCATCTCCCGGCCTTCCATTCGGCACCAGGACAGGATGTATCCACTTTCGCTCTTCCTCGCAGAGAGGGAGATTCGGAACCGACAGAAAGCGTAATAAAAATGCAGCCATTCGGAAAGTGATGGCTGCATTTTTGTCTACTCATCAAAAATAAAGATTTCTTCTATGGGAGCCTCCACAACCCTTGAAATATCAATTGCCAGTTTCAGTGAAGGATTATACTGGGCTTTTTCCAGGCGCATAATGGTTTCGCGGCGGACGCCTACAGCATTGGCCAGTTGTTCCTGGGTCATATCTTTTAGCTGGCGGTATTTTTTCAGGTTGCATGTAAATCCATCTACCCCCATATCACTCTGCTTCCTCCGTATCATATTTGTACAGAAGATAGCTGTTTAAAAAAAGTACCAGCGCAATGATCAGGGACGAGGCAACAGTAAAGATAAGAGCCACATAACGTATATCTATATGTCCTCCTGTAATTCCCATAAACCAGGCCACCACCCACAGAAGCCCAAAGCCTGTTCTGTAAGAGACCAGCTGTGCCCTTGCCTGTTCCTCCTTAAATCTTTCATCCATCAAAGTACAGCTCATCTTCGCCTCATAGAAAAATCCAAAAAACCCGAAAAATACAAAAAAGAAAAACGGCCAGACCTGCCCCTGCACCATATAAACCGGAATCCCCATAAATCCCACAAATCCAAAAAATCCAAACCACCCAAACTTAGGATTCAGCTTCCTGGTCACTCCCTTAGCCGCCGTTTCTCCCTTCCTGAAGTTCACTACTACTGCCCGGATCACCAGATAAAACACATAACAGACAAGCCCCGCCGTAGCCGCTATCAAAGGCAAATCCGTCCCCCTGAACACATAAGTCTCCATATCTATCGGTTTCACGATCCTGCTCCCATTAAAGATCACATCAAACCCCACCGCTAAAAACTCCGCCAAAATAACCCCAATCAACCCAATCCCTTTCCAATCCCTCTTCATACTCTCATCCTCCAAAAGTGATATATTTATCTCTTAATAAGACAAATATATCACTCCTCTTCCTCACTGTCAACCCCCTGCCCACTCTTTTCCCTATCCCTTCCACATCTGCGACTCTCTTCCAAACGTCACACTTTCCTCCTCCACTCCCCTGCGGCCGTGTGAACACCAGGGAAATGAGAAGCGTGCCGGGAGGGGCAGAGGCGGATTGGGGGTGCGCTCCCAACAAAAAAGGCCCCACAGCACCCCCGCCGCAGAACCTCTTTTTTTATTTTTTCATATTCACAAACTTCGTATAATTAGGCAGCCAAACCAGATTCACCGTCCCGATCGGACCATTCCTCTGTTTCGCAATAATAATCTCCGCAATATTCTTATTCTCAGAGTCCTTATTATAATAATCATCTCTGTAAATAAACATAACAACATCGGCATCCTGCTCAATTGCCCCTGACTCTCGCAGGTCAGAAAGCATGGGCCTGTGATCCGGCCTCTGTTCCACGGCACGGCTCAACTGGGACAGCGCCACTACCGGCACGCTCAGTTCCCTTGCCAGTGCTTTCAGAGACCTGGAAATATCGGAAATCTCCTGCTGGCGCGATTCGCTTCTGCCGCTTCCTGACATAAGCTGCAGGTAGTCAATAAAGATAACGCCCAGATTCTGCTCCAGCTTATACTTCCTGCACTTTGACCGCAGTTCTGAAATGGAGATACCCGGCGTATCGTCAATGATCATATTGGATGACCCGATGATATTGGCGCCCTCGATCAGCTTTGCCCAGTCCTCATCCTCCAGATTACCTGTACGGATACTCTGGGAATCCACCTTTGACTCCAAAGACAGCAGACGGTTTACCAGCTGCTCCTTTGACATCTCCAGACTGAAAATCGCTGTGGTGACACCACTCTTAAACGCCATATACTGGGCAATATTCAGTACGAATGCCGTTTTACCCATAGACGGCCTTGCAGCTACCAGAATCAGGTCAGACGGCTGGAAACCGGACATCTTGTAATCCAGGTCTATAAAGCCTGTGGGGATACCGGTAACACTTCCTTTTGTCCTGGATGCCTTCTCAATCTTCTCAATGGCATTCAGGACCACATCCTTTATCGGTACAAATTCATCACTGCTTTTTCTCTGTACCAGGTCAAAAATCTTCTTTTCCGTAATCTCAAGAATATCCTGCGTCCGCTCATTGCCAAGATAACAGGTGTTGGCAATCTCCTCTGTGGTCTTGATCAGTTTGCGCAGCATCGCCTTTTCAGACACAATCTCCGCGTAATACTTTACATTGACAGAGGTAGGCACTGCTGCCACCAGCTCTCCCACAAACTCCATGCTGGAGATCTCAGGCGGCACATCCAGCTCTTTCAGCCTGTTCTGCAGTGTCACCAAATCCACAGGCTTGTTCTCATTGTAAAGCCCCACCATGGCTTCAAAGACAATGCCATACTGCTGCTGATAAAAATCATCACCTGTAATAATCTCCGATGCAGTCACGATGGCATCTTTGTTCATGATCATGGAACCGATAACCGACTGCTCCGCCTCAATGCTGTGGGGCAGGATTCTCTTTATGAGTGCTTCTTCCATGACAGCTATGGCTCCTTTCCCCCGGAAGCGTTATGCTTCCTTCACAATGACTTTCAGCTCTGCTGTCACTTTCGGATGCAGACGAATCGGCACCTTTGTGGTCCCCAGTTCTTTGATCGGGGAGGAAAGCTGCATTTTCTTTTTGTCAATATCATATCCCAGCTGGTCTTTTGCTGCTTCAGCCAGCTCTTTTGAGGAGACAGAACCAAATGTACGGCCGTTTTCTCCCACCTTGATGGATACGGTCACTTCTTTTGTCTCCAGCTCTGCCTTGAAAGCCTGGGCTGCATCAAGCAGCTCCTGTGCCACCTTATCCTCGTGAGCTTTCTGGAGCTTTAAATCATTGATGTTTTTGGATGTGGCCTCCAGGCCAAGTTTCTTTGGAAACAGCATGTTTCTGGCATATCCGTCGCTTACATTTACAATGTCACCCTTTTTACCCAGGGATTTTACGTCTTCCATTAAAATTACTTTCATATCTCTATATCTCCTTCCTTGATCATCTGGTCAATGGTCTCTTTCAGTTTGATGACAGCGATTTCCATCGTCTCATCCTTGAGCTGTGCTCCGGCCATATTGATGTGGCCGCCTCCTCCCAGACGTTCCATGATAAGCTGCACATTCACCTCATCAATGGCCCGGGCGCTGAAATAAATGGTGTGATTATAGTCTGTGAGCACAAAGGATGCCCGCACACTGCTGATATTCAGAAGCTCATTGGCTGCCTGAGACGCCACAATGGTAGGGCTGTCCAGACCCTCACTGGGGCAGACTGCAATGGCGAAATAATTCCGATAAGTCTCCACATGACGGATTGCCTCAGCTTTCGCCCGGTAGGACGCCACATCGTCCCGGAACATTTTACGCACGCGGGTCACATCCGCACCACACCGGCGCAGAAAAGCAGCAGCTTCAAATGTTCTCACACCCGTCTTGGCTGTAAAATTGTTAGTGTCAATGATGATGCCGGAGTAAAGGGCATCAGCCTCTATATTGTAAATCCTGATATCATCAGAGAAATACTGCAGGATCTCTGCCACCATCTCACAAGCTGAGGAAGCAAAAGGCTCTATATAAGAGAGCACTGCATTGGAAATCACTTCCGCACCCTGGCGGTGATGATCCAGCACCACAATGGTCTTTGTCTTAGAAAGAAGCTCCTCACACTCCGTGTAGCTTGGTTTATTGGTATCCACCACGACCACAACGGTATTGTTGTCCACAATATCCTTTGCCTCCGCGCTGTCCACAAACATATGCTCATCATAATCCGGATTGTTCATAAAATTCTCAATGATAGGGCGCACAGACATGGTTGGATTATTTACAACAATATGGGCCTTCTTATTCAGGGATTTTGCTGCCCTGTAGATACCGATACCTGCACCGATAGAGTCCACATCGGAAATCTTGTGTCCCATGACCACCACTTTATCCTTGGCAACCATAAATTCTTTCAGGGCATGTGCCTTCACACGTGCCTTCACACGGGTATTCTTGCCCATCTGCTGGGATTTCCCGCCAAAATATGTCATGCTCTCTTTGTCCTTGATCACCACCTGGTCACCGCCGCGGCCAAGGGCAAGGTCAATGGCGATTCTGGAGTACTCATAATTCTGGGCATAGCTGGGCGCATTGATACCGATACCGATACTGATGGTCACTGCCATGTCGTTTCCGATGTTGACGGTTTTTACGTCTTCCAGAATATTGAAACGTTTCTTCTTCAGTTCCTCCAGAGAACGCTGGCGCATCACAAGTATAAACTTGTCTTTTTCCAGCTTCTTCACAAGACAGTCTACCTCGCTGAAATACTTGTTCAGCTTTCTTTCTATCAGAGCAACCAAAAGTGAACGGCGCACTTCCTCCACACTGTTGAGTGCCTCGTCGTAATTGTCCAGATACAAAAGCCCTGTAACCAGCTTCTCGTCCTCTGTCCTGCGGATGTAGCGGTTAATCTCTGTCTCGTCAAAGAGATACAGCGCTGTGAGGAAATTCTCTTCCTCTGCCTCCACCAGACCTGAATCCTCCAAAAGCTTCTGGATGGAAATCCTGCGCATGGACGCACGATAATCCCTCTCACTGAACTGGAATACAACCTCAGAAGCATCCTCCTTCGGCAGCGTGTCCACAGTGATCTCCGGAAACAGGGTGGTTATTGATTTTCTATATTTCCGCGGTTTTTCACACAAGGCGGAAAATGCATCATTCATCCACATCAGCTTTCCCTTGCTGTCCAGCAGCGCGTAAGGAACGATAAATTCCTTCAGCAGGCTTCTCTGCACCTGCCCGTACTGGGTCGCAAAAGAAATCAGCTCATTCATGATGATGGCACGGCTGTGATGGTATAAGAAAATAACTATCAGCAAATAAACAGCCAAAAATCCGCTGGCAATAGCACCAGCACGCCTGTTGATGCGGAACACACAAATATCCATGAGAATCAGAAGGACTGCCAGAATTACCGGCCACTGCATGTACAGCTTCAACTGACCTTTAATCTTAATTTTCCCATTCATATCCTCTTACCTGCCAATTTCTCTACTTTGTCCGGTCTTCATTATGCGTTGCCGGATGAAAATGTACTTTAATATTATACCATCAAATACGGTGATGCACAACTTTAAATTGCAGTTCCCATTTTCGTGCAAAATGACGAACCCTTGTGCCGGGATCAAAAGCAGAAAAACGCCGTCATGTCTCAGACAGCGTTTCTCCCATTTTCATCCATATGATAAACTCTGTGGACATTCCCTTTTCCGGTTTTTTGGAAAGGCTGATATATCCCTTATGGGATTTCACGATCTTTTTGGCAATGGCAAGCCCCAGACCGGTTCCCTGTTTGCTGTTGCGGGACTCATCCCCCACGGTGAAGGGTTCAAAGATAACATCCGCGATCTCCGGAGGGATTCCCTTTCCGTTGTCCGATATGGTGATCTTGATGCTGTTTCCCTCAGCCGCGATCTTAAAGCGCAGTATGGTTCCCTCCTGATTGTGCCGCAGCGCATTGGCAATGATATTTTCAAACACGCGCCTGAACTGCTGTGCGTCAATGTCACAAAAGAGAGGCTCCTCCGGAATGTCCACCTCCAGGTCGAATCCGGCCAGGGCAATCTCATTGTATTTGGCTGCCAAATATTCCCTGGCAAACTCACAGATATTTTCCCTTTTCAGTGTAGGGCTGAAATCAGGATGCTCCAGTTTGCTGTACTCATAAAAGGTGTTGATCAGTTCATTGAGAGCTGAGGATTTCAGATAAATGGTCCTGAGATACTGTTCCCGCCGCTCCTCAGGTATCATACCGTCACAGATAGCCCTGGCATATCCCTGGATCACCGTGATAGGAGTCTTTAAATCATGGGAAATGTCAGCCAGCATCTTCTGCTTATCCCTGTCTGCCTTCAGACGCCTCTCCTCACTCTCGTTGAGCCGGTTGGCAAGTCTGACAAAATCGTCACCTATCTCCACGAACTCATTTGGCCCTCTGTACTCATTGCTGGGCTTCTCCCCCTGCTGGTACTGGGTGATGGTGCGGCTCAGAGAAGTAAGCGGCACCTTTACCTTCCGGTTCAGTTTGAGCACAAAAACGGCCACAACGATAATATACAGCGGGATTGTCAGCAGCCAGAGCCGTTCCAGGGCAGAGACAATTTGGCGGTAACTGGGGTCATCTATCTTCTTATATTTGAAGACTGCCGTGTACTTTCTGCCGTCCTCCCCGGTAAACACATGTTTCTGGTATCCGTATTTCTTTGAGACCGAATCTGTCATATACTGCAGTTCCCTCTCCCCGAGACGCTTTGCAGGAAAGTCCATGGTATTGGTCAGCACCTTATAATTTTCATCCAGGATCATGAAACTCTCTGTCTCCTTATACATTTCGCCATCCTGACTGGGGATTTGCCCGTACCGTTTCACCAGGATCTGTTTCTTTCCCTCCTGATTCGTAAAGGTTGTCGTCTCCGTAAACTCCCAGAGTGTCATTTCCGGTATACAGTACAGCTCCGCAGCAGTGAAGGACGTCTCCATCTCGTCACTGCTCTTATACACCACCTTACAGTCCTCATCCAGAACTGCAAAGTCTCCTCTTTTGCCAAGCACCTTTTTATAAGGAAATTTATCATAACTGCCTGCCTCTAAAAGCCCCTCGTTTTCTTCCAGGACACTGGTGCTGGGCAGGTCCAGCCGCCTTTCAAAACCTTTGTTGATGACAGCGGAAATCAATGCCAGAATGCAGAGTATGGTCAGCGTAAATCCCACATAATTCTGTATAAGAAGAGCCAGAAAGCTTCCTGTTTTTCTCTTATCTGTCTTCAATCTTGTAACCCACTCCTCTTATGGTTTTTATGTAGCGTGGATTTTTCGGGTTATCTTCTATTTTATCCCTGAGATTGGAAATATGGACCATGATCGTGTTGTCATCGCTCTCAAAATACTCCCCGCTGGTGCTCTCGTAAATCTGCACCTTTGTATAGATAGTGCCCGGCTTTTTCATAAGCAGGGCCAGAATCTTGTACTCCATTGGTGTGAGCAGAACCTCCTCGCCCTTTTTCTTCAGAACAAGCGTCTGTGTATCCAGGCTCAGATCCCCCACCTTCAGAATATAGGATTCCTCCCGTTTCGGTTTCTCTGTATTTAACTGGTAAAAACGGCGGAGGTTGGAATTCACCCTTGCCACAATCTCAAGCGGGTCAAAAGGCTTCGCCATGTAATCGTCAGCTCCCAGATTCAGGCCAAGGATCTTATCATTGCTCTTATCCCTGGCGGAGAGAATCAGAATGGGGATATTGCTGGTTTCCCGGATACGCCGGGTGAGCTCATATCCGTCCATCCGGGGCATCATAATATCAAGCACTGCCAGACTGATATCCTCCCTCTCCAGAATCTTCAGCGCCTCCACTCCATTGCCGGCACAAAAAACGCAGTAGCCTTCATTCTCAAGATATAGTTTTAAAAGCTCCGCAATGTCCTGTTCGTCCTCAGCAATTAAAATTTTGTAATTCATGTACCTGCCTCACTTTCCTTTGTATAACCGAACGCATCCGATGTGCCCATTATAACACGTTTTTGGGTGTGATGAAACCAAAAGAGTGCTTTCCGCGTCTGCCGGACCTCTTCAGAAATATAAAAAGCGCCGCTGCACAACGCAGCGGCGCCCTATCTACAATGCTTCTGTATGCAGATTAGTCCTGAACATAAGGCATAATTGCCAGATGTCTTGCTCTCTTAATCTCTACAGTTAAAGCTCTCTGATGTTTTGCACAGTTTCCTGTGATTCTTCTCGGAAGGATTTTTCCTCTCTCAGAGACATATCTTTTTAATTTATTTGCATCTTTGTAGTTGATTTCGTTATTTTCTTTTCCACAGAACACGCAAACTTTTTTTCTTCTGCGTCCGCCTCTTCTCTTCATCGGAGAATCCGGTCTGTTACCTTTTTCGTAAGCCATGATTTTTTACCTCCTAATCAAATTCCGTCCTTTATCAGTTGAACGGTAACTCTTCGTCAATTCCGTCCGGAATGTTCATGAATCCGTCTGCAGAGGATGCTGCACCAGGTGTCGGTGAAGGCATTCCCATGCCCTGCATTCCCTGTCCGCCAGCCTGTCCCACATGGCTGTCGCTGACTGCTTTGCTCTCGGCGAACTCCTGGTCCTCAACCACAACATCTGTGGTGTAGACTTTTACGCCGTCTTTGTTCACATAGCTGCCTGTCTGGATTCTGCCGCTGATGGCGATCTTGATACCCTGACGGAAGTATTTTTCTGCAAATTCAGCCTGTCTTCCAAAAGCCACACATCCGATAAAGTCTGCGGTAGCTTCTCCGTCTCTCTTGAAACGGCGGTCAACGGCTATTGTATATCTGGCAATTGCCATAGAGTTTTCTCCTGCGGAGTATCTCACCTCAGGATCTCTGGTTAAACGACCCATTAAAATTACTTTGTTCATATCTCTACCTCATCATTTCTTACCTTGCACATAGTATCGGGAATCAGAAATCTACTTTCATAATTCTAAATGGATCCGCGTTTTGTGCCATCAGAAAGAATTAAGCGTCTTTTCTAACAACTAAATATCTTAATACATTGTCCATGATGCGAATGTGGCGTTCTACTTCTGCAGGGCAAGCTGCATCAGCTTCAAACTGGATGAAGTAGTAATATCCTTCGCGCATTTTCTGGATTTCGTAAGCTAATCTTTTTTTGCCCCACTCTTCTACTTCGGAAATAACTCCGTTGTAACGGGTAATGTAGCCTTTCGCTTTTTCCACAACTGCTGCACGAGCTTCATCTTCGATCTTCGCATTAACGACTAATGCTAATTCATATTTGTTCATGCTGTTTTTACCTCCTTATGGTCTTCTGGCCCTCTGATATGCAGAGAACAAGGATAAATAATATATCACGAGGATTTATTTTAACACATCATTCCTGGATATTCAAGCCTTTTTTTTCAAATCTTTGGTATTTTTCTCCACAATTCTCCTCGCCAGCATGATCTGGTGACCACATCCTGTGCATTTCAGTCGAAAATCAGCACCTACCCGGAGGATTTCCCATTCCTGGCTGCCGCAGGGGTGCTGTTTCTTCAGTTTTACAATATCTCCAACTTCATAACTGTAACCCATGTCCGGTTTCCTTTCTGTCTGCCTTTTCTGTTTTATTCCACGTGGATCTGTGAGAATACCTGCCCGATGGGCGCATTGATCACAAGGTCTGCCATCCGGTCCCTGGGCGTGGCATCCCGGTTGATGACTACCAGGTGCTTCCCGGTGAAATAATCGATCAGGGACGCTGCCGGATAGACAGCCAGGGAAGTTCCCCCGATGATCAGGACCTCTGCCTCGGCGATGGCCTGCACGGCTCTGGTGATCGTCCCGTTGTCCAGGCTCTCCTCATAGAGAACCACATCCGGCTTGATGATGCCGCCGCATTTTTCACATTTCGGCACGCCTTTTGCTGCCTTCATATAGGCAAAATCGTAGGATGTGCAGCATTTCATGCAGTAGTTGCGGTATACACTTCCGTGCAGCTCCAGCACGTTTCTGCTGCCGGCCATCTGATGAAGATTGTCAATATTCTGGGTAATGACAGCTTTTAACTTTCCTGCTTTTTCAAGCTCTGCCAGTTTTAAGTGCGCGGCATTTGGCTTCGCCGTATCACAGAGCATTTTGGCTTTATAAAAACGATAAAATTCTTCCGGTTTCCTCATGAAAAAGGTATGGCTTAAAATGGTCTCCGGCGGATACTCCCACTGCTGGTGATAAAGGCCGTCCACACTTCTGAAATCAGGGATACCGCTCTCTGTGGAGACCCCGGCCCCTCCGAAAAATACAATATTGCTGCTCTCTGAAATAATCTGCTGAAGCTTCTTCGTCCCTTCCATTATTTATATACCTCCGGCAGGCGTCTGGCCTGTATCACAAATCTGGTTGCATCATTTCCGGTGCAGGTTGAGAGTGTTACGATCTTATCGTCCTTGGTGGGCTCAGTGCCCACCTCAAATTCTGAGGCATCCCGCATTTTCTTCAGATACTGCGCGAACTGGTCATCCGGGGCGCTGAAAAGCGTGTAGGTATCGCCCGTGGCGGATGTTGTGTGCACCGTAAATATCTCGTAGCGGTAGCTCTTATCCGGCAGACAGATCCACAGATACGGACTGGTCAGGTTTTCCGGCTCGTGAAGTGTCCTGAAGGTGCCGAACATGGAACCGTTTTTCATATTATGCCCGTAAATGATGGTGTTGCAGTCTTCAAAATTGCTGTTGTTGGTGTGTTCCATAAAAATGGCGCCTGCGGCATTCTGCTGTCCCTCAAAAGTATAATGGAGGTAATGGTCATTGTCCGTCCCCTTCACGATAGGATAGCTCACATCAAGGGCTTCCATCTGGATCCATCCCACAATGTCAGGATTGATCTCTTTGAGGCCGGCAAAGTCAATTTGAGGGCCTATCAGCTCCTCCTCCTTTTCCTCCTCCTTGGCTTTTGGTTCGTCTTTTTTGTCCTCTTTCTTTGCTTCGGGTTCTTTTACATATTCCCTGATCTTATCGTATTCGTCGGTTCCTTTTTTGTACTCCAGATAAATATTAACAAGCTGGTACGCGGAAAAAAGGAATACACAGATAGCTGCAATGAGAATGATATTCCGCAGTATGCCTCCGAATGTTGTCTTCTTTTTATTCTTCCTGCTCATGGGTGTCTCCTATCAACTGTAGTTATCGTAAAACGCATTGTAGTCCTCAGAAATGATCCTGGAGCTGGGGACCAGTTTTATGGTCAGCTCATCCGCTGTCACTGTGGTGCCTTTGGGCAGTACCGCATTTTTATATTCTCTTGTATAATCCGGATACTCTCCGCTTGGACTGGAATCCATCAGAAAACTGAAGTTCAGTCCATACTCCTGCCCCTGTTCCTTTGGAAGTTCATAGGTCACGATTCCAAAATCATCCGCAGCTATGACAATATCGTAGGTCCCTTCCGGGAAATCTTCCCCTGCCACCATGGTGTCCGTCAGTGTGATCTCCTCTGTCAGTGGGTTTGCGGAAGGTGTCACAACGGCTTCTGTCTGTGCGTTTTCGGATGTGATATGTATATTTCCGCCGCCGTTTACCATGACAATGGCACCGGTAAACAGTCTCACGTCATCTAACTGCTGTACCTGGTTCTCATCCTCACCGAAATATTCGCTGAACCACACATTACTGTCCATATCAGCCACTTCCAGACGCATGCCTTCGCCGCCCTCTGCAACGTACCGGCCCTCCGGGATGTCATATCCCACCATATACGCCCCCGCAGACAGTTCTGTGTCCCAGTTCTCCCCTTCCGGCGCCAGTTCTTTTGTAGTGTACTGGTAGGGATCAAAGGTGTATTCCGGATAATCGTAGGGCTGCTGGTAATCAAACGGTTCCTGGTAATCCGGTTCGTTAATGATCTTTTCTGTTGTCACAGTGGTCTCTGACTTGTTGGCATAGCCAATGGACACCAGGATCATGCCTGCCAGGACTGCCACCACAACCACAGTGATCCCCGCTTTGTTGCTGCCCCCTCCTCTGCCCGGCGAATACATGCCGGAACTTCCCGGTCTTTTTGATATATCACGTAAACGGTTGAAATCCACTGTGTTTTTGGTGTTTCCGCCGTTCAAAGTATATTTTCCCGGAGCTTTTCCGGCTCCCTGATTTTTTTTCGCTGCGTTCCCGCCCTGGCCCGAAGGGCTGTACTGCTGCTGACGGGGATGGTTCAGAGCCGGCTTCCTGTAAAGTTCTGTGCTCTCCTCCCCGTGCACATGCGTTAGGGGGGCATCCTCGCACTGGCTGCGATTCACCTGGGAACGGTATGCGGCATCCGATTTATTGTTGTCCATACCACATTCTGTGCAGATTCCGTTTCTTAATTTTCCACCGCATAGGATACATTTTCCCGCCATCTGTTCTCCTGCCTTTCTGCTGTTGGTGTGTTGGTTGGTTTTTGTTTTATTGTACCATAGTTGCGGGGGAAACTGAATGGTTTTTTTGAAAAGTGGCGGCAGAGCTTTTGGACACCCCGGGAAACGTCGTCCAAAGGACATGGGAAGTAAGGCTTTTTGCCTTCGATTTATTTTCTTGACATTAGTATAAAAAGGGACTATACTGAATATACTTAAATATATAACGCGGGATGGAGCAGTCTGGAAGCTCGTCGGGCTCATAACCCGAAGGTCGTAGGTTCAAATCCTACTCCCGCTACTCTGAAAAAAGGCCAGGAGAAATGTCTCCCGGCTTTTTTTGTGTCCAACTTACGGGTTGTGTACCGCAAAAAAAGAGTGCAGAACCTTCTCTCTTCCAAAGGTTCTACACTCTTCTGAACGTCATGCCGTATATATCATACCGCGTTCTATATTTCCGCCTGTATCACGCGCCCCAAACGTGGGAACAGCCTGCATGCGGTGTCATCCTTTTCCTATCAAAAGCCTCTGCTCATCTCTTCCTGCAGTTCCACTGTCACGGTCTGGATCTTCATTCCTCCCTGTGCAAAATACAGCCTTATATAGTTATGAGGGCCGAACAACGGACCAATGGTTTTTTCTATCTCTATCCACTCCCCATTCGTTCCGTTGATGGTAATCGTCCCCTCCAGGTGCCCGTTTGCAAATACGGAGACAGGAATCTGCGCCAGCTCACTGCCGTCTGCCTTTACTTTCAGGCGCACGGTATAAGATCCGAAAGTATCCAGTAAAATCCCGTACACCACGCTTTTTCCTTTTGACGTATCTATCTCTGTACCGTCCAGAACCAGCTTTCCGTCCACCTTGTGATAGGTAATATCAAAATCCACCTTGTCCTCTCCGGCCATAACTTCACCGGCATTTTTTTCCTCCTCGGACATTCTGCCGAGGGACCGTTCCATCACCGGAGATTTCATGAGCATGCGGCAGATATTTCCCGCACTCCGCAGAAGAGCGCCGCGTTTCAGAGTTCCCTCTTTCAGGCTCTTCATCAGGTTATCTTTATTTGTGAGCGAATCCTGTGTCACCATATAGACATCATTCTGACTCCGTACCATAGCGGCCAGATTATCCGTGGAGGCAGGGCCTCCCTCGTCGTTTAAGTCAGCCCACCAGTCAGTCATAACCATACCGTCAAAATTCCATTCTTTCCTCAGGATGGTGGTCAGAAGGTCGTAATTGCTGGCTGTCCACAGACCGTTTATTGCACCGTAGGTGGTCATGATGGAATAGGCTTTTCCCTCTTTTACTGCGATCTCAAAGCCCCGGAGATAGATTTCCCTCAGTGCCCTCTCTGACATGACGGAGTCCAGAAGTCTTCTGTGGTATTCCTGGTTATTGGCCGCAAAATGTTTCACGGTTCCTGTTACACCATAGCGTGCCATACCCTTTAACTGGGCGGATGCCATCATACCGGTCAGATACGGGTCCTCTGAGAAATATTCAAAGTTACGCCCATTTAAGGGATTTCTGTGGATATTGATTCCGGGGCCGAGAAGCGTATCAATGCGATTTTTCCTGAGCTCGGCGCCTTCCATTTCGTATAAGGCCTCTGACAGCTCTGTGTCAAATGTGCAGGCCAGACAAGTACCGTTCGGCATGGAAAATGCAGGTGTTCCGCAGTCCATACGGATACCGGAAGGGCCATCCGCACAGCAGCCGCAGGGAATGCCGTACCTCTGCAGGGATTCCGTGACACCGCCGAAAGCCGCTGCAGTTCCGGGCGTTACCTTTGGAGAACACATGCCTTCCCCTCTGACGATGCAGCACAGATCCTCCTCTGAAAGCTGTGCCAGAAATTCATCCAGGGACAGTTCCCCGTCAAAAACTTCTCCCAGTGTGTATCCTTTATCCCCTGTGTAAGTAATGTCCGGAAGCGTTTCCGTCTGCACACGTTCCTGCATTTTATGAGTGCGTACAGGCACCTCTTCCCACGCCAAAACACCACCTTTTCCGACGCGCATTCTCTCAAATTTCCTGACCGGGCCGGCAGCTTCCGTACAGACAGAAATCACCTCTGTCTCCGGAATCTCAAAGCTTCCGGCAGCTTCGGCGCTTCGCACATCTGTACCTGCATAGACTTCATAACTGCCCTTCTCCAGAACATAACAGGACTTGTGTCCTGTCACGCCGCTGTCGTCATAGGAGGCGATATCATAATCCGAAAACTTTAAGGTAAGTTCCTGTTCTTCTCCCGGAACAAGGCATTTTGTCTTGGCAAACGCAGCGAGATTTCTAAGGGGTTTCCCTAATTTTCCCTGGGGAGGATTTACATATACCTGCACCACTTCTTTTCCCGGAAGGGCGCCTGTGTTGGTGACCTTTACACGGACTATTGTCTCCCCATCCCGGTGTTCTGCCGGGCTGCACGTGATTCCAAAGCCGGTATAAGACAGGCCAAATCCAAAGGGATACAGCACTTTGTCCCTGGCAAACGTCTCAAAATAACGGTACCCCACATAGATATCCTCTGTGTAGAGATCAAAGGTATCTCCACCGAAATTCTCTGTGGAGGGGTAGTCAGAGATATCATGTGCGATGGTATCAGCCAGTTTTCCGCAGGGATTTACCCGTCCTGTCAGCACATCTGCAACACTGTGGCCGCCTTCCTGGCCTCCCTGCCAGGTGTAAAGAACAGCGGATGGTCTGTATTTATCCACCCACTTCATGTCAATGATATTTCCCACATTCAGGACAACAATGACTCTCTCAAAGGCACGGCACACCTTAGAAAGCATATCCTCTTCCAAATCCGTCAGAAGATAGCTTCCCTTCTCTGCCGAAGCGTCCCTGTCCTCCCCAGCAGTACGGCCGATCACAATGACTGCCGCGTCGGATTTGGCTGCTGCCTCCTCCACCAGTTTTTCTTCCAGAGGCATTTCCTCCTGGCACCAGGGCTCCTGCGCCCAGCCGCTTCCCTGGTCAAAAGGATGCTCTGCGATCCAGGAACGGTAAACCTCTGCCAGTTCCTCATTGACGGACAGATTTTCTTCCTCCAGCAGGGCATCGGTTATACCCACTACATATTTTGCATTTACAAGGCCTCCTGAACCGGTTCCGCTCTTATAATAATGGAACTGGATCCTGCCGAATACGGAAATCGTCTCCTTTTTTAAGGGCAGGGCCTGATCGTCATTTTTAAGCAGTACCGCTCCCTCTGCTGCTGCCTGACGGGCAAGGGAGGCGTATTTTTCCCAGTTGATCACATATTTATTTTCCACTTTGTTTCTCCTATCCGCGTGATTTATTCTTTCTTCATTTTACCTTCGCGCGGAGTAAAAGACAATATGACGTTTTTGACACATATTAGGCTGATTTTGACCTAAAAAAACAGGCCTGCCGGACGGAATGGACTCCGTCCGACAGCCTGCTGTCTTCCAATCACTTAAAATATTCCCATATGGCCCCTGCAAAATACTGTGCCATACCTTCCCCGTACTGTCCGTCAAATGCCTCTTTTGCTGCCTGGTTTTCCCGGTAAAGATCTGCCAGCTCCAGCATTATTTTCTCTGCGTCGGATATCTGGTAAAGCTGTTTTGAAACAAATTCATACTCGCCGATAAGGGATTTGACCTCAAAAGAATCCTGCGGCATCTCTCTTTTTGCTGCCAGTCTGCTGCAGATATCATTAAGCCGGTTCTGGTATGCCTGCACGACCTCAGCACCGGCAGGATTTTTTGAGGCATCCAGTGCAGCCTGCTTATCGCCGTACCACTCCACCACTTTTTTGAAGTTTTCCTGTACATTTTCACTGGATGCATTTTCTATATAATGCGCTTTGAAAGCCTCCATACTGCCGAATTTCTCCCGGACTGCCTGTCTCTGGCTCTCATTCATTTTGTCTGTCATATGTTTATATAACTCTTCAATTTCCGCTTTGCTGAACACATCAAAATCCATCTTGTCTTCTCCTTTCAAAATGTCATTCATGTTGGAAATCAGGCGTTCCAGGCGCTTCATTTTCAGTTCCAGAAGTCTTTTCTGGCTTCTCAAAACCTGCTCCCGGTCATAATCAGGACTGTCCAGAATGGCCTTTATTTCTTTCAGGGGCATATCAAACTCCCGAAAGAATAGAATCTGCCGCAGAATCTCCAGGGCTTTATCGTCATAAAACCTGTATCCCGCCTCATTACATACCGTGGGTCTTAACAGACCGATCTGATCATAATAATGAAGCGCACGCACGCTGATACCTGTCATGTCAGAAACCTGTTTTACAGTCCTCATATATTTCTTCCTCCTGTCTTTCCTGATTTACAGATTACACTATGACGCTCCGTCAGAGTCAAGAGGATATTTAAGTTTTTTCCTAACCGGACGTCACCCGGCCCCTGGCATCTCTTACGCAAACACCCGCAACGCTCGGCCGAGCTAACCGTTTACGGAAACTTAGACACGAGGGCTTTCCCGAGTGCTCTTAGTTGCAGTTAACGGTTAGCTTGACTGAGCGTTGCGGGTGTCTGCGTGAGAGATACCCATGCCCCCATGACGTCCGGTTCAGCCATATACCCACATATTTTCCTTGTTGCTCCCAATATTCTGTGCTATGCTTTTTATCAGAATGATTTAGTACGGGGCGCAAATCGTTAAAATAGTTACAAACACGCCCCTGGAAAGGCGGGGAGCATATGAAATTACCAGACAACTCTGATATGGATCTGAAGGAGCAGAAAGACCACGGCACAGCCTCTTTCCCCTGCGGCCTCTATGAAATCTTCGAGGTCACAGACTGGGAAGGGGTAAAACATCACTGGCATGACGAGGTAGAAATCCTGTATTTTATGAAGGGCGACTTCGAACTGGATGTCAATATGGAGACTTATCACATACAGGAGGAGTGTTTTTATTTCATCAATGCCGGGGATCTGCATTCCATCCATCCAAAGTCCGCCTGCCTGGAATCTGCCGTGCTCTTTCACCCTCGCATTTTAAGTTTTGACAATTATGATATCGCCCAGAGCCGTATCCTCCAGCCCCTGTTAAAGAAAAAACTCTTTTTCCCCCTGTGTCTGAGTCCTAAGGACCCCGCCTTTTCTGCAGTCAAAAAAGAATATCTGGATATTGTAAACGTATTTTACCAGAGTGGTTCCTACCTCTCCAAGGAAGGGCAGACGGTGACGGAAGACCTGCCCTCCCAGCTCTTTATCCGGGCCGGCCTCCTGAAAATACTGGGTATTCTGGCAGGTGAGGGACTGCTGACCACACAGGAGAAAACCGATGATTACAGAGTGGAGATCATCAAAAATTCCCTGGCATACATCCATGAGCATTATCAGGAAAAATTCTATATCCACGACCTGGCCCGGCAGGCAGGCATGAACGATCAGTATTTCTGCCGCTTTTTTAAAAAGGCCATCGGCAGGACGCCTGTCACCTATATCAATGAATACCGCATCGGCCGCGCCATCACCCTGCTCCAGGACACGGAGCTGCCGGTCATGGACATCTGTCTGGACTGCGGTTTCAACAATCTTGGGAATTTTCTTCGGGAGTTCCGTAAGAAGACCGGCTCCACGCCTCTGCAGTACAGAAAAACTTTCCGCAGCGAAAAGTCATAATTTCGTAGTTTTTAATCAAATATTCGTAAGACAAACCGTGTCAAATGTCAGTATAATAATCCTCGTCAGGCGGCAGAAGAAAGCCGCCAAAAATCAGATCGATCATACGGAGGTATATTGAACATGCAAAGAAAATGGTGGCACGGCAAAGTGGCATATCAGATTTATCCAAAAAGTTTTTATGATTCCAACGGAGACGGCATCGGTGATCTGCCGGGCATCATCAGCAAGCTGGACTATTTAAAGGATTTGGGTGTGGATATCATCTGGATTTCCCCCATCTATGCATCTCCTTTTGCAGACCAGGGTTATGATATCTCGGATTACTATAAAATCGACCCCTCCTTCGGCACCATGGAGGATATGGACCGCCTGCTGAAAGAGGCAGAAAAACGCGGTATGTACATTCTCATGGACCTGGTGGTAAACCACTGTTCCGATGAACATGAATGGTTCCAAAAGGCCTGCGCGGACCCGGACGGGGAATACGGCAACTTCTTCTACATAGAGGACAGAAAAGAAGGCGAACTGCCCTGCAACTGGAGAAGCTACTTCGGCGGCTCTGTGTGGGAACCCCTTCCCGGACGCCCGGACAAGCAGTACATGCACGTGTTCCACAAAAAACAGCCGGACCTGAACTGGGAAAACGAAGCCGTCAGGGAAGAGGTTTACAAAAACATCAACTGGTGGCTGGACAAGGGCCTTGGCGGGTTCCGCATTGACGCGATCATCAATATCAAGAAAAAGCTTCCTTACAAAGATTACCCGGTTGACCGCGAAGACGGATTGAGCCTCATTGACAATATGCTGGAGGATGCCACAGGGGTTGGTGAATTCCTGGGCGAAATGCGTGACCGCACCTTCAAGCCCCACGACGCGTTTACGGTAGGTGAAGTGTTCAATGAAAAAGAAGAGGAAATCCCTGATTTCATCGGAGACAACGGCTACTTCTCCTCCATGTTTGACTTTGCTGAAACCTCTTTCGGCAAGAGTGAAAAGGGATGGTATGACTGTAAACACATCACACCGGATGACTACAAGAAATGCTGCTTCCACTCCCAAAAGCGCGTAGGTGACATCGGATTTTTGTCCAACATCATTGAAAACCATGACGAGCCCCGGGGTGTCAGCTACTATATTCCGGAAGGTGACTGCTGCGATACCAGCAAGAAAATGCTGGCTGCCCTGTATTTCATGCTGAAAGGCCTTCCTTTCATCTATCAGGGACAGGAGATCGGCATGGAAAACCTGGGTGTGATCCCACTGGAGGAGGTTGACGATATCAGCGCTCTTGACCAGTACCACGTAGCACGGGAGGCCGGATATTCTGAGGAAGAGGCGCTGAAGATCATGGCAACCTACAACCGTGACAACGCCAGATCTCCCATGCAGTGGAACAGTCGGGAGAACGCCGGCTTCACTACAGGTAAACCATGGCTTATCCTCAATCCCAACTACACAGAGATCAATGTGGAATCCCAGATCCATGATGAAAATTCCGTGTACGCTTTCTATAAGGCACTGATCGCCCTGAGAAAAGATCCGGAATATCAGGAAACCGTAGTGTACGGGGAGCTGGTTCCCTATCTCGAGGAGCGCCACAACCTTATGTCCTATTTCCGCAGAGGTGACAAGGACCTGCTTGTGATCGGCAATTACCAGAAGGAGGAGCAGACCATAGAACTGCCTGCTGCCTGCAAAAAGGTCCTGATCAACAACTATCCTGATATGAACCTTACAGATCATTCCATAACCTTACACGGCTACCAGGTATTGGTGCTGGAACTGGAGAAATAAATGTAACGGTTGGGTACCCTCACAGTTACGGGCAGACCTGCTGATTCGTTACAAATAGGTTTCCATTTCCGCTGCATCTATGATAAAATAACCCCATAAGCCCAAGCGGTACATCCGCCGGCTCTGAATACGATCAGGGGGTTTTACCTATGAGAGAAAGCGGAATTTTACTTCCCATATCCAGCCTTCCGTCAGGCTACGGAATCGGCTGTTTTTCAAAAGAAGCCTATACATTTGCGGACCAGCTCGCATCTGCCGGGCAGAAATACTGGCAGATTCTGCCTCTGGGTCCCACAAGCTACGGAGATTCACCTTACCAGTCATTCTCCACCTATGCAGGCAATCCTTACTTTATTGACCTGGAGGTTCTGATCAGCGAGGGTGTACTTTCGCAGGAAGAATGCGACGATGCTGACTTCGGCAGCGATCCCAGGTCTGTGGACTACGGAAAGATATACAAAGCGCGTTTTAAACTGCTCCGCACAGCATACGAGCGGAGCAATGTATCACAGAATCAGGATTTTCTGACTTTTTGTTCCGATAATTCCTGGTGGCTTGAGGACTATGCGCTCTTCATGGCAGTGAAGAATTTCTTCGGGGATGAATGCTGGGACCAATGGCCGGAGGATATCAGAAAACGTTATGGATATGCCCTGGACTACTACAGGGAAAAACTGTATTTTGATATCGAATTTTACAAATATATGCAGTTTCAGTTCACCTGCCAGTGGCAGAAGCTGAAATCCTATGCAAACCAAAAGGGCATCCGGATCATCGGGGATATTCCCATCTATGTTGCCTACGACAGCGCTGATACCTGGGCACATCCGGAGCTGTTCCAGCTTGACGAAGATAATGTGCCCGTGGCTGTAGCCGGCTGTCCGCCCGATGGATTCGCCGCAGACGGCCAGCTCTGGGGCAATCCTCTTTACCGCTGGGATTACCATAGAAACACCGGATTTGCCTGGTGGATGGAACGTCTCTCCTACACCTTCCGGCTCTATGACGTGGTGAGAATCGACCATTTCCGGGGATTTGACGAATATTTTTCCATTCCCTACGGAGACACCACCGCCTGGAACGGGCACTGGGAAAAAGGCCCCGGCATGGAAATTTTCAACAAAATGAAGGAAGTCCTTGGCTGGAGAGATGTCATTGCCGAAGATCTGGGATATGTGACCGATTCTGTGCGCCATATGGTCTGGGAAAGCGGATTTCCCGGCATGAAAGTGTTTGAATTTGCCTTTGACACCAGGGATACGGGATGTGCCAGTGACTACCTGCCCCACAATTATCCTGAGAATTCCGTGGTCTATACAGGCACCCATGACAATGCCACATTAAATGGGTGGTACCAGGATATTTCAGCGAAGGAAAAGGAAATGCTGCGTGATTACCTGCACGACTACACTACTGCAGACAGAAGTCTGTACTGGGAGGTCATCTGCCGGGTCATGGGAAGCTGCGCACGCCTGTGCATCATCCCCATGCAGGATTACCTGGGCCTTGGCAATGACTGCCGCATGAACACCCCGTCCACTCTGGGTGAAAACTGGAAGTGGCGGCTCCTGCCCGGTGAATTTTCGCAGGATTTACAAAACCGGATACGGAAAATCACAAGAATTTATGAAAGGTAACAGATTATGACGCAAAAAGAACGCATGCTGAAAGAAATGCTCTACTACCCGGCAGATACCGTGCTTACCGAAGAGCGTGCAAAAGCAAAAGAGCTTTGCTATGACTTTAACCAGTGCCGCCCTTCCCAGGGAGAAAAAAGAGTTGCCATTTTAAAGGAACTGCTGGGAAAGACCGGAGAGAATGTCTGGATGGAACAGCCCATCTATTTTGATTACGGCAGCAACACAGAAGTGGGTGAAAACTTCTTCGCCAATGCCAACTGTGTGATTTTAGATGTCGCTAAGGTGACCATCGGAAAAAATGTTATGTTTGCCCCCAATGTCTCCATCTACACTGCCGGCCATCCCCTGCACCCGGAAACCAGAAATTCCGGCTGGGAATATGGTATCGGAATATCCATCGGTGACAATGTATGGGTAGGCGGCAATGTGGTGATCAATCCGGGCGTGCATATTGGAAACAATGTGGTGATTGGCTCCGGCAGTGTTGTCACAAAGGATATCCCGGACAACAGCGTGGCCGTGGGAAATCCGGCCAGAGTCATCAAAGAGATCACGGATGAGGATAAGAAATATTATTTCAAAGACCGCCTCTTTGAGACCGGCGGAGAGATTACAGAATAAGCATAAAAAGCCCGTATCATAAGGCTGCATTACGGCAGTCTTTTGGTACGGGTTTTATCGTTCCGGAAGATCCGATGTCTCTTTGGATCAATCCAGGGGTATCTTCAGGATAAAAGAAAGCATTTCGTCTTCTAAGGTACAGGTTATCTCGCAGTTTAGCTTCTGCACCATTTTCTTCACCATCGTAAGGCCCAGTCCTGTCCCGGAAAGGTGTTTATTGCGTGACTGCTCTCCCACATAGTATGGATCCCATATTTTCTCCAGATCCAGGTGTTCCTTCCGGCACTCATTTTTTATAGTGAAATCCACCTGTCCGGCGCTTTTCTGCAGGGTGATCCATATCTTATGACCGGAAGCGTATTTTACGGCGTTTGTGATCAGGTTGGAAAAAACAGATTCCATCCACTCTCCGTTTGTTGTCACCACAGTCTGCGCTTGGATATCCGGGACAAATTCCAGATTCTGCTCTTTCGAAAGCGGCGTGCAGGATTCCAGGATATCCTGCAGCATGTCACTGAGATCATATGGTTCAAGGGATGGCTCTTTTTTCTCAATGCGGGTCAAAAACAGCAGCCTGTTTATCATCCGGTCCATCTGACTGCTCTGCTGCATGATCGTGTCCAGAAAGGTGCCGTCATCCAGACCGTCTTTTATCCCGTCTGCATAGAGCCTGATCAGGGAAACCGGCGTTTTCAGATCGTGGGCGACATTGTCCAGAAGCTGTTCCATCTGTTCCTTTTTATTCTGCAGGGATTTCTGGTAGGCCGTGATCTGGTTTCCCATGGCATTGAGATTGGCGGCTGCCCTCTCCAGCTCATCATTCGTATGGATCTCCAGCGGATGAAATTCGTTTCTTCCCATGGAGGCAGCAAAGGCATCGAATTGTTTCAGCGGCGCGGTCACCCTTCTCACCAGAATAAAAATAAACAGAAGAGACAGTAAAATGGTAAGGAAACTGATGGATACCGTACATGCGTTCATAATCCGGACCGCATCTTTTATATCAGGAAGGATCATGGCAACTGAAAACAGTCTGGAGTCTCCGGCAGCGTATTCCACAAGCAGACTGTAATTTAATTTTTCCTGGCTGTAGAGGCGGATTCTGTTCTTCCCGCGCATCACCTCTTTGTAATCTTCTTCCCACAGCCAGAACTTCTGAAACCCAACACCTTTTACCTGAAAAGCATCTCTTATTTCATAATTGATCATCTCATTGTCCGAGCTGCGGCTGTCTGCGGATACGGCTATCACTTTATTTTCCGCCTCAATTTCCCGAATTGCCTCTTCATAGGGTACGCCGTCATCCACTGCTTCCATGAGCCTGCCGCAGATCTCAGAGAGACTCTTTTTTTTCTGGTGCAGATAATATTTATCCACAAAACCGGCGTTTAACAGGGCTGATGCACAGGTGGAAACAGACAGTATGACAAGAATGCCTGCCATGAATTTTTGTGATAGCTTATTCATAAGCTTCCTCCATCCTATAGCCTGAACCAAAACTGGTTTTGATGCAGGAATCACCGATCTTTTTTCTCAGACGCCGGATATGCGTATCCACGGTCCGCACATCCCCTGCGTAATCCATCCCCCAGACGCTGTCCAGAATCTGTTCCCTGGACAGGATCATGTTCTTATTCACGAGAAAATAATGAAGCAGATCGTATTCCTTTTTCGTCAGATCCACCTTCTTTTGGTCCATCCGCACCTCATGAGTCTGGGGATTCAGGGAAACCGCTCCGCAGCGCAGGATGGATTCCATATTGCACAGTTTTTTTATGCGCACCAGCAGGATTTCCATATCAAAAGGTTTCCTGATATAATCGTCTGCCCCTGTGACAAGGCCCTGCAATTCACTGGCTGCTGCTGACTTTGCGGTGAGCATGATGATCTTCACCGGAATTTTCATACGGCGGATCTCCCTGCACACAGAAAGTCCGTCTCTTCCGGGCATCATCCAGTCTAAGATCATCAGGTCCGCCCCATCCGTTTCAAAATAATCAAGCGCGTCCTCCCCGTTAAAAACAGTCTGCACGGTGTACCCCTCTCTCTCCAGATACAGCTTTAAAATACGGCTCATATTTTCATCATCTTCTGCGATCAAAACCTTCATGTGTTCTCTCTCCCCAATATTCAGATATAAATTTCAAACACTGTGATCTCCGGAACCACACCAAAGCGGGCGGAAATATGGGTAGTCCCAAGTCCGGTATTTACATACAGCTTCTGTTTCCCCTCCTCTCCCACCCGGTACATCCCTCCGCTGTATTTGGAGGAGAGGGAGGTCGCTGCCACGGCCCTTTCGTTTACAAAGGGAAGAAACGGAATCCTGACCTGCCCTCCATGGCTGTGCCCGCTTAAGATCAGTGGATGACCGCTGTCCGGAAACGTCAGGACGCTGTCCGGCTCATGGGTCAGGAGGATCTTAAAATCCGCCGCGTCCGTTCCGGTCATATCCGGCATGGACGGCTGCCCCAGAAGAGCATCATCCAGACCTGTAAACTGTATTTTTTTCCCGTTCTTCGTTGTAATGAACATACGCTCATTTTTAAGTAATGTAAACCCCGAAAGTTCCATGATCTCCTGATATTTTCGCACCGCACCGCCGCCGTAGTCCCTGTTTCCCCATATGGCGATCTTTCCATATTCCGCATGCAGCTTTTTCAATTCGGAGATAAGGTGGCTGTCATCGCTGTATTTTGCATAATTATCATATAAATCTCCTGTAAAGACAACAAAATCCGGTGACAGGCGATTGCATCTCTCCACTATTTTCTCCAGATTTTTGTATGTGAAGTCCTCCTTTATATGAATATCTGAGATCTGAACGATCTTTACAGGTTCTGCACTGCTTTCTTCTGCCCCCATGGCAAAGGTATTGACGCTGATCCGGAACGGTTCAATCCGAAATGCATAGAAGATACAGCCTGCGGTCAGAAGAAATAACAGACAAACGGCGAAAATCAGTTTCTTTAATATTTTCATAATTCTTTTATACTCCCTTTCTCAGTATGGAATCAAATCGTTTACTTCATCCATCCTGTTAAAGGATAAAAAAGAGTTGTGACAGCCATGTTACAAAAAACGGCATGGAGGCCATAATTACTTATGAATCTCCATGCCGTGGTCTTTAAGCTTCTTGTTATGCTTTGACGGCCCAGCGCATTTTTGTAGACCTTGCACGTGGATTTCTTCTGCATTCCTCTGCGGACGGCCGGATCACTTCTGTGGATACTTCCCTGTATACACCTGCTTTGCAAAGCTGCTTGAAGGATTTTTTCACAAGCCTGTCCTCCCCTGAATGAAAGGTCAGAATAGCCGCGCGGCCGCCCTCTGCCAGAACATCGGGCAGCTTCTCCAGGAAGGCTTCCAGCACCTCAAACTCGCTGTTCACATCAATCCTGAGTGCCTGGAAGGTTCTCTGGCAGGATTTTTTCACAGCCTCCTCCCGCTCCTTTTCGGGTACACGGCAGAGTGCTTTTTCGATGATTCTGCGAAGCTGTGTGGTGGTGGACACCTCATTTCCTTTTTTTAATTCCTGCATAACAGCCCTGGCGATCTCCTCTGCAAAAGGCTCGTCTGAATTTTCTACCAGCATTCCCTCCAGTTCTTCCTGGGTCACTTCCTTAAGGCGCTGCGCAGCGGAGACACCCTTTTGGGGGTTCAGCCTCAGATCCAGAGGCCCGTCCGTTTTGTAAGAAAATCCTCTGTCCGGATTGTCTATCTGCATGGAGGAAACACCCAAATCCGCCAGAACAAAATCAAACTTTCCGGCCTGTTCTGCCACCTGGTCAATATCAGCGAAATTTTTCTGTATGATGGTAAGTATCTCAGGGCCGTATCCTTTTTTCTGCAGCCGATCTCTCGTCTTTTCCATCTCAATGGGGTCCACATCCAGGGCATAAATATGGCCTTCTGCCTGCAGGCATTTCAGCATTTCCGACGTGTGTCCGCCGTACCCGAGGGTTGCATCCAGACCTGTCTGCCCCGGCTGTATCTGCAGAAAATCCAGGATTTCCTTTACCATAATGGAAATGTGCATTCCGGCAGGTGTACTGCCTTTTTCAATGACCTTTTGGATGGTATCCGCGTATTTCTCCGGCTGCAGTTCTTTATATTTTTCTTTATAATTTCTTGGATGGGTGCCTTTATAGCGGACACGGCGCTTGTGCTGCTGTTCTTTCTTTTCCATTGCTGCTGCTCCTTTTATATACAAAATGGGGAACTGTTCCGTTCTCCCGGCTGCTGAACCTGTCTTTTCCTTATTTTGTCCAGCTATGGCTCCGGGTCTTTACGCTCTCCCCTGACTTGACTGCGCTTTTTATCATACAGTCAAGATACTGGTCCTGACAGGCTTCCTCCAGGGAATAGAAACTCTCACCACCGCATACATACTGATGCATTTTCCAGACAGTATCTGCTACGGCAATTTCCTCGTCACTGAGTCTCGGCCTTCCGAATGGATTAAGGTACAGCCATTCTCCGGCTGCCTGGATTCCCTCTATGACCGGAGCACCAAGTCCCTCGTCTATACCGGAACCGCTTCTTGTCATATTGTATTCCACCGGTGTTTTGTAATCTTTCAGACAGCGGACGGTATTGTTTTCTATTTCCCCTCTGTCACCTCGGATCAGCACTCTGCTGCCCCGGATTTTTGAAAAATACTGTTCTTCCGTAAAATCAAACACGCCCCATTTGCCGCCAAAATCAAGCACTGCAAACTGCTGTCTGTCCTGTATGATCTGCTCTTTCTCAGGATATCCGGCGCGTCCCGGGCCTTCCACAATGGGATTGGCAAATTCCCATGCCCGAATCACACAGTTTTCAAATCCCACATCCAGATATTTTCTGAGCAGGCTGACACCGTGATATCCATGGCCCACGGAAATCTGTGCCTGTGTCACACGGCCGATCCTTCCCGACTCAATGACAGCCATCCTCGCCATATGGGCGGGCCGCAGCCAATACTGCTCTGCGAACTGCACTCTGGATGGGTCCTCGATTCCGTGATAATACTCCTCAATGGCATCTGCGCAGTTCAGCGCAAATGTCTCGCTGAGCACATAAAAGCCCAGATCAGAAGCCTTATTAAGCATCGCCGGCATCACATCCGGGGAGAGGCACATGACCACAAATTCCACCTCTTCCCTGCACTTGGCAAGCGCATCCAGGTCAGGCAGAACTTTAACGCCCCATTGACGCTCCAGCCGTTTTGCTTTTTCCGGATTCCGCTCCACCACAATGCTCACATGAAAAAATTCCGGAAGCTCTTTTGCCGCCCTCAGGAAAAATTCAGCCCTCCATCCGGCGCCCACAATACCAAATACTGCTCTTTTCATACCCATCTCCTCCTACAGAATCTCACAGAACTCGATTCTTTCTCTGTTCGGCCCTTCAATGATAAAAAATTTGATTCCTTTTTCCCAAAAAGGAAGACTGTTGATTCCCGGGGTCAGCATGGTATATCCCTCCTGTTTCATTTTCTCATACAGCTCTTCCACATGTTTTGTGTCAAGCGCAAAATGATCCACACTGCCGTCACGCTCCGACGCGGCACCATTTTCATATATTTCCAGTGTTAAATTTTCATATCTCAGGAAGGCCACAGTCTCTGCCCCGTTTTTTACCTGATAAATATTTTCAAATCCCAGTTTTTCATAAAACTCAAGACTTTTCTTTATATCATTTGTGGGAATTCCAATATGCTGCAGTCCTGTAACGTAATTTTTCATCATATGCATTCTCCTTTTCTTATGTGATGCCTGTACTGTTTTCTTATACTATTTTCTGGCGCAACCCATCATGCCCGGCATTCTGCTGTGGGGCAATCGTGTAGTTTTATACTATCATAATTCGGGGAAACTGGCTATCAGAATTCCTCTGCCCGTCATATAAAAATATATGTAACTGTCCGGTCGGGTCCTTCGCATTTTGTGCACTGACCGTACATAAGAATAACGGAAGCAGATATCTGCCCCGAGGCAAAGCGTTTTTTCATAGGCAAATGCCGCGAATGCTTCTGACGGCCGGATGGTTACAAATATAATTGATGATAGGGTTTGTCATATGCCGGATATGGCATAGAATTGTAAGACAGGGATGCTGCAGGCAAATGGCCGCAGCATCCTTATATGATAATTTTGAAACGCCGTTTAGATTTTATCCATTTCTTTTATAAACTCTGCAACTGACTCCGCGCGTGCCGCCAGCTTCAGATATTTTGAAAGAATATCCGTATCCTGTTCCTCCAGGATTTTGCTTCTGAGTTCATCCGGTATCATACCTGAATCCTGCAGCAAAAGCAGGATAGATTCCGCTTTGCCCAGCGCTTTACCTTCTGCTCTGCCCTCCACTCTGCCTTCTGCACGTTCATCCTTCAATAACTCTTCCAGCAGCATAAACTTCTCCTCCATTTCCCGGCTGCTTCTGATATACTCCATGGACTTCTGGATCTTTCTGATAAAGCTGTCCTGGTAGTCCCGGGTACTGTCTGCCTCGCCGGCTCTGACAAATTCAAGAAATTTAACAAGTTTTTCAGGCACCTCTGCCGTATTGTTTCCGCATGTGCTCAAAAAAATAGTAGTGCTTCCGTCTGCAATGGATAAGCCTGTCTCCGCGCAAATGTTTTGAAAAGTATAGCGGTACTTTTTCTGCCCGAATGGGTCAAAATCGCAGATAAAAATCACATAGGCCGCAGGAAGTTCCCTGTAGTCTTCTCCGGTCAGCAGCAGTTCCATATCCATTTGGCTGTGATAATATCGGGCTCTTTTTCCCAGATGGGATTTTTTTGCCACCTGCATTTCCACATTATAGTGGGTCCTGTTTTCATCCCGGGCGATAATGTCAAGCCGTATGCCCCGGTATTCCGGATGGTAGATCATGCTTTTCTCTTTGCTGATCTCCACCTTCTCGATTGGAAAGCCTACAGCTAATTCCAGAAAATCACGGCAGATTTCCTCATGCACCATAACTGCACCGAACATAAAATTATCCTTAAATAAAAGTTGTGCCAGTTTTCTGTTTTGATTCATATATAACCTCCGCACAGACAGAGGAATTCTGTTTTGATTATAGCACAGTCTGTTTTATTACACCATATAAAAATCAGCATTTGCAGATTGTGCACTTACAGTTCACATATCATATGAAAAGCACCTGAGTTTGAGATGATACCTGTAAAGAAAGGGCACCTGTCAGCTAAATTTCTTGATTTACATATAAATCCCAAGATTTTTTTCGGAATTATCTGTAAAAATAGGAGGATTAGCAAGCAAATCCCCTAAGATTACATACCAAACCCCCAAATTTTTTCGGAATTATTCGTAAAACAAGCTAATAACTTGATTGAGCTCTTTGAAATTACATAATAAAATTAGAGATTTCTTTCAAATTATCTGTAAAGCGGGAAAAAACCGTAGTCAGACTCCTTAAGATTACATACGAAACCCAAAGTATTCCTTCAAATTATCTGTAAAGCAAGGAAAAGCTGCGGCCGTTCACATGCTATTGTCCCGGGAGGTGTTTTCAGACCGAGGGCATGAAAATTCCGAGGCGGCCAGCGCGATATGGAGCAGAATGCTCCATATCTGTGCATCGCGAAGCAAATTTTAATGACTGAATGCGTAACGGTTCAGCTTGTCTGGACGGTTACTCATTTTCAAACACACTCCAGTCCTCTCGCAATGGAAATATTACTTACCTCCATGGTGCCGTCTGTGACAAATATGCTGAGTGCATCCCCCGGCTTTTCATAAACTCTGCTGTTAAGAGCCACACCGTTCACATACAGAGTTACAATAGTATCATCCAGTATCATCCGCACATGATAAGTCTCCCCTGCCCGAAGCGTGATCGGGCGTTCCAGGCCGATGTTCATGCACCCAAACCAGGGCCAGTTGGGGTTCTTTTCAAAGACATATCTATTCTCCCCTACAGGGAAAATAAACTGGTAAGACTGCGCTGTCTCCTCCTTTTCCAGAACACGGATTCCAAAAGATCTGGTTCCCTCCCCGAAGGTAATATCAGCCTCAAAAGAATACAGATCACCGCATGTCTCAGCAAGCACTTTCTCTGTCCTGGCATAGGGACTATCCAGTTTTACATCGGAAATGTACTCCCGCTCCCCAAATGCATTCCATACAGTTTCCGGTATTCTTACGCCAAGAGTTCCATCCTGGCGCTGGTATATCTCGTGTGCCACAAAGGTTCCCGCCCACTCAAAGTTCTTCCTGTCATCACCGTCTTCCTTTGTGGGAACCCAGCCAAAGAGTATCCTCTGCCCATTCAGGCAGAACGTCCTTCCGGCATAATAGGCCCTGCCGTCAAAGGCATCATCCAACGGAGCGATCCAGGGCCCCTCAAGACTTCTGCTCATGCGGTAGATGATTTTATTTTTGTCACTGTATTCAGAGATGATATGATACCACCAGTCTCCTATTTTGAACAAGTCCGGCATTTCATGCATGGTGTATAGTCCGGGTGCCCAGAAATCTCCCTGGAATTCCCAGTTTTTCAAATCTTTTGATGTAAACTTTACAGTGCGTCCTGTCTGTTCTGTCTTAGGCCCGATTTTACGTGCCCCCAATATAAGCAGGTATTCCTGTGCCTCCTCATTCCAGATGACAAAAGGGTCTCTCCAGTCATCCGGGTCATATCCCTCCTGAGGACAGAAGGTAAGCGCCTCCTGTGTCTTTGTCCAGTGATACAGGTCATCACTCACAGCATGCATCAGCACCTGGGACGCTTTTCCCTGTGCCGGATAATCCCTGTTGTATCCTGTATAAAAAATGTGAAACTTTCCTTCCGCTTCAAACACACTTCCAGCAAAAATAAACTGGTCCTGTTCCTCATCTGTTCCCCTGGGCACTGCCACACCGCAGTCCTGATACGCTACAAAATCCGAGGTAGTCGCCAGGTCCCAGCCAAAGGGTTCGCCAAAGGGCCCCGGCTTTCTGGTATCTCTCTGATGGTAAAGGAAAAATTTGTCCTTATAGCCAAAAGGCATGCAATCTCCAAACCAGGTATCCGGGAATTGATAGTAAAGCTTGTTCATAATAAAATCCTCTCTTTCTAGCCTTTGACAGCACCGGCTGTCAGTCCGCTTAACATATATTTATTGGTAAAAAAATAGAACAGGAATGTAGGCAGAACAGTTACCGTGATGGCAGCAAAAGTCGCACCCCAGTCCGTAGTTCCCATAAATCCCACAAAATCATTCAGTCCCAGTGTCACTGTTTTCATATCCGTAGAACGTGTAAAGGTATAGGCATTGATAAAATCATTCCAGGTAAAGACTCCCTGCATGGTAGCCACTGTCAGGATAGAATTGGTTGACATGGGGAAAATGATCCTGAAAAATGTCTTCATAGGTGTACATCCGTCTATAATGGCTGCCTCCACAATCTCATCCGGCAGAAATTTGCTGAATGAGTAAAAAAGCTGGATGGAATAGGAAAGAGAAAACGCGATCTGCGGCAGTATAATAGCAGGATATGTATTGAGCATATTCATCTTGCTGAAAATAGTAAACAACGGAATCAGCGCTACCTGAAACGGCAGCATCAGTCCCAAAAGAAAATAGGATAATATTTTCTTATTCCCTTTAAATCGGATCTTACTGAGAGCAAATCCCGCCATAAAACTGATCAGAAGCAGCGGAATCAGCACCCCAACTGTGATGATGATACTATTCTTAAAGTAAGTCAGCATGGGACTTGTGGTGAATACTTTTATATAATTGCTGAAATTGATCGCCCCAGGAAGCGCATAGGAGGCCAGGTGCCGGAAATCCTCCGTTGTCTTCATACTCGACATGATCACGTAAAAGATGGGATATACCTGGAAAACCAGCAGCAGCGCGGCTGCAAGCACTTTGCATCCGGTAAAGATATTTTTTTTTGTCCTCATATTCATGCTTCCTCCCCCCTTTCCGTAACTCTTCTGAATACAAAGCCAACCAGCAGACAGATCGCCACGATCGCCATGGCGACTGCGCTTCCGTACCCGTATTTCATACTGGAAAATGCCTGCTTATACATATATGTGGACATCAGCTCCGATGAATTTCCTGGCCCGCCTTTTGTCAGAAGGAAGGAGATATCAAAGGAACGCAGAGAGCCGTTCAGCACCAGAACGCAGTTGGCGATGATGACGGGTCTGATATACGGAATTTTCACGTGCCGGTATAGCTGCACCACATTGGTACCGTCCATGATCGCAGCCTCCTCCAGTTCCTTCGGAACGCCGATAAGTGCGGCATAAAATATAACCATATAAAGCCCAAGATACTTATACCCCTCCACAAATGCCGCAACAAGGAGGGAAAGTGAGTCATTGGATATCCATTCCATGTAAAGAAGATTCTGATCAAAAAAACCAAGCACAGAGTTGATGACCCCCGGCGGTGTCACAGACAGCAGCTTTGTGAATATCTGGCAGATAGCCACTGAGGAGATTACTACCGGCACATAATACAAGGTCTGCAGCCCTGCCCTAAACTTTGTCACTCTGCTCAAAAACACGGCAAACAGCAGCCCGCCGAACACCTGGATCAGAACACAGATGACGGTATAGAGCAATGTGTGGGCAACTGTCGCCCAAAAAGTCGGGTCATTTGTAAAAAGCTGTATGTAATTCTGAATCCCCAAAAAATTCTTTTCTCCCACTCCGCTCCAATCAAAAAGGCTGTAGTATCCTGCCCAGACAACAGAGACTACCACAAACAGGGTATACACAATAAAGGCGGGCAGCAGGAACATCATGATCACTTTTTTACGTCCAAACGATTTTTGCATAATATCTTCCTTTCTCTGTCATATGCCGGGAGAAAATGTTGCTGTCCATTCCGTGAACCGTTACCGAAAAATCTCCTTATTTTGGCATTTACAGGCAGAAAATGAGACAGGCGCCTGATATTTAAATTGCACCTGTCTCCTGCAATTCTTATTTACTGTTATTGATGATGAACTGGTCTGCTGCCGCCTCAAATTCTTCAGGTTTTTCTTTACCCTGTGCTAATTTCTGCTGCTCATCCACCAGGTTTGTCAAGGTAGCGGAATCCAGCTTGTCATCCCAGGATACCCAGGCGTCCGTTGCTGTCTCAAACAGTGGCTGCAGATCGTAGAACATCTGATCTAATCCCTCAGGAATCTCATCATTGAACGGCGAGAACACCTTTGCATCGTTATAACAGGAGTCAGAATAATTTTCACACATATACTGGAAAAATTCTTTCATGGTATCATCATAGGTCTGGGCATTGAAGGCTGTACCGAATCCGCCGTGAATAGGAATATTTGTCTCCATATTCTCCTGGCCTGCCACATCCGGCACCGGGAAGAATCCCAGCTCACCTTTGCTGTACATGTCGCTTGCCTGTGAAATCTGACCGGAGCCGCTGTACCACATACAGCCCGTGCCGCCAAAGAACAGGTCTGTAGCTGCCGTGTAATCTGTGCTGAGAAATCCTCCCTGGAAATAACCTTCTGTTCCCAGTGTATACAGCAGATTCACGCCTTCTTTTGCCGCTGTGTTTTCAGAAAATGTTTCTTTCTTCCCAATGTAGTCCATGATAAACCGGTCTTTCGTCATGCGCCATGGTGCAAAAGAGAGATATCTCATAAGCTGCCAGTTCTCTTTTCCGGCCACAATCAGCGGAATTTCTTCCTTCTCTTTCAAAGTCCTGCAGACATCCAGGAAATCGTCCCATGTCTCAGGCACTTCCAGGTTATATTTTTCAAAAATATCTTTCCTGTACAGGAAGAATTCACAGTTCAGGCTTTCCGGAAACAGATACACATTGCCATCCTCTGCATCTTTGAAAAAGTCATACACAGCTCCGTTCATATTGTCTTTCACCCCAATACGTTCCAGCTCCTCCCCCACATTCACAATCGCATTTATATCTTTTGCTGCTTTGGAGAGAGCGCCGTTGGCGCATCCGTAAATATCCGGCAGCGCATTGCTGTTGATGTAGAGCTGCAGCTTTGTCACATAGTCTGCATCACTGCTGACAAGCTCAAACTCCGGAGCTTCCAATCCTTTTTCCTCACTGAACTCCGTCAGCAGTTTCTTCAAAATAATGTATTTTGTGGATGTCTCACTGCATCTGAGGAGCGCTGTTATCTTCCTGCGTTCACCCGATGATTTTTCTGATGCATCTGCTGCCTTCTTTCCTGTCTCTCCCGTCTGGGAGCTGCTTTCCCCTCCGCATCCTGTAAGTAATGTGGAAAATGCCATTACTCCGGCCAGTGCCAATGCTGCGATTTTTTTTACTTTCATATCTTTCCTCCTTTGAAATACCGGTTTGTGTATCTCTTTTATTGATACTCATATTATAAATTTACACGCGAAAAATCTATATGCAAAAAAGTGGTAAAAACCGGACATACGGAAACAAAACAATAAAAAAAATGCACACACTTTATTATAAGTGTGCACATTTTTCCTATATCCTGCGATATACATTGGGAGTCACTCCGTATTTTTTCTTGAATACCCGTATGAAATAACTCAGGTCATGGTAGCCTGCCATTTCCGCTACCTCGTATATTTTATATCGGTTCTCTGAAATGAGCTGTTCTGCCTTTACAAGTCTGCAGTCCAGCAGGATTTCCAGAAAGCTTTTCCCTGTATTGTTCTTCAGCAGCCGGTTGATATATGTCTTGCTGATCTTAAAATACTCGGAAAGGGAATCCAGGGAAAGGTCTTCCCTGTAATGCTCTTCAATATATGTTAAAATACGCTGTGCGGTCTGCTGGTTCCTGTCCAGCTTGACACCCCTGTTCTGGTCCGCCAGAAAACCCAGTGACTTTTTCAGATATTCAAGCAGTTCACGGCGTGTATGGCAGGAATACATCTTCTCAATACTCTCTGTCAGAACAGAAGTCCGCTCCACAGCGGTCCGAAACTTCTGGGATTCATTTCCCAGATACTGAAAGCAGCTGATGAGCAGTTCCATAGCCGCATACCGCATGACATCCAGCTCCTCACACCCCTCAAAGATCTGCCCGGCAAAATTCCTGGCAGTCTCAATATTTCCCCTTGCAACTTCTGAAAAAAGCCGTTTTCGTTCCCCCTCCGTGATATTCCAGGTATTCATCTGCACATCTGCAACATCCGTATACTCCAGTATACTGGAATCCTCTCCCATGTACACACACTGTTCACAGGCCTCCACTGCCTGTTTGTAAGACATGTTTACAGAGTAGGGATCTGTCTGTGCAAGGCTGATCCCGAATGAAATATCCCCCATAGTGATATCCTTTATATTTTTCTGTATCTCTTCACAGGCCTGCACACAGTGGCTGACACAGTCTCTTCCGTCCATGGATTTTGGATAGACCACAATGAAACAATATCCCAGGGTGTCTGTCTCGGAATATACCTGTACACTGGTCTGCCTCAGAAATTCCTCACAGATATTACACACCACAAAATCATACAGGCCCGGCTCCAGATCCGCTGTCTGCCCATCCCCGGCGCTTGTAATGCGGGCATAGACAAAGACGTGCTGTTCCATTCTGATATTGAGAAGCTCCATGCGCACAGCCATGTCAGCCGGATCGCGAAACCTGCCGTATATTAAATCAGAGATAAGCTTGCTTCTAACCATGGGCAGTGTCTGCTGGTACTTTTTTCTCATTTCCGAATAGTCTTTTTTCTGCTTATTGCGCAGGCGGATGCGGCTGCAGACTTGTTCAATGACTGCATGCATCTCCCTAAAGTTCACAGGCTTCAGCAGATATTCACAGACACCGATGCGCAGTGCCTGCTGGGCAAACGAAAAATTATCGTACCCGGTCAGCAGGATGATCTCCGTATCCGGGCTTTCTTTTTTTACCTGCTCTGAAAATTCCAGCCCGTTCATGCCCGGCATTTTAATATCACTCAGAATAATATCCGGATGGTGCCTGGCCGCAAGCTCCAGCCCCTCCGCGCCATCCTCCGCGCTTCCCACCACACAGCAGCCATACATCTCCCAGGGAAAGGAACACAAGCCGTCCAGTATTATATATTCATCATCAAGAATCAGGACTTTCAAATCCATTTTCAGGCCTCCTATCCGCTAAATTTTCTGCCCGCGCGTAAACTTCATCTGTACTCATCTGGAACGGAATCCGTATTGTGATGCATGTCCCTTCTCCGGGACTTGACTGGACAGCCAGCCCATACCCTTCCCCAAACAGATATTTCAGCCTCTGATGTACGGCATAGACCCCCAGTCCCGTATGGGCTGTATTGATATTCTGCCTGTCCGCGCTGCCCGGCTCCATGAGCAGTGCCTTCCTTGTCTCCTCCGACATACCCACTCCGGTATCTGAGACACAGATCAGAACCACATCGCCGTCTCTGTGCCCTTTCACTGTGAGCTCCGCCTTCTCTCTGCTCACTTCAACACTGTGGACAATGGCATTTTCCACCAAAGGCTGAATGGTGAGCTTTGGAATAAGCTGCTGATAGATTTCAGGGGCTATGTCAAAGACCACTTCAAAGCGGTTGCGGTACCGTGTCTTCTGTATATAGAGATAATCCTTTACATACCGCAGCTCTTTTTCCACTGTGAATACAGCCTCCTTGTTGCTGATGCTGATACGAAGCAGATTGCTCACGGCACTGACCATATCACAGATGTCATCCTTGCCCTCTTTATGTGCCATCCAGTTAATGGTATCCAGGGCATTGTACAGAAAATGAGGATTTATCTGTGCCTGCAGGGCTTTGAATTCCATTTCTTTATTTAAAACACGGCTGTGTGCAATCTCTTCCAGCAGTTTTTCCACCTTTTGGATCGTAGAATTGAACACCTGATTCATCTCTCCGAATTCGTCTTTCCTCTCCTCCTCCAGGCGGACTTTGAAATCGCCCTTTGAGAACTTTTTCAGTGCCCCCACTGTACTGGTGATCGGACGGACAAGAAAGTAAGACATAATGACTGACAGGGCCAGACTCAGAAGAATACCCAGTACTGCCGCCACCGCGGTTCCTGTCTGCAGAGGCATAAGGGATTTACTGATTTCTTTGTCAGGAAGGATTCCTATGGTTTTCCATCCTGTATACTCTGAGACCTGGTATATCACCTGATAGGGCGCACCCTCAATTTCATAACGGAAGGAATCATCCCATTTTACAAATAAGTCATCCGCTTTGTCTGTAAGCTCTGATTTTTCCCCCAGGATGATCTTGTTGTTGTCATCCAAAAGAATAATTTTACCCGAAGACGCGAAATCCACATTGTGCTGGATACGCTCCAGAGCGGAAAGACGGATGGATGTGCGCAGGATTCCCAGAGACTGCATGGAGAGAATATCTTTGATCTCCTTCACCACCTGCAGATTCCCGCTGGTACCGATATCATTAACACATACAATAGCACCCATGCGTTCCCGGGCCGTCTGCTTTAATTCCTCTGTGTTCGGCAGATCCGGTGCCTGATAAAGAATCGAACAGAAATATTCTTTTCCGTTTTCTCCGTATATCTCCATATCTTCCATATGGATACTGTTGAACATCTGGACCATCAGACGTTTTAATTTTCTGGTTCCGCTGTAATATCCTTCCTCGTCCTCCCCCGGTTTTCCGTATATCAGCTCTTCCTGTACCGTTGGGTTAAATGCCAGATAGTCCAGCTTATTGTAAACCAATTTCATGAAGGAATCGTAATTCTCTGAAATCTGCTTAATGGTCTCCTCTGTCTGCATCACAGTCTTATTCAGGATAATATCAGATGCGATATAATATGTAATCCCTCCAGAGATCAGAGAGATCAGCAGTGTGACCAACAGACAGGAAAGAAACATTTTGTTGAAGATCTTCATGTTTTTCATTCTTTTTTTGATATGCGGTATCATGTTACTGTCTCACCTCAATACTCTTGCCGCCTTCAGCCTTGCCCTGGTATCCTCCAGCATTTTCAGTTCCTCCGCTGTCATATCTTTCTGTGAAAAGATTTCAGCCATACGGAAATGTTCCAGCGCCTTGTCCTCCTCTTTTCTGGACAGGGCGATGACGGACATGCAGCATTCCCCCACCGAACGAAGCCAATAGGTACCGAACTCATCGTAGATTCTGGCGCTCTTCTGAAAATACCGCTCTGCCTCCCCATAGTTCCCCTGCAGATATAAAATATATCCGTAATCCTCATAAAACAGATCCAGGCTCTTTGTCACGCGTTTTTCCTGGCAGAGACAGATGGCTTTCTCCATGATCTTACCGGCCTTCTCATACTCCCCGCGCCGCCTGTAGATCAGCGCCAGATAGTCATAGGCGCCTGCCACATTAAAATAATTGGCCCGTTTCATCTTCGGGCTTTCAAATAACTGGATGGAGGAGAGCAGTAGATTTTCTGCCTTGTCATACTCTTCTTTCAGGATATTGCAGTATCCCTCCAGCCGCAGCAGTACCCCTCTCTCCCTGGCATAAGCCTTCAGGTTCTCTGTGGATTTTGCCTCCTTCAGATACTTTTCCATCCACTTGACACTGCCCTCCTTCAGGCCAAAGCAGATCAATTCCACGTATCCCTTGAGAAGCATATCCGTCCGTTCCAGCTCCCTGGCGCGCCTTATCATCTCCTGGATATACACAATCCCCTGCTTACGCTTGCCGTCACGTGTGAGCGAACGCCCTGCCAGGAAATCAAGGACCATATGCAGCTCCTCATAATCCCTGAAATCCACCTCATCCTCCATGGCTTCCAGGCGCTGGGTATACTCGTCCATATCCTGATAAATGCGTTCCCTGTCCAGCCTTAAACTCTTTCTCGTATCTTCATCATTGACCACCGTAGGGAAAAATTCATCGTAATAGTCCAGCACATACTGCAGATTCATAATATCATAATACAGCTTCTCATACTCGCAGTCTGTAAAACTGTAATGATACCGCAGTTCGGACAGATAAAAATATACCCCTCTGTTCTTCTGGTATATCTTTTCATAATACCGGATTGCCAGCTTGTGAAGTTCCAGCCGCTTAAACTGGGAGGTGCGTTCATATATCATGTCCCGCACCATTTTTTCCCGTATTTTCAGCATCCTGTGCTTTCCCGCGCCGGTCTCGGAAAGGAGCCTTCTTCGCATGAGAAAATCCAGGATCTTCATCACCTTCACGGAGTTTTCTTCCAGCATACTGCTAAGCTGCTGTACATCGGTACCGTGCTCCATCACAGACAAATACTCCAGATACTCGTATTCCTCCTGCCTGAATCCGGAAAACAGCCTCTCCAGTGTCCTCTCCGTCTCCGGCAGAAACTGAAAATTCTCTTCTGCCCCTACACGGATATTTTCCGCCACATCCTTCAGAAACCTCAGGTTTCCGCCTGTATATTCATAGATGCTGTGGGAGGAGAGTTTTTCCGGAAACTTTTCTCCCAGGGCATCCACCAGATATGCTCTGCTTTCCTCCTCCGTCAGATGGCGGAGTCTCACCACCCTCACCCGTGACACAGATTCCAGGCGTGCCAGAAGCTGCGGCTGTGCCTGAAAATTTGGGCAGTATTCCATTAATATAAAGAAGTCTCTTCTGTAACGCTCAAAAAAACAGGAGATAAGCAGATTGAGACTCTGTTCATCTACGGATTCCATGTTCCTCAGCAGCAGAATATAATTGCCGTCCTTTCTCCTGACCGCCTTCATCATGATCTCCATCCGGTTCCTGTAACAGATATCACTGTTTCCCCCGAAGAATTCCATATTCTCCTGGGGAAGAGCAATACGGCATCTGTCACAGATCTGCTCCATCACTTTCTCCAAAGCCAGATATCTGACCTGCTGGTCTGAAACCTGGAACTCCACGGAGATCACCCTTGCGTTCTCCATACTCTCAATAAACGTTTTTAAGACCATGGATTTCCCCATGCCTACACTTCCGCAGAGAATGCAGATATCCGCCTCCTCCCTGCGGCTGTATCTGAGATACTCCTTGGAGAGCTCTGCCACAGCCTGCAGATGGCCGCCGTAGAGAGAGCCGTCCCCTTCCTCCCTGCGCCGTTTGCGCATGAGCAGGATTTTTTCATACTGGTCCTTTGTACGTGGCTCCGGCTCCACTCCCACATCCTTCTTCAGATTCTCCGCAAACCCGGTATAGACCAGTACCGCCTTGTTATAATCCCTGCGCGCCGCATAAATCTGCATCAGCGCACAGCAAGCCCTCTCCTGATAAGGGTCCAGGAGCAGTATTTTCCTTGCATATCCCTCCGCCGCAGTGTAATCCTCTCTCTCCATGCATTTTTTCATGGCAGGAAGAAAACGGTCCACAAACAGCTTCTCATACACATTCTGAATACTGCTCACCCACTTTTCAAACCCGACACAATTTTTCAGATGAAACTTATCTAAAAAGCAGCAGTTCTCCATCTGCAGCAGATATTTTTCACCATTGTCCATGAGAAATACATCGGTATCCCTGACAATCTCTATCTCCGGGTCCAGCTTGATATACTCTTTCCCCATGGTCACAAGAACACCATCCCCCAACAGTGTCCGCAGCTTATACAGGCTGTTCCGCAGATTTCGCCTGGCTCCCTCCTCACTTTGCTCCTCCCAGAACAGGGCTGCCAGCTCATCCCTGGAACAGCTCTCATTAAAAAGAAGATATAATAGCAATGCCTGAATCTTTTTCTGCGGGATCACCACCCTGACCCCGTCCCTGATGATCTCCGGTTTTCCCAGAAAATGAACCGTAATTTTCATTTTTCCTGTTTTCCCCTTTGCTGATATATAGTTTATGTCACTGGAACATATCTGAAATATCTGCCTTACATTATATCTGAATTTTCGCATTCCGTAAAGAATTCATTGAATCGTCATCCTGAACATCTCCTCCTTTTTCACTTTTTCCTGTTAAAACTTTAATTTGCATGACATGTCAAGTCAGAAAGTGACGATAAACTGACATCTGTTGTCTATAATAAAAGAAAAGCGTGTGAAGTTTATAGAAAAACCACATATAAAAAAGAGGAGGATTTTTTATGCAAACAGTAGTAATAACAGGGGAAACACTGACGCTGGACGAATTGGTGGCAGTCTGCCGTTTTGACGCTTTCGTGGAACTGGACAAGGAGGCAGTGGAACGCATCCGTGCATCCAGAAAAATCATTGATGACTTTGTAGAACGCGAAGAAGTCGTTTATGGCGTTACCACAGGATTCGGCAAATTCAGCGATGTTGTCATTTCCAAAGAGGACTGTGTACAGCTTCAGAAAAACGTGATCATGACCCATGCAGTGGGAGCCGGAGAGGCATTCCCGGCAGAAGTAGTCCGCGGCATCATTCTGCTCCGTCTGAACAATCTGGCAAAAGGCTTCTCCGGTGCACGTCTCGAGACAGTGGAAACCCTGGTTGCCATGCTGAACAAACATCTGCACCCCGTCATTCCGCAGAAAGGCTCTCTGGGTGCCAGCGGCGATTTGGCTCCGCTCTCCCACATGGTGCTTCCCATGATGGGCATGGGGCTTGCTGAATATGAGGGACACATTTATCCGGGCAGAGAGGCCATGGAAAAAGCAGGAATCCCTGTCATCAACCTTCATGAGAAAGAAGGCATTGCGCTGATTAACGGAACACAGGTCATGACCGCTGTGGGAGCCCTCACAGTATATGATGCCATCCGCCTGATCAAATACGGAGATATCGCGGCAGCCCTCTCCTTTGAAGCACTGAACGGTATCACAACAGCACTGAAACCACAGGTCCATCTCACCCGCCCGCACAAAGGCCAGATCGACACCGCCCGCATTTTAAATGAACTGCTGGAAGGCAGTCAGATGACGACAGAGCAGGGCGAGCTTCGCGTACAGGACCCATACACCCTGCGCTGTCTGCCCCAGATTCACGGCGCATCTAAAAATGCCCTGAATTACATTATTGACCAGATAGAAGTGGAAATGAACTCGGTAACAGACAACCCGATCATCTTCCCGGAGACCCAGGAGGTCATTTCCGGCGGAAACTTCCACGGACAGCCCATGGCTCTCACCTTTGATTTCCTCGGTATCGCTGTCGCTGAACTTGCAGATGTGGCAGAACGCCGTATTGAGCGTCTTGTAAATCCGGCCCTCAACTACGGACTTCCCGCATTCCTGGTAGAGGGCGGCGGACTGAATTCCGGTTATATGATCGTGCAGTATTGTGCTGCTGCCCTGGTATCTGAGAATAAAATACTGGCTCATCCGGCCTGCGTGGACAGCATTCCTTCTTCCGCCAACCAGGAAGACCATGTATCCATGGGCACCATCTCCGCAAGAACAGCCCGGGATATTGCCGAAAATGTACGTCGTGTACTGGCTATGGAAATTCTCTGTGCCTGCCAGGCAATTGATTTAAGAAGCCAGTCAGATGCCGGTAAAAAGGGTGCGCTTGGAAAAGGAACAAAAGCAGCCTATGACATGGTCCGCAGCAGAATCCCATTCTATGACAAAGACCGTGAGCTCTACCCTGAAATCAATACCTGTGAAGAACTGCTTGCTGATGACAGCCTGCTCCAGGCAGTGGAAAACGCCTGCGGCCCCATCGTCTTTTAAAGAATATAGGAGTTAAATATGGAAAATAAAAAAGAATACAGCTCAAGCATTAAAGTACGTTTCTTTATCTGCAGTATTATCGGTGTTTTTCTTTTCTTTGTTACCATTCCTTACAATGGCAACAAAAAAGTGCCCATGGTACATATCATGGACATCATTCAGACTGCACTTGGTCCAAAAGTCCAGTATATTTTTGTTATGATTTCCTGCCTTGTTGTACTGGCAGCCAGCATCTATGTAAAATACGGAAAAAATGTACCCGGCATCCTGAAAAGCACTTATCAGAAAGATAATCTTTTCTCCTACTTTACCTATGTCACTGCAGCTATTTTCAGTGTCATGGCTATCTTCCAGATTGGGCCTGCTCCCATTATAGACCCGGAGATCGGAGAGACCTCTCTGAGCATTGCCGCTGATTCGTTCTTTGCCATCATGGTAGCCGGAACCCTGGTTGCCTTTATCACAGAATTCGGTTTTCTGGAATTTCTGGGAAAACTGCTCGAGCCGATCATGCGCCGTGTCTATAAGGTACCCGGCAAATCGGCTGTGGATGCTATTTCTTCCTTTGTGGCAGCTCCCGCGGCAGGCGTTATGATCACCAATGACCTGTATCAGAAGAAAGTATATACAGCCAGAGAAGCCAGCTCCATCACCACCAACTTCAGTATTGCCAGTCTGGGCGGTTTTGCCTTCCTGTCATCCATTGCAGGAATAGAAAATCTCTACAGCGAGGTTGTACTGGCGGCTTTTATCTGTGTATTTGTACTGGCGGCAATTATGATCCGTATTCCTCCGCTGTCCAGAAAACCGGATACCTATATTGACGGAACCGTACAGACAGAGGCCCAGAGAAAACCGGAACACTACAGTGGCCAGACATTTCCCACCGCGTACCAGGATGCCCTGGAAAAAGCATCGGGAACAAAATTCACTGTATTTTTAGAACAGCTGAAATCTTCTTTTATGTTTGGTATCAAGGTAAATGCTTTTATTGTATCCCTTTCCGTTATCTGCCTTCTGATTTTTAACTATACACCTATTGCCAAATGGATTGCCATTCCCATGGCACCGATCTTAAGTCTCTTAGGACTTCCGGATGCACAGCAGATCGCTGCTTCCTCCATTGTGGGAATCTTTGCGTTGTCCATACCGGCAACCCTGATCAAAGGCAAAGCTGTGGCTGCGGCCAGTGCGTTTTTCGTTGTTGTGCTGTCCACATCACAGATCATATTCTTTACGGAGAGCGCCAACGCCATGCTGGAATCTGATATTCCCGTAGGCTTCGGAGACCTTGTTAAAATTTTCTTCATCCGCACCATCATTCTGATTCCAATGGTAGCGCTGATGGCAAAAATACTGGTGTGACAAACCGGTAAATCTATATTCGGAGTGTGAAAATCATGAAAGAAAACCATAAAATTTTATTTGAGCCTTACCAATTGGCAGGCTGTACCCTGAAAAACAGATATGTGATGGCAGCCATGGGCACCGGTGGTATGGTAACCGCTGAGAATACATTTAACGAACGCGGAATTGAATACTATGTGGCAAGGGCCAAAGGCGGTGTGGGCCTCATCATCACAGGTACCATTTACGCGGAAAACGATATTGAAAAAGCAGTGGACGGAACCATGCCGTGCCCCACGGACAACCCTTCCACATTTATCATGAACACAGCGGAAATGTGTGAGCGTGTCCACGCTTACGGCTCCAAAATTTTCACTCAGCTCACTGCCGGCTTCGGCCGTGTGCTGAAACCTCACCTGCTCTGCGGACAGCCCCCCATCGCCCCCTCCCCGATCAGCAGTTACTGGGATGAGAACCTTATGTGCAGGGAACTGACCGTGGATGAGATCCATACCATCGTAGAACGATGCGGCGATACGGCAAAAATCTGCCAGCAGGCAGGCTTTGACGGTATTGAAATTCATGCCGTCCATGAGGGATATCTTCTGGATCAGTTTGCCATTCCGTTCTTTAACAAACGGACGGATGAATACGGCGGATGCCTGGAGAACCGTCTCCGGTTTGCCTGTGAAGTAGTACAGAATATCAAGAAAAAATGCGGTGAGAAATTCCCGGTCATCCTTCGCTACTGTTTAAAATCCTACATAAAAGGCGTGCGCCAAGGCGGCCTTCCCGGCGAAGAATTTGAAGAACTCGGCCGTGATATCCCGGAAGGTATCGAAGCTGCCAAGATTCTGGTCAAAGCAGGCTACGATGCACTGGATGTGGATGCCGGAGCCTATGATTCCTGGTACTGGTCCCATCCGCCTATGTATTTTGAAAAAGGAATGAACCTTCCCTTCGGCGAAATTCTGAAAAAAGAAATGGATGTCCCCATCCTCATTGCCGGACGCATGGAAAATCCGGACCTGGCTTCCGAAGCCCTGCGGGATGGCAAAACCGACCTGATCGCCCTGGGCAGAAGTCTTCTGGCTGACCCTGACACGGTAAATAAAATCCGAAGCGGCAGATTCGAGTTTGTCCGCCCCTGTCTCGGATGCCATGAGGGCTGTATGAATCGGCTTATCACCGCCAAACCTGTTTCCTGCGCAGTGAACCCTTCCTGCGGAAGAGAGACATACTATGATCTGAAGCCCGCATGTGTACAGAAAAAGATTCTCATCATCGGCGCCGGCGTGGCAGGTATGGAGGCAGCAAGAGTCCTGAAACTCAGAGGACATTCCCCTGTCATCCTGGAAAAAAGCAGCCGGCCGGGCGGCTCCCTTCATCTGGCAGGTGCACCTTCATTCAAGCACGATGACTTAAAGCTGATTGACTGGTATCAGAGAACCCTGGAGGAAATGGGTGTGGAGATTCATTACAATACTGCTGTTACGGCAGAAACCCTGAAATCCTATCCCCATGACGCCGTGATCGTTGCCACCGGTTCCACGCCGCGGACCCTCCGTCTGCCGGGAAATCACGATATGTACCCTGCAGAGCGCATCTTCTCCGGCGAGATCAAACCGGGCAGCCATACCGTCATCATCGGCGGCGGTCTTGTAGGATGCGAACTGGCCCTTGACCTGGCTGAAAACGGAAAACAGGTGACGATACTGGAAGCCCTGCCTGAGATTTTATCTGCAGGGGCACCGGTTCCCCATATGAATAAGATCATGCTGAAGGATCTGCTGCACTTCCACCATGTACAGCAGATTGCAGGCGCAGGCGTCAAATGCATCGAAGGAAACACGGTGACCTACACAAAAGACGGTGAAGAGCACAAATTAGACGCTGACACATTTGTCTGTGCCATCGGATATACCTCCAACAATTCACTTTACGAGCAGTTAAGCCTGGAAGAAAATGAGATTTATCTGCTGGGTGACGCACGGAGAGTACGCAATATTATGTATGCAGTCTGGGATGCCTACGAGCTGGCACGCAGTCTGTAAAGGCAGGGAAGGATATACAATATGGACACTATTTTATATGCATGGGAGGGGCCTCTCCCCTCCCCCGGTACCTTCGACCCGGCAGTGCGCCGGGCACCGAAGCGGGAGGTTGCACTGAGTGAGGCAGACGTAAAGCTTGCCCTCAAAAACGCTCTGCGCTATATTCCCCCCGAATACCACCGGGAGATCATTCCTGAATTTTACCAGGAACTTATGGAACACGGCCGGATCTACGGCTACCGTTTCCGTCCCCACGGAGCTATCTACGGAAAACCCGTGGACGAATACAAAGGGAAATGCCTGGCCGGAAAGGCCATTCAGGTCATGATCGACAATAACCTGAATTTTGATGTGGCACTTTATCCCTACGAACTGGTCACATACGGAGAAACCGGACAGGTATGCCAGAACTGGATGCAGTACAGGCTCATAAAAAAATACCTGGAACAAATCACAGAAGAACAGACTCTTGTGGTCAGCTCCGGTCATCCCGTAGGACTTTTCAAATCAGCCCGCTCCTGCCCCAGGGTCATTCTTGCCAATGGTCTCATGGTAGGTAAATATAATAATCTGGAACAGTGGAATCGCTGCGCTGCCCTTGGAGTCACCAATTATGGTCAGTTTACCGCCGGAGGCTGGTTTTACATCGGCTCCCAGGGAATTGTGCACGGTACGTATTCTACCTTCCTGGCAGCAGCCAGGCAGATCCTTCACAAAAGCAATGAGGAAGTCCTCCGCGGAAACCTGCTGGTTTCAGCAGGCCTTGGGGGCATGAGCGGGGCGCAGGGTAAAGCCATTGAGCTTTGCCAGGGCGTGGGCATCATCGCAGAGGTAGACGTCTCTAAAATAGAACTGCGTATGCGCCTGGGGTGGATAAAATCCATGGCACGTACCCCCGAAGAAGCCTTTGCACTTGCAAAAGAATATCAGGAAAAAAAGGAACCGGTCTCCATTGCCTTCCATGGAAATATCGTAGATCTGCTGGAATACGCAGTGGAAACAGACCAGAAAATCGACCTGCTCACAGACCAGACATCCTGCCATGTGGCATTTGACGGCGGGTACTGTCCACAGGGTCTTACCTTTGAAGAGCGGACAAAAATGCTTGCCGAAAACAAACCTTTATTTGAAGAAAAAGTAAAGAAAACACTGTTCCGGCATCACGAACTGATCGAAATCCTGCGTTCCAGAGGCACCTATTTCTTTGATTACGGAAACAGTCTGACTACTACAATGTATGACATCGGAATCAGAGAAGTGTGCCGGAACGGAGAAAATGATCTGGATGGATTCATCTACAAATCCTTTGTGGAAGAATTCATGGGGCCGACCCTCTTCGATTATGGTTACGGACCCTTCCGCTGGGTTGTATTAAGCGGAAAACCGGAAGATCTTGCACTTACAGACCAGACCGCAATGGACTGTATTGACAAAGACCGCCGGTTCCAGGACTATGACAACTATCTGTGGATCAAACACGCAGGTGAAAACAATCTGGTCATCGGTACTCAGGCCCGAATCCTTTATCAGGACGGCGAGACAAGGAAAAAGATCGCGCTTGCCTTCAACCGTCTGGTACGGGAAGGCAAAACCGGGCCTATCATGATGGGCCGGGATCACATGGATACCGGAGGTGTGGATGCACCCTCAAGAGAAACCTCCAACATCCATGACGGCAGCAACATAACCGCAGACATGTCCGCACTTGTCTACGGCGGTGACGCTGCCATGGGAATGACCATGATGACCATGCACAACGGCGGCGGAACCGGCATCGGCAATTCTCAGAGCTGCGGCTACGGCCTGCTCCTGGACGGTTCTCCTGAGGTGGATGAGATCATCTGCCGTGCAGTGAACTATGATGTCATGTGTGGTGTCGCAAGGCGTGCCTGGGCAGGTAATCCCCACGCACTGGAAACTGTCTCTCTCTATCAGGAACCGGGAAATACACTCACCCTTCCTTTTAGCTGCGATGATCAGGAACTTTCTGAAATGATTAACGGCTTAAGTAAGTAAACAATTGTCTCATGCACCCTCTAAAGCATAAGGACATAAAACAGCCGCACAGTATGATTCTTCCGTATACTGTGCGGCTGTTTTTCTTTCCTGAACCGGCATGTGGATTTTACGGGCGGCAGGATTTGTTTATCGGTTATTTACAGTGATGATAGAATTCTTTCAATTCGGCTTTTACTTCCGGTGAAAGCTGGCTCTTTTTCACTCCCTGTACTGCCCCTTCCAGGCCATACAGACGGTGGATGCAGGCAGAATCATCGATGGCTTTGATCTTTAACCATGCCTGCCTGCTTCCTATTTCTTTTAACTGGTCATAAGTGGTGATTCCGACCTGATTGAGTTGTTCTTCTACCACCGGGCCGATATTCAGAAGCTTTGATAGTTCTCCCATCTTATCCCTTCTTTCGTTGTTTGTGTTTGATACCCTTTTATTCATGCGTATCCTGCATCAGAATCTCATGCTCAAAGTATTGTTCCTGAAAATGCACTGTCTTTTCTATCTCATCAATGCTGAATTTCATATTCTCAGGAGCTGCCACCCACTTATCCTCCACATCGTTTTTCCGGTGGATCACAGCGATGATAACACCCTCCGCGCATTCGACAGGTTCATGGATGCCCATAAAATAGACGTCCTGTTCCTCCTGGTCAGCAGCCAGGATTCCTTCGATATATCCATAATTAATGGGATAATACAGGTCTTTGTGTTCCGGATGATAGCTGCCCAGAGGCCTGTCTATGATCACTTTGACATGCATGCCCAATACCCTGTTCAAACTGTCTTTCATCTGTATTCGTATACCTCCAGAGCTCCGTTTTTCTGCGTATAATTGAAATACTCCTCGTTTGTCATATCCACAAAATAAGATCTGATGACCCGGCAGACTCCGCCATGGCTGACCAGTAAAACATTTTTACCTGCCTCTTTTTCTCTGATCTCATCCAACAGCCCATACACACGAACGGCAGTCTGCATCATGGATTCCCCGCTGGGATAACGGAACGCAAAATTTTTCTTATTCCTCAGAAAATCCTCATTTTTTCTATCCACGCCCTCGTAAATGCCATAGTCCTGTTCCATCAGTCTGTTGTCTGTGAAATAGGGGATTCCCATTCGCTCTGAAATTATTCTGCTGGTTTCCACCGCGCGGCGCAGGGGTGAGGAATAGATCATATGGATGCGGCACCCGGATACATTTTCGGCCAATGCTTCAGCCTGCTTATATCCTTCCGGGGTTAAATCCACATCTGTTCTGCCGCAGACTTTATGGAGGGCATTCCATTCTGTCTGTCCGTGTCTTGCTGTGTATATAATCATATGTTTCACCTCATTTGGGAATTTATCCACTGTAACCGAGGAAGCCCCTTTATCTGGCTGCAGCCGTAATCATTCTGTTTTCTTTTTATGGTTTACCGCATTAAACGGGCATCTTTTCCCGATACACTGATGGTTTTTTCTCGTAAACGTGCATATGATCTCATCCGGCAGTTCCATCTGAATCGTTTTGCCTTCTGCGTTTGGTAAATGCTCCTCTGCAAACTGCACGGCCTCTTTCATGGCAAGGAACGCATTTCTCTTGCAGCATCTGGGGCCGTCAATGGCTCCGATTTGTGCCAGTGCCCTGGATGTCATCTGATTGGAAAGACCCCAGCTTTTTCCGCTTAAAGGTGTGGCACCTGTGACGAGACTGACAAAGATCCCGGTGCTGACTGCTGCACCGCAGCATCCCCAAAATCCGCATGTACCTCCCGGCACCTGACTGCCGCGTTTTTTCATCTCTTCTATTACCGTATCCAATTCGATGTCACCGCCTGCATTTTTATAAGCTGCCAGCAGAGCAGCTCCCACCAGCACATGATTTTCCGGACCATGCATATGGATAAATGGGGTTTCCATCATCTGAACCGCAATTTCATACGGATTCTTTGATTTACTATGCAGACAGATCTCTTTTACGGCTTCAATCCCTTTTTTAGAATGGCAGGTGTCACATACATAGTGGCCGTCCGCACAGGCCGCATTACTCATAAATTTTTTATGGCAGTATATGCACTCCATTTCCACGCTTTCTTCATGATAAATTAACTCTTTGCCGCATACAAGACAGGCATTTTGACTCTTTGAATGTGCCATACTCTTCCTCCGCTTTTTTGTTTTGAGGTAAATTTTTCCGGTGTCCGGACACAGATATCACACTGAAACATTTATGCGCCCCGGATACTGACATTTGAATCAGCACAGTCTGCTACAGAGGGGCCTTCAAAATTTACCAATACCTCTTGTTATCTGTTTTTTATTATATCAGAGATAAGATATTATTTATATATCAAAATATATTTATAATCCTGGTTTTCCACATAAATCCTTATTTTCAACCACGTTCTAAGCCGGACTTACGCGCCGGAGCACAGTCGCCTGCGGGCATCATCCTGCAATGCATCTTGCAAAGGTATCCGTTTTCAGTACAAGTATCCCCGCCTCTGAGATACAGGATAATTTTCCGCTTCCCGGGAAGGTGATCCGTCTTTCCATCTCCACAAGATCCATGGATTCCGCCATGACATTGCCCTTATCATCTTCCGCAAATGCCGCAAGAACACAATTGTTCCACAGGCCCTAATTTGACTGCTCCGTCCTTTCTCCCTCCGCCCATAATATTATTGTTTATTATAACTCATTTTCAGAATATTCCCCTTATATATTTTAAGTGTTTTTTACAGTTATTTAAGATTATCCTGCGCATCATGCACCTTTCCCCGGGAAGGGACGGCAGCGTCCGGATCTTTTTGTTATATAGGGAGCCACGGATTCCTTTCCGAACTGCAAAAAAAAGACAGTGTCCGCATCACACTGTCTTTTCTCTGTATCTGTTATTTTACGCTGCCCTTCTCACAGCCTTCCGAAGTACCGGTCCCACAGCCAGCGCAGCCGCAATCTTGATCAGATCACCGGGCACATAGGGAATCACCCCGGCTGCCAGGCCCGCGCCAAAGGACAGATTGGCCTGAACGCAGAGCCATGCAGTCCCGAACAGGTAAGCCACCACGGTTCCCAGAACCATTCCTGCTGCCTGCAGCACTCTTTTTCCCTGAAATCTGTCCACAAAAAATCCGGCAATCAGCGCCATGAAAATAAATCCCACCAGGTATCCGCCCGTCGGGCCTGCCATTTTGCCAAATCCTCCGGCAAATCCGGAAAACACCGGAAGTCCTACCATTCCAATGAGCAGGTACACCAGATAGCTGACGGTTGCTGAATAAGTGCCAAGCACAAAAATGCTGAAATAGATGACCAGATTGGTAAAGCTGATCGGCACCGGGCTGAACGGCAGCGGTATGGCCAAGGGGCCTAAAATGCAGGTTACCGCTGTCATCAGTGCAATGATCGTCATCTGTCTGGTACTCATTTTCTTGTTTTTACTGGGCATTGCTGTTTCCATATACTTTTCCTCCGAGGTTGCAAAACTTATTTCGACTTTTCCGCCTGTTGTTCGACGGCATAAATCTTTCCTGATTTTATAGAAAAGCTTTTCTCAAACATTTTTTACGGTTTTACCGCTTGTTTTGTGGCTGTGCTTTTCTTTACATAAAGAAGTATAATCAATCAGCCTCCGATTGTCAACTTATATTTTAATTTAAGTTAACATTATAAAATCTACATTATTTCATTCACCAAAAATTCTGCTTTGTAAAAAACCGTCCTGCAAAGGGTAAAATGGTGCCCAAGCGAACAATCAGAGTTATGAGCAACAGCATGAAGTAATGAAACGAAATGAGCTATTAATTTGAATAGTGTTTGGCATCCCTTTTGTTATTATTGGGATCAGGAATATTAAAGGTAAAAAAATTGACAAATCCCGGGGTGTCAGCTGATTTCATGTAGGTTTGCGGGGTGTTCCTATGAAACAACCTGCCGCCTTTTGACGACGGAAATCGCTATCCTGGCAATAAATAATATCAGCGGTCAAATACTCCATCGGCGCAGAAAAAGAGCTGCGCAGATATTACTATCATATAAGCACAATTCCCTTAATTATAGTACACGTATCATATTGTATGGATTGCCCGCAGCCAAATTCCCGCCTATATCACACTGCTAAAGCCGATTGTCAATCGGGTTCAGTCATATCATAAACCGTATTTCTATAAACATCCGGTTCAGATAATATTCCTTTTTAACGGATAAAGTTTGTATGCTGCATAGCTTCCTTTTCCGGCATCCCCAGCCGCTCTTTCCCAAGTGCAATGGATTTTATAAGAAATGACATATTATTTGCCAGTGTCCGCATTCCCTGCAACCCTTCTGGCCGCCACAACACTTACTCTCACTTTCATTGTCTTATCAAAGGGCGTGCTGAAGAATAACCGGTCCAGAGATGACACCAGCGTGCCATTGGCGGACGCATAATATACCGGACTGCCAATAATAAGTCCATCACAGGCCTCAAACTTAGGCACAATCTCGTTGACATAATCATCAAACACACATTTGGCCTTCTCGGCACATGCCCGGCAGGCTGTACATCCCCGAATCCCTTTGTTTCCTACATGGATGATTTCACATTCACTATTATGTCCTCCTACTATTATATAAAGTCATAGTCTTTCTTTACCTTTTCTACAGGTTTGACTAT
>ERZ507245.32-NODE-32-length-52545-cov-5.56135_pt1 | contig 52545 bp, 49 predicted proteins | sample MGYA00512641_ERZ507245 | MGnify/ENA metagenome assembly ERZ507245
ACCTCCTAAGTAGCTTTTGGTTATTTCCATTGTCTACTTAAGAGGTATCATATCAGGATTACTTCCGGCAGCAGCCGTCTCTTTTTATGCTGTCGCTCTTTTCATGTCACTCTGTATCTCTCACTTCCGCGATTCCAAACAACGCGTCATCCAGCCTTCCAAGCTCTTCCTCTTCAATTGCCAGCCTGCCGTCCTGTTCCTCCACAGATATCTCCAGGGACTTTTCTTCTCTGTACTCCACAATCTCCAGGGAGCTGTCCAGCACCTCTGTGAGCACATCCCCCAGATAGAGCGTTTCCCCGTCTGAGGGAATGCTCTCTGTCTCCAGATAGGAATCATATTCCGCGCTGATGGTTTCCTCCACAGGCAGGGGGCGGTAGGTGACCGTTACCAGATAGCCGCTTTGCTCCCCATGCTTTTTCTGTGACTCTCCCACCTGGTAATCGGCCTTTTTCAGTATTTTCCTGCATATATCCGTAAAACTGCTGTACTTCTCATCAGAGGAAAAATGCAGTTCTTTTACCCCGGAAATGCTTTTTTCCAGAAGCGCTTCTGACTCTTTTTCTGCCTGGGAAGCGGAAATGCCTGTCAGTTCACAATATTTCTCCGGACTCTTCTGATACCGGTAGTCCAGACATGCCTGAACATAACCACTCACATCCTCTGTCCTGCGGCATCCTCCCAGAAGCAGGAGGGATGCTAAAATCAGACCGGCAGCCGCAATTTTATTTATGTACTGCCTCATGGTGATCAAAGATTCGCTGTGATCTGTTTCGGGCGGTATCCCTCATCCTCCAGCGCTTTGATGATCTGGTTCTTGTGGTCCGTACCGAATGCCTCAATAGTGATCTTCAGCTCCACAGCCGCGGAACGGTTGGCGCTGATAAACTGGTTGTGGTCCAGTTTGACTACATTGCCCTGCTGCTGGGCGATGACAGTTGCCACACGCACCAGCTCACCGGGCTTATCAGGCAGAAGAACAGAAACTGTAAAGATCCTGTCACGGGCAATCAGGCCAAGCTGTACCACAGAGGCCATGGTGATGACATCCATATTGCCGCCGCTTAAGATGGATACCACCTTTTTTCCGGTGAATTTTAAATGTTTCAGGGCAGCCACTGTGAGAAGTCCGGAATTCTCCACGATCATTTTGTGGTTCTCCACCATATCCAAAAATGCCACGATCAGTTCGGAATCCTCAACCGTGATGATCTCATCCACATTTTTCTGGATATATGGGAAGATATGGTCACCGGGGCGTTTTACTGCAGTACCGTCTGCGATGGTGTTGACCCCGTCTAATGTCACCACTTCCCCCTCTTTTAGGGATACCTGCATACAGTTTGCTCCCGCCGGCTCCACACCGATGACTTTGATATTGGGGTTCAGCAGTTTTACAAGGGTGGAAACGCCTGTTGCCAGGCCGCCGCCGCCGATGGGCACCAAAATGTAATCCACCAGGGGCAGTTCCTTGATGATTTCCATGGCAATGGTCCCCTGTCCGGTGGCTACTGCAGGGTCATCGAAGGGATGGATAAAGGTGTACCCGTGCTCCTCCGCCAGTTTGTAGGCATACTCGCAGGCTTCATCGTAAACATTTCCGTACAGGACCACCTCCGCGCCGTAGCTTTTGGTGCGCTCCACTTTGATAAGAGGTGTTGTGGTCGGCATGACGATCACAGCCTTTGCGCCGAAGGCTTTTGCCGCGTAGGCAACGCCCTGTGCATGGTTGCCTGCAGAGGCGGTGATCAGGCCTTTGCCGCGCTCCTCCTCAGACAGGGTACTGATCTTATAGTAGGCGCCGCGGAGCTTGTAAGCTCCCGTCACCTGCATATTTTCCGGTTTCAGGTAAACTTTGTTGCCGGTCTGTGCGCTGAAATAGTCGCTGTAGACCAGCTTGGTGTCCTGCGTCACTTTTTTTACTGTTTCCGACGCTTCTTCAAATTTTTCCAGGGTCAGCATAATTTTTCTCCTTTACTCCTTGATGTCGAAAAGCGCGTTTACGAATTCATCGGAATTAAATTTCTGCAAATCGTCAATGCTCTCTCCTACCCCTATATATTTCACCGGAATGTCAAGCTCAGATTCGATTGCCACCGCAATTCCGCCTTTTGCTGTTCCGTCCAGTTTCGTTAAGATAATGCCTGTCACATTGGCAACCTCATTGAACTGCCTGGCCTGCAGAAGCGCGTTCTGGCCTGTGGTGCCGTCCAGGACTACCAGTGTCTCCAGGTATGCCTCCGGATATTCCCGCTCAATAATGCGGTAGATCTTTCTCAGCTCCTCCATGAGGTTCTTCTTATTGTGAAGGCGTCCTGCCGTGTCGCAGAGAAGAACATCCGCGTCCCTGGCTTTTGCCGCCGCGATGGCGTCATAGACCACACTTGCGGGGTCTGCCCCTGACTGTCCGCCGATCAGCTCCACACCGGCCCTTTTTGCCCATTGGGTAAGCTGTTCCCCTGCCGCTGCGCGGAAGGTGTCTGCTGCCGCCAAAATGACCTTTTTCCCCTGGTCCTTTAACTTGCCTGCCAGCTTGCCCACAGATGTGGTCTTGCCCACACCGTTGACGCCGATGACAAGGACCACAGACTTGCGGTGCTCGAACTCATACGCGGTCTCCCCCACAGCCATCTGGGATTTGATGCTGTCCATGAGAAGCTGCTTGCACTCCTGCGGGTCTTTTATCTTCTTCTCAGCCACCTGGGCCTTTAAGTCCTCCACAATATGGGTGGTGGCATTGATCCCCAGATCTCCCATAACAAGGATTTCTTCTATTTCTTCATAAAAATCATCGTCAATACTGGAGTATCCGCTGAAAATGGAATCTATGCCGGATACAATATTCGCCCTGGTCTTGGAAAGTCCCGCAACCAGGCGCTGAAAAAAGCCTTTCTTTTCTTTCTCCTCTGCCATATGCCCTCCTATTTGTCCAAATCGTTTTCTATGAGGTTGACGGAAACAAGTGTGGACACGCCCTTTTCCTGCATCGTGATACCGTACAGGCGGTCAGCAGCCGTCATGGTTCCTCTTCTATGTGTTATAATAATAAATTGCGTATTTTTTGTCAACTTATGAAGATATTTTGCGTAGCGGGTAACATTGGAATCGTCCAGCGCTGCCTCGATCTCATCCAGCAGACAGAAGGGGGACGGCTTCAGGTTCTGGATGGCGAACAGCAGGGCAATGGCTGTCAGCGCCTTCTCCCCACCGGAGAGCTGCATCATATTCTGCAGCTTTTTGCCCGGGGGCTGGGATATGATGCGGATGCCTGCCTCCAGAATATCCGCGTCCTCATCCAGTTCCAGCGTACCCTTTCCTCCGCCGAACAGCTCCTTGAACGCTTTGTCAAACTCCATGCGGATCTGTGAAAATTTCTCCTCAAACTGATTCCGCATACCTGTATCCAGCTCATCTATGATCTGGAGAAGGGTCTGCTCCGCCTGTACCAGATCCGCATGCTGTGTGCTTAAGAAGGTATGGCGCTCTGACAGCTCCTTATACTCCTCAATGGCATTTACGTTCACATTGCCCAGCTTTTTGATCTCATCCCTCACGACTCCCAGTGCTTTCTTGATCTCTGTGCGCTCCAAAAGCTTGGCAGGAGCCTGCCCAAGTGCCTGGCCATAGGTCATCTCATATTCTTCCCACATATAGTTGACCTGATTCTCTTGGTTTTCCTCCAGCTTTTCTTTCTGGCTGGTGAGACGGTAGCACTCCTTGTCCAGAAGGTTCATTCTGGCGGACAGCTCATCCCGCTTGTCAAAGAAGGACTTGTGGGTGCGGTTCATCTCCTCTTTGCGCTGAAGGTACTCCTGCATTTTTGCCTCGTCCTCCACCGCTTCCTTCTCTGCCTGTCTGATAGTCTGCCGAATTTCTTCAATGTCCCTGACTTTTTTCTCCATATCGGCCTTACCGTTTTTAAGGCTGCCCTGCAGAGCTTCCATCTGGGACTGTAAATTGTCATTCTCCTCTTTCAGCCTTGACAGGTTCTCCTCCAGGAATCCCCGTTTTGATGTCAGGTTGGCAGTCTCCAGATGGGCCTGTTCCAGACTTCTGGAACGCTCTGATTCCAGCTTTTTCTTCTCGTCCAGAGTCTCCTGGTTCCTGGTGATGGCATCCTCCAGGGCTTTTTCCTGAGCCGCGCTGGTCTCCAGCTCCAGACGGATAGAATCGCTGTTCTCGGATATCTCGGCCACCTGTTTTTCAAGCTCTGCATTCTCTTTTTTCAGGCTTTCATATCCGTCTGCGATCTCCTGCTTTTTGGCTGACATAGACTGCAGATTCATGCGCACGGTGTTGTCGCGCAGATACTGCTCCTGCAGAAGTTCCGAAAGGCGTGCCACCTCATCACGGAAATGGTTTCTCTTTTCCCGGAATCCGTCCAGCTCGGCCTGCTTCTTTTCCAGATCTTTTTTGAGCAGCTCCACACTGTTCTGCAGCTCATCGATTTCTCTTCGGCGCCCCAGCAGATTGCTGTTGTTCTTAAAGGCACCGCCGGTCAGGGAACCGCCGGGGTTTAAAGACTCACCCTCAATGGTTACCATACGGATGGTATACTGGTATTTCCTGGCAATGGCAATACCGTGGTCAATGTGGTCCACCACCAGGGTCCTGCCCAGCAGATAGTTCGTCAGCCCCTCGTACTCCTTGTCCACAGTCACCAGCTCACTGGCCACTCCGATAACACCCGGCTCTTTTAATGCCGCTGCATTGGCAAACGGCTTTTTGTTTTTCATACTGGTGAGGGGAAGGAAGGTTGCCCGGCCGTACTTGTTGCGCTTTAAAAAGGTGATCAGTTCCTTGGCTGTGCCCTCATTGTCTGTGACTATGTTCTGGATGCTGCCGCCGAGAGCGGTCTCAATGGCAGTCTCATAATTTTTCTGGACTTTGATCAGATCCGCCACAACGCCCCGGATGCCCGGAACATTTTTTTTCTGCTCCATGACCCGGCGGATACTGTTGCCGTAGCCGTCATAGCGCTCTGTGATATTCTGCAGGGATTCCAGGCGGGATGCCTCCCTGTGATAGGCGGTCTGTCCGATGTCCAGCTCCCGGCTGGCTTTGGAGATCTGTGCCTGGCAGCGCTTGATCTCATCCTCGCTGTCATTACTCTGTCTGGTGAGCTTTTCTATGTTCTCCTCTATCTCCTGCTGTTCCTTCTCGTAGCGCTCTTTTGCCTCTCTTTGCTGGCCTGCCTCGCTTTTCAGGCGCAGGAGTTTCTGGTTTAGCTCTGTCTTTCTCAGGGATATCTGCTCCATCATGGCATCATAACGCTGCATCTTTCCCTTGGTAGAGGCCCGCATATTGAGGATTTCTATGATCTCATTCTTATCCTCCTCAATCTTCCCTTCCAGTTTGTGGATCTCAATAGCCAGATCCCGGAATTCTTTTTTTGCCGCTTCCTGGGCTGCCTCCGCTTTTGCAAGCCCGGCATCCAGCTCACTTTTTTCCCGGGTGTATTTCTCCGTATCTTCCCGGCGTCTGGCGATCTCGCCTTCCAGGTGCTTTACCCGCTCCCGGTACTGCTCATCACTCTGTCTTGCCGCGTGGATCTGCTCGTTTAAAACATTGATCTGACCTTCCAGCTGCTGCTTGAGAAGGGCCTTCCCGGTGGATTCTTCCCGGAACTGCTGAATCTTCTCCTCCAGTTCCTCCAGCTCCTTTTCAAGCTGCTCGTACTCGGTCTTGGTGGTCTCAAAGCTTTTGATGGTCTCCTCCAGGTCATTTTGGGCAATGGTATACTTGCCCTCCACCTCGCGAAGCTGCTCTTTGATCCGCTCCATCTCGGAGAGGAACATCTGGGTGTCCAGGCCCTTTAATTCCTCCCTTTTCTTTAAATACACCCTGGCTGTCTCGGACTGGCGCTCCAAAGGCGCAAGCTGTCTTGTCAGCTCTGAGAGGATATCGCTGACACGGGTCAGGTTCTGCTGTTCCTCCTCCAGCTTTTTAAGGGCGGAAGCCTTTCTCCGCTTGAATTTCACGATTCCGGCCGCCTCGTCGAAGAGCTCTCTTCTCTCCTCCGGCTTGCCGCTTAAGATCTTGTCGATCTGGCCCTGTCCGATAATGGAATAGCCCTCTTTGCCGATACCGGTATCGTAGAACAGCTCATTGACATCCTTTAACCGGCAGGAGGTGCCGTTCATGAGATACTCACTCTCACCGGAACGGTACAGCCTCCTGGCTATTGTGACCTCCTCATAGTCAATGGGGAGCTGGTGGTCGCTGTTGTCAAGTGTAATGGCAACGTAGGCAAATCCCAGGGGTTTTCTCGTCTCCGTGCCGGAGAAGATAACATCCTGCATATTGCCCCCTCGGAGCTGTTTGGCGCTCTGCTCACCAAGTACCCAGCGGACCGCATCGCCTACATTGCTCTTGCCGCTGCCGTTTGGCCCCACAATGCCGGTAATGCCGTTATGAAATTCAAATGTTATCTTATTGGCAAAGGATTTAAACCCCTGCACTTCAATACTCTTTAGATACATAAATCACCTTTGTCGTTTTTCAGTTTTTTGATGGCGCAGTAGGCTGCCTGCTGTTCGGCTGCCTTCTTGGTGTGGCCGCAGCCCTCACCCAGCACCTTTTCTCCCAGAAGTGCCTGCATATAGAAGGATTTGTTGTGGTCAGGTCCCTCTTCCCTAAGGAGCACATACCGCACATCCTCCTCATACCTGCCCTGTACGATCTCCTGAAGTGTAGTCTTGCTATCATAAAAGAGCTGTTTATTCTCAATATCATTCAGGATAAACCTCTGAACGAACTCTTTTGCATTAGCAAAACCGCCATCCAGGTAAATGGCGCCGATCAGCGCTTCCATGGCATCTGACACAATGGAATCTCTCCTGCGGCCTCCCGTAGCCTCCTCGCCTTTACCTAAAAGCAGATACTCACCCAGTGACAGTTCTCTTGCACAGAGCGCCAGAGTTGGCTCGCAGACCATGCTGGCACGCTTCTTTGTCAATTCTCCCTCAGGCATCTGGGAATACTTTTCAAACAAAAATTCACTGGAGGTCAGTTCCAGCACGGCATCCCCTAAAAATTCCAGGCGCTCGTTGTTTCCCACATAGGAAATTCGATGCTCATTGGCGTAGGAGCTGTGGGTCATGGCATTGATGAGCAGATCGAAATTCTGGAATTTATATCCTGTCTTTGCCTCCAGTTCCATGAGTTTTTTCAAGTTTTTCATATTTTTCCTTTCCGGGACATGTCCCGCATTTTCTGTTTTGATAAGCAAAAGAGGATGCCGCCAAACCCCCGGAAGATTCAGATTGAATCCGGCAGCCGGATTTGGGGCATCCGATATGTCATTAACCAATCAGGTTTTTAATCTCTTCCACCGCATCGCCTACAGATACGATCTTCTCCACCTGTTCTGTGGGAATCTCGATATCAAATTCCTCCTCGATACCCATGATGATTTGAAAAATGTCCAGAGAGTCGGCTCCCAGGTCTTCAACAAATGTGGTATCCATGGAAACCTCCTGTGTATCCACATTCAAAACCTCTGCTATAATCTTCTGTAATTTTTCCAGTTCCATCTCTTTTCCTCCTTACGCTTCTTCCTTTTTATCTGACGAAATGATATTCTCCCGGATCCGTTCGCTGATATTCTGCTCTTTGAACGAAATACACTGGATGATGGAGTTTTTTACCTCCGCAGACTTGGAACTTCCGTGGCATTTTACCACAAGTCCCTTGAGTCCCAAAAGCGGTGCTCCGCCGTACTCGCTGGCGTCAAAGCTTTTTAATGTGGATTTGAGGGCCGGCTTTACCAAAAGCGCGCCTATTTTGCTGCGCAGGCTTGTCATCATGCCCTGTTTCACCTTGGAGATCAGAGTGGCCCCCACGCCCTCATAAAGCTTCAGAATGACATTTCCCACAAAGGCTTCTGTCACGATCACATCCGCCGCACCGTTTGGGATTTCTCTGGCTTCAATGCTGCCTACAAAGTTAATGTCTTCACACGCTTTCAGCAGCGGATATGTTTCTTTCACCAGGGCATTTCCCTTTTCTTCCTCAACGCCTATGTTCACAATTCCCACACGGGGCTTTTTGACGCCCATAACATGCTCCATATAGATGGAACCCATACGGGCAAACTGTATCAGATGGGAAGAGCGGGCATCCACGTTTGCACCGCAGTCTATTAAGAGAGACACACCGTCTCTTGTGGGAATCAGCGGGGCCAGAGGCGCTCGCTCCACACCTTTGATCCTGCCCACAATGGTTGTCCCTCCCACCAGGATGGCTCCGGAGCTTCCTGCGGATACGAAAGCGTCTGCTTCCCCTTTCTTCACCAGCTTCATCCCCACTACGATAGAGGAATCCTTTTTGCCCCGGATCGCGGCAACCGGCGGTTCTCCTGTCTCGATCACCTGGGATGCGGGGACGATCTCAATCTTCTCCCCCGGATTGCCGCAGGCCTCCAGTTCTTTTTTTACGGCCTCTTCCAGACCTACCAGAAGCACCTTCAGGTTTGCTTTTTCTTTCACAGCGTCCACTGCACCTTTGACAATCTCTGCCGGTGCATTGTCGCCTCCCATGGCATCCACTGCCACAATTGTCATATTCTCCATATTCTGCCTCCTGTATTCTGCAGATAATTTTACCAGACATCCTTTAAAACCGCAAGAGGGCTGCTGTAAAAGAAACATCTTTTACAGCAGCCGCCTGCCATTTTTATATACCTGTCTTTTACTGCATCTTTCCGTCGCTGCCCAGATGATAGCCTTCCACATCCGTATCCACTGCCATGGAACCGTCATCCTTCAGATAATACCAGGTGCTGCCTTCCTGGTACCAGCCTTTCCTCATATACCCATGGTCATCAAAGGCATACCATTTGCCGTCGATCTCCAGCCACTGGCTCTTGGGAAATGTGCCGTCCCCGTAATCATACCACCAGCCTTTATCCGATTCTTTCCAGGTTCCGGAGGTCTTTTTCTCCTTCTTCTCTTTCTTTTTTTCCTCGGATTTCTTCTTCTCGGCGTTCTTGCTCTCTGCGTCGTCTGAGACTATGACCTCTGCCGTGTCGCTGGTGATCCCGTTTGTGGAGGAACCGATGGTGCTGGTCGCTACCACATAGTAATACATGGTCTTGGCTTCACCGGTGGGCGGTGTAAAGGTGTTCTTTGTCTCGCCCTCCACAGGGGTGCCGCCTCCGTTGGTGTTGGTCTGGCTCTGATACCACTGGTATGTGATAACGCCCTTGTCCGATGTCTTGGCCTCCACTTTCAGGGCCTCGGCCTTGTCTCCTGTCTTATAGGTAACGGAACCGCTTAAGTTTGTGGTCAGCTCCGGTTTGGCAACCTCAACCTCCGGCTCCTGGGTTTTGTTCTCGTCTTCCTCTTCACTGCTCTTCTCTGTATTGTCCGGCTTGGGGTCTGTCTTCTCCAGCACCTTGTCCATCACCTTTTCCCCGCTGCAGCCTGTCACGGCAAAAGTAAGGCATCCGACTGCAAGAAGCAGAATCCCTTTCTTTAACCATTTATTCATCCATCTTCCTCCTTTAATAGAAATGTAATGTTTTTCGTCTAATCTACGTCATACCAGTTCTATATTAACTTGTTTTTACATAAATCGCAAGGTTTTTTATAAATTTATTACAAAAATATTACAAAAAAGGCCTCCTGGTTGTCCAGAAGGCCTTTCTCATGCATGAATTATTCTTCACCCATTTTGATGATTTCTTTTTTGTTGTAACTTCCGCAAGCTTTGCACACTCTGTGTGGCATCATTAAAGCTCCACATTTGCTGCATTTTACTAAGTTCGGAGCGCTCATTTTCCAGTTTGCTCTTCTTTTATCTCTTCTTGCTTTTGAAGTTTTATTTTTTGGACAGATGGACATAGTTACACCTCCTTAAATTTGCTAAATATATCACGGATTGCTGCCATTCTCGGATCGAGGCTTTCCTGCTCACAGGAACAGGGGCCGTCATTTAAATCTTTGCCGCAATGGCTGCAGATTCCCTTGCAGTCCTCTTGACACAGGACCCGTAAAGGCCAACGGATTAAAATCTCATTATGCACTAACTGCTCAACATCCAGGCTACAACCTGTGACATAATTAATTTCATCTAAGTCTTTTATCCTGTCTTCCTCCGAAACCTTCATATCCATATCTCTTTCCAGTGCAAAGGGAAAATCCACCGGGACCTCTTTTAAACAGCGGTCACAGGGAATGGACAGAGTCACACTGCCTCTTGCTTCCAGGTGCAGAACCTTTTTGCCGGTATTCGTAATTGTAAGAATCACTGGCTCTTTGTCCTTCACAGGAAAGCTGCCCAGTTTCGATTGAAAGGAATCCATGGAAACAGGTGCTTCTATGACCTGTGTCTTTCCTTCCAGGGATAAAATTTCTGATAAATCAATTAGCATAATAGTCTCCTAATCACACCTAGTAAATTATACATAGGGATTTTCTATTTGTCAACTATTATTTCTGATTCTTGACTAATTCTGCTGTTTCCTGACAGATTGCAAGCTCTTCGTTGGTGGGAACTACGGCAACTTTCACTTTGGAATCTGCTGTGGAGATGATCATGTTCTCACCGCGTTTCTGGTTTGCTTCCTCGTCCAGAGTGATTCCCAGGTAGGAAAGGCTCTTCACAACTGTCTCACGAACCGGAATAGCGTTCTCGCCGATACCGCCGGTGAAAGCGATGGCGTCCACGCCGTTCATGGCTGCAACGTAGGAACCGATGTATTTTACAATGCGGTAGCACAGGCAGTCAACAGCTCTCTTGGCATCCGGGTTGCCCTGCTCTCTGGCTTCGTTTAAGTCACGGAAGTCGCTGGACAGGCCTTTTGACAGACCTAACAGACCGGATTCTTTGTTCAGGATGCGTACCATCTCTTTTACATCAATGTTTTCTTTTCCGCAGATGAACTCTAAAACAGCCGGGTCCAGATCTCCGGAACGTGTACCCATAACAAGACCTTCCAGAGGAGTCAGGCCCATGCTGGTATCCACACATTTGCCGTTCACAACAGCGCTGATGGAGGAACCGTTTCCTAAGTGAGCTACGATCACTTTGGAGTTATCCGGGTCAAGTCCCAGGAATTTAATGGTCTCTTTGGATACGAAACGATGAGAGGTTCCGTGGAAACCGTATTTGCGGACTTTGTATTTGTCATAATATTTGTACGGGATTGCATACATGTATGCTTTTTCCGGCATAGTCTGATGGAAAGCGGTGTCGAATACAGCTACGTTTGGTTTGCCCGGCATCAGCTCCATACATGCACGGATACCCATTAAGTTTGCAGGGTTGTGCAGAGGTCCAAGGTCACAGCACTCTTCAATAACAGAGATCACCTCGTCATTGATAATACAGGAGTCAGAGATTTTGGCGCCGCCGTGCAGGACACGGTGTCCGATGGCTTCCACTTCATCCAGACTCTTTAATACGCCTGTTTTCGGATTGACCAAAGCGTCCAAAACCATTTTGATGGCCTCTGTATGTGTTGGCATTGCTGCTTCTGTTGTCTCTTTCTCACCGCCTGTGGGCTGGTAAACCAGTCTTCCGTCGATACCGATACGTTCGCATAAGCCTTTTGCGGCCACTTCTTCTGTGTCAGAATTGATTAACTGGAATTTCAGGGATGAACTTCCGCAGTTTACTACTAATACGTTCATGTTTTTTCCTCCGTTATCATACATCTTCGCGGCCAAAATGACCACGTTTGGTATCATTATACATCTTTTCAAAAAATGGTACAAGGGTACCTGGGAAATTTACGGGGAAATTTTGTATTCTTTTCAAAACATTTTTTCATAATATGCATGTAAACAGTTGTCTGCAGCGGATGATTTTGTTATATTATAGGCATCGCACGGTCAAAAAGACGCAGACCTGAACGGACCAATGCAGCAATCACCAGAAGGGAAACGAAAAATCATATGAGCAGAATCACCGGCATAGTAGCTGAATACAATCCTTTTCACAAAGGCCATGCCTATCACTTGGAAAAAGCCAGAGAACTTACAGATGCGGACTATCTTGTTGTGGTCATGAGCGGAGACTTTGTCCAAAGGGGCGCTCCCGCCCTGTTTGACAAGTATCTGCGCACAGAGGCAGCGCTTCTTGGGGGCGCTGATCTGGTGCTGGAGCTTCCCGCCGCAAATGCATGTGCCAGCGCGGAATCTTTTGCCTGGGGTGCTGTCTCGATTCTGGAGCAGCTTGGATGTGTAAATGCGCTCTCTTTTGGCAGTGAAACCGGGGATACCCAGGCGCTCCTTTCCTGCGCCGAAGTGCTTTTACAGGAAAGTGATGTCTACCGGGAGCAGCTTCGCTCCCTCTTAAAAAAGGGGTACTCTTTTCCCGCAGCGCGCAGGGAAGCAGTGGGTGCCCTGAACCATCCGGGACTTCTGCCGGAGCTTTTGGATTTCCCCAACAATATTCTGGGCCTGGAGTATATCAAGGCCCTCAAAAGGGCCGGCAGCAGCATACAGCCAACTGCCCTGAAACGTGCCGGGGCCGGGTATCACGACGACGCTCTCACTGATTCCTATTCCAGCGCCACTGCAGTGCGGAAGCTTATACGGGATAACGATACGGAAAAAAGGACAGAATCCGTCCACTGGTCCAAACTCCTTGCAGGGGCCATGCCGGAGTCCTCTGCCCTTCTTACAGCCAGGCGCCTGTCCGCGGAGGCTCCTGTGTGGGAGGATGATTTTTCCCTGCTGCTCTGCTATCAGCTTATGCGGCTTTCCCCGAAAGAGCTGGCCGCATATTCCGATATGTCCCCGGAGCTTGCAAGGCGCATACACGCGCACCTAAACGAATTTCACAGTTATTCTCAGTTTTCCGCGCTTCTTAAGACGCGTGAGCTGACTTACACCCGCATAAACCGCGCGCTTCTCCATGTGCTTCTGGGCATAAAGGCAGAAAGGGGCTGTCCCCCGAAAGCCTCCTACGCACGGATTCTGGGGTTCCGTAAGAACGCCGGAGGACTCTTAAAAGAGATTAAGGCAAATACGGATATGACCCTTGTCACCAAGGCCGCGGATTACGGAAAACTTCTTGCCCCGCAGTCTGCGAAAAGATTTGAACAGGATCTGTTTGCCTCCAATCTGTACAGCACCGTGCGCGCACAGAAAAACGGGACAGCCTTTGTAAATGATATACAAAAGTCTCCCGTTATCCTTTGATCTGCGATCTGCATCCGCACTTCTATTTTATTTTCTGCTCTGCTGCCCCATGGCAGCAGCTGCAGTTTCCACTGCAGCTTCCGCATGTTTTGCCGGCCTTTTTGTCTTTCACGATTTTTCTCACGACCAGCCCCACTATACAGAGCAGGACCAGCAGAACCAGGATTGTTCCAGCATTCATATTCATCTTACCTTTCCGGGCGGGACAGGAGGCACTTATGCCTTCACAGCCTTCCCTGTTTTCATTTTTATGTTCCATGTATCTCCTTTTTCCTTATACGGTCTGAACAGCATATACAGGAAGAATACCACAACCAGGATCGCCGCCGCAGTACCTATACCGAAGGCTCCGCCCTCCAGCAGATGTCCGATCTGGTAAACAACCAGGGAGGAGCAGTAAGCCAGCAGTGTCTGGTATCCAATGGCAAACCAGAACCAGCCTCCATTGTTCATCTCCCGTTTGATTGCTCCCATCGCCGCAAAGCAGGGCGCGCACAGAAGGTTAAATACCAGGAAAGAGTAAGCTGCAGCTGCTGTGAAGCTGCCTGCCAGTGTCCCCCATATCTCAGCACCGTCTTCTGCCACCTCGGCAAAGCCATAGAGGATACCAAAAGTGCCGACCACGTTCTCTTTTGCCACCAGTCCGGAAACTGCTGCCACTGCGGCTTTCCAGTCTCCCCATCCAAGGGGGATGAACAGCCAGGAGATGCCTCTTCCGATACCTGCCAGCAGGGAGTTCTCCATATCCTCCACCATACCGAAAGAACCATTCTCGAAACCAAATCCCTGTGTGAACCAGATAAAGATAGTAGAGAGAAGAATCACCGTGCCTGCTTTTTTAATGAAGGACCAGCCTCTCTCCCACATGCTGCGCAGGACATTTCCCACAGTGGGCATATGGTATGTAGGAAGCTCCATAACGAAAGGCGCCGGATCTCCGGAGAATTTTCTGGTCTTTTTCAGAATGATGCCGGAGCAGATGACAGCCAGAACACCTGCAATATACGCACTGGGCGCCACCCACCAGGCCCCGCCGAAGATAGCACCTGCGATAAGCGCGATAATAGGCAGTTTCGCGCTGCACGGAATGAATGTGGTGGTCATAATGGTCATCTTCCGGTCTCTGTCATTTTCAATGGTCCTTGATGCCATGATTCCCGGAACCCCGCATCCTGTGCCGATCAGCATGGGAATAAAGGATTTCCCGGAAAGACCGAATTTACGGAAAATACGGTCCATGATAAAAGCCACACGTGCCATATATCCGCATCCCTCCAGGAATGCCAGGAAGAGAAACAGCACCAGCATCTGCGGCACGAATCCCAGTACGGCGCCTACACCGGCAACAATACCGTCCACGATCAGGCTCTGAAGCCATGCCGCGCAGTGAATGGCTTCCAGTCCGTTGTTCAGCAGTTCGGGTATGGCAGGAACATGCAGGGAGGAGAATCCCAGGAAATTCCACCCGTCAGCGAATACGCCGTCGTTCACCCAGTCTGTGGCCCATCCGCCCACAGTGGAGACGGACACATAATACACCAGTGCCATGACGAGAAAGAAGATGGGAAGGCCGAGGAAACGGTTTGTGACAATTCCGTCAATCTTATCTGAGGTGGTCATTTTTCCCCTGCTCTTTTTGATATACGCTTTTTTTACAACAGCTCCTATGTACGTGTATCTCTCATTGGTGATAATGCTCTCGGAATCATCGTCCAAATCTTTTTCCACGGAAGCGACGATGGTTTCCACGTCCGGCAGGCCGGATATGGTCTCACCGATCTTATAATCTCTCTCAAACAGCTTTACCGCGTAAAAACGTCTCTGCTCTTCCGGGATATTGCCGTCCAGCAAAGACTCGATCTCATCCAGGGCTTCCTCCACACGCTTCTGGAATCTGTGGACCGGGGCGCCTGCGCTTTTCTTTCCGGCAATGCGCACAGCCTTTTCTGCGGCTTCCCGGATACCGGTTCCCTTCAGAGCGGAAATCTCTACCACTTCACAGCCGAGCTGTCCGGACAGTTCACCGATCTTAATGATGTCTCCGTTTTTCACCACCACATCCATCATGTTCACTGCCATAATGACAGGGATGCCAAGCTCCATAAGCTGGGTCGACAGATACAGGTTTCTCTCCAGGTTCGTGCCATCCACAATATTCAGTATGGCGTCAGGGCGTTCTGTGATCAGATAATTTCTGGCTACCACTTCCTCCAGTGTGTAAGGGGACAGGGAATAAATTCCCGGAAGGTCCATGATGACTACATCCTTGTTTCCCTTCAGTTTTCCTTCCTTCTTCTCTACTGTAACACCGGGCCAGTTTCCCACAAACTGATTGGACCCTGTCAACGCATTGAACAGTGTGGTCTTGCCACAGTTTGGGTTGCCGGCAAGCGCAATTTTTACTGACATTCTCTCTTCCTCCTCTATTTCCAAAAAATACGGTTAGAAACCTCTAACCATAAATCCCAAAAAAATGCTGCGGCCGTTTTGGCGGGCAGCTTATCTACTGAATCTCGATCATCTCTGCGTCTGCTTTCCGCAGGGAAAGTTCATAGCCTCTCACCGTCACTTCTACCGGATCGCCGAAGGGCGCTACTTTTCTCACATAGACATCTGTGCCCTTGGTGATCCCCATATCCATGATCCGGCGTTTTACAGCGCCTTCCCCGTGCAGTTTAACCACCCTGACGCTCTGTCCGCATTTTACATTCCGCAGTGTTTCCATGTCTGCATATCCTCCTCTTTCTACATCACCACGCCCGTTATAAGGTGCGGCTTACATCTATTTCTATCAAACCAGGATCCTGTTGGCCATCTCACTGCTGATGGCAACTCTGGAATCCTTTACACTGACGATCACGTTTCCGCCTAACCGGGAAACCACCGTCACGTCTGTTCCTGTCACAAAGCCGAGATTCTCCAGATGGCGTCTCACTTCTTCTTTGCCGCCCACTTTTTTGATCTGCTTTGTTTCTCCTGCTGAAGCCATAGTCAAAGGCATTTTCATCACTCCTTAATTTTCCATCATCCTTACAGTTAGCTTTTTCTAACTAACTATAAGTTAGCACACACTAACACATTTTGTCAATATATTTTTTTACTTATTTTTCCTATTTGCACAAGTTCTTTTTTCTACAAGTTCCTCCAGTACACAGTCACCCGGTCCCTGGCATCTCTCACGCAAACATTTGCCCGCGTCTTTAGCGAAGACGAGATCCACCGTTTACGGAAACTTAGACACGAGGGCTCTCCCGAGTGCTCTTAGTTGGAGTTAACGGTTAGCTCGGCTGAGCGTTGCGGGTGTTTGCGTGAGAGATGCCAGGGCCCGGGTGACGTCCGCTTAGAAACAAAAAAAAGACCGCATTCCACAACCGGAACACGGCCTGACTATTTCTTTAATTTTTAAAGCTGTGAATAGGAGCCGGAATCCTTCCGCCTCTGTTTACAAACGCTTCACAGGAATACGGATTTACCGGCATGATCGGTGCATAGCCCAGAAGTCCTCCGAATTCCACAGTCTCTCCCACACCTTTTCCGATAACCGGAATCAAACGGACAGCCGTTGTCTTCTGGTTCACCATACCGATGGCACATTCATCCGCAATGATGCCGGCAATGGTGCTGGCCTTGGTGTCTCCCGGAATGGCGATCATATCCAGGCCCACAGAGCAGACACAGGTCATGGCTTCCAGCTTCTCTATGGTAAGGGCATTGGCATTGACCGCATCGATCATTCCCTGGTCCTCGCTGACCGGAATGAAGGCACCGCTTAAACCGCCCACATAGGAGGATGCCATAACGCCGCCTTTTTTCACCTGGTCATTTAAAAGCGCAAGGGCTGCTGTGGTACCTGGGGCACCTGCATATTCCACACCGATCTCATGGAGAATATCTGCCACACTGTCCCCGATGGCCGGAGTGGGTGCCAGTGACAGGTCCACGATGCCGAAGGGAATCCCCAGACGCTTGGATGCCTCCTGGGCTACCAGCTGTCCCACGCGTGTTACTTTAAAGGCCGTTTTCTTGATGGTCTCGCAGAGCACCTCAAAATCTTTTCCCCGCACTTTTTCCAGGGCTGTCTTCACAACACCGGGTCCGGAAACACCCACATTGATAATGGCATCCGCCTCTGTCACACCGTGGAAAGCGCCTGCCATGAACGGATTGTCATCCGGGGCGTTGCAGAATACCACCAGTTTGGCACATCCCAGGGAATCCTGCTCCCTGGTCGCCTGGGCAGTAGCAAGAACGATTTCTCCCATAAGCTTCACAGCATCCATGTTGATGCCTGTCTTGGAGGAGCCAAGGTTGATGGAACTGCAGACTCTCTCTGTGGCTGCCAGGGCTTCCGGGATGGAGCGGATCAGCATCTCGTCCGCCTTTGTCATACCTTTTGACACAAGCGCAGAGTAGCCGCCGATGAAGTTCACTCCCACTTCTTTTGCTGCCCGATCCAGAGTCTCTGCCAGAGTCACAAAATCCTCCGGCGCTTTGCAGGCCGCACCGCCCACCAGCGCAATGGGGGTTACGGAGATTCGCTTGTTCACAACAGGGATTCCGTACTCTCCGGAAATCTCGTCACCGGTCTTCACCAGGTTTCTTGCCAGGGTGGTGATCTTGTCGTAGATTTTTCTGTTCACCTGCTGCAGGTCAGAATCTATGCAGTCCAGAAGGCTGATTCCCATGGTAATGGTACGCACATCCAGATTTTCCTGCTCTATCATTTTGTTGGTCTCATTTACTTCAAAAATGTTAATCATATTTTTCTCTTGTCCTTTCCCGGGTTTTCCAGCTTAGATACGGTGCATTTTTGTAAAGATATCCTCGTGCTGTGCGTGGATCATAACACCGATCTCCTCACCCAGTACAGATAATTCTGCAGAAATCTGATCCAGCTTCTTCTCGGATCTGCTGGTATCTGTGATCATCATCATGTTGAAATAACCGTCAATGATGGTCTGGGAAATATCCAGGATGTTAATATTGTTCTCTGCCAGATAGGTGCAGACTCTGGCGATGATTCCTACGGTATCCTGTCCTACTACGCTGATAATTGTCTTTTTCATTATTTTCTCCTCACAGATGTATTTTTTTTATACGGTAATCAGTTCCGACGCGCAGTCCCTGTGCGCTACGGAGATTTTGAAGTCTGAGGAACACCAGGGATTTTCCCCCATGGTCACCTCTGAGCAGACGGTCTCATAAGCCAGTGCTTCGTAATTGTTCTCCCGGCTCAAATGTCCCAGCATGATCTGTTTCATTTTATCATGGAGCAGACGGCACAGAAGCCTGCCTGCTGACTCGTTGGACAGATGTCCTCTCTCGCCCAGGATCCTCTGTTTTAAGTAATAGGGATAACTTCCCACCTGCAGCATATTCACGTCGTGGTTTGCCTCCAGCAAAAGGGCATCCAGTCCCTGGAGCTGTTCCACTATGTAATCATTATACTTGCCCAGGTCCGTTGCGATTCCCACGGACTTGTCCTCATGATTCACCCTGTACCCGACAGGCTCTGCCGCGTCATGGGAAATGTTAAAGGGATGGATGTCCAGATCCCCGATGGAAAATGGTTCATCTGCCCGTATGATCCGGTACAGTCCCTCCGGCATCTTGCCCAGAGTGGTCATGCGCTGCATCTCCTCCATGGTTCCCCTGGTACAGTAGATGGGAATCTTATATTTTCTGGAGATGACGCCCAGACCTTTTATATGGTCCGAGTGCTCATGGGTGATCAGGATACCGTCACAGTCCTTTGTGGTGCGGTCAATGGTGTTGAGCCCTTCCTCAATCTTCTTGCCGCTGATCCCCACATCTACCAGGACGCCTGCGTGGTCACTGCCCACGTAAATACAGTTGCCGCTGCTTCCGCTGGCAATACTACATAGATTCATAATATGTTCTCATCCTTCGCTCAATCTGAAGATAGGTATGTGCCACATCTTCGTCGTTATATAGTAAAAAGTCACATCTGGCTTCAAACTCATCCTCGGACAACTGGTTTTCCATTACTCTTCGGGCTTTTTCCTCAGAATATCCCCTGTCCCGGCGAAGCCTTTCCATGCGCACTTCTTTTTCGCAATAAATATACCACATTTCATCATAAATTTCATCATAATTATCTTCCAATAACAAAGCTGCCTCAATAAAGAAGAATTCCGTCTCCTCTTTTTTGGACCGCTCAATCTCCCGGATGATATATTTCTTCACTGCCGGATGAATGATCTTATTGAGTTTTTCCAGCATATCTTTCTTATCAAACACAATCTGGGCGATGGTTTCCCTGTTAAGAGAACCGTCCTCATTGACGATCCAGTCCCCAAAAAGCCGAACCACCGGCTCATAGCAGGCCTGTCCGGGCATCATCAGCAGGTGTCCCACGTCATCTGCCTTTACCACCCGCGCATCAAAATGCTCCTCAATATAATTCAGTACAAAACTCTTTCCGGAGCCTACCCCTCCGGTCACACCTATGACTCTCATAACAGTTCCTCCTTTATCCATTGTACTCCCCTATGACTGTCCCCATATCCGGATCGTCACCTTCCTCACGCCGGCTGCCCGGGGATTTTCATGCCTTCGGCCTGAAAACACCTGACGGGACAGCGGCGTGTGAACAGCAGCATTTATTTCGCCTCATACCAGTTGCTGCCTGTGTGCATGTCGATTTCCAGGGATACCGCCAGGCTGGCGGCATTTTTCATCTCTTTTTCCAGAATCGCGGATACCTGTTCCTTCTCATCCTCTGCAGTCTCCACCAGAAGCTCATCGTGCACCTGCAGAAGCAGACGTGATTTTAAATGCTGTTCCTTCAGAGCTTTCCATACCCGTATCATGGCGATTTTAATAATATCAGCCGCGGTTCCCTGAATGGGCGAGTTCATGGCCACACGCTCGCCGAAGGAGCGCTGCATGAAATTGCTGGATTTCAGCTCAGGAACAGGACGCCGTCTGCCGAACATGGTGGTCACATATCCCTTCTCTTTTGCTTCGGTCACCAGCCCGTCCAAAAATCCCTTGATCTTCGGGTATGTCTCAAAATAATTCTCGATATATTGGGCAGCCTCTTTTCTGGTAATGCTCAAATCCTGGGATAAGCCGAAAGAGCTGATTCCATAGACGATTCCGAAGTTGACTGCCTTGGCGTTTCTCCTCTGCAGATCCGTCACCTCATCGAAAGGCACGTGGAATACCTGGGAGGCTGTCATACGGTGGATGTCCTGGGCCTCCTGATAGGCCTGGATCAGCTTTTCATCCCCTGACATATGCGCCAGCACACGCAGCTCGATCTGGGAGTAATCCGCGTCGGTAAACACATACCCGTCTTTTGGGATAAATACCTTCCGAATCAGCCTGCCAAGCTCCATGCGGATGGGAATGTTCTGCAGATTCGGTTCTGTGCTGCTGATACGCCCTGTAGCCGTGATGGTCTGGTTAAAGGTGGAGTGGATTCTCTCATCCGCACCGATATAGACAGCCAGCCCATCCGCATAGGTGGATTTCAGCTTTGCAAGCTGTCTGTATTCCAGAATATCTGCTACCAGCTTATGGTCAGGGGCCAGCTTTTCCAGCACGTCCGCCGCAGTGGAATATCCTGTCTTGGTCTTCTTGCCGCCAGGCAGCTGCAGCTTCTCAAATAAGATAACGCCAAGCTGTTTGGGGGAATTGATATTGAACTCCTCCCCTGCCTCCCGGTAGATCTCCTTCTCCAGCTCCTGAATCCTCACGTAAAGCTGGTCCCCATATTCTTTTAAAGCCTGGGCATTCACACGGATTCCCTCCTTCTCCATGTCAGAGAGGGTAAAGAGAAGAGGCATCTCTATGTCCGTGAACAGGTGCAGCATTTTTGTCTCCTCCAAAGCCTTTTTCAGAGGCTCCCTGCTTTTCAGGGCAACGTAAGCCATGTAGCAGACAGACAATGCTGCCTGTTCCTCCTGTTCTTTCATTCCCTTTGTATAATTCAGTTTTCCCAGAAGGTCTTCCTTCGCGGGAAGCATCTCTCCCAGGTACTCTTTTGCAATGTCATCGTAAGTGTAGGAAGATTTCAGCGGATTCAGCAGATAGGCCGCGATCCCCGCGTCAAACATCTTCGTGTGGTTCTCCAGGTTCATCTGACGCAGCATGGATTTCACATCCAGAGAAGATACCATGGCTGCCTCCTGACAGAGCATCTGTGCCTGCTCCAGCAGATAGGCCTCTGTGAGAAAACCCTGGGGCAGGAAGCAGTAGGACACAACGCGCTCCCCATCCCTGCAGGCAAGGCCCATCCCCAAAAATACACCGTTCTCCTTCAGGATATGGAGTCCCAGCTCCGGCGTTGTCCTGGCCTTTGCAAAGATCTCCTCAGCCTTATCAAGCTCTGTCACTGTTGAAAAGCTCTTCTGGGCCTCTGCCGGGGCACTGGTATCCTCAAAACGGGAAAGGAAGTTTTTAAATTCCAGCTCCTTGAAGAACTCATAGGCTTCCTGGGTGTAAAAATCCTTGATCCTGGCACTGTCCCAGTCGTAATCCACCGGACTGTCCGTATTGATAGTTGCCAGCTTTTTGCTCAAAACAGCCAGGTCATAATGCTCCAGAAAAGCGTTCTTCGCCTTGTTGGGCTTGATGTCCTCCGCATGGGCGTGGGCATTTTCCACACTTCCGTATTCCAGCAGGATCTTGGTGGCTGTCTTCTCCCCGACTCCCGGAAGTCCCGGAATGTTGTCAGAGGCATCCCCCATGAGCGCTTTCAGTTCAATGATCTGCTCAGGGCTTAACTGGTATTTTTCTTTCACGTCATCAGCGAAATAATCCTCCACTGTGGTCTTGCCGAATCTGGTCTTTGGGATTCTGATGCAGATATGGCTGCTGGCAAGCTGCAGAAGGTCCCTGTCCCCGGAGAGGACTGTGACCTCCATGCCTTTTGCCTCACTTTTCTTAGCCAGAGTACCCAGTAAGTCATCCGCCTCATACCCCTCCATGGAGATCATACAGACACCCATGGCTGCCAGCACATCCTTCATCACAGGCACCTGCTCCCTCAGCTCCTGTGGCATGGGTTTTCTGGTGCCTTTGTAGGCATCATACATCTGGTGCCTGAAGGTGGGCGCGTGCAGATCAAAGGCTACGGTCAGGTAATCCGGCTTCTCCTCCTCTATGGTCTTGAACAGGATGTTTAAAAAGCCATATATGGCATTAGTGTGAAGCCCCTCTGAGTTGGTAAGCTCCGGCAGGCCGTAATAAGCTCTGTTCAGTATACTGTGTCCGTCTATCAGCAGGATTTTTTCGCTCATCTTTATCTCCTTTATTTATCAATATCTCAACTCAATACCCTTCTATTCGCCGCTGTTTGCGAAGGGCATAGCGTTTTTCGCCGCCTTCCCACTCGGCTTTTTCCGCCTCGGTCTCCACCAGCAGGCCCGGTACCGGTATGGGATGCTGGCAGTCATCCACTGCCACCATGACCACGTAGGCACGGTTGATGATCTTTCGGATTCCCCGGCGGCTCTCCACATAGGTATCCACACGCACTTCCATGGAAGTGCGCCCCACATGGGTGATCTTTCCCCGCAGAACGATCACATCGTCCACAGAGGCACTTTCTTTAAAATTCAGGTTATCTATGGCAGCAGTCGTGATCTCGGATTCGCTGTGCCGCATGGCTACTATGCTGGCGATCTCGTCGATCCAGCCCATGAGCTGTCCGCCGAAAAGCTTTCCGTAGCCATTCAGATACTTGGGACGCATGAGATACGTCTGCTCTGTCTGGGAATCTGCTACCCTTTTCTCTTTCATACCTTGTATTCACACTCTCTTCTGTCTGTTTAGCCGGAATTTCCGGCAATATAAAATTAGTATAGCATATCTTTAACAAAAAAGACAGGCACCCGACCTGTCTTTTTTGTATCTTATTATAACCGATATTTTATAATGTGGCAAGGAATTTTCGGAATGCAGCTCTTCCCTCAGGGGTACATTTGTACACGCCTGCGTCCTCCAGCACCTTGACGAAGACCTGTCCTACCTCTTCCTGGAGAATGTCCATCACGTTGTCCTGATTGATATCCTTGTATTTGGGCAGGAAATCTTTTACCCAGTCCGCATGCTTCTGAAGCATCTCATTTTCCGCAGGGTCTCTGCCTTCCAGAATATAGGATGCCAGCAGCTCCAGCTCGTCTTTCAGTCTTGCCGGAAGTACAGCCAGCCCCATTACCTCGATCAGGCCGATGTTCTCCTTCTTAATGTGATGATACTCTGCGTGCGGATGATAGACACCAAGGGGGTGCTCCTCTGTGGTAATGTTGTTTCTCAGTGTCAGATCCAGTTCAAAGGTGTCTCCAACCTTTCTTGCGATGGGAGTGATGGTATTGTGCGGTTCTCCGTCTGTCTCGGCAAAGACAAAAGCATCCGCATCGGTGTAGCCTCTCCAGTTTTCAAGCACATGTGACGCCAGGTCAATGAGGCGCTTCTCATCCCTGTGACGGATACGGAGCACGGACAATGGCCAGTGCACAATGCCGGCCTCCACATCCTCATAACCCGGTATGGTCACACTCTCCTCCATGGGTGCTTTCGCCATGGCAAAGGTATAATGCCCTCCCTGGAAATGGTCATGGCTCAGTATAGAGCCGCCTACGATAGGCAGATCCGCATTGGAGCCCAGGAAATAGTGAGGGAACAGTTTTACAAAGTCAAAGAGCTTCACAAAGGCGTTTCTCTCGATCTTCATGGGCACATGCTGTCCGTTGAACACAATGCAGTGCTCATTATAGTACACATACGGGGAATACTGGAAGCCCCAGCCGCTGTCATTGATGGTGATGGGGATGATCCTGTGGTTTTCTCTGGCCGGATGGTTCAGACGGCCTGCGTATCCCTCATTCTCCATACAGAGAAGACATTTCGGATAGCTGCTCTGCTTTGCATTTTTAGCTGCTGCGATGGCTTTCGGATCTTTTTCCGGTTTTGACAGGTTAATGGTGATATCAATGGTGCCGTACGGGCTGTCCACCGTCCATTTTCTGTCCTTTTTGATCCGATAGCGGCGGATGTAATCGCTGTCCTGGCTCAGCTTATAGAAGAAATCCGTGGCTGTCTCCGGGGATTTATCGTATTCCTTCCAGAATTTTTCCTGCACCTGTGCCGGACGCGGCATAAGGCAGTTCATGATCTTGGTGTCAAACAGGTCGCGGTAGCCGATACTGTCTTCAATAAGGCCGCGCTTTACAGCTTCATCAAGGAGTTCACCCAGAGTTTCCTCCAGGTCCACATTCTCATACTCCTCTGCCGGTTCCTCGTAATCGTCCTGACGGAATAAATCCAGAAGCAGGTTGATGGTATAATTTCTCTCACATGCAGGCACCAGGCCTGTCTCCAATCCGTACTGCACAAGTTTTTTAATACTGTTGTTTAACATAGTATTTCCCCTTCCTGTTATCCGATTCTTCTGGCCCCGTCACCAATCTCCACTCTGTAGAAATCCGCACCGTAACCAATTTTCTTCTTATAAAAAGAGCCCACATTCCGTATAAACGCATCCACAAAGCCGTCCTCCACAATACTGACCGTACAGCCGCCAAAGCCTGCACCTGTCATGCGGGATCCCAGGACGCCGGGCTGGTTCCAGGCTGCCTCTGCCAGGGTATCCAGCTCCCTTCCCGTAACTTCGTAGTCATCTCTCAGTGAGATGTGTGACTCATTCATAAGCCTGCCGAACAGCTTCAGGTCATGCTCCCTGAGAGCCTTTTCCGCCTGTATGGTCCGCTGGTTCTCATAGACCGCATGGCGTGCACGCCTGACATGCACCGGGTCTTTGATGATCTCCTTGACCTCCTCGAAAGCCTCCTCCGTCAATTCGCCCAGTGAACGAATATTTACGATTGACTGAAGCTCCCGAAGCGCTGCCTCGCATTCCCTTCTTCTTTCATTGTATTTGGAATCTGTCAGCCTTCTTTTCTTGTTGCTGACAGAGATGAGAAGGGAAGCATTTCCCAGTTTGATGGGCACATATTTATAATCCAGATCGCTGGTGTCCAGGAAAATTGCATGGCCTTTCTTCCCCATGGCCACAGTAAACTGGTCCATGATTCCGCAGTTCATACCGCAGAATTTATTCTCCGCATACTGTCCGAAAAGGGCCATATCTGTTTTGCTCATATCCGAAAAGCCAAACAGATCTTTTAAAACCATAGCCATAAGAAGCTCTATGGATGCGGAGGAGGAAAGCCCTGAACCATTGGGAATATTGCCGCCGATCACCAGGTCAAGCCCTCTCTCCACAGGGTATCCCTTGGAGCAGAAGGTCCAGATAACACCTTTCAGATAGTTGGTCCACCCTGCCCTGTCATGATAGGCCAGGTCATCCAGGCTGGTCTCAAAAACCCCCGCGTTGCTGAAATTCTCGGAGTAAAGGCGCAGTTTCCGGTCATTCCGGATTCTCGCCGCTCCATATGTACCGTTTGTGAGGGCACAGGGAAATACATGTCCTCCATTGTAGTCTGTGTGCTCCCCGATGAGGTTCACACGGCCGGGTGAAAAATAGAAACGGATGTCGCCGTCTGCGCCAAACAGCTCGCAAAACCGGTTTTGCAGTTTTCGCTTCATCCTCCCTACCTCCTATGTTCCAATATAACTGATGCATTCTGCAGGCACATTAGTTATATTAATTTTGTTTTAAAACAATTTTCCTGTTCCTATTATAACACAGGAAATATTTTTTTCAATATTCAATCCGCATAAGGATATCCTGGGGGTAATCCCCAAAACTGCTGCCGAAGATATTGACACCGCCGATATGCTCCGCATCCTCCTTGATGCCGATACGCACCGAGATGTAAGGGCCTTCCACAAGATCATATCCGGATACCGGAACGTCGCTCACCTTCACGCCGTCCAGATACGTTCCCTCTGTATCCATCACCCATTTTTTCAGATTGCCGTACTGGGAATTCTTATCTTCCCACCAGTCCGGATTCAGCTTGCCTCTTCTGACTCCGAAGTCACTGGGACAGGCCCAGGTTCCCGCGTCCACGCCGTTGACCCACAGTGTGATGTCTGAGGGACAGTCCAGATCATAATCTGCGGTTTCTGAACACAGCTCCGCGGATATCTCCAAACGCTTTACCAGGCTTCCCTGAATCCCCGCATTGGGGAACCGGTATTCCAGATAACCGGAGGAGAACCAAACCAGCTTGGCAGTGGTCCGCCTTGGATCATAAAAGCACCGTGGCTCGTCTTCCCCGTCAATATACTCCTCATCATTGACCATGCCGCAGGTGGGCGTTATTTTATAATCCACATAATTGCCCACAGGCATGGAAATGAGTTCCTCATGCTTTTTTCCTTTTGCCTGCTGCAGATGAACCACCAGTTCCTCGTTCTGCCGGATGCAGAGCTTCATGGAGCCCCGGACCCCGGGTTTTAACTCGGTTCTGATAAGTCCTGCTTCCTCCAGTACACGGACATTTAAAGCTGCTGAGGAGGGCGGAATCTGCAGAATCTCCGCGATCTCATTGACGCACAGGGGATTTTCATCCAGAAGCTTCAGGATACGAATCCGAATCTCTGAGGCGAGCGCCTTTCCCACCAGCATCAGTTCCTTTTCATTCTCAAAGGATAATTGTCTCTTCATGTTGTTTTCCTCTTCCTTCCGCCGGATATCACTGGGGCCGGAATCATTGATATTTCTATTTTACCCTCTTTGTTCCTGCCTTGTCAACCACGACAAAGAGCTGCCGCACATGCATGCGGCAGCCCCTGTTTTTATATATCTCAGACGGTTCGTCAATCTTCGGTTTTTAAAACTTTTTTCACACAGGAAGGCGGGTTATTGCTGAGGAAAATCCCCTCTTTTGTCTCGCCCTGGCCATCCTTCCAGTAAATGCGCACACCCTTTGTATAATCCGGATAGTTGTCAAGGGCCGGATTGCTGTACTGGTCAAAAAGAGAATTTTCCAGAATTTCTTTTATATCCTTCCGGTCTGAGAAGGTGTATTCCTCCTCTTTTCCGTAGTTATCCGCTGAAACCAGTACGATTTTTTCTATCTTGTCCAAATCTTTGGCGGTATAGACCGTGCACCCTGCCTCCTCTAAAAGCTTTCTTGTGTTTACAAATCCTTCATACAGAGGAAGTGTCTGGGTCTGGGTGTCATCATAGACCACGGTTCCATATTCATATTTTTCGTTTGTTTCCCCTGTCAGACTTTCCACGTACAAAAAGCCCACCACCTGCTGTTTCGTGCTGTCCTCAAAGCTTAAGCTCTCCCATTCACTTTTGTAGGTCTTAAATATATTCTTCATCATTTCTGCAGAGGTTGTGACCTGACGGTTGGAAGAGTATATGTCCTTGAGAGATATCTCTGTGATCTTGTCCTCATCTATAAATTCCACAGGAAGAGTCTGCTCTTTGTATTCCCAGCTGTCATAAATTTTACCCATCAGGGAGACCGCCTGCTCATCCTGCTTGATCTCATAATACCGGTAGACGTCTCTTCCTGATTTTAAGTGATATTTCACACAGTAGTAGAGTACGCTCTCTCCGTCCTGCACCTTCGGAAAACCGCCGTCTTTTTCCTGGACTTCCACACCCATTTTCGCCAGATCGTAAATACTTTCAAAATCCTCGAATTTCGTGTTGTCAAGATAGGATTTCATCCGGCTGCTTCCCTGGTAATACACGGAATTGTAGGGATAGCTGTACAGACCGTTTATTTTCTCAATGTAGACAGACATATACTCTATCTTGTTCTCTTTCGGAAGATACGTGTCCATCCCCAGGACGTCAAAGCGGTAGATGACAGTTATAACTGCCAGCATTCCCAGCACCACGCCCGTGGAAAGGCGGGGGCGCAGGCTTTCTTTGATATCCATGCGGTACAGAAAATCCATGGCAGTGGACAGTACCCACGCCGAAAACACGAGGATCATAACAAACCAGATAAATACATGTGTCCCGATTCCGGAGCTGACGCCAATGGCAAACAGAATGGAAAACGGAAATACCACCGCAATCTTAATGACCGGCTCCAGTTTCTTAAAAGCGATGGCCTTGTTATGGCTCTCTGACGGCCGCAGGCGGTACACCAGGATACAGAGCAGCAGAATCACAAGTGCAAGGACCGCGCCGATCCCGCACCATACCCACGGGGTTTTTCTCTCTGTCACTCTCACTGCCTTTACCGCCTCTAAAGCAGCCATATAATAGGCATAAAGCGGTGAGAAGGTCCACCCGCCTCCATGGAAGGAAATCCTCATAAAACTGAAGCTTCCGCCATACAGCATGGTGGGCACCACAGTCTGGAAAAACCGTTCGGACATGCTTATAAAAACTTCTTTTATGATAAATCCATAGCTTAAAAAAGCAGCATATGCCATAGCCCCGGTAAACAGGTTTCCGGTAAGCGTCACAGCCAGTATGGCCACATGATAAAATACCAGAAAGAATACCATATGGGTCAGAAACGCCCCCAGTGCCAGTGAAACGGCGTGTGCGGGAAAGGTTCCCTTAACCGCTCCGGCCAGCAGTGCCAGAAGCAGGTTGATAAGATACGGTACGGCAAAGATCAGAATCCCGCTCACATAAGGCACAAAGAATATCCGTTCCCTTTTCAGAGGAAGACTGTGGTAAAAATCCGTCTTCTCCCTGGAGTACAGATAATGATATCCTGTCATTCCCAGACAGAACGCAGCAATCACCACAAAAAACAGCAGAAACACATTGTCAAACCCTGTGGTGTTCAGAAATACATCCGCCGCTTGTTTTTCCATCTCTTTCGGTTTCAGCCCCAGGGCAGCCACATTGTCCAGACGCATCATAATCTGGACCGGAAGTGTCATCAGCAGTACAAGAAATGTGACAAGAAGCCATGCGCCTCTTTCCTTCACATTCTGCATCACCATCTTAGTAAAAGAGATCTTTGATGTCATATCCCGCTACCTCCGTTTCACTGATAAAGATTTCTTCCAGGGTCAGCGGAATCATCTCCGCAAATACCGGGAACTTGCTCTCCACGATTTCCATGATCTTGTCCTTCTCCCCGCGGACAACCATGGTCATGAGGGACAGCCGCTTCTCATGCTGCACCACTTCCAGTTCCCTTAAAAGTTCTTCCTCCAGCACAGGATTCTGGATGACACACTGGATTTTATGAATGTGAAGCTTCATATCCTCCACCTCTCTTGACAAAAGGACGCCGCCTTTGTGGAGAAGTCCCACATGGTCACAGATATCCTCCAGTTCCCTTAAGTTGTGGGAGGCGATCACAGGGGTAAACTCCCGCTCTGTCACTTCATAGGCCAGTATACTCTTGGCTGCCTGCCGCATCACCGGGTCCAGACCGTCAAAGGTTTCATCACAGAAAAGATACTTTGTGCCCGCGCAGACGCCCAGAAGCATGGATACCTGGCGCTTCATTCCCTTGGAAAGGGTATGTATCTTTCTTCCGGTGTCCAGATCCAGCCTTTTTGCCAGCTCGTCAAACCGTTTCCTGTCAAATTTCGGATAGTAAACAGCATACCAGTCAGCCATGGATCTTCCTGTGGCATTCGGAATAAAATACGCACTGTCCGGCAGAAAGAAAATCTCCTGCTTTATCTCCTCCTGTTCAAAGACAGGCTTTCCGTCTATTTTAACACTCCCCTGATCCGGTTTCAGAACACCGGACAAAAGACGCAGAAAGGTACTCTTACCTGCACCGTTTGTTCCTGCCAGACCAAATATGCTGTTATCCGGAATCTCAATGTCGATGTTGTCCACTGCCTTGATCTCCCCAAAGGCTTTAGACAGATGTTCTGCTTTAATCATGGCTAACCTCCTCGTACAGCGCCGCAGTCCGGCTCACACACTCCTCTTTTGTAACGCCCAGCTCAATCCCTTCCCGAATGACGATCCTCAGCTTCTGGAAAAAGTTATCCTTCTTCTGTTCCACAAGATTCCTGCTGCCGGACACAAAATTTCCCCTTCCCTTAACGGGGTAGATATATCCTTGCTGCTCCAGGATCGTATATGCTTTCTGAATGGTATTGGGGTTGATGGACAGCTCCGTTGCCAGAGAACGGACAGAAGGCATCTGAGAGTCCGGTTCCAGCACGCCTCTTACGATCAGCATCTGAAAGCGCTCTACAATTTGTTCGTAAATCGGTTTTCGGTTCTGGTAATCAATCACAATCATAGAGTTTCCTCTTTTCTTTATTGGTCCGATTTATGTGTATCTAGTGTACTATGTGTCTTAGTACACTTACAGTATAAAAAAATTCCGCCCCCTTGTCAAGAGGAAACGGAAATTTTATTTTGTGGCTTTTTTGGCTTAAGCGGACGTCTTAGTTGCAGTTAACGGTTAGCTCGGCCGAGCGTTGCGGGTGTTTGCGTGAGAGAAGCCAGGGGCCGGGTGACGTCCGGTCAAAGAAACCCCGACATTCTATTTCACACACTCTTCCAGCATTTTATGATACCCCGGACTCCTTTTCTTCAGAGAAAGGATATTACCGTCCCTGTCAAGAAAACAGTGCTTTGAGCTTCCCACTGCCCGAACCTCCCCGGTGTCCGCGCTGCTGACCGTATATGCCAGCTCCAGCCGGATACCGTTATATTTTGTCAGCGCCACGGCAATCGCCACAGTCTCTCCGAAATGCGTCATAGTCCTGTACTCACAGGACACGGAGAGCACCGGGCTTATGATTCCCTCTGCCTCCATCCTGTCATATCCCATCCCCAGCTTCTCAAGGAAATCTGTCCTCGCCTCCTCAAACCAGCGGATATAATTGGAGTGATGTACGATTCCCATCTGGTCTGTCTCATAATACTGGGTCTTATGTCTGTAAACTTCCATATCTGCCCACTCTCTTCTACAAATTCTCAGCCTCTATATTCTGCTTATTGCGGTAAGCGCCGTACAGATACAGCCCGTGGATCACTACCCATAAGATAAAGGAAAGACTGAAAGAGCTTCTCAGCATCACAATATTGATGATATTCGATATCAGAATACACGCAAGAAGGATAATGCCCATGATAAACGGCAGCTTCTCTTTTCCCTTGATGCCGTTGAACATCATGGCAATGAGGCCTGCAGCCAGCATGGCGGCTCCCAGCACCACAGTCACCAAAACGGAAATGGTCATCTCCTGCATGGTCACTGTAATATGATTGGTCTTCTCTATCTCATCCAGTACTTCCTGGCCCTTGGAAAACAGGACATACATGGACAGCAGACCGTTTGACAGGTTCATAGCACCCATGATCAGCTCCACAAGTCCAACCCACTTCAGCATCCCGTTCTTCTTGTTCCTGTTATTCATGTTCATATATTTGTTCATTTTGCTTCCTCCTGCTGTCAGCTTCTATATGACATTCTGGGGGGTTCCCGCCTCCCAGGCTTTTACATTGCCAAAAACCGTGTGTGCGCGCTTCACCATAGCCTCTTTTGTGGCAAATGCCACATGCGGGGTGGCGATGAGGTTTTTCACCTGCAAAAGAGGATGGTCAGACGCCACCGGAGGCTCTGTCTCAAAAACATCCACAGCGGCACCTGCGATCTGCCCTGTCTGAAGGGCATTGGCAAGGGCAGTGCTGTCCACCACCGGACCTCTGGCTGTATTGATGAGTATCGCGCTCTTTTTCATGAGCGCCAGCTCCTCTTTCCCGATCAGTCCCCTGGTCTCTTCTGTCAATGGCACATGGAGTGAAATAATATCACAGGATGCCAAAAGCTTTTCAAGAGGCAGATAGACCACTCCCGGCAGTTCTTTCTCTGTTCTGCTGAAAGCAAAGACCTGACAGCCGAAAGCCCGGGCGATCTTTGCCGTGCGCATGCCGATGGCACCGGTGCCCACCACTCCGAATTTCTTGCCTTCCAGCTCCATGCCCACAAGGCCGTCCTTGGTCCCTCCCTGTCTCACAACATCGTTGCAGGGAATCAGATTTCTGTACAGCGCGATCACCATGCCGAACACCAGGTCCGCAACCGCTGCCGTGGAATATCCGGCACAGTTGCATACAGTCACACCCTTTTCCCGGCACGCGGACAGATCAATATGGTCCACGCCTGTAAATGCCACGGAGAGAAGTTTCAGCTTATCACATCCGCGGATAACCTCCCCGTTCATGGGAAGGTTGGACACCACGATGATGTCCGCATCCTTTCCCCTCTCGATCAGGGTCGCTGTATCCGTAACTTTTGTGTCATAGTATATAATTTCCACCCGGTCAGATACATATTCCCCGGCAATTGCCAGAAGCTTTTCTTTCTCCACGCCAAGCGGCTCAATGATAACCAGTTTCATGTTGTTCTTATGTCCTCTTTTCTCAATTTCAGCCTTTTCCCGGCAGTTTCGCCAAGCACGGCTATTCTTAAAGCTGTGTTGTCACAAAAATGTCGTAAATCGCCTTCACTGCCCCTTCAAAGTCCTCATTCTTCACGCCGATGATCACATTCAGCTCACTGGAGCCCTGGTCGATCATTTTTACATTGATATTGGCGTGTGCCAGTGCAGCGAAGATTCTGGCTGCGGTTCCTCTGTTGGAACGCATGCCGCGGCCAACCACCGCGATCAGTGCCAGATCAGACTCCAGCTCCATGTAATCCGGATTTACCATACGGTGAATGCCGGCGATCACCTGCTGCTCTTTCTCCGCGAACTCATCCTGATGGATAAACACAGTCATGGTGTCAATACCTGAAGGCACATGTTCAAAAGAGATTCCCTGCTCTTCCAAAACCTGCAGCACTTTTCTGCCGAATCCGATCTCGGAGTTCATCAGGGATTTTTCAATAAAGAGGGAACAGAAACCTTTTTTGCCCGCTATACCGGTGATTGTGTAAGCCGGCTTTTTGCAGGTGTCCTCCACGATCATGGTTCCCGCGTCATCCGGCGCGTTGGTGTTCCTGATATTGATGGGGATTCCGGCTTTTCGCACAGGGAAGATTGCCTCCTCGTGAAGCACGGTGGCGCCCATGTAGGACAGCTCGCGCAGCTCACGGTAGGTGATGGTGTCAATGACTTTGGGTTCCTTGATGATCCTGGGGTCTGTCACGAGAAATCCTGATACGTCTGTCCAGTTCTCATACAGGTCCACATCCAGCGCCCCGGAGACAATGGAACCGGTAATGTCAGAACCGCCCCTTGAGAAAGTCTTGACCGTGCCGTCCTCCATAGCGCCGTAAAAGCCCGGCACTACCACATACTCCATGTTTTTCAGGCACTCTCTGGTGAGACGGTTGGTCATCTCCGCGTCAAACTGTCCCTCGCCGTCAAAACGGATGATGCGGGCAGCATCCACAAACTCAAAGCCCAGGTAATCTGCCATGACCTTTCCGTTTAAGAACTCGCCGCGGGAAGCTGCGTACTCCTCGCCGATCTGTTTTTTGAAATTCTCTTCAATAAGGCCAAAATCCTCTTCCAGGGAAATGGACAGCTCCAGGCCGTCTATGATCTCCTGATAACGGCTCTTGATCTCCGAAAGAAGAGCCTGAAACTCCGCTCCCCCTTTCTCTGCTGCCTGGTAGCACTGATATAATAAATCGGTGACCTTCGTGTCAGCGGAAAAACGCTTTCCCGGTGCGGAGGGCACAACATATCTTCTGCTCTCATCCGCACGGATGATCTCGCCGACTTTCCGGAACTGTTCTGCGCTGGCAAGGGAACTGCCGCCGAATTTTACCACTTTTCTCATTTCTTTCAAATCCTCCCTGTAACTCTTTTATAAATTAAAGTATAAAACTTATAATATAATCTGATTCGCCAATTGTCCAGTATTTTCTACTTATTTTGACGTATTTTTTTCAGAAAAGCCTCAATCCTGGCAAGGGCTGCTTTCAGTTCTTCTATAGAATAGGCATAGGATATCCTGATAAATCCCTCACCGCAGTCCCCGAACGCGCTGCCCGGAACAACAGCCACCTTTTCCTCCCTGAGAAGCTCTGTGGCGAATTCTTCCGAACTCATGCCGAATTCCGAGATATCCGGGAATATGTAGAAAGCGCCTCTCGGTTCAAAGCAGGGAATCTGAAGCCGCTCCATCTCGTGAAGCAGAAAACGTCTTCTCTGGTCATAGGCCAGCCGCATTTCCATCACGTCGGAATTGCCGTTTTTCAGGGCGCTCACCGCAGCGTACTGACTTGTGGTGGGAGAGGACATGATGGCAAACTGATGAAGCTTCACCATCTGCTCCATGATCTCCTTCGGTGCCAGGGCATAGCCAAGTCTCCAGCCTGTCATGGCATAGGATTTGGAAAATCCGTTGATGACCACACATCTCTTCCGCATTCCCGGAAGGGAGGCAATGCTCACATGCCTGGAATTGTAAGTCAGCTCACTATAAATCTCATCGGAGATCACCAGCAGATCATGCTTCTCAATAATGCCCAGAAGAGCCTCCAAGTCCTCTTTTTCCATAATGGCGCCTGTGGGGTTGTTCGGATAGGACAAAAGCAGCACCTTCGTCTTAGGCGTAATGGCTGCCTCCAGCTCCCGGGGCTTCAGACGAAACGCGTTCTCAGCCTTCAAAGGGATGGTCACCGGCACGCCCCCTGCAAGCTGCACACAGGGCACATAGGACACAAACGCCGGTTCAGGGATGATCACCTCATCCCCCGATTCCAAAACAGTCCGAAATGCAATGTCAATGGCCTCGCTTCCGCCCACGGTTACCATGATCTCAGATGCCGGGTCATAGGTGAGCTGCAATCTGTCCTCTATGTATCTGCTGATCTCCTGTCTCAAAGGCATAAGTCCCGCATTGGAGGTGTAAAAGGTCTTCCCTGCCTTCAGGGAACGGATTCCCTCCTCACGGATATGCCAGGGAGTGTCAAAATCCGGCTCCCCCACGCCCAGGGAGATGGCATCCGGCATTTCGCTCACAATGTCGAAAAACTTCCGGATTCCGGATGGCTTGATCTGTTTTACTTTCTCTGTGACAAATTCTCTCATAAAGTGATCACCATTCTTCCGTCCTGCTTTTTCCTTGCAAGGTTAACTCCCTGCTCCTTATATTTTGTAAGGGTGAAATATGTAGCCGTACTCTGCACCTCCTCTATAGACGCCAGATTTTCTGAAACGAAAAGGGAGATGTCCTTGATGCTCTTTCCTCTTAAAAGCACTAAAAAGTCGTAAGCCCCTGACATAAGGTACAAGGTCTCCACCTGGGGATACTGGTAGATCTGTTCTGCTATCTTGTTGTACCCGTCGCCGCCCTGGGGTGTGACCTTCAGCTCGATCAGTGCTGTCACGGAATCATCATTTTCCTTATCCCAGTTGATGAGGGTGTGGTATCCGCAGATAATGCCCTCTTTTTCCAGCGCAGAGATCATATCCGCCGCTGTCTGCTCATCGGTTCCTGTCATGACTGCAATCTCCGCAGGGGAAAGCCTGCTGTTTTTCTCCAAAATATTTAAAACCTGTCTTCTCAAATCCTGTTCCATATAATCCTCTCCTGTCCTGCAAGGCGGTGTGTTTCCGCCTGTTTTCGTGTGCCGAAAAAATAAAAACCTGCCCGGACATTCTGCCGCGCAGGTTTGTTTTGATTGGGCATAAATGTTTTTATTAGTTTACGCCGTAATCGTTCTGTTGTCAATTATCTTCTGCTGCCCGGCCTCACGGCCTGTCTGTGAGAAGCAGCACATCCTCCGGGGAAACCCTGAGAAATTCCGGGACTTTCCCCTCCATGCCGGCCCATTTCTCCTTTGCCATTTTCCACCAAATCTGTTCGCGCCTGTCATGTCCCGGCATTCCCTTTTTCCGGATGACTACATTCATCTCAAAGGGGGATTCCACGGTCTCCACCAGTTCAGCGGGAAACGTATTTTCCCGGCTGTCATCCTGACAGGCAATAAAATAATGCGCCCGGATTCCCACTGAGGAAACCGCATCCGGTACTTGTTTCCCCGCAGTCAGCACAATTCCCCAGTCAAGCGCCTCCACGTGAGTATCATCCAGCTTTCTGGCTCTGGAAAAGTTCTTACAGCCCGTCAGACGCGCAGCAGCCACACAGCCCGGATAACGGAAGATCTCCTTTGTGGGTCCCATACGAATCTTCTCCCCGCCGTCCATAATAAGCAGATCCCCGCACAAACGGTATACCTCATCCCTGTTGTGGGTGACAAGGATCATATCCTTTTTGCAGTCCTTCAGAAAATCCAGCATCTGCACCTGGAGCTGTTCCTTCAGATAATAGTCCAGGGCAGAGAAAGGTTCATCCAGAAGCAGTGCCTCCGGCTCATTTGCCATCATGCGGGCAAGTGCTGTCCTCTGCTTCTGTCCGCCGGAGAGCTGATGGGGATACTGGTCCTCCAGCCCTTCCAACTGGAAGTTCTGTATCTGTTCCTCTGCCATCCTCTCTTTATCCTTCCCCCTGACAGCGCAGCTTATGTTCTGTTTGACCGTCATATTGGGAAAAAGGGCGTAATCCTGAAAAAGATATCCCACCTTCCTGTCCCTGGGCTTCAGGTTGATCTTCTTCTCCGAGTCAAAAAGTGTTCTGCCGTTTAATAGGATTCTCCCCTCGTCAGGCGTCACAATGCCTGCAATGCTCTTTAATGTCATGCTCTTGCCGCAGCCGGAGGCTCCCAGGATTCCCAGAAGACCTTCTCCTGTCTCAAAGCGGACCTGCAGGGAGAATCCCTTCCATCTTTTTTTGATATCCACCTGCAGACTCATGCTTTCTTTCCCCGCTTTCCGTATGTTCTCTCTTTCGCTGTAAAATAATTCATGAGGACTACCACCAGGAAGGAGACCAGTAAAATGATCATGACATATTTGTAGGCGGTATCCATATCCCCTGCTGCCACTGCGGAATAGACAGCCAGAGGCAGAGTTCTTGTCTTGCCTGCTATATTTCCCGCGATCATGGCTGTAGCCCCAAACTCGCCCAGTCCTCTGGCAAAAGCCAGAATGCCACCGCCTGCAATGCCCGGAAGCGCCGCCGGAAACATAACCTTCCAGAAGATCCGCCACTCGGAAAATCCCAGGGTCCTGGCTGCAAATATCAGGTTTTCATCCACCTGTTCCAGTGCACCCCTGGCGGAACGGTACATGAGCGGAAAGGAGATCACCACTGCCGCCAGCACGGTCGCTCCCCAGGAAAATGCGATCTTAACGCCAAAATACTCAACAAAAAAAGCCCCGATCGGGCGCCGGATTCCAAATAAATATAGGAGGAAGAATCCGGCCACAGTCGGCGGGAGAACCAGAGGCAGGGTAAAAATACCGTCCAGCACCATCTTGATCTTCTCGTTTTTGAGCCCTGCCACCAGCTTGGCTGCCGCCAAACCGATGAAAAAAACGATGACAATGGTAAGTGATGCCGTCTTAACTGATATCCATATCGGTGAGTAATCCATATCTGCCTGTCCCCCTGTAGAATAATGGCACAGCCGGCTTATGCAGACCGGCCATGCCTGAATGCTGTGATCATTATTTCACTGGTGTAAAACCATATTCCTCAAATACTGCTGACGCCTCGTCGGAGGCAAGGAAATCCAGGAAGAGCTGTGCTGCCTCCTTTTTTGCGGAGCTTGTCACAATACCTGCCGGATAAATAACCTTTTGTGCAAGGCTTCCCTCCGGTGCTTCCGCAACGACTGCCAGGCTGTCCTTCTTGGTGGCTGCGTCTGTGGCGTATACAATGCCTGCATCCGCGCTTCCCTCAGATACCCAGTTGAGTACCTCTGTCACATTGGTACCCAGACTGGCTTTTGCAGATACCTGGTCCCAGAGTCCGAGACTTGTGAGTGCCTCCCGCGCGTACTGTCCTGCAGGCACACTCTCCGGGTCTCCCACTGCCACTGTCTCCGCGTTCACCACGTCCTCAAATTTTGTGTATGCGTCCTTCTTATCTGAAGGAACCACAAGAACGATCTTGTTCTCCAGCAGATGCTTAACGGAATCCCTGTCAATCAGGTTCTCATCCTTCAGGGCAGTCATCTGTTTTTCCGCTGCGGAGAAGAATAAGTCCGCATCCATGCCGGATTCTATCTGAGTCTGAAGCTTTCCGGAACTGTCATAGGTGCCCTCCACTGTAATGTTTGGGTGCTGCTTTTGGAACATGGGAATCAGCTCATCCTTCATGGAATATTCCAGGCTGGCTGCCGCTGCCATCAATATGGTGACCGGCTCCTCTGCATCCTTTTTCTCCCCGTTATCTGTTGTCTCATCGTCTGCTGCCTTTGCCTCGTCTTTGCCCTCTGCGTCGTCCTTACTTTCTATGTTGTCCTTTGTCTCTGTCTTCGGCGCTGTTTTTTCTGCAGTTTCCTGGCTGTTGTCACTGCCGCATGCTGCGGTCATCATAGCTGACGCCAAAAAAATACCCAAAAGGCCTGCTGTTCTTTTTTTCATAGTGAATCCTCCCTGACTCTTGTCCGATCATCGTGTTATTTCCGGCTCCTTCAACACTGGCCGCAAGTTTGCTGTCCGTCAAAACTCCTGTGCACATCCCGCCCGGCGGTCGCAAAACAGCCTGCCTGCTGTCAAAGCTTTTCAAACAACACTTTTACCTTTCCGCCGCAGACCATCCCAAGGGTGGCTGCTTTGGAATTGGAAAGATCATATTCCCGGATGGAAAAACCGCCCGCATCTGAAAAGTTTCGGGCTTCTTTCACCGCAGCAAATTCTATGGGCCCGCCGCCGATGGTTCCGTATATGCTTCCGTCTCGGCATACCACCATCCGCGTAGCCTCTCCCCGGGGGGAAGACCCTGATTTTTCCACCACGGTTACCATGGTCACGGCATTTTCATCCCGGATACCCCTGAGCACTTCCTCCTCCAGGGTCTTGCGGGGATATTTGTTTTTCTCCTGAATGATCTCCGCGCAGATGCTCACACCGATCTCCGCAGGGGTCTGGGCGCTGATGGCAAGGCCAATGGGCGCATGGATCTTCCGAATCTCTTCTTCTTCCACTCCATCCTGCCGCAGCCGTTCAAAAGACATGGCAACCTTTCCCCTGCTGCCGATCATGCCCACGTAGTCTCTCTTCTTCTTCAAAATAGAACGAAGACAACGGTAGTCATCCTTGTGCCCTCTGGTCACAATAATGTAATAGGCATGTTCTCCAAAATCACGCTGCTCCAGACCCTCTTCAAAATCCATACACAGGATCTCATCCGCTTCGGGAAACCGCTCCCGATTGGCGAACTCCTCTCTCCCGTCGATCACCGTCACATGGAAATCCAGCAATTTTAAAAAGCGCACTAGTGCCAGGGAGACATGCCCTCCGCCGCAGACAACGGCCCGGCTTCTCCCGTAGAGCGTTTCCCTGTATACATGTTCCCCCGGAGGAAGCATGCGCTCCTCCCCGGTGAGTATTTTCTTCTGTCCGGCCTGTTCCCCCATAAGCGTGGTCTCAATAGTGATCTCATCTGTCTGAGCAAACAGCGCGGCGATCTGCAGATACATTTCTCTGTCAGCCATATATTATCTTCCTTTTCCGAACCCGCAGTTGGGGAAGGTACAGACATCGCAGTTCAGACATAATCCGCCCTCGCCAAGAGCTGCCAGTTCTTCTTTTTCTATCGGGTCATCCGCCATGAGCCTGGGCAGTACCAGATCAAATACGGTTCTCTTTGCATACATAACGCATCCCGGAAGTCCCACAATGGGAATACGCTTCCCGTCTTTCTTATAATAGGCCACCAAAAGCATGGCTCCCGGCAGCACCGGTGCCCCGTAGGAAATGATCTCAGCCCCTGTATCCTTAATAGCTCCCGGCGTGCGGTCATCCGGGTCCACACTCATACCGCCAGTACAGACCACCATATCCGCACCCTGCTCTATAAAGGAAAGGATCTCCTCTGTGATCTTCTCCTTGTCATCCCCCGGATACACCTGGCCCATCACTGTTGTGGGGAATTCCCCCAGCTTCTCCTCGATCACAGGACCGAAGGTATCCTGGATCAGGCCCTTGGAAATCTCGCTGCCTGTGGTCACAATACCCACCTTTTTCTCCCGATAGGGCAGGATCTGAAAAACAGGACCACCCTTCGCGGCCTCTTTCGCCCTTGTCATCTTCTCCTCCTCGATGACAAGGGGAATGATGCGCATGCCAGCCAGCTTGTCTCCCTTTTTTACCGGAAAATCACCATGGCGGGAGGCAATCATCATCTCTCCCAGGGAATTAACTGCCAGCAGTTTTTTTCTGTCTATTTTAAACAGCCCGTCTATCTGGGCCTTTAGCTCAATCTTTCCCTCTTTTATCTCCGATTCGGACATATATTCATTTTTGCAGATATCCCGCAGAATCTCGGCGCCCTCATTTTCATGGAGGATTCCCTCTGTCTTTTCCCAGACAAACAGGTGCTCCTTGCCCACAGATAAAAGTACAGGAATGTCTTCTTCCCTGACTACATGGCCTTTTCTGAACACAGGACCTTTCTTTTCTCCTTTAATGATCTGCGTGATATCATGGCAGAGAATATGTCCTGCCGCTTTTGTTGTTTCTATCTCTCTCATTTCCGCTTATCCCCGTTTTTCCCAATATTGTAAAACCGCTTTTCGGAATTGTCCGAAAAACGGTTCTTATTTTGTTTCTATTATTATACACGTTTCGCGCAATTAAAAAAGTTGTTTTGGCAACATTTTCTAATTATTTTTTTCTGCTGTCTTTCCTCTGTCTGAGAGGACCAGCCCCATAAGCACCATCACGGTTCCAAGAACAGACACCACCGATATTTTTTCGTGGAGGACAAGGACTGAAGCTGCAATGGTGACCACCGGAACCAGATACAGATAGACACTGGTTTTCACTGCGCCTACAATCTTCACCGCCAGATTCCAAGTCACAAAACAGAGGGCAGAGGCACACAGCCCCAAAAATAAAATATTTGCCAGCAGCACCGGATCTTTAAATCTGGAGAACTGCCAGCGGAAATCCATAAAGAACAGGGCCGGCAGCATAAAAAGAATGCCGTAGAAGAACACATGCCTGGTGATCTGAATGGTCTGATACCCGTAGCTGCTGATCTTCTTTATGAGCACAGAATAGCAGGCCCACACCACAGCCGCCAGAAGGGCTAGCACATCCCCTCTCGGATTCAGATGAAAGGACTTCTGCCCGTTGAAGCTGAGCAGAACAATACCTGCTATGCTGATCACAAATCCCACAAAAAATCCCATCTTCAGTTTCTCATCCCTCAGGAAAATAAATCCCAGAATGGCGGTGCAGAACGGTGCTGTCGCCACGATCACCCCCACATTTGACGCATAAGTATAGGTCAGCGCAATATTCTCCATAAGGAAATACAGGGTGACACCGCTGATTCCCGCAGCCACGAACAAAAACTCATGGCTTCTCTCTTTGATTCTCAGCCTTCTGTGATTCACCAGACAAAGCGCCGCAAAACCGATAAGGAACCGGAAAAGCAGAATTTCTATAGGTGTAAACTCGCGAAGCAGCACTTTTGTGGAAATAAATGTCGTTCCCCACACAGCCACTGTAAATAAAGCCATCAAATGACCTGCTGTCTTTTTACTCTCTTTCATAGGCTTCCCTCTCCAATTTCTTCATTCTCCACAGATAAGTGATCACAAGAGGCGCTGCAGCCGCAACCCAGGCCAGAGGGTCTGCCCAGCAGATTCCCTCAAAAGAGCCGAAATGGCGCGCGGTAAAAGCTGCCGCTGTCCTGGCTGCCAGCTCAGCCGCCCCTGCCATCATGGGTACAAAGCCAAATCCCATTCCCTGCAGAATATTTCTGTATATAAAAATGGACCCCAAAATCAGCATAAACGGCGCAATGATGGAAAAATACATCTCGCAGTACCCAAGCACGTCTGTCTGTCCGCTGTCAATGAACATGCGCACCATGTATTTGCCGAAAAAATGAAGGATCACAGTGACCAGCACGGCATACACAGCGGACATCCCTGTGGAGACCCTGGCTCCTTTTCTGATCCTTTCAAACCTTCCCGCCCCGATATTCTGTGAGGAATACGTTGCCATGGTAACACCGATGGAGATCATGGCCTGATTGATCAGCTGCATGACTTTTGTGGAGGCCGTAAAGCCGGCCACTGCCCTGGCTCCGAATCCATTGAGAGCACTCTGCAGGATCATGATTCCCAGCGCGGTAATGGAAAACTGTAGTCCCATGGGGATTCCCACCTTGATCTGAAAACGGACGGAATTTTTCTCCAGAACCCTGTGCTCCTTCTTCATATGCAGAAGCGGCACCTTTTTCACTATGTACACAAGGCACAGAATACCGGACACACCCTGGGAGATCACCGTAGCCACAGCCGCTCCCCTGGTCCCCATTTTCATGACCAGTATAAAAAACAGATCCAGGAAAATGTTCAGCACTGCCGCCAGGATCAGGAAATACAGCGGTATCCTGCTGTTTCCAAGCGCCCTTAAAAAGCTCGCCAGCAGGTTATAGAGCACCTGGGTCCAAATCCCCAGAAACACCACAAACAGATACTGGTAAGCATCCTGAAAAATCTCATCCGGGGTATTCATCAGGCGCAGCAGTCCCTTCAGCCCCGCCACGCTGACCACAGTCAGAATCACTGTGACCACAACTGCCAGCACGGAGGAGGAATAGACGGATTTCTTCATCCCGTCCATATTCCCCGCCCCGAACGTCCTTGAGGTGAGGACCGTAAATCCCGTCGTCAGCCCGTTTAAGAACCCCAGGATCAGAAACACAATACTGCCGGACATCCCCACTGCTGCCAGCGCGTTGACTCCCACCGTCCGTCCCACAATGATGGCGTCCACCATGTTATAGAGCTGCTGAAAAACATTGCCGATTATGAGGGGAATCGTAAAAGCCAGGATCAGCCGGAACGGACTGCCCTTTGTCATATCTTTTTCCATAACTGCCATAGTCTCCTTCTCTTCTATCATGTAATATTTCCGGCTGTCGGACAGGAGACGAACGGATGTTCCGTCCCTGGCACGTCTTCGGCGCATAGAAAAGTGCTCCGGACAAACCGGAACACTTTTTATAAGGCCACCTGTTTCCATCCGAACCGGTGTCTCTGCCCTTGATATGGCCGGGCATTTTAGCACACTCTGGTTCGGCATGTGCGGCAATTCGCTTGAAAGCAAGTATAGCACCAGTATTTTCAATTTTCAATCATAATCTGAAATTTATTTCCCTCTGTTTTACGCCTCCTGGGTGTTCCCTCTCATAACCCCCGCAAAATTCACCAGAAACAACCCGCCTGCCGTGAGAAGCGACGCCCCAAGCCCTGTATAAAATACAGCGATAAACACTTCCGGGCACCATCCTGACACCCGAAGCCCGATACCGAAGGTCATCATAAACACCATGATACAAAATGCCTTCTTATCAAAAAACTTCAGAAAGAACTGCTTTTCCTCCTCATATCCTGCAATCCTCACGGTATGCTTCCGCACCATCTTCCCAAACACAAAAATCTGGAACACCATATAAACCGCGGCTGACAGCAGAACATTCAGCACTCCGACATAGCTTTCGTAAACCTCCAGTCCAATCCGCAGAATATTCCCCCCAGCCACGGCCCATACGATCGCCGCGATCAGCAGCAGATAATTTTTTCTCACTTTCATCTCAAATCCTCCCGTTTCCTTCCATAAACCACACGCAGTATCAATTCCCTGAGAAACACAGCTCTGTCCGTCCCCCGCATCAGATCCTCCACCAGAAAATCCACCACAAACCTCACAAAATCCTCCGCCGAAAATCCATCACTCCAGACCTCGTCCGCCACAGCGCTGTCCCCCATAAGCACTGCCAGAAGCTCCTCTCTCATATGCCCCAGATACTCTTCCATCACCAGATGCCCCTTCTCCTTATCCCCCACAACAAAAGCATGCTCCGCCAAAAAGCCCTGTCCTTCCCCTCTGTTCTCCCCCATCCTCTCCAAAATACACTCCACAACCCCCAAAAAACTCTTCCCCTCTATCTTACTCAGCGGCACAAAGAATATCTCCTTCCACATCTCAACCACCACCGCGATCATCAGATCATTCTTCGTCGGAAAATAATTATAAATAGACCCCACCGCAATCCCACACTCCCTCGCGATTCCCCTCATACTGACCCCGTCTCCCTTCCCCACCTTCACCATCTCCCCCGCAGCCCTCAAAATCTCCTCTCTGGACGTCACAACCGTATTCACCTCAATCTCCTCCGCTCTTATATAAATTTTTTATTTTCAAACTGAACACTGTTCATTATACGCACAACTCCCCTATAAGTCAACTCCATTTTATTTTTATCCAAGTCACCCGCCCGAAGCCGCCAGGCGGTAAGAGAATGTTCCGGGGGCCTCTGTGCCTGCTGCCTCTTTGCAAAAGAGTGTTCCGCAGGAGGCTTGGACTTGCTTAGGAAAAAACAGACTCCCGGTCAAGGAGAAATTTCGGTTACCATCCGAAATTTCAGGGCAGTTAAGCTGCCCAGCCATAAAGGCTGGACAGCGGTTCTGCCCGGTTCCCTGACCGGGAGTCTGTTTTTTTCTTAGCAAGTCTTGCCGACGAAGGCAGTCTTTTGCAAAGAGGCAGCAGGCACAGAGGCCCCCGGAACATTCCCTTCCCGCTGTCCGCCTTACCGTCTCACCCTCGCCTTCATCTCTCTCATCACTTTTCTAAACTGTACCCCAAATAAAACCCCCGTTGTCGTCACCGCCAGCATATCCGCCACCGGCTCCGCCAAAAACACCGCCATGGTCTTATCCCCAAAAAACATCGGCAATATATAAATCAGCGGTATCAACAAAATCACCTTCCGAAGCAAAGCCAGAAAAATCGACTCCTTAGCCTTCCCCAAAGCAATAAACGTCTGCTGGCACGCAATCTGAACCCCGAAAATACAGGACACCGCCATATAAATCTTCATCGCCCATTTCGTCGTCTGCGTCAGCTCCGGATTACTCGTAAAGATACCCGCAAATACCCCCGGTGCAAACATGGCCACAGCCCAGATAGCCACCGAATACACAACACAGGACCGCAGCAGCAGGAAAAACGCCCTCTTCACCCGGTCCGGATTCCCTGCTCCAAAATTATAACTCACAATCGGCTGTGACCCCTGGGTCAGCCCCTGAAGCGGCAGCATGGAAAACTGCATCACACTGGACAAGATCGTCATAGCCCCCACAGCCATATCCCCGCCATACTTCAGCAGAGAAGAGTTAAAGCAGATATTCAGTATACTCTCCGTAGACTGCATAATAAACGGCGACAGCCCCAGTGCCATACACGGAAAAAACACTCTCGGAGAAATCCTGAGATACTTTTTCTTAAGCCTGAGCGTTGTCTTCTTACCACACAAAAAACGAATCACCCACACAGCGGACACACCCTGTGAAATAATAGTTGCCAGTGCGGCTCCGCGCACCCCCATATGCATCCCGAAAATAAAGATGGGGTCAAGAACAATATTACACACAGCTCCGATCACCACACTCAGCATACTGACCGTGGCAAACCCCTGTGCCGTAATAAACGCATTCATACCAAGAGCCGCCTGCACAAACAGAGTACCCATGGCATAAATCTGCATATATGCTGTTGCATACGCAATGGTATTCTCACTTGCCCCGAACAAAAGCAGCAAATCTTTGGAAAATATCAGGAAAAATGCGGTCAGCAGCACCCCCGCTATGAGAAGTCCCATGGCACAGTTGCCCATGATCTCCTCCGCCTCATCTTTCTTTCCCTTTCCCATCATAATAGAAGAACGGGGCGCGCCGCCCATGCTCACCAGTGCCGCAAATGCGGAGATCAGCATGATCAGCGGAAAAGTAACACCCACACCTGTCAGGGCCTGTGCTCCATAACCGGGAATATGGCCGATATACATACGGTCCACCATATTGTAGAGCACATTTACCACCTGCGCTGTTATTGCAGGAACGGAAAGCCTGAATAACAACCGGCCTATCGGTTCCCTGCCTAAATCTGTCTCTTTCTTCTGTTTCATTTCTGCGCCTTCCTTACTTTATAATTTTCACTCTGTCAAAAAGCCGTGCGCACACACGGTTTTTCCCGGACAGAGTAAGTTGTTTAAAGCCAACTGTATTATATAGTAACACATCTGTATCCGTTTTTCCATATCCATAATCCAGTGCAAAATACCCGGCTGCAGAATCCTTCTTTTTGTATTTCAAATACAATCATTATCCTACCGCCCTTCGATATTCTTTTTTCAACTGTTCAAGTGTGTCTCCGAGAACCTTTCTTACGGATTATCTGCAATTAATATATTCATTTTCATTTGATATAATAAACGAAACAGTATCAAGAAGGAAAAATTATAATGACAATACAAGAGATTAGTGTCTTGATAAAAGCCAGATATATTGATCCATAATATCCGTTCAAGGACCGCTTATATTTTTTATTTGGTACAGCCGGAACAATTAGCGCAGGATCTGATGATCGTGTCTTTTTTTATGACGAATATAGCAATGAACCGAATTATTTGCAGTATTTTTTTGAATTTTTTCATGTTCCCTTCACTATTTTAGGTTACAGGCGGCATTAACTGTGGAATGATTTTTTATTTCATTCTGGGTTTGAGCGTGGCTGCGTTGATTTTAGAAGGAAAATGCAGAAATATAGTGCTGTCAGTGGCTTTGATGTTCCATGTTCTTAATCTGCATTTTGGTTTCAAATACCCGGATTTTGCATATCCTTTGAGCTATGAAGAACGCTGGATGGATACCATCTCCAGCTTTCTGATTGTGGCAGTTTTTATTATAGCGGTGATTATTATCATGACTGTAGAATATGGGAAAGAACACAAGAAGGTTGTAAGTCACGCAGAAGAATTGAATCAGCAGGCAATAACAGATAATTTGACTCAGCTATATAATCAGCGTTATTTGATGGAAAATATAAAGAAGATAGTGGAAGCACAGCATTCCCAACAAAGCTGCGTTTCCATTGTACTGTTTGATATTGATGATTTTAAAAGAATAAATGACACATACGGACATCTGCGTGGAAACCAAGTTCTATGCCGTTTGGCTGTGATACTGCAGGAAAAGGCCGGTGATAAATACATTGCCGCCCGTTACGGGGATGAAAAAATTATGTTGATACTTTCAGGCTGTACACGGGATATGGCAATGCAGTTTGCTGAAATGATACGTCTTGATGTATATCATGATGCAGTTCTTGCAGAACTGACCTGCAATCAATTCTCAGTAAGCGGAGGGGTTACACAGTAAAAATGGGGCATGTCGATTGATGATTGGATTCGACAGACTGATAAAAACCTATATGCTGCTAAAGAAAATAGAAAAAATCGAATAGAAGGTTGAATCATTCTTGATGGAAGGTATATGAAATAATAGCTTTAAATGAAAAGTTTGATGAAAAAGCAGGTAAGGCTGTCACACAAAGTTGTAACAGCCCTGCCTGTTTTTTAATATCTGTATATTCGGAAAGATAAACGTGATTTCTATGATAGGCCTGTCCCTAAATATCAATAAACGGACTGACTCGATAAGCCGCCGCTTGATACAGCTATATAGTGCCATGCCAGTTTCAAATCAGCCAAACTCGTATCCTTCCATGCGGTTATAAGGCGGCATACTTCTTCTAAATACAGGGAGGTCTATTTGGCTACCGCAACATATTTTTTAAAAAAGGCAACCCCATATTTTTCAATGTTAGTAATTCCGAGCTTAGCTAAGGCAACATCATAGTTTTTTCTCTGTATTTGCTGTAAAGCTAAGTTTTCAGCCGCCTCTGTTAGCTGCTTCATGATTTCTGGCTCACTGCCGTTCACATTCCTAAGTACCTTGAATTCAAATAAAATCCCCCGTTTTTTATTTAAGTCAGCAAGTTGCAGGTCATAACGACCATCCCCTGATTCCTGGTTAGAATATATCTTGTAATTTCCCTGTAGACAACTCAATATTCCTAAAATAAGCGCATGATAAAACCCTTCAGATGCCGTATCATAATAGCTGACATTATATAGTAAAATTTCCCGCAACTGATCCTGGATCCTTGAAGCACTGCCGGATAAAAAACTCTTCTGCACTTTATATTGGTTGACAGAAGAATCTCCTTTCACCATTTCATCAAAGATTTCTTTTCGATATACTTCTATAATTTCCTTATTAGGGATTTTTAACTTGTGTGGAAATTGCGGTTCCGGTACTTCTGCATTTGCTATACAAAGATACCCAGACATTAATAATAATGTGTAAATCGCGGATCCTTCTTCATGTACTGCCCCATATGACATGTTCTTTTCCACATATTCTTCAACGCTGTCACCATTTAGTAATGCAGTAAGATTTGACATCATCTGGGCAGATGGATTCACCAGACACTGTTTGATGATATCATTACTGCTCGTTGCTGTCCAATAAGTGCCTGGAATGCAGTCTGACGCAAAGTAATTCATAACAGACCAGGGGTTATATATTTCTATACCACCAAAGGTATACCCATCATACCACTCCATAATCTCACTCATTTTATCCTGAGCATGATAGTATTCTGCAATATCTCTCACTTCTTTTTCAGTAAAGCCAAAGCAGTCATTATAATCCTTGTCCAGCAAGGTTGCGACACGGATATTGTTCAATCCACTGAATATATCCTCCTGGGCGATTCTAAGTATCCCTGTCAAAACAGCACGTTCCAAATGGATATTATTTTTCATTCCACCGGAAAATAAATTTCTCACAAATGATACGACCTCTTGCCCAAAGCCCTTTTCATATCCCTGCAAAATCGGCGTATCATACTCATCAATCAATATAATTGGCCTGACTCCTGTTGTTTGGTGAAGGTATTCGGTCAAATCTCCAAGAGCATTCTGATAGACAACTTTCCCCGCAGTCTCGTTCAGAATCTTATCCACCTGCTTTTTTTGGTAATCATTTAATGACTCAAAATGCCCCAACAGGCTATGGCGGTTAAATTCCTTTTGTATAAGCCTGCAGATTGCCTCGTAAGTTTCTTCCCAATTATCACACTTTGCATCTTTAAAAGTAAGAAAAACCACAGGGTATTTCCCTTGATGGCTCGTATACCTCTCCCCACAGTCCCATATCTTCATGTTCTCAAAATATTTTTGGCTGCCCTGGGCTTCCTCGAAGAATGTTTTTAACATCATCATGTTCAGCGTCTTTCCAAAACGCCTGGGCCGGGCTATCAGCGCAACTTCTGACGGCTTATCCAATAATTGCTTTATCAGAAGTGTCTTGTCAACATAATAGTAACCGCCATCTATTATTTTACAAAAATCATCCGATCCGATATAAATTGTTTTATTTATCATAGAGATACCCTCTTCATATTTTACTTGTCTGGCAAACACTTTCCTGGCTATAGATTATTCCTGATTCCTGAAACGGATATTTGCCAGAATTTCGTAGTCTCCGAAACATAGCTCTTTTAAATCGTATTATTACTGCTATTATATCTGTAATCTTCTATTAGTACAACATAAAAATCCCGTTGTTTTTGCTATCATAAGCCTTACATATGCTAATTTTACCCATTCATGTAACTATCTAACAGACACTGGCCTCTGATTCTGGAAATAATTCCTTAATCGTTTGCATTTCCTGTAGAGAATCACTCCGAAATTTATATAATAAATCTTTTATTTTAGCTCGCTTTTAGAATATAAAAATTTTAGAGGCTGCGAAAATTCCCGGATAATTCAGAACTTCATAATATTTAACCACGTTTCTGATATTTCTTGCAGAACCGGCTGATTAAAGATAAAATTAAAAATAAAAATCATATTTAGGAGGACAGACATATGAAAGAAATCAAAACCGTTGCACTCATCGGGCTGGGAGCCATTGGAAGCTTTCTGGCATCACATTTAAAATACGCGCTGGAATACAACAGCCTGCGGATCATTGCCGGAGGGGAGCGCAAAAAAAGGCTGGAAAAAAACGGTATTATCGTAAATGGAGAACCTCTGTATTTTCATGTGGTATCCCCTGAGGAGGAAATGGAACCTGCTGACCTGGTCATCCTGATCACAAAAATGGGCGCGCTTCAGCAGGCTGTAAAAGATGTAAAAAACCAGGTAGGACCTGATACCATTCTCATGTGCCCCTTAAACGGGGTGGAGAGCGAGGAGGTCGTTGCCAAAACCTACGGGTGGGAACATCTGCTCTACTCCATCGCCAGAGTCAGTGTAGTGATGAAGGGAAATGAGGTCAGCTTCCGGCAGGAGAACGCGCGCTTTGAGATCGGGGAACGGGACAACACGGTGATCTCCCCGCAGGTGCAGGCCGTGAAGAATCTGTTTGACCGGGCCAATATAAAGTGTATTGTGCCGAAGGATATGGTGTATGATATGTGGCATAAGTTTATGTGCAATGTGAGCGAAAACCAGAGTGCCGCTATTCTGGGGATTCCTTTTGGGGCATGGGTAGTCAGTGAACATGCCAATGCGATCCGGGAGGCTGCCATGCGGGAGGTGGTGGCGATTGCAAACAAAAAGGGGATTCCCTTGTCCGAGGAGGATATTGTGGCCCAAAGAAAGGTGTTTCCCAGGATTCCTTATGAGAATAAACCATCGACTCTACAGGATATTGAGGCGGGGAGGAAGACAGAGGTGGATATTTTTGCGGGGGCTGTGATTCGGATGGGGAAGGAAGTGGGGGTGGAGACGCCTTTGAATGAGTTTTTTTATCATGGGATACGGGTGTTGGAGGAGAAGAATGAAGGGGTGATTTAAAATAAGGTGACGGAGGAGCCGCGCCGGATGGGGGCCGGGGGTGTGAATCTGTTGGCTCGACGCTGCGCGTCCCTCAGCTAACTGGCGTTCGCACTAAGTTCATCAGGAGAGCCTTCTTCACTAAGTGCTCACAGCCAGTGGATCTTCGGGCAGCTCCACTTAACCTCGCCAACAGATTCACACCCCCGGCCCCCATCCGGCGCGGCTCCTCCTGGTTTTTTAAGGCACTACATTCTGAAAAGAAAAAGAAAAACCTGCCTCCTCAGATGTGTTAAACTGTGAAGGCTGGTTTTTATATACTAAAAAATTTATTATTTATTGCGGCTGCCGCGGTATTTTTCTTCGCAGTATTTGCAGCGGTAGATTTCTTTTTCGGGGTCGGCCAGGATGAAGACCTGGTCTAATTCCTGTTCGATGGAGGTGATGCAGCGGGGGTTGCGGCACTGGATCACGTTGGTGATCTGTTTAGGCAGCTCCAGTTCTTTTTTCTGGACGATCTCGCCGTCTTTTATGATGTTAACGGTAATAGTGTGGTCAATGAAGCCGAGGATGTCAAGGTTCAGGGTGTCGATGGGACATTCCACTTTGATGATGTCTTTTCTGCCCATTTTTTTGCTTCTGGCATTTTTGATGAGGGCCACACAGCAGTCCAGTTTGTCAAGCTTCAGGTCTTTGTAAATGGTCATGCATTTTCCGGCTTTGATGTGGTCAAGCACCACACCTTCGTTTAAACGGCCAACATTTAACATAAGTCCACCTCCTTGAGTAGTGTGAGAATCAGTGCCATTCTGACATAGACACCATACTGGGCCTGTTTGAAATAGGCGGCTCTCGGGTCGCTGTCCACCTCTGTGGAGATTTCATTCACACGGGGAAGGGGATGCAGCACCAGCATGTCCGGTCCGGCCAGGTCCATTTTGGCTTTGTCCAGAATGTAAAAGTCTTTCATACGGACGTAATCTTCCTCGTTGAAGAAACGCTCTTTCTGTACTCTGGTCATGTAGAGAAGGTCAAGTTTCGGAAGAACTTCCTCCAGACGCTCTACTTCCTCAAATTCATGGCCGCTGGCTTTTAACACGTCCTCTTTGATATAGTCCGGTACACGAAGCTCTTCCGGAGAGATGAGGACAAATTTTACACCTGTATAACGTACTAAAGCTTCGATCAGAGAATGCACGGTACGGCCGAATTTCAGGTCTCCGCACAGACCGATGGTGATATTATCAAGACGTCCTTTTAAAGAACGGATCGTAAGCAGATCGGTCAGGGTCTGTGTCGGATGCTGGTGGCCGCCGTCTCCGGCATTGATGACAGGGATCTCAGATGCCATGGATGCCACAAGCGGCGCCCCCTCTTTCGGATGGCGCATGGCACAGATATCTGCGTAGCAGGAAACCACGCGGATGGTATCGGCAACGCTCTCGCCTTTTGCAGCGGAACTGGAATCTGCACTGGAAAATCCCAGAACCTTGCCGCCCAGACGAAGCATAGCGGATTCAAAGCTCAAACGTGTTCTTGTACTTGGTTCATAAAACAAAGTCGCCATGATCTTGCCGTCGCAGACATGAGCGTACTTTTCCGGATTCTTTTCAATATCATTGGCCAGATTCAAGACTTTATCCAGCTCTTCCACGGAAAAATCCAGCGGACTCATCAAGTGTCTCATAGATTACCTCCTGTGTATATAATTATCATCTTGTATTCCCACAGGCGCGTTCTTCCTGTGCGATTACCATGTACTATCATATACCAGTTCAGGGGTAATTTCAAGAATTATCG
>ERZ507245.38-NODE-38-length-49450-cov-5.47238_pt1 | contig 49450 bp, 46 predicted proteins | sample MGYA00512641_ERZ507245 | MGnify/ENA metagenome assembly ERZ507245
CGACGCTCTTCCGATCTAACGGAGACTGCATTGCCGGGGAATATATCCATATTCCCCGGCAGCATAGTCTCCTTTTTCCGTTTTCCTTATCCCTTTGCCAGATTCAGCAGAGATTCCTTTAACTCCGGCACTGCCGCCTTCACAATTCCTCTTATCCGCTCAAAAGCCTCCGCATCTGCCGCCTCAATCCGGTACGTCATGGCCTGTTCCGTTACAGATTTTCTGAGCAGGAACCAGCCGTCTGCAAATTCAATACGCACACCGTCCATTCTGCTCACAGGATAGCATTCTCCCATCTCTGCCGCCTTATCCAGCCATTTTTCCTGTTCCTCATAGGGGCAGAAGACCCTCAGATCCGGTGTGATGATGGAATCCGGAAACTCTTCTGCCATCTCTGCCAGGCTCCTGCCTTCCTCCTCCAGGATTTCGCACATTTTCAGTGTTGCGTAAAGGCCGTCATCTCTGCCGATTTCCCGGAAGAAAAAATGTCCGCTGATCTCCCCTGCTGCCAGTGCCCGTTCCTTTAAAAAACGCTGCTTGATGAATCCGTATCCGCTCCGCTCCATCACAGGCATCCCACCGTAAGCCAATATGGTATTCTTCACCAGGGAGGCGCTTTTCTGATCATATACAAATGAACCGGGGCCTCCTTTCAAATACTGACGGATAAAAACGGCAAAGCTTTTCTCACTGGTCAGATAATGCCCCCTGTTGTCAATAAAGACAACTCTGTCCCCGTCTCCGTCATAAGCGGCTCCCAAATCTGCCCCTGTTTCCAGAACTTTCTTACAGACATCTGCAAGGCAGTTATACTCTGCGGGATTGGGGTTCCTGTTCGGAAAATTTCCGTCGTATCCGCAGTAAAGCCGGCTCACCTCATACCCCATCGTTTCCATGATCTGTGGTACAATTTTACTGGTGGCGCCATCACAGCAGTCCAGGACTATCTTCAGACTTCCCTTTCTGCAGTTTCTTTCTATGAAAGCCGCGTAGTTTTTCTCCACATTTCTTGTTTCATATGAGCCGTTCCCTGTTAAGAAGTCTCTCAGGTGCACCAGATTCTCCACCTTTTTGATTTCTTCCGACGTCACCGGGAAATTCCCGAACATCATTTTAAATCCATTATACCGTGCCGGGTTGTGGGATGCTGTGACCATGATTCCTCCCTGCGGCGCTTCGGTTCCAAATTCCGCTGCGTCCAGAGCGTAATAAAACATAGGTGTGGTCACACAGCCTACATCTATCACATGGATGCCCGTTTCCATCAGTCCCCGCATAAGAGAGGCCTTCAAAACCGGTGTTGACAGGCGGATATCCCCTCCCACCGCCAGCCGCTTTCCCCTCTGCAGGGTCCCGACTGCTCTGCCGATGAGGTAAGCATCCTTTTCATCAAATTCCTCTCCGTATATCCCCCGTATATCGCAGTCTTTATAAATACTCATGTAACACTCCTTCGCTGTTCATCCTTTTCCAAGCTGATATCTCTCTTGATACGCCTCAAATGCACACTGATAAAGCTCATCATATAGAGAGGTAAGCCCGTACACCGGCTCAATGATGTCCCGGTAAGAAATCATGTGCCCTGCTGCCTCCGGTAAATCATGGTAGCAGGAAGCCGATGCCGCTAAAATCGCACATCCCATAGCCGCCCCCGTATTCTCCGGCACTTTCAGCATCCTGTCCAGTACACTTGCCCGTATACGCAGCCACTCCGATGATCTGCAGGCCCCGCCTGTTGTAAAGATCTCCTGTCCCACACAGGCGCCGCACTCCTGCATATGTTCAAAGGCCAGCCGTTCAGCGTAGGCCACACCTTCCATGAGCGCAGCATAATGAATCTGCGGATCGGAAATATCTCCTAGGACAAATGCCCGGGCCTCCGGGTCCAGAAATGGAAAACGTTCCCCTCTGCCATGCAGAGGATAACTGATGACCTGCGTGGGAATCACGTCCATAACTCCCCGGTTCCACATCTCAAACTCTTCTTTTTCAAAAAAATCATTCAGACACCTTCCCCCAATATTGGAGGCGCCTCCAAACATCCAGTCCCCGGAGGGCAGTTTGTGTGAATAACTGCTTCCCCCCGCATCGACGAATAGTTCTTTTGTGACTCCTTTTAAGACCATGGTCGTTCCGATGATGGAAGCCCAATCTCCTCTTTTGACTGCTCCTGTAGAGACTGCGGACACATAACCATCTGTCGCTCCGGCAGCAACCACGGTATCCGGTGAAAACCCAAATTCCTCCGCAGCCTCTTTTGTGATATTTCCTATGACCTGCCCCGGGGGAATCACCGATGGAAATATGCGCCGGTCAAGCCCCAGCACCTCAAGCAGTTCCGGCCAGACTTCTTCTTTCAGGTCAAACCCGCTTTTCAGCGCATTGGAGTAATCCGTGATTCCATATTCACCTGTAAGCCTGCCTACGATATAGTCTGACTGATGCACCATGTATTCTGCCTTCTCATACACATATGGCTCCTGCTCTTTTATCCACAGGATCTTCGGCAGGGCAAAGGATGCGTTGAATACATAACCCATTTTCTTTTCCAGCTCACCGGCATGTTCGTGTATCTTCTCCGCCTGGACAGCCGCGCGCATATCATTATACATCAACGCATTCCTGAGAGGATGCTTCTCTTCGTCTAAAAGCACGATTGTACCAGAAGTACCGTCTACCGTGACGGCGCGTATTTCCGTCGGCTTTCTGCCCGTCCTCTTAAGTGCATCCACACACTTTTTTATAACCGTTCCGGCCGCATCCCACCACATAGCAGGGGCCTGTTCATACCAGCCCTCTCTCCTGCTTGTATTCAGCTCCCAAAAGTTGCATGTCCCCTGTGCAAAGACTTGGCCCTGTTCATCACATATAATACCTCTGGCTCCCTGGGTACCCACATCAATCCCTAAAAAAAGCATCCCATCACCTTGATCCTTTCAGGACTTCCGGGTTCATAAGAAATCTTGGCATCTCCCCCGCAAAATACCGTTCTGCCTGTCCGAGAACCATGGCAGGACTGTCAGCAAAAGCCTCCACTGTATCTCCGCTTTTATGACAACTGAATGTCAGATTATCCAATTCAAAAAGTGGGCTGTCCATAGGTACCGGCTCCACCTCATAATTGTCAATGGCTGCCCCTGTGATCCACCGTTCCTTCAGTGCCTCATAAAGGGCATCCATATCAACCAGAGGAGACCTGGCTGTATTGATAAAAACTGCTGTTTCTTTCATCATCCTGAACTGCTCTCTTCCCATCATGCCCCTTGATGTCTCAGAAACTCTTGCATGCATGGAGACGATATCACTGCGTTTTAACAGTTCTTCCAGACTGACTGCTTCTCCCCCCGCCTCCAGCACTTCAGCTTCCTTCACATAAGGATCATATACCAGCAGCTTTACCTGGAACGCTGCCAGAAGCCTTGCGACCGTCCGGCCGATGGTGCCGAATCCGATAATTCCTACTGTCCTGCCTTTCATCTCATGGATTCTTCCGAAGTTGGGGAAGGTTTCCAACCAACGGTGGTGTGCCTGCATGGAGGCATGACAGCGGCCGATATTTCTGGTCTCTGCGATCATCAGTCCAATCGTCATCTCTGCCACGGCGTTGGCATTGTGCGCCGGATTGGCAATGACAGGTATCCCTGCCTTTGTAGCTGCCTCCAGGTCGATATTCTCAATTCCGCCTCTGTTTGTCAGCAGTAGCTTCAGACATTCAGCCTCCTCAAAGACCTGGGAGGGTATGGGGCATTGATGCGTCTGTATCACATCCGCATCTCTGATCTCTCTCATGATCTTATCCGGTACAGGCACGCAGCGGGACCCTGTCGTCTCCATGTTCTTGATATAGACCCGCATCTCTTCATGAGACTTTGGCCCGAAATAAAAGAATTTTTTCTCATCATAACGGACAAAGCCTTCTATTCCTTTTTCCATCATTTCCGGTGGAAGCAGCAGGTCACCAATGCATACGATTTTCATATATTTCCTCCTTCGGTTCTCATCTCTCTGCTTTCCTGCCTCTGCATATGTGAATCAAAGCAGGGAAGCAGGCATTTCTGCAGCTCACAGAAGGTCTGATAATTTATCTCATACTGTCTTTGTTTATGAGCATCAGGCAGATACGTCCGTCCGATGGTCTTCATCTTCTCTGCCCCTTCTTTCAGGCTCGAAAACACACCTGCCGCGCAGCCTGCCACCACCACATCTCCCATAGCTGCCCCCTCTGTGTTTTCCTGTATGGTCACAGGAATCCCCAGGATGTCACTCAGCATCTGCATCCAGGCACTGCTCTTGCACGGACCGCCTGTGGCGACGATTTCCCGAACCTCATCCGGCCTCATCCCCTGGGCATCAAGGACAATATCCACGTTCTGCCTAACCGCATAGCAGGTCCCCTCCATCACGGCCCTGAGCATTTCTTTTTTCGTGGAAGTCCCTGACAATCCGAAGAATACCCCCCTTGCATTGGGGTTATAGATTGGAGATAATTCACCTGCCAGATACGGCAGAAAAACAATTCCATTCGCCCCGATCGGGGCCTCCGTCACATAATCGCTCATGACTGTAAAGACATCCTTATGAAGGGTCACTGCACACAAAGTCTCCATATCACAGACAGCCTCTTTCATCCATTTAAAAGCTCCGCCCGTATTGGACATGACTCCTATATTCATCATATAATCCTTATCCGCATATCCGATCGTGATGAGCCTGTCATCTGTCTTATACTGCTCTCTTTCCCCACATTCCTGGAGCATGACCACGCTGCTCCCTGTCCCGCAGGAATAGGCCATTTGATTTCTGCTGAAGATTCCTGCGCTCAGTGTTGCCACTGCCGTATCCGAAGCTCCTGCTGCCACCATAGTCTGTTTTGGCAGTCCCAGTTCTTCAGCGGCTTCATTTGTTAAATGTCCAATCACCTCATGACAGTCGCAGACTTTCGGGAAACGCCTCAGATCGATCTGCAGTTTTTCTGCCAGCCTTTCATCCCATTTTTTTTCAAAAATGTTATAGAAATGATAGTTCGTAGCCATAGATCGGTCAATGGTAAAGCGGGAAGTAAGCCTGTATGTAATGTAGTTACTGCAGTCCAGAAACATGGCTGTCCTGTCATACAATTCTCTCTTATATTTTTTAAACCAGAAGAGTTTTGAGACAATATGATAGGGACGAATCGAGGCCGGATTCACAGAAGCGATCTCTTTTCCGTAATCTCTCTGAAGTTCCAGACTCTCCTCCACAGCCCTTCCGTCGGCCCATATCATGCCGTTCATCAAAGGCTCTCCGTCCTCTTTTACAGGTGTAAGAGTCGGCGTGTGGCTACTGACACAAAGAGCCGAAACCTGTTCCTTTTGAAAAGCGCCCTCTGCCAAAAGCTTGCCGACACACCATACAAATGCACTCCACCACTCTTTCGGATCATGTTCCGTCTGATTTTTATAAGGGGTTATCACAGGATAACTCTTATAAGCCGTTATCATCACTTTTTCCATCCTGACACTGTATGCCAGGGCCTTCACACCGTTTGTGCCGAAGTCAAACCCCATAAGAATCTTATCGTCCATTTACACCGTCCTTTCTGCCGCTTAACTAAGCGGATATTTTCCATATTCATGAATCGCTTCATACATGGCGATCACATTTTTCATGGGCACGCCGCCCTGTATGTTATGGGATGGAGCGCACAGATATCCTCCGCCCTGTCCCAGATCACGGATTCTCTTTTTTACTTCTTTCCTGACATCCTCCTCATTTCCTAAAGCCAGTACGTTTACGCTGTCTATTCCACCATGGAAGCAAAGGCGGCTGCCGAATTCCCGTCCGATCAGAGCTGTATCCATCCCCGCTGCCGACGGCTGGATCGGATTTAAGATATCTGCTCCTGCATCTATAAAATGCTGAATAAAAGGATAGACACCGCCGCAGGTATGGATTGAGAGTTTCCCCTGGGGATTGTGTTTCCGAAATTCCCGTTTCACATGGTTCCATTCTATTTCATGGCGGGGTTTTACCACCTGTTCGTAATATGCAGGATTAATCAGAGGACCGTTCTGAGTCCCCACATCTTCCCCGTTCAGTCGGACATAAGAGAGATACTCTCCTATGGTATCCATCACCATAGTCTCTACTTTCATCTGGATTTCCCTTGTTTTATCCATGATGGCTTCCACGATTTCCGGTTCTGTATAGAGGTATGCCAGATAATCTTCAAAGCCTAACAGGAACTGTCCCATCTCAAAAAGATGTCCACCCACCTGGCAGGTAAGGGCAAAGTCTGTCTCCTTATAAAGACTCCTCACCAGCGGCACCGCCAAATCCGGGTCATAGAGTTCCTCCGGTTCTGGCCAGTGATAGGCATAGACGTCCGCTACATCCTCGATTCCTGCCAGAGGCGCATCTCCATTGATGTACATAAAATCCGTCTCTGTATCCCAGATTTTCTTTCTGAGAACGCCCCACTGGTCCCGGAATTCATCCTGTTCGATGGAAAAATTCTTCGGCACAAATGCATTTGCAGAAAAATGCATGATGTCAATATCCAGCTTTTCCAATACCTCCGCAGATGCAAATGCGTGATTACAGTCATCCCACCAATACGGCTCAAAGGGCACATGCAGATATTCGCACAGCTCCATGTACGCCGGCGGCGCAATGGTCATATCACAGGGAACCCGGTCCGGCTCCCGGTGGTTCAGTGCAGTCTCGACACGTTCTCTTCTGGTATATACTTTTCCCATAATCATCCTCCATTTCTTTGTCCCTGTTCCCTCACACGCTCTCCTGTTTCCCTGTCAAAGAGGTACAGCAAATCTTCCTTCATTTTCACATATATCCTGCTTCCTTTTTGGAAAACCAGCATATCTTCTATCACGATTGTAAGAAAATCCTCCAGGATACGAATACTGATGATTCTCTCATCACCCAGATTTTCAAATACATCCACGGTAAACTGTGCATCATAGTCTTTCTCATCGGCGATCATAATGCTGGTAGGCCGGATTCCCATGGTATACTGCTGTCCGTCTTCCAGAATGGAATGAAACTTAGCCGGTGCCTTTATCCTGGTGCCATCCAGCAGGAGAAAACAAAAGCCGCCGTCCGCTTTCTGCACAGTCACTGGCAGCAGATTCATCGGAGGTTCACCGATGAAATCTGCTACAAATATATTGACCGGGTCATTGTATATCTCATCCGGCGTCCCATACTGCTGCAGCACTCCCAGTTTCATGATTGCAATATGATCAGCCAGGGATAATGCCTCCATCTGGTCATGGGTCACCAGGATCGTGGTACATTTAATCTCTTTGTGCAGTCTTTTGATCTCTCCCCTTAAAATCTGTCTCATCTTCCCATCCAGGTGAGACAATGGTTCATCCAGCAGCAGGATTCTCGGATTCCTTACCAGGGCCCTGGCTATATTGACCCTCTGCTTCTGTCCTCCGCTCAGGCCCTCCACTTTTGCATCCAGCAGTTCTTCCACCTTCATGGTCTTAGCAATCTTCCTGACTCTCTGGTCGATTTCTTTCTTGTCTACTTTGTTCGCCTTCAGACAAAAGGCGATGTTATTGTACACTGACAGGGGTGGATATAAAGCATAATCTTCAAATGCCAGTCCTATTTTCCGCTCTTTCGGATGGATGTCATTGATGACCATATCACCAATGGCAATCTCACCTTTTGTGATCTCCTCAAGTCCTGCGATCATGCGGAGCGTCGTGGATTTCCCGCATCCGGAAGGGCCAAGAATGCCGAGAAACGTACCGTCTTCAATCTCCAGATTCAGGTTGTTTACTGCATAGACGCCGTCCTTTTTTCCATTGCCCTGGTCATACATCTTGTACAGATTCTGCAGTTTTAAATTAGCCATTCTTTCCACCGCCTCTCATGACTTCCTCATTGTGGCGCACCAGGTATTCCTTTGTCTCACTGTGAAAGAAAATACCTTTATCCATGTTAAAATGAAGATAAATCGCCTCATCGATCTCAAATCTCTCATCCACATGTACAATAAAACGTATCATATCATCACCAAGGCTTACTGTAAGCTCCACTTTATTTCCAAGCGGTTCATGGGTATAGATCTTCCCCCGGACATATCCTTTTCGCGGCTCTCTGCTGTAGTCAATCGCCCAGCCCCTGAAGCCGATATCCACATCCTTTACCCCCGCACACTGCAGTCTCTCCCCCACGTCATCCGGCACCGGATAGACTTCCTCTCCATAGGGGAGACGGATACCGGTTCTTCCTTTTTCCTCCGTCACACACCCCTTTAGGATATTGATCTCACAGTCTCCGAAAAGCTTTGCCACAAATTCCGTCTCAGGCAGGTAATAGACCTCATTCCCTGTCCCTACCTGGCAGATACTGCCCTCATGGATAACCGCTATCCTGTCTCCAAGGCTCATTGCCTCCGTATAGTCATGTGTCACATAGATTGTCGTGGTGTGAAATGCTTCCTGCATGGATTTCAATTCCTTGCGCATGGAATTCCTGAGCTTTGCATCCAGATGGGCCAGCGGTTCATCCATAAGAAATACATTCGGATTTCTTACCAGGGCACGTCCCAGTGCAATCCTCTGCCGCTGCCCATTGCTGGCCTGAGTGGGTTTCCGTTCCAGAAGCTCGGATATATTCATCATCGCTGCAACTCTTTTCACCTCGCGGTCCACCACTTCCTCCGGCTGCCGGTGCTTTTTCGTTCTCATGCTGGAAGCGATGTTTTCGTATACCGTTTTGTGAGGATACAGGGCATAATTTTCAAACACCATGGCCACATCCCGCTCCCTTGGCTCCACATAATTCATATATGCATCGTCAAACAGGATATCCCCTTCCTCCGGGTCTGAGATGCCGGCTATCAGATTCAAAACAGAGGTTTTTCCGGCGCCTGCAGGACCGAAGATCACATAGAATTCATTGTCTTTTACATCAATGGATACATCCTTCAGCGCTGTGATGCTGCCATATTTTTTTGTCACATGATCCAGTCTGATTCTCGCCATTTTATTCACCTATCCTTTCACGGCACCAAAGCTCAGTCCCCGGACCAGATGTTTCTGGATGCACAGACACAACACGATTTCAGGTGCTATGGCGATCAGGGATGCCACAGCCATCTGCCCGTAATGTATCGTGTCCGTAGCGATATACGTCAGTGCGGAAACTGTAATTGTCTGGATATTAAACCCACAGAGCATCAATCCAAACGTAAAGTTATTCCAGCAGAAAATGAAGGTCAGAAGCGCTGCTGCCACAAGACCCGGCCGTATGAGCGGTATCAGCATTTTAAAGAACACCTCAAACCAGCTGTATCCGTCAAGTTCTGCCGCTCTTTCCATTTCCACGGGAATATCTTCAAAGTACCCCCGCAAGACCCAGATCAGCAGCGGAAGACCAATAAACTGATAGATCCATATCATTCCGAAATAGGTGTCATACAGATGCAGTTTTTGGAATATGGCAAATAACGGAATTATGATAAGAATCTCAGGCGCGAACTTAAACGAAAGTATCGTAAACGCCACAGTCTCTTTCCGCTTAAAATTATATCTTGCCAGGGCATAGGCCGCGGGTACGCCCACGATCACGGACACCAGCACCGCCCCGGAACAGATAATAAAGTTATCTCCAAACGCTTTTACATAGTTTCCCGTAGTCAGGACATTTCTGAAGTTATCCAGTGTGGGTTTAAATATGAACAATGTCTTGAACATATCCACATCGCTCTTGAAAGAAATGATAACCATCCAAATGAGCGGGAAAACGGAAAAGATCGTATAGATCACAAGAAAAACCGTACTGGCGATCCCCAGCACTTTTGCAAATCTCGATTTGTTCTGATACATAGCACACCCTCCTCTCTATCCGTTGTTCGCTGACTTTGCTTTCAGCCACGCTTTGACCAGTTTACTGCTGATAAAGTTTATGATCACCCATAAGACCAAGATCTGAGGAACCGCTTTTCCGATACTGGAATAGGTGAATGCATCCCGGTATGCACTGAGTGAAAGATTCATCAGGGTATCCCCGGGGCCGCCTTTTGTCGTAGAATATATGATAGAAAACTCCTGTATCGCAGCGCACAGCCTGAAGATCAATGTGATCAGGATCACCGGTTTTAAAAGCGGCAGTGTCAAAGTCTTAAAGGTAAACCATGCGCTTCCCCCGTCGATCATGGCTGACTCATAGGGTGACTTTGGAAGTCCCTGAAGGCCTGCCAGGATGAGAAGCAGCACAAAAGGCGTATATACCCAGGTGTCAATCAAAATGACGGAAAACAATGCGGTGGAGGAATCAGCCGTCCACGGAAATCCATACACGCCGAACAGATTCAGGAATCTTTCCACCACACCCACAGAGGAATTGGTCATCAATTTAAAAAGCAGTGTAGCAATGACCGGAGATACCATCAGAGGAAAGATCAAGACCACCTTCAAGATCCTGGTGAACAAATTGTCTTTCCGATTCAGAGATAAGGCGATTACCAGCCCCAGTCCCATCTCTACCACCAGTGCGGCTATGGTATATTTCACGGTAACCCACAGAGAGTGCCAGAAATTCACTCCCTTGAACATTTCCAGCCAGTTTTTCAGTCCCACAAAATGCCATACCGGCTTTTTCAATGAATAATCCGTCAAGGAATAAAACACAGCCTGATAAAATGGATACAAGATACCAAGCGTCACTACCAAAGTGGGCAGTATGATAAGCCATGGCCGCAGGCGCAGATTCATGGGCTTTTTATTCAGCTTCTGCCCTGTTTGTTTCGTTTTTGCCATATTTCCCCGCATGACCCAACCTCCTCATTTTCGTAAAAAAAGTCAAAAAAAGCCCGCCCAGACACCAATATCAAGGCGGGCCCAGTTCTTATTCCGTAATCTCTATATGTGATACGATCTCATCCAGCTTTTCTTTTAACTTGTCCATTCCCTCCTGTGTGGACGCGTATTTACCTTCCACCAGCTCCTGTAGTGTCTGGCACCAGGTCTGTGACACCTCAAAGAAATATGTCTCGGGTGTGTAATACATCCTTGTGTAATCCACTGTGGCATCAAAAGTCTCCACAAATCCCTCAGAATTTTTAAGCAGTTCCTGGTATGCATCTTGGTCATAGCTTGACTGCCTGGGGGTATTTACAATCTTCGCGCTTACAGAAGATTCATTCTGATATTCTTTGCCTGAAAAATACTGTAAGAACAGCCATGCGGCATCCTTGTGGGCAGATGCGCTGTTCATTGCCAGGGACCAGGTCCAGAGCTGTGATTTTGTATCTGCATCTGTCTTGCCGTCCGGCAGAGGAATGGGAGCAATCACCAAATTCTCTGCTTCTGCCGCATTTTCTGGGATTGTCTGGGAAAACGCGTTGTTGGTGGCATCCAGCATAATGGCTGCTGTTCCTGCACCTAATTCCCCACCGCAGGAAGACCAGGTCGCACTTGCCCATGTAGGACTTCCGCCCTCCTGGATCAGTTTTACATACCAATCGGTCATTTCCACAGCTTCCGGGCTGTTTACTTTTGAGACAAGCTTGTCACCCTCCACTTCAAAGTCAGTGGCCCCCCACATCTTATACAGACTCTGATAAGCAGTGATGATGGTTCCCCAGCCTAATTCCCCGCGGAGTGCGACACCGTAGGAGTTTTCCCCATTGTGTTTTTGAAGTGCCCTGGCGGTCTCTAAAAGCTCTGAGGTGGTTTTTGGAACCGGCAGGCCCTTCTCATCCAGGATTCTCTTGTTGTAGATCATGACATTTGATTCAAATCCCATTGGCAGGCCTAAAAGGGGACCTGTTCCCATTTCATGGCCCTCAACGCCATCCCAGCGCGCAGAGTCCAGAATCGACTGGAAGAAATCATCCGAGTCAAAATCAGGATTTGTCTTCTTATCATTGTCAATATAGGGCTGCAGGTCTTCCATATAGCCGGCGCTTCCGTATTCCCAGATTTGATAAGGTCCTGTCATGAAAATGTCCAGTTTATCTGATTTTGCGTTTAAAAGAGTTCCTATCTTGTCAAAATAATTCGATTCCGGTATAGTCGAATGCTCCACTTTTATGCCGGTGAGTTTCTCAAAATCCTCCATTTTCTCTATGATCGGCGTTACATACTGATGTTCGTTGAACAGCACCGTTATAGTATCCCCGGAGCACATATCCCAGGAAAACTCTGCATGATCCGTGTTGCTCCCGCCCTGTGATTCCTCTTTCTTATCGGAACCGCAGCCGTTCAGCGTAAACATCATACTTACAGACAAAATCACACCCAGAAACTTCCACACCTTTTTGTTTTTCATACGGTTTTATCCTCCCGTTCTTTTGCTTTTTAAACTCTTATATAAACTGTCCGAACAGACCGTGCGCACTTTGAATCTGTCCTTTTCAGCCATACAATTCACACTACCGTGTCCTTCCAATAATTGACTGGTTCATTGCCGCAGATGACCCGCACCCCTTTCAGCCTGAGCTGCTCCACAAACTGGATAGGGGCGCCCCAGTCTGTGATCACTGTATCCATTTCCTTAATGGGACAGATTAGGGATAAGGAGTCGTCACCGAATTTTGAGTGATCCAAAACTATAAATGACTCCTTGGATGAGTTCATAACTGCTCTTTTAAAATTCGCTTCCCCTATGTTCGGCGTTGTAAATCCATGTTCCAGGGAAAGGTGGTTTCCGCTCACAAAGCCTTTATCAAAAAACAGCCTCCGCACCATCTCATCTGCGAAGTTCCCTGTACAGCAGAGAATTCTGTGCCTTACCTCTCCTCCAATCAATACCACCGGGATGTCTTCTGCTTCTGCAAGCTCCATGGCAATATTGATTGCATTGGTGGTCACCATGATTTTTCTCTTTGGCCCCTTCTTGATCAGTCTTGCTATCTGCAAAGTGGTTGTCCCGGAATCCAGCATGATGGCATCCCCGTCATTGATGCATTCATATGCGGCTTTTGCAATTGAAAGCTTTTCTTTCAAATATTTGGGAACTTTCTCAGAATGTGAATATTCCTGCAGGGAACCTTCCACACTGACGGCTCCTCCCCATGTCCTTTTTATTTCCCCCTGTTCTTCCATCTTCACGAGCATCTTGCGGACGCTGACCTCGGACAGTTGAAACGCTTTGCTCAATTCTGCAACTGTTACCGATGATTTTGCACTCAGCAAATTTAATATGTACTGCTTTCTCTCTTCCTGTAACATTGCTTCCTCTCTTTTTTCTTTCGTTCTATCCATCTTTTCCGGATGCCGGCTGGTTCGTCTGAAAATGGAATCTGTGCTTATTTAGCTCTGCTAAATATGATGTGATTTCCTGTTGTTTTTATAAGTTAATTTTACAAAAGCCGCCACAAATTGTCAATCTATTCATAAACAATTCATACATAATCAGCATAATGTTCATTCTTATCTTTCATTTTGATGTATATCTTACAATTTTCAGTTTCGTTTTCCCATTTTTCTCTTTCGTTTTCAATATCACTTGAAACCATTCGTAACTTTCGTTATATTTCAGACGAGTAAAATATAACATTCTAAGTCCATTTTCTCTGCTTTCCGGCCTCTCCTTTCCTTTATTCGCAACCAAAACAAAAGGTTTCATAACAATTTAAAACCTGTTTCTTATGAAATCTAAAGTCTTTTGGAAGTATTATAATGAAAAATAGCAGATAATAATATATATTTGCGTATATTTACTGAATGGTAATTTCTACCATGGGAATTGATGGAAGAACAGCAGACAATTCGCCTGTATCTGCTGATAAAAAGAAACGTTTTCCTCTAAAACTATAAAAGGTGCTGCAAACTACGCAGCACCTCATCATAGAATATACCCTGCAATTGCAGGAAATACTGTCATTATATCACTACCCTCAGGTAATAGAAGCCTTATAGATCGCGTCTATGGACTCCCTCAGCAAATTATTGAACTCTTCCTCCGTCTGATTAACATTCAGCCCCTGGGTCAGTGCTCTGGAGAAGCTGGCTATCAGGCCCGGATTCCGGGCTAATTTTTCGTCTGCCTCATCCCTGCTGTAACCCCCGGAAAGAGCCACCACACGAACCACATGAGTGTCTTCCATAATGTCAGAATAAAAACCATCCACATCCGGAATCAAAAGCTTGAACATAATCTGTATACTGTCATCCAGTTTTGCCAGATGCTCCTGCAGATATCCTTTCATGATTCTTTCAGACTCCGCTTTATCTGTACTGAAAATGTCAATCTCCGGTTCCAAAATGGGAACCAGTCCGGCTTCTGCGATCTGAATCCCCAGTTCAAACTGTTGTTCCACAACAGCACGGATGCCTGCCTCATTGGCTTCTTTAATGACGGAGCGCATCTTGGTTCCGAAGATATGACGCTCTTTTGCCCGTACAAGCAGTTCATCCAGTCCCGGAATGGGTTTCATGCACTGTACACCATTCTCCACCAGTGCAAGTCCTTTGTCCACTTTCAGAATCGGAAGGATGTGTTTCTCTTCCCACAGATAATCTGCCGTCAGTTTTCCTTCCACTTCCCGCTCCATAGTCTTTTCAAAGAGAATGGCTGCCAGAATATGCTCCGAAGTAAATGCCGGGCTGGTCATGATCCTTGTACGCATAGAGTGGACCAGGTCAAACATCTCTTCCTCCCCATGGTAGCTGTCCTCAGCAATACCATAGAGTCTCAGCGCTTTCGGCGTACTGCCGCCGCTCTGGTCAAGGGCTGCTATAAAACCTTTTCCCGAACGCATTCGATTCAACTGTTCCGTGTTCATGCTTCCTCCTTTCGCCGTTTGTCAGTATCCATGCTCTGTCCGCATACGGTGAAATCTGCCTCTCCTCATACGCAGGCAAACCGGCTGGCTGCGCGGTCTTTTGATTCTGACAGCAGCGCTGCTGCCGCCATTCTTGTCATGTTGTCTGCAATACCCGGATTATAGTGATTTTCACTAAATCCATAAGAAAAACATACCACTTTTTGTCCATTTTGTCAAATGTTATCCAGTAACTGTTCACCGGAAATTCCCGGTTCCGTCATGGAGTAGGGGTTTAAAATAACATTTAACTCCTCCTCCCCAAGCAGTTTATCTCTCAGGATCAGACTCCGCACGGAAGCCCCCGTTGAAATAGCCTCCTTTGCAAGAACGGCTGCCTTTTCATATCCCACATGAGGACAGATGGCAGTGATGATGCCCACACTGTTCTCCACCATATTCCTGCAGTGCTCCCGGTTGGCTGTGATCCCTTTGATACAGTTGTCCACCAGCGTATGCACGGCAAAGGTCAGGGTCTCAATGGACTGGAAAAGATTGTAGAAGATGATCGGCTCAAAAGCATTCAGTTCAAGCTGTCCCGCCTCTGTTGCCATGGCAATGGTCATATCATTGCCGATGATGTTAAAGGCAACCTGATTCACTACCTCCGGGATGACCGGATTGACTTTTCCCGGCATGATGGAGGAGCCATTCTGTCTGGCCGGAAGATTGATCTCCCCAAGGCCGGCTCTCGGTCCGGATGATATGAGGCGCAGGTCATTGGACATTTTGGAGAGATTGACTGCGCAGGTCTTCACAGCGCCGGATACCGAAGTATATCCATCCAGATTCTGTGTAGCATCGATCAGGTCATAGGACTGCACCAGATCCAGGCCGGATACCAGAGCGATATTCTTCACTACTTTCTGGAGATACTGCACATCTGCGTTCAGGCCGGTGCCGATGGCTGTCCCGCCCAGATTTAAGGAACTCATCTCCTCCTTTGCGTGTTCAAATCTGGTAATATCCCGGCGGATCGCCGTTGCATAGGCCCTGAATTCCTGACCGAGACGGATGGGCACCGCGTCCTGAAGCTGTGTCCTGCCCATTTTGATCACATCGTCAAACTCCTCCGCTTTTTCCATAAGCGCCTGATACAGCCGCTCTAACTGTTCCTTTGCCCGGTTCAGAAGCTTCAGGGCTGTGAGCCTTCCGCAGGAGGGAAAGACATCATTGGTGGACTGCCCGTAGTTTACATGGTCATTGGGATTGACAATAGAATAATCTCCCTTTCTGCCTCCTAAAATCTCGACGGCCCTGTTGGCGATCACCTCGTTGGCGTTCATGTTCAGGGATGTCCCTGCACCGCCCTGGATTGGGTCCACAATAAACTGGTCGTGAAGTCTGCCGGATATGATCTCGTCACAGGCCCGCACGATGGCGTCCGTTCTTTTTTTATCCAGCCGTCCCACCTCAAAATTCGTGATGGCTGCCGCCTTTTTTATCTGCGCCACGCTGTTGATCAGTTCCGGGTGCATATTCATGCCTGTTATGTAAAAATTCTCTGCAGCGCGGAGGGTCTGTACTCCGTAGTAGGCTTCCGCCGGTACTTCTTTTGTGCCGATAGAATCATGTTCCAGTCTTGTCTTTACCATTTTTTCTTTTGTATCCATATCTTTTCCTTACCTCTTTTTCCTGCAGGCCGTTCTTGCCGCCTTACATGTATTTTACAGCGTTTTTCGCCACTGCCTGCCTCTTCTTTTTACTGTTAATATACTGCCGCATAAAGCAGTTCTGTATACCACAGTCTTTTGCTATCTATATTATAAGTTCGCCTGTTATTAGAAGCTAATACATATATGTATATATTTATTATAAATAATTGTTTATATACAGGGGAATTCATGATAAGATAAAAAAAGAAGCGGTAAGTATTCACCCGGCTGAACGCTTACCAGAAATGCAGGTGGATTTCATGTTTGAAGGAAAAAAATACGTTTATGAAGTTTATAAAACAAGGAGCTTTTCAAAAGCTGCCGCTAACCTCTATATCTCCCAGCCGTCCTTAAGCGCTACCATAAAAAAGATTGAGGCCCGTCTCGGAACCCCCATTTTTGACAGAAGCACCAGCCCTATCATGCTTACAGAGTGCGGGGAAAAATACATACATTACGTGGAACATCTCATGGATATGGAAAATGAATTTGAAAATTATCTGAATGACTTTGAGGCCCTCAGGACCGGACATCTTTCTGTAGGGGGAAGCAATCTCTTTGCCTCCTACGTCCTGCCGCCCCTGCTCTCCGGCTTTATGGGAAAATATCCCTCCATAGAGGTGAAAATGACGGAGTCCACCACAGGCGATCTGGAAAAACAACTCTTTTCCGGCAGTCTGGATCTGGTGATTGACAACTATCCTTTCTCAGATACCATTTATGACCGCCATTTTTTCTGCAAGGAACAGCTTCTTCTTGCAGTCCCCGCAGGACTGGCCCGCGAAAAAGGACCGGATACCTGCTGTCTGGACGCTGCCTCCATAAAAAACGGTTCTTATGAAGAGTGCTGTGTCTGCCCTGATATCCTGCAGCATTTTGCCCATGACCCTTTCCTGCTTCTCAGAGCAGGAAATGACACACGTGAGCGCTCTGACCTGCTTTTAAAAAGCGCAGGTCTTGCGCCCCATGTGCCTCTGAAGCTGGACCAGCAGGTCACGGCCTATCATCTTGCCTGTTACGGCATGGGGATCGCCTTTGTAACAGACACCCTGATCCGGCATGTGCCTGATGACTCCAGGATTGTTTTTTATAAGCTGCCGCCGGACATCTCCCAGCGGAATATTTATTTCTACCACAAACGCTCCCGGTATGTGACAAGAGCCATGGAGGAGTTTTTAAAAATCGCAGGTTCCGGTATCCCCACGGGGCAATGACAAAGACAGGCTCACTCCTAATCTTTCCTGCGGTAATACTGCCTGCCGTACTTTCTGGCCTCATCCTCCACCCAGGCTATTTTTCTCAGCATATCATCCGAATTGCCTACAGGGCTCAAATCCCAGAATACATAGCCGCCGCCCGCTGCGAAGTTATCTATGGCAGTTCTCGCAGACTGCCGCACTACCTCCTCGGACGCTCCGGGCATTCCGGCCTTTCCCTGGGAATCCCAGCCGCCGTTTAATACAAGACAGTTTCCATATCTGGCCTTGATTCCCTTAAGATCATTCATGACCTGGGCCGGCTGCCAGATATTGACACCCATTTCCACAAAATCAGGTATGATCTTTTCACAGCACCCGCACATATGGAGTTCAACCGGCAGCCCAAATTCCTTTGCCACATCAATAAGCCTCTGATAAAAAGGACGGAACCTGTTCCGGAAGGTTTCTGTGGAAATAAAAAGATTCGTGGCAGCAGCCATATCATCATCAATGATCACCACATCCGGTTTATAGATGGGGATCAGATGCCGCATAGCCTCCTCGGTCAGCACAGTGACTGCATCAAACAGCCCATCCACCGCCTCCGGTTCCTCCAGAAGCGCGCATAAACCCTCCTCAAATCCCATCATGTTCATCAGAGGAATGAAAAAGTTACCCCCGCAGCCGTCTGTCCGGTAGCCCATGGCCTTATTGGGGTTATGCATGCGCAGAGCCTCTGCTGCCATCTGCTCCCAGTCAATTTTGGAGGTATCCGGGAAATTCACAAACTCCCTCCATTTTGTCACGTCTTCCAACAGCTTTCTGTCCGGTTTTGGCATCTTGCCCGCATCGTTAATTTCCCACTCCACGTTGAAAATATCAAACTTTCTCTCTTTATTTACATAGTCCAGCATAAAACCCGTAAATACCCAGTCGCAGGCGTCAAAATACAGGGGTACCCAGTCCGGTTCCTCTCCCCGGATAACCTTCAGATAATTTTCCTTCTCGTCTGCCTCACCGCCTACGGAGCTGCTGAATTTCATCCAGTCCAGTACCATATTATCTGCCATAATCCATTCCTCCTTCTACAAAAACGTAATCCTTCAGATAACTGAACAGTTACATGCATCCGGCCATTTAAAATCGCTTTGCCATGGGCCGGATGCTCACTGCTGCCACGCATTCATGCGGTCAGCGCAGTGAATGCGCACACCTGTCTGAACCGTTACATCAATACTGCAATAGCAGAAAAAATAATATTGATCACAATAGATGGAAGGATCACGCTGGTGATACACACCGGATATGATTCCTTCAAATCCGTTCCCGCAAATCCCATTACCCCGTGAAGTCCGCCCGAATGTGGGGATAAGGTGATGCCGCCTGCTGTATTCGCAACGGTTATCTGCCGCAGCAGCCCCGTATTTACTGACGGATTCGCCAGCCATCCTGCCCCAAAAGTTCCAAGGACCGTCTGCGCGGTCACAGCTCCGCCCCCGGTTATAAATCCCGTTACACTTCCCGCTATAAGGCACTGCATATACGGGTTTCCTCCTACATTCTGAACCGCTTCGGTGAAAAGCTGATAACCGTGGGAACCTGTAATAACACCCAGAAAACCCGCAATAACAGCAGCGGCAAAGGTGGGATTTAATCCTCCGGCCATTCCTTTGAACAGAATATCCTTTTCACTGCCCCGAAGCGTCTTCAGGTTCAGAAGATAACATACAATACACGCGATTCCCATGGAGGCCAGTATACTATTGGACGCTTCCAGTCTCCCGATTCCCATAAAAGAAAACCAGCCCGATGTCAGTCCTGTATACAAAAGAATCACCAGTACCATGGGAGCAAGCGCTGCTGCCAGACCCGGCAGATTTTCCCTGTCAGGCTTCACCATCTGCCTGTCAGACTCCGTCTCCACGTATCTGCGTCCTTTTTCTTCCCATCTTTTTTCCGTCCTTCTGATGATGAAATATCCCGCTGCTGCATAGAGGACAAACATTGCCAGACAGATCACCGGCACCGTCCCGGCAGACACCTGCAGCATCTGGGATACCACGGTATTCACCATACTGGGATTTCCCGGAAAGAGCTGTGCTGTGAACAATCCCAGATAAAATACAGAGAGCCAGATTCCTCTGTTTATATTAAATTCCTTTGACAGAACCACTGCCATTGGCCATACAATAAATATCTGTACATAAGGATTTACCCCGCCCAAATTCAGCAGACAGCACACAATGAACATGACCAGCAGTATCTTTTCTTTTCCAAATACATCCACCAGCTTATACGCAATGGCTGAGACCGAACCGGAACGTGACATGAACTCTGAATACACGGCACCGATGGTAAAGATCAAAAACCACGAACCGAAAAATCCCACCAGACCGGGCATGTAGTAATCACTGAAAACCGCCCACAGTCCGATACCGCTTGTCAGCCCCACAATAACAGCACAGATCAGGCTGACAAGAAGCATATTCCACTGTTTAAAAGCCAGGAATACCAGCAGAGCAATGGCTGCCACGATTCCTATTACACTTACCATGTGAATCCTCCCTTTCTCCATTTTTAAACACGCTGTAATCTCTTGGCCTGAAAGAAGATCTTCTTTTATGCTTTCATCATAGCACCGGCAAGTGTAAAAAAATATGCTCATAACACCGAAAGCTTTTCCGGTTCTTTACTCTATTTTGTAGGAACCGGCAGGCCCTCATGTATCTATCATCTCAAAGACAAGCATGAGATACAGTCTTGTCCGATAATCGCTTAACTGCCAGCCGGTGATCTCCTCAATCCTTTTTATCCTGTACAGATAGGTGGTCCGGTGCACGTGAAGGATTTCCTGGGCAATAACTGCCCTGCCGCTGTTTTCCAGACATATTTTCAGGGTATACAGCAGCTCTGTCCCATGCTTTTTGTCGTAATCCATCAGTGCAGCCAGGGGCGGGGCAATATAAAACTCTTTGTTATGTTTCAGGCAGGCTGTCCTTACCATATATTCCAGAATATATTTTTCAAACAGATACACTCTTTCAGTGCTGTCCGTCTGATTGCCTGTTTCAAAAGCGATAACTGCCTGATGGTAATACATGCCTACTTTTTCAAAATCAGAAAACCAGCCGCTGCATCCGATATAAAAGTCATGACGGCCGGCAAAGCTCTCCAGTATTTCATATATTTTCTTATTTTTCCCGGATGGATATCGCAGAATGAGATGAATATGATTTCCATGGACAAACGTATAATTACTGTCCAGGATCCGGTGCAGATACAACATGTGTTCCGCCAGCCTGGAATGCCGGTTATTCTCTGAAAAACTGGACAGATAGACATAGAGATATGTATCTGATTTTTCCCATCCGTAAGACCGGAGTATGGAATCATAGACGTCCAGATAAGGCCGTTCCGAAACGGTAAGCGCCTTCACCATGTGGTCAAACTCCTTTGTCTCTCCCAGATTGACGGGACAGATGTCCAGATACGCCATCTTCACATAATCGGATATGAGCATCAGAAATGACAGATCACTTTCCCTGCAGGGGCGGTAAACTTCATCTGCCACAAGCCTTCCCAGATATTCCTGACGGTGAAAAATGTTATAGTAGATTTTCCGAAACCCGTACATTTTCTCTGAAAAGATACCGGGAATTTTTGTCTTTAACGTCTCCTTGTACTCCGGGTCAGAGACAACAACCATGTATTCATCTTCCGGAAGATAAGCATTCTCAGCCAGGGAAAAGTTCTTATCATGGTTTTTCTTTCCCGGCACGTACATCATGATCCGGAATACAGGGGTCGCGAAAGAGACGGGATTTTCCAATACCTCAAAGAGAATCCTCCCTATCTCGTTCATGGGTGCATGGTCCACAAGACATCTCAGAATCCTCACCTCAATGTCCTGAAACCGCCGGAAGATTTCTGCTGCTTTCTGGAACAGTCGGGTGATATCTGTCCCCTCTTCCACACAGAGGTATTCGCAGGGTATCTGCCTGTAAATTTCCGGCAGTTTTCCTATACAGATCAGTGATATACTGTTTTCTGCCTCCGGAACATCCGGAAGATCTTCTGCATCTGCAATGTAAAGACAGGATTCCCGGAACCTTTCTCCTGTGCAGACCTCCACGCTTTCCAGGTAAAAAGAAAAGGGGCGGTTCGTCTGCTTTCTTTTTATGTCCTGACTGTCCAGATAATCGGAAATTATGGTCATATTCAGCTTCATACCTTCTCCTCCTCAAACAAAACCCATCCCGGCCTTCCGCATTTTACTGACACGGAACTGCATGCAGCCATCTTCCGGCTGTATGAAATGCACATCCTGCCCGGAGAGTCTCTTCTGTGATCACAACACTTATTCCAAACCATATCTCCTGTAACAAAACGTAAAAAACAAAACAACAGCAAAGAAATTGATTCCTATGATCACCATACTCTCAGTCCCTGCTCCATGGGTTCCGATCCCCTCCATGATTTTGCTGACCTGCTGGGAAAAGATGTACTTTGACACCTTTGCGATTTTCTCATTGAAGGCCGCCAGCATGGGAAGAAACGAGAGCACCATCATGACAGGAACTGCTATGGAAGTGGCAGCCATCTGCCCTCTGCTCTTCACCCCGATCGCTGCTCCCAGAAGCAGGGAGAGCACGATTCCCACACACATGGCAAGCACAAAACCGGCCAGTTCCTCTCCCCTGAAATTTCCCATGATCCCGAAAAACAGTGCGCCAATGGTGCATATCATGAACACATAACCGCCTGTTCCGAGCAGATATTCCCCTGCCTTTACATTGGACATAAGCAGTACGCGCAAAGTGTTGCATTCTTTTTCCTCTGATATAATTGCCGCCATGGAGGTGAGAGGAGCCATGCCGATATACATGGTGGCAAATAAAATCACAAAGAAATTATCCTGCATTCCCTGCATATCTATGGTATTCTGCATCACAGCCGTCAGCAGCGGGAACATAACAAACTGAATCAGTATCACTTTATTTTTCAGGGTATCTTTTACCTGTTTTTTCCATACGGCATATATCTTTCTTCCATCCATGCTACTCAAACCTCCTTCCGGTCAATTCCAGAAATACCGTTTCCAGATTTGGCTCTGTAGAGTGGATACTCTCCACCTGTTCCGATGCAAAAAGCTCCTGAATCTTTCCGGCAGATTCCCTGCTGTTTCGAAGATCGATCTCCCGGCCGTCCTTCAGCAGAATCCTGACCTGGTTCTGCTCATTATATTTCCTGCAGATTTCCTCCGGTTTTCCGTATTCCACGATTTTCCCCTGGTTTAAGAGCGCAACATGGTCACATAATTTTTCTGCCTCCTCCATATTGTGGGTGGTGAGAAAGACTGTGGCTCCTTTTGCCTGCTCCTGACGGATCAGGTTATGGATCTCGCTTACTGTGGAGGGGTCCAGCGCACTGCCGGGTTCATCCAGAAAAAGGATTTCCGGGCTGTGCATCAGGGCTCTTGCCATGACCAGGCGCTGCCGCATTCCCTTGGAAAGCTTGCTGACCGGACGCTTCTCTGCCTCCAAAAGTCCCACAGCGCTTAGGATTTCCCGTATTTTTGCCTTTGGTATCCTGTAGATTTCCGCGAATAATGCCAGATTATCACGGCAGCTCAGACGGTCATACAGTCCGGTGTTATCCAGCACCATGCCCATCTTTGTGTAAATACTGCTGGTAAGTTTTCTGGTATCCGTTCCCAATACTTCCGCCCTTCCTCCTGTCTGTACAAGCTGTCCCGTAAGTATCTTGATCAGTGTTGTTTTCCCGGCTCCGGACGGGCCAAGCAGGCCGAAAATTTCACCTTTTTTCAGTGTCAGGCTGATGTCCTCCAGAACTGTTTTGTCTCCGAACCTTTGGGTGATTTCCATTATTTTTATACTGTTTTCACAATCCATTTTATTTCTCTTCCCCTTCCCATTTTTTCTTCATGCGGTTCAGACCCTCTTCCAGTTTCCGGTCCTCAGCCTTCATTTTCAGGCGCATAACACCTATGCTCACAGCAACACTGATGGCAAAGCAGACAATGAAACATACCCACGGTTCCCACATATTTACGGGAAACCAGCCGAATCCCCAGATTGCCATACAGGTGATCGTCAGAATGGACAGCAGCATACATACGGTCCGCCCGGTCCCTGACAAGCGTTTGAACAACTTTTCCGAGAAGAACAGGTACTGCATACAGGTCACCAGAAAAGAAGTCAGCAAAAACTCCGCCATGACCTCCAGAGGAATCCCCTGCCTTCCAAGCCTGAATATGCCGGAAATTTCCTTTGCCGTTTCGCCGAAAAAAAAGGCGATCAGAATCAGTATAGTGGCAGTGATCCCGTAAATACAAAACACATTTCCCAAAAAATCAAATATCGTTTTCTCTCTTTCCATACTCTACCGAACCCCCAGTTTTTCTTTCATATACTCTGCATATTGTCTGGATACAATCAGTTTTTCCCCGTTTGTCATAGTCACAAGAAGACGCCGGTTCAGCTCTGACTTCAGAGAAGCAATGTGCCGGAAATTAATGATGCAGGACTTGTTTGCCCTGAAAAAATCAGCGTCCTCCAGTTGTTCCTCCAGCTCATAAAGCTTCAGATCCGTCTCATACACCTCACTTTTTGTATAGAGAAATGTTTTTTTATCCGCGGTATCAATATACAGCACATCCACTGCCTCGATGAGATACATCTCCCCTGCTTTATACCCGGCAAGCTGTTTGTTCAGCATATGCAGCATGGAGAGTATTCTTTCGATCTCCGGTGTCATTTCCGGGCATGTTACGTGGATGTGAGTCTCTTTTTCATCTGTGTCCGTGTGCACGGTTATCTTCACGCAGCCATCTCCTTTCCCTTCTGCCTAAACCTTAACAGACTCTGTTTAAATGCGCAATAGCATGGGGCCCCAGTTGCCCTATTCGGGTACCAAGTTACCACGCACGCCAAACAGACTGATCTGCCGGACAGCAAAAAATATCAAGTTTCTCTCTTTCTTTCAAATTATAATCTTTTTATAACAGAAAGGAATGATGTGAAATATGGAAAAAACAAACGTATATCTGAAAAATTTTACAGGCACAAGCTATGAAGTGGGAATACAGATTGGGAACTGGATATTATCTGCGCCGGTTCTGCTGCAGAGGGCCTTGCTGCCGCCCGATACCTATCCCCATGATAAATTTGCGCAGATCACCGCTCTGCTGGATGAATACTGTCCCGGTATCAACGAGGAGATTCTGGGCTTTTCAGACACCGTCGGCGTTCATGCGGAACAGATCCTCTTCTACGCAATGACCTATCTGGAACGCGGATGCAGCCTGATGGCAGCCCTTCCATCCAAAACAGAAAACCGCCACACCATGATGGCCAGAAATTATGACTTCCACGATGAAATGGAGGAGATGTGCTTTGCCTATACTGATATCAAGGGAAAATACCGCTATATCGGCTCCACCCTGCATCTGTTCGGCAGAGGTGACGGAATAAATGAGCATGGCCTCGCAGTGTGCCAGGCGGGGAACGGACTTCCCGTCGGCAATTTTGAGGGTGCACAAAAGCCGGGGGTAACGGGATTCCAGCTCTGGATCGTTGTGCGCAGTATTCTGGAAAACTGCAGAACCGTGGAGGAAGCAATCCGGTGGACCATGGATGCCCCTATTGGTTTTAATATCAATTTGATGTTGGCTGACAGCTATGATAGAATAGCATTATTACAATGCATAGATGGCCACAAGGCATATGAAATCCTGGACAGCAGCAGTGAAAAAACATATCTCACGTCCACAAACCACACCCTGTTTGAGGAAATCAAGCCCTACGAAAAAATGGTTATCGAAAATTCCCTGATCCGTAACCGCAATATAGAAAAACTCTTTGAACAGGACAGGCGTATTTCCAAGGAAGACATGAAACATCTGTTGTCCGCTCCCTATCCTGAAGGCCTCTGCTGCCACTACTATAAAGAATTTTTCGGAACACTGCGCTCCATGGTATTTGATGTGACAGATAAGACCATAGAGATGACATTCGGCTCACCGCAGGTAAATACATGGCAGACATTTTCCGTCGGCATGCTGGATGCCTGGGAAATACCGGCACTGCTGCCTCAGGAAAAAGCAGGCCCGGAATTCTATAATATACTTTGACCGAACCATAAAAGGAGGGAGGAGACTGTGAACGACCATCAAATCATCGGACAGGCTATTGTATTCATTGAGAATCATTTGTATGAAACGATTACAGCACGTGACGCCGCAGAAGCGGTCTCCTACTCTTATTATCACTTCCACCGCTATTTCAGCGCTGTCATGGGGGAAACCATCGGAAATTACATACGAAGCAGACGCCTGACACAGGCTGCGTGGGACTTGACCCACAGCGATAAAAAGATTATTGACATCGGACTTTCTCTTTATTTTGAATCAGCAGAGAGCTTTACCCGGGCGTTTAAAGACAGGTATTCCATGACACCCTCCGAATACAGAAAACATGGAATTGATGTTCTGATCGGAAACCGCCAGTCAGCGCGGCTCCCTGATGAGACCATTGTCACCCATGCCGGATTAACCCCGGAATTTGTCTCCATGCCTGCCATAAATATTATGGGATTTCGGTTCAATACAACGGTCAGCGGCAATGAATCAATTGCCATGTGGGAGCAGTTTAACCGACAGATTCCCGCCTCGCTTCTCTCAAACAGACGGTTTGGCGTATACGAGGCAGGGGAAACCTGCTCTTCTGACGGATTTCACATAGACAGCAAAACTTCCGCCTTTGTGGGGGTTGAAATTCCGAATGCGTATCCTGTGCCCGACCATATGAAAAAGAAAAAGCTCTGCGGGGGCACATACGCAAAGTTCACGCATAAAGGAACTGTGGATACTCTGCTTAGAACCTATCATTATATCTGGGGTGTCTGGTTTCCCAAAAGCGGGTTTGAGCTTGCCGCCCGGGATGATTTTGAATGTTATACAGAACGGTTTACAGGACCGGAAGATGAAAATGCTGAGATTGATATTTATTTCCCGGTTCATGATCGAAAACGGGGATAAAAAAGCTGCTGCAAATGGAAGATTCCATCCATTCACGGCAGCTTTTTTCTTTCACCAATAGTGCCCATACTCCGCCGTTCTTCTAACAGCGCTTCATAAGGCGAATATAAAACTCAACGGTCTTTACCAGGGTTTTCACGGGAACTCTTTCATTGTTTCCATGAATCATACCTCGCTCCTCTTTAGACAGCTTCATCGCAGAAAATTTGTACACCCTGTCCGTGATCCTGCAGTAATGCCAGGAATCGCTGCATGCCATCATGAGATACGGGGAAACCAGTGCCTCTGTCCAGGTGTCGCATACTGCCTGGGATAAAAGTTCCCATTCCCTGCAGGAAGTATCCGACTCTGCGGAAGGATTTCTTCCCTCCACCACACGCACTTCTATATCCGGATTCTGTATGGTGCGGGACAGATAATCCCTGGCAGACTCCACGGTATCTCTGCCAATCAGCCTCAGGTTCATACCCACAGAGGCCATGGGCGGAATCACATTGTAGGCCTTTCCGCCCTCCATTTTTGTCATGGCACAGGTGGTCCGCATCATGGCATTCAGCTCACCGCCGGACTTTTTGCACACCTTGTCAAACAGCCCCTCAAAGCACCAGAGATTTGCAAAAATCACTCTATACAGAAAACCGGAGTGGCGCCCCAGTATGTCCAGCATTTCCCTCACGGGTTTGGTAAGCTGGCGGGGGAAGGGATGGTTTTCCACCTCTGTCACTGCCTTGGCAAGCTCTCCAACAATGGTATGGACCGGAGGCATGGAGGCATGGCCGCCGTTGCTTTTTGCGTGGAATTCAATGTTTGTAAGACCCTTCTCAGCGATACCGATGAGGGCACATTCCCGTGAAACGCCGGGAAATACATTTTCCACCACGGCGCCGCCCTCGTCTACTACCATAGCCGGGGAAATGCCGTTTTGTTCAAACCAGTCCACAATGGACGGACAGCTCGGCCCATTGATCTCTTCCTGTCCGGAAAAGGCAAAGTAAATGTCATGTTCCGGCACAAATCCCTCTTTTAGAAGCTGCTCCGCAGCCTCCATGATTCCGCAGAGGGTTCCTTTGGTATCCAGTGTTCCCCTGCCCCAGAGCACACCATCCTCCACAATGCCTGCAAACGCCGGCTTCTCCCACTGTGATTCCTCCACAGGCACCACATCATAATGGGACATAAGGACAACCGGGCGCCCCTCCTCTTTTCCTTTCCAGTGGTACAGCATGCCGTTAACCCCGATAAACTGGCGGGTCAGACGGCTGTGGATCTCAGGATAGATTCTCGGAAGCAGTTCCTGGAATTTTTTAAATTCAGCCTTGTCTATGAGACTTTCGTCATTATACGATACGGTTTTGCAGCGTATCATCTCTGCCATGTCCTGTACCGTCTTTTCTTCATCTACTGTGACCTGCTCCCCGGAGGGCTTTGGCCCCGGCTTTGGCTTGAACATCGCCGCCCGCACTAAGATAACAGCCAAAAATGCAATGACTGCCGCCAATAGAATCCACAATATCATCTGCAGCATTTCAAATCCCTCCTATAACTTTCCATTCTTATATAAAAATCTTGCCGAGCCAATGGCGATCAGCGCCCCAACAGGTACCAGCACGCCCACAGACCCGGAAAGGGACGGTACCAGAAGAAACAGTATGACCATAAAAAGCAGCGGCGCCACGGAAATCTTCCAGTTTTTACTCACATACACCACCGCCAGACCGCCGAATAAGGACGGAAGTATATTGTCAAAGGCAGGCTTTACTGCCGGATTATTCAGTATTGGGGTCAGCGGTACAAGAAGCGCCACGCCCAGGGCAATGACTATGGTGGTGACAATGGAGGAGGTGGCAACCGCTATGGTGGAAATCACCTCTCCCTTCTCTGTTCCCGGTTTTACCCTTGCATTCTCCATGGCGGTGAGGGCTGCCGGAACCTTCAGGTTGGTCAGATTACCGGTGACAAAGGCCAGATAAGACCCGGCTGTCCCCAGCATGGGAACAAAGGTCACCACCTCGATCAAGCCAACCGTCCAGAAAATAGGCGCCACACCCAGAAGTCCTTTGAGTACCGGTTTCCAGCCCGGCCACGCCTGATAATAGATACAGGTGACAATGGGATAGGCGAAAATCATGCCCAGCGCGCAGAGAATCCAGATGCGCCCGTAAATGTGTGTCATGTCTTCATATGTTCTGCCGTTTTTCTTCATCCTGTCAACCTCCTATCATGGGTGTGATAACCGCCGCAAAGATCATAGCTCCCAGCATACTGACAGGAAGCGCATAATTCTCCAGCCATTTCCAGCCGCACTTTTTTATGAGAATCCCGCAGATACCCATAAGAAGAGCGGAAAACAGCAGGACAAAGATTGGGATCCAGCCCTTCAGTCCATTGCGGATATCAGAGAACACCATTCCCAGAAATGCGGATATCATGCCCAAAAACATGGCTGTCATAAAAATATCGCCCCATTTGCTGTCCTTATTCTTGATCTTCAGCAGGCCTCCCTGAATCTTTTTGATAAAGAGGGGCACCCAGATAAGCCCCGGAAAGATGCCGAGTGTCATGACCCAGCAGATGGCTGTATAGACTTTCGGGTCTGTCACGGTCTCCGACAGGGAGATATGCAGGGCATTGGCTGTGGACGTGGCTGCCGGAAGTTCATATGTAATGGCTCCGATGACACTGAGCCTCAGCCACGGCAGAGGCAGCCCCAAAAACTTAGACAGTGTGATGACGCCCAGCAGTATGGACACAGCCGGGGCCAAGGTAAATACTGCGGTAGACAGAATGGTCTTCTTCATCTGCGCTGTCTCGATTCCCAGGCTTTTTCCCCGCCTGTAAGCCCGCACCAGGAAAAATATGGACTGGGCAATAACGAACAGGATCACCAGTCCTGCCAGGGTAAACAAAAAGGTACTGTTTGGTTGAAATTTCATGTGTTCTCCTCCCTTGTCAGCTTCCGTATCCAGTTCCCATAATGGGATTCCAGAAACGCCGGTACACATTTGAATATCTGGTCCGCGTTCAGGCAGCAAACCACAACTGCCGGGGATGCTTTCATCACAAACGCCATAAAAAATGACAGAGGTATGACAATGCCCCAGATACTGATCAGGTCCATTTTCACTACAAACATAGCATTGCCGCCGCCCCGGATGATCCCGTTGTTGGTGGGCATCTGGTAGGACATGCCCACACAGACTACACTCAAAATGATCAGGAATGTGTTGGCCATATCTTTAGTTGCAGACGACAGATCATAAAGATTCAGAATTGGAATGCGGATAAAGAATAAAAGGATTCCCGATAAGATTCCAATCACCAGGAACATTCTCTGCATCACCTTTGCGTACACCTTCGTCAGCGCTATGTCTCCTGTTCCGATGGTCTTTCCTATGATGATTGATGCCGTGGAGGCTGCTCCCACTGCTGTGGATTTCACCATCAAAAACAGTGTGGACGCCGCGCTGTTGGCGGCAATCGCCGCGGATGTCATATGCCCCAGGATCACTGTCTGCAGAGCAGTATTGACACCCCAGAGGCTCTGTACCACCACCATGGGTGCTGTGATCTTAAAGTAGTCCCTGCACAGAACTTTGTCGAATGACAGATAATCTTTTAATCTGAGATTCAGGTTCTTTTCCTTTTTTGCTATGTATAGGATCAGCACAGCGCACTCTGCGATTCTGGCTGTCAGCGTTCCCACCGCTGCGCCTGCGGTTCCCATTTCCGGTGCGCCGAAGTGTCCGTATATGAGGACATAATTGATTCCGCAGTTGATAAAAAATGTCATAATGGAGAGGCCAAACGCAATCTTTACCACCTCCACGCTTCTCAGCGCTGCCAGCAAAAGCTGGGTAACCGCAAAAAACAGATACGTGAACCGTATGATATTCAGATACTGCACACCCTCCTCGATGATGTGTCTGTCAGTGGTAAAAACACCCACTGCCTGGAAGGGAAACAGACTGACCAGCACAAACAAAAGGAGCGCCACCACAAGCCCTGCATGCATAGCTGTGGCTGCAATCTTTTTCATGGGTTCCGTCTGCTTTTTCCCCCAATACTGGCTGCAGAAGATCACAAGCCCGTCTCCCAGTGCCATAAGGATCTGCTGAAATACAAACTGGATCTGATTGACCGCTGCCACGCCTGCCAGTGATGTTTCACTGTAAGCTCCCAGCATCATATTATCCGCCAGATTTACGCTGAGCGTGATAACGTTCTGCAGCACCAGTGCCGCGTATATAGAAAAAAAGCTGTAATAAAATGTTTTATTTACCTTGATATGTAAGTTCGTGTTTTCTGTCCTGCGTATTCCTGTCATTTCACTGTCTCCATCCCTCTTCTGTCCATGCATCCGTGTGTGTCATTACACTTCATAGTGAACCATATTCTCCTCAATTTTGGGGCTGTTGTTTTCTTTTACACGCTTTAACGGTAAAATCCCAGCCACCTGCTTTCCTGCTGAAAGTCCATCTGTATCACAGAGCCACTGGCTACAGATTTCCTCTCTATAAACCGCTGTATGACCGTCTCATGGGAAACCACAATTATCTTTTTACAGTGCATGTATTTTTTCACTGCCAAAAAGGCCCTTTCTCCAACCTTTGAAAGACTTTCCCAGTGGTATTTACATTCGCTGCACCACTCTCCTTCATACCGTTCCATCTCCTTAAGAATAGCCGGGATTTCCTCCGGCCCCGTGTATGTAAAGGTCAAATCAGGCATCCATTCGTGCAGGTCTGTTTCCACGGTCAGGGGAATACCGGTAACCCGGGATATGACAGACGCGGTTTGAAGCGCTCTGGTATAGGGGGAAGAGAGAATCAGATCCGCACCCGGAAGTCTTTTGTCCCCAGCCGCCTGTTCTGCCTGCTGCACTCCCTTCTCTGTCAGTTTTGCCAGATCACGGCCGTGCCCTGCATAACCTCTCTTATCAACGTCAGAATAATCCGGTTCCCCGTGTCTGACCAGCAGTAAGTCCATGATAATGCTCTCCTTTTTCCATTTTTTCTCTTAATTTAAAATTATACTCGTTTTTGTCAATTAACGCAATGAATTTTCCTTTTCATTGCAAACCGCCGCCGGGAATACTATAATATAAGAAAAACAGCAGGAGGCCTGAATTTGTACCATATATTAATTATTGAAGATGATACGGATATCCGCAGTGAACTGAAGCTGATGCTGGAAAACGCATTGTATCAGACAGATGTCATAGAGGATTTTACCCATATTCCCGCTCAGGTGGACGCGCTCTCCCCTGATCTGATCCTGCTGGACATCCAGCTTCCGGGAGTTGACGGTCTGTCTCTGTGCAGGGAGATCCGCAAAACAAAAGACACGCCTGTCATCTTTGTGACCAGCCGGGGTTCCTCCATGGATGAATTGAACGGCATCATGATGGGTGGCGATGACTACATCACAAAGCCCTACGTGGCCCCCATTCTGCTTGCCAGAATAGCCGCGGTGCTGAAACGCTCGGGAAGGGAAAACACAGCCACGGATGCCTGTATCCTGACCTGCCGCGGATGCCGGCTCAATCTTCTGAACAGCACTCTGGCCTGCGGGGATAAGACAGTGGAGCTTACCAGAAACGAGCTGCGCATCTGCTGGAATCTCTTTTCCAGGTGCGGTGAAATCGTACCCAGGGAAGACATTATAGACGATCTGTGGGATAATCAGATATTCATTGATGACAATACACTGAGTGTGAACATCACCCGTATCCGCGGCAAGCTGCGCAGGATCGGCGTGGAAAATCTGATTGAGACAAGGAGAGGACAGGGGTACCGCATATGAATTTTCCGGAATATATCAAAGACAAAATACTGACCATACTGATGCAGATACTGTGCATGACAGGCAGTTTTATCTACCTGTACACCTGCGGTATGAAAAAGAACCAGCTTCTGCTTTTTTATCTGGCCTGGCTCTTTCTTCTGGCTGTCTGGTTCACCGTTGACTGGTACAGAAGAAGCCGGTACTTTAAAGAGCTGTTCCACATATCAGACTCGCTGGACAAGCCCTATCTCATATCAGAGGTCATGCCGGATTCCTTCCGCCTGGAGGACCGGCTCTATAAAAGGATCCTCAGAAGCTCCAACAAATCCGTCATCGACACAGTCCATCATCTGGAATCCGAGCGCACAGAGTATAAAGACTTTATAGAGAACTGGATACACGAAGTAAAACTTCCCATCACCTCCATGAACCTCATCTGTGACAACAACAAAACAGCAGAGACGAGAAAGATCAAAGCCCAGCTCTCAGAGCTGGAAAATGATGTGGAAAAAGCACTTTTCTATGCCAGATCTGACACGGTGTATCAGGACTACTTCATACACCGGATCGTGCTGAAAGACGCGGTTCTGACTGCCATCCAGCGCATCCGCCCTTATTTGATACAGAATCAGGCGCAGGTAGAGCTTCACGGCTGTGAGGAAATGGTATACTGCGATGATAAATGGCTGGAATTTATTTTAAACCAGATATTTCTCAATGCCGTCAAGTATAAAAAAGAGGAAAGCCTGCGCATAACCATTGATACTCTCAGGGAAAATAACAGCACTGCACTTATTGTTTCAGATAACGGTATCGGCATTCAGGACAGTGAGATCGGGCGCATTTTTGACAAGGGATTTACCGGAACCAACGGCAGACATAACCGGCAGTCCACAGGGATCGGACTGTATCTGTGCCGAAAGCTCTGCAGAAAACTGGGAATCTCCATAGAAGCCCGTTCTGAGGAAGGAAAATACACAAAAATACTGCTGCATTTTCCTGACGGCAGCAGTCATTTCTCCAGAGACGGACAAAATGCAGAAGCCTGAGCCAATCTGTTACTGTTCACTGCGTGCCCAGTAACACGCTTCGCGAAGAACAGTTCTGCCCTTTAGGGTACAAAATGCAATAAATTGCATTTTGGCGCTGGCCAACTCGGGATTTTGCTTCGCATCGCGCAGCATCCCCTTGGGGAAAACCCCTCGCGGAACATTGGCCGTGAACAGTAACGCCAATCTTTCAAAATTGTAAGGTTACTGCAGACTACATTGATATGAAACACAGACGCTTTCCGGTATCATAGAACCAAGAACAGGGAACTCCCCTGTACAACAGCCGGAAAGGAAGGATAACAAGATGGAAGAATTAATCCGTGTGGAGGATATAGAAAAATATTACGGAAGTAAAAACAATCTCACAAAAGCTGTGGACCGCATCTCTTTTACTGTCAGCAAGGGGGAGTTCACCGGTATCATGGGAGCCAGCGGAAGCGGCAAAACAACACTTTTAAATCTGCTGGCAACTGTGGATATGGTTACCTCAGGCCATATCTATTACGGTCCCGAGGACATCACAAGGCTCAGCGAGGATAAAATGGCTGATTTCAGGAAAAACAATCTGGGATTTGTCTTCCAGGACTTCAACCTGCTCGACACGCTGACCATTCAGGAGAATATTTCCCTTGCCATGTCACTGACAAAGAAAAGCAAAAAGGAGATCCAGGAACGGACGAAAAAGATCATGGAGCGCCTGGATATCCTGCCCCTTTGCGACAAATTCCCCTACCAGGTATCCGGCGGACAAAAGCAGCGCTGTGCCTGTGCCAGGGCACTGATCAACCATCCGAAAATTGTTTTCGCGGATGAGCCTACAGGCGCTCTGGATTCCAAATCTGCCCGGATGCTGCTGGAGACTTTTACCCATATGAACGAGCAGATGAATGCCACCATTTTAATGGTCACCCACGACGCTTTTTCTGCCAGTTACTGCAAGCGCATCTTATTTTTAAAGGACGGAAAAATCTTTCATGAACTGCAGAAGGGCTCCAGAAGCAGGAAGGAATTCCTGGATGAGATCCTGGATGTGCTCTCCCTGACAGGAGGTGATGGGGATGCTGAATAAGCTGGCTCTTCGCAATGCCAAACGCTCCTTCCGAGACTATCTCATCTATCTTCTGACCATGGTATTCACTGCTGCCCTGATGTTCTCCTTTGACTCCATGATCTTCTCAGAGGATGTAAAAAAGCTATGCGCCGAGGCGGGAATGATGGGCGCCATGCTGGGTCTGGCCACCTTCTTTATCGTGCTGATCATGATATGGCTGGTGCACTATATGATGAAATTCATGGCGGAAAAGCGAAGCAGGGAATTTGCTACCTATCTGCTTCTCGGATTTCACAAAAAGCAGATTGCAAGGCTGTTTTTAAAAGAAATGCTGCTTCTGGGCCTGGCTGCTTTCTTCATCGGCCTGCTTCCCGGCCTCTTTCTGCAGCAGGTTATCACAACCCTGATCTATGCCATTGTGCAGGCTGACTACACGATCCATATCCAATGGAACATAGCGACTTTTTTTATGACTGCAGGGATTTTCTTCGGCTCCTATGTGCTGGCAATGTTCCGGAGCAACCGGCGTTTTAAGAAAATGAATATCCGTGAGATGATGTACCTGGACCGCCAGAATGAGGAATTGAAAAACGGAAATAAATCGGGAAAACAGTGGATGTTTTTTGTCTCCCTATTCACGATTCTATTGTTTGGCTGGATGCTGTACTTTGGGCATTTTAATCAATGGAATGTATATCCCATGATCGCGGCACTCATTGTCTCCGTCTATTTTCTGTACATGGGGCTCTCCGCTTTTCTTATCAGCTACATCCGGAAAGGAAGAGCCGGCGTATATAACGGAGCCAATATATTCCTTCTCAGGCAGCTTGCCTCCAAAGTAAAAACCATGCAGTTTACGCTGGGCACACTCACGATTCTTTTTATGGTGGCCCTGGTGGGGGTATCGGATGCCCTGATGCTGAACCAGTTTCAAAACACACAGGTGCAGGAAAAATATCCCTTTGATGTTTGCATATACAACGAACATACCGATTATGATTTTGCCGAAGAGAAAGCGCTGACGGAAAAGTACGCGAAAATCACAGATTTTCTGGCCTATGAGATTTATCAGGATCATACCAATTCCTGCAATCGTTATCTTACGGAAGCGCTTTCTGAGAACGACACTTACTATTACTCCTGTTTTAAATACGACACCTATATGCGTTTAAGCGATTACAACCGCCTGCGGCAGATGCTGCATCTGGAGCCGGTCAGCCTTCAGCAGGACCAGTATCTGATACAGACAAAAAAGAGGCTGAAAAAAACACTGCTGCCGTTCTCCGAAACCCCTTTGCACATTCAGGGGCAGGACTATGTCTGTGCCGGAATCTATACCGATACCTTTGAGCAAAGCGGACACAACGGTGCTGATTATATACTGGTCGTCCCGGATGAAACGGCGGCCTCCATGACGCCTTACTACTCCCTCATGGCAGCCAGTATAAAAGGCAGCCTTCCGGATGATTTCTACGACCAGGTGCTGTCCATGTGGGGCATCAATATGAAAAATAATTCCTATGAAGAGCTGGATAACTATATGGACAGCCTGGACCGGGGAACCGGATCAGATGCCATCTATGTGTCTGATAAGCTGGTATTTCTGAAAGAAAACGACGCAAGGGAAATGAAATTTCTGCTCTCCACCCTGATCTTTCCGCTGATCTATGTAGGGCTTGTGTTCCTCTGTGTGGCGCTCACAGTGCTGGCAGTCCAGCAGCTCTCAGATTCCGGAAAATACAAATACCGCTATCAGCTTCTCGGCAAACTGGGCATGCGGACAAAGGAACTGAACCAGATAATTTTCCGGCAGCTTGTCATTTACTATATCTGCCCCTTTGCAGGAGCGGTACTGCTCAGCGGAGGCATTGTGGGCTTTATCAGCCATAATTTCGTCAAATACTCCGGTGTGCAGGCACCGTCCTGGTCTTACTTCGGGCTTGCACTGCTGCTGTTCGGCGGTGTGTATATAATTTACTTTATCGCAACTTACATTGAATTCAAACGGAATATCATGTCCGCGCAGAAAGTGCCTGATGTGGAATAACATTTAAGGGGAAGCCCGGTTTACCGGACTTCCCCCTGATATTGTCCCCTATGCTTTTCTGTTCTGAATAAAATACTGGTAGGCTCTTCCTATAAATTCAGAGGCCCCTTTGCCATAGTTTTTATCCATAGTATCAATCAAAAATTTTTCATGCAGATAGCCGTCAATCATGTTTTCCCAGAAGTTTTTGCCCATTTCCATTCCTTCGTACAGTTTTTCCGTGATATCCACACATTCCTTTATGATCGCCTGCACTTCCTCCGAGCCCGGGTCTCTTGTCAGATTGGATACCAGAGCCTCTGTAAGCTCCTTGTTCCGCTGCAGTCCGCCGTCCTCTTTGAGTTTCTGTCCTTTTTCCATCAATTCGGGCATATGTTCCAGATTCTTTCTCATGGCAGATATAAAATCATCCATACTGTCATAATTTTTCTTGGCAGCGTCAACCAGGAAGGACTCTTTTCCTTTCCACTTACTCACCCAGTCATCAAATGCTTCCATGCTTCCAAAGCTTTTTATGACAGCATCCTCATGCTCCTTCCGGAATTCGGATAGCATGTCAAAATATTCTTTTGTATCAAATTCTTCAAAACTCATACACGTTTCCCCCTTTTCTAATTTTCCCAACAGACGAATCATTTTGTCCAGCCGTTTTCTCTTTGTCTCCAATAGTTGTTTCTGCTGCTTATACGCCTCTGTTTTGTCAAAGGCCGGATTTTCGATAATTGCTTTGATCTCTTTTAAAGAGAAATCCAGCTCCTTGAAAAACAGTATCTGCTGCAAGGTTCCAAGTGCAGCGTCATCGTATAAGCGGTAGCCGGAATCCGTCAGCTTCGTTGGTGCCAGAAGCCCTATCTCGTCGTAATACTGTAATGTCCTTACGCTGATCCCTGTTAGCTCAGAAACCTGTTTTACTGTCTTAATATGATTCCACTCCCTTCTGTCCATGTGTTTTTTGCAGCTCTGTATCATATTTCTTTTCTATGATAATTTCATCTTACACTATCACGGAACGTGAGAGTCAATATTGTTTTTCAATAAATTTAAAAGGGGGAAATATAATTTTTATCCTTGGATATCTCCGTTTGCACGGAGCAGTTCTTTTGCGCATTCCATATAATAATGGCGCCCATTTGCGCTTGTTTCGTATTCTGCCGTTTTTTCCAGAGCTGCGGCTTTTAACTGCAGCACTTTGCTGTCAGGTTCCGCAGCCAGCAGCAGATCACAGAGCTCCAGGCACCACTGGTACTCTTTTTCCTTTAGTGCCTTTTTGGCCGCCTCAAAAGTTTTCGTTTTGCCGCCTATCAGATCCAGCATTTTTTCGGAATGCGCTTTCGGGGCAAGGGGATGGAGATTCGTCGGATTTCCGTCAAACCATCCTAAATATGCCGAATAAATCTCTCGTACCGTCCACTCCACACATCCATAATGCTCTGCCAAATACGGAAGATTTGCATATTCCCCGGGCAGTCGGATTTCAGAAGCCAATTCTTCCGGGCTTTTGCCTGCATTCATTCCCTCTAATGTTTTGGTGAGAATATAGTCAATAGAATTTTTAAAATTCCCCAGCACTTCCCGGATTTTTTCATTGCCGGATATCAGCGCTGTATGGCCCGGCAGAAGATATTTTGCAGGGTAAGACATGAGCACATCAAGACTGTGGATCCACGTTGCGAGATTGCGGTACTGTCCGCCGCGAATCGCGTATAAATTGGGAAAACAGCCAAAATAATTGTCGCCGCAGCACAGCACCTCCTTTTCAGGGAACCATATCATGATCTGTTCTTCCGCCTCACCCGGAAGACGAACCATCTCGACCTGTACCCCGTCAATTTCTCTGACAATGCGCTCCTGCTGACAAACCCTGGTCGGTGGGACAAAAGCCCTGTGTTCCCCGTAGACCACGCCCTCCCGCGGTCCGATTCCCTGAGAGATGGCTTCCTCGTCTGTGAGAGAATATCCAAACTGCCGTTTTCCCCGCAGATTCTGAATATCCTGCAGAAGTTCCGTTTTTTCCAATACAGCAGTTACAGGTTCAAAGGCTATGATTTCCTCTGCGCTTTCCTGAAATGCCCCTGCGCCGCCCCGGTGATCGGGATGTCCGTGTGTATAAAGAATGGTTTTTACTTTTTTGCCAGTATTCTTTTCAATGATTTCTGACAATCTTTGCCCGCGCTCCAGGGTGTCCAGAGTATCAATTAAAATAACGCCGGCAGCCCCCTCAACAAAGACAGCGTTGCTGTGCCCGAAGCCTGATACGAACCACACCCCTTTTGTCACTTCAGAAACGGTTTCTTTGTAATTTTTTTCTGTAAAGTCCCGTAATGTCTGACCGCCATTTTCTATAAGCATATAATTATGCCTCCATTCCTTTGGTTTTTCTCTATTTTACCACAATTACAGGGGTGTGAACATGAGAAACTTGCTGCCGATGCCAGAAGGCAGAAGGAAATGGACGAAAAAACGGCATAGCCGTAATGGCTGATGCCGTTTTTTGTGGTGATGTTTTTATGTCCTGTCATGCTGTGTTTATTCTCCGTGATGCCCGTTTCTATGCCCGTGTTCTGTATTTTCATAGTCTGAGTCGCCGGAAGAATGACTGCTATGCTGATTTTCCTGACTCTCTTCCGACTGGTCACCCCTGGATTTCTCATCGTGTTTTCCATTGCCCTGGCCGCTGTGTTTTTCTCTGTGGCCTTCTGTCTCCGTGTCATGTTCCCGGCTGTGATGTTCACGGTACTGCTGACCGTATGAGTGGCAGGCCTCATTGGCGCTCTGCTGCATATCTGCCTCCTGCTCGTCATCATGGCAGGAAACCTTCACCTTCGCCTTATCCCCCTGGCACTCCTGATAGGAATCTGTCTCCATAATGGCCTGCAGCGCTTCCTGGTAATGCATTCCCGTCACATCCACCTGGGAGATTATGCTCTCTCCGTCTTCGTTCAGACCCTCCGCTGAAATCACCGTTTCTTTGCCGTTTACGGACAGACCAATCTCAACCGGGCCTTCCATAGTGATATATGCTGCCTCGGCTTTTATCTCATAAGCCCTCATACTCCCCGCAAACACCAGTACCAGCAGCAAAGCCCCTGCCAGTGTCCGGTAAAATACCGGTCTTTGGTAAAAGCGGCGTTTTGAACAGGAATCCAGTTGGGCGATCAGGGTTTCCTTTGTTTTTTCCTTCATCTGCTCATCTGCTTTTACAGAATCAAATGCGTCTCTGATTTTTCTGCTCACTCCACGTCACCTCCTACCATATCCTTCAGCATCTGTCTGGCACGGTTCATCCAGGTATAAACGGTATTCTCTTTTTTATGCAGGATTCCCGCTATTTCCACTGCTGTGTATCCCTCGTAATAGAAGAGATAAATAACGGATTTGTATTTGTCCGGCAGTTTCAGGACTGCCTCCCGTATGTAAGATAAATCCTCCTTCTCCTCTATGGGAATTTCCTGTGCTTCCTCCAGGGAAGTATGCCTGCGGAAAATATTCTTCAGGAAATCCTTGCACTCATTAATCGTCACCCGGATGATCCAGGCTTTTTCATGTTCCTTAGAGTCAAATTCCGGATTGGCGCGCATCAGCTTCAAAAAGACGTTCTGCATAATGTCCTGGGTGTCATCATAATTCTTTCCATAAGAATAGCAGATACGGGTTATGGTATCTGCGTATTCTTCCACTATTACATTGATGTCCCATTTTGTCATCATGTGAATGAAATCCTTTCGGCTTTATATGATACTATCTGTCTTCTTTTCCTTGATGCTGTCTTATTTTCCGTGATGATTTCCATGACTGCTGCCGTGATGTTTCCCATGGCCCCCGAAAGTGTCTGTGCCGTTCACAGAATCTTCCGGATTCTGACAGGCCGCGCTGTTCCTGCAGGCTTCATGGATCTGGCAGTTGGCGCCGTACTCACACTCTTCCGAATTCTGACAGGCTGCGCTGTTCCTGCAGGCTTCATGAATCTGGCAATTGGCGCCGTACTCACACTTCTCCTGGATTTGACAGTCTTCATTGTTCATGCAGACTCCCTGGTTCCGGCAGTCGGTTCCATTCATGCAGATTTCCGGATTCTGACAGTCGGTTCTATTTATGCTGTCGGTGATGACAGTATTAGCCTGGTTTTGACCGTCTGCATGATACGCAGAATCTGTCTGGTTTTGACTGTCTGCGGCATCTGCCTGACTGTCTGGATTATTCCCGGCAGATGTCTGTTTCACACTGTCCTCATAGCTCACAGTGACGAACTGGTTTTGGCTGTCAGTTTCATTCGCAGTACCTGTACGTTTCTGGCTGCCCGCTTCATTTGCAGTGCCTTTACCACTCTGATTGCCTGCTTTATTCCCGGTGTCTGCACGATTCTGGCTGTCCGCTTCATTTACAACACCTGTACGGTCCCGGCTGCCTGTTCCGTTTATGACAGTATCCCGGCTCTGTCCGGAAGTACCATAGACGCAGTTGCCCGGGTTCTGACAACCTGCTCCATGTTCACAGTCTTCCCTCTTCTGATAATCTGTTCCTGCACAGGTTTCCGGATATGAGCAGTCTGCTCCATGTTCTCTGCACACACTATCCCGGCACCACAGACGGCTGTGATCCCCTTTTCCTCCTGCCATCACAACGGTACTCATTGTCCCAACCAGGAGCACACCTGCTGCCGCGGCAGCTAAAACTTTTCTTTTATCAAACTTCATCTTTTTATTCCTCCGATTCTTCATCCTTTTATTTTCAGCGGTTTCTTCCCGGCAGAACGCCCGGAAATTCCTCTTTATACTAATAAAACGATTGGACCGGAGGAATCCTTTCAAAAATATGAAATTTATTTTATTTTTTTACTTTTCCACCTTCAGATATGAATCCAGCCCTGTAAATTGCTCCAGATAGCTGACTGCATCCTCATAACGGTTGGACTGCAGAATCAGATTTACGGTATTACAGATGCAGCGTCTCAGCTCCTGTATGCTAAGCGTTCCCTCTGACAGCTCCTGACGGATGTTCTCATGATCCTGGGGGATGCCCGGCATTACCATATCATTGCCCGCACGCATACAGCCTGCCGCTGTACACTCGCCTCTGGGGGACGCAAAGGTCGTCGTCCAGTCTGTCATGATGGCGCCTGCAAATCCCCATTCATCTCTGGCTGCCCTGGTGCAAATGTCGTAGCAGTTGGCAGCATGCACGCCATTGATCATATTATAAGAGGTCATAATGGACATGGGCTGGGAATTTTTCACTGCGATCTCAAATCCTTTCAGATAGATTTCGCGCAGCGCGCGCTCGGAGAGTACGGAGTCGGAACCCATACGGTTATCCTCCTGATTATTGCAGGCAAAATGTTTGATGGTGGTTCCGCATCCCGGTACCTTCTGCACACCCAGAGTCATGGCAGAAGCCATGATACCTGACAGCAGAGGGTCCTCGGAATAATACTCAAAGTTTCTTCCGCAGAGAGGGTTCCTGTGAATATTCATGCCCGGTGCAAGCCATAAAGTCACCTGGAAAAGTTCCATCTCCTTTCCTATCATCTCTCCCACTTCTTTTACAAGTTCGGCATTCCAAGTCTGGGCTAAGAGTGTTCCCACCGGAATCGCAGTACAGAACTGATAATAGGAGGTTCCTTCCTCTTTTACCGACTCTGCGAAAAATCCTTTTTCTATAGAGTTCATGAAATTCTCAGGTACAATCTCTCCGTCAACCACCTGATATTTCTGGTTCAGGCGCAGCCCTGCAGGGCCGTCTGCCAGAGCCATGGACGGCAGATTCCAGGGTTCCCCGGACGCAGCGGAGGAGGTCTCAGCCGCAGCTCCCGGCACAGTGATCCCTGCTGAACCGAGTACAGCATCCTGGCCTTTTCCCGGGTCTCCGGTCGCCATCAGCACAAGCTGCTCCCGGGACAGGGACTCCACAATCTCACCCGCCCTGCCGGTAAAATGTTCCGGCAGTTCTGAGTAAACCACGATTTCTTTTCCTATATTCTCTGCGCTCATATGTACACAGGGAAGCCCTGCTGTTTTTTCCAGCCAGGCAGCTTCTTTCTCCATCATCCTGCCATGGTCCGGTGTCAGCTCCTTCAGCTCCTCTTTCAGCGGGCAGATATGTTCACACTGTACCAGAACGGCATCTTTGTTCAGACACAGACTTCCTGCAGGCTCTGCATCCTGAATGGAGCTGCCCACCCAGATACCATAAGTGCCTCCCTCCAGAATCCAGGCTGCCTTCTCCTCATCGAAAGAGGCAAGCTGGTATACCGGGAATGTAATGGTCATACTGCAGGACTCCTGCGGCTTTAATTCCTCTGTTTTGGCAAATCCGGCAAGACGGCGGTATTCTTTAGCCAGTTTTCCCTGAGGGCAGGAGACATAGATCTGCACTACTTCTTTGCCGCAGTATGTATCACCTGTGTTGGTCACCTCCACCGTTACCGCGATTTCCGGTTTTCCGCTCTCTGTATTCACAGCCTCAATCCCTTTTGTGCTGACTGAGAAATCCGTATAAGACAGACCATAACCGAACGGATAACGCACAGGCACGTCAAAGGTATCAAAATACCGATATCCTACATAAATGCCTTCCTGGTATTTTTCTGTATTCACATCCCCGTTTTTAAAGCTGAACGTATCACTGCTCGGATAGTCTTTATAATCAAGGGCCCAGGTATCCGCCAGTTTGCCGCTTGGTGTCACTTTGCCGGATATCACGTCCGCAAAGGCATTGCCGCCCTCCTGCCCTGCCTGCACAAACTGCAGCACAGCTTTAATATTGTCAAACTCCTCTGCAAACGCCAGGTCTACAAGACCTCCTGTATTGATCACCAGAACAAGGGAATCATAAGCCTTTGATAACTGAGCGATCAGCGCTTTTTCCTCCGCGGAAATATAATAATCACCTTCCGTGTCATGACGGTCCGCATTTTCTCCCGCTATACGGCTCAGTACATAAATGGCTGTATCTGCACCATCCAGAGCAGCCTTTTCCACATCAACGGGATTTCCGCAGGGCATGAAAAACGGGGTTGTAGAATATGCCTCAAAGAAATTGTTGTTATATGCCGGCAGTTTTCCCAATATCTCATCCCGCCATTTAAGCCGTGTCTCCTCATAGAGAGATGCGTAAGCCTCCAGCCAGGCGTCACTTGTGATCTCATATCCCGCGTTTTTCAATCCCTGGCAGATATTGATGCATTCTCTTTCATTGACATCGCCGGAGCCTGTGCCGCCTTTGATGGTCTTTACTGCACCGGCACCGTAAAGTCCAAGCTTTGCACCATTTTTGATGGGCAGAATATGGTCCTCATTTTTTAAAAGTACAAACCCCTCTGCTGCTGCCTGACGGGCAATTTTTCTGTTTTCTGTCTCTCTGGCTGTTACTTCATTTGAAGTTGTTCCTGTAAATGTTTTCTTTTTTAACTGCATGGTATTCCTCCCAGACTGCTTGTCTTTATTAACCGCAGCTGTTCCGTAACTCCCAGCTGCTATCCTGTCTTATATTATGACGAATAAAACAGGAAATTTCTACGGTTCTTTTTAACTATTTATAGGCTGATATTGATATTTTTCACCTGGTTTGCTAGAATGTTCCCAGAAGGTTCTCTGTCAGTATTGATAAATTCAAATTACACACCATGACAAGACCACATGACCGGAAGGAGAAAAGCCCATGTCATACTATTATGAGAAAATCAGTGAAAACAACGGTCTGCCTGCAAAATTCATGCTCTCCCAGTGTACAGATCTGACCATTCCGGCCCACTGGCATGATTATTTGGAAGTTCTGTATATGATGGAGGGAGAACTGACCGCAGTAGTACAGGCGGGTTCCTATTTGCTCACCCCGGGCAATCTGATGATCATCAACAGCAAAGAACTCCATATGACCCGTGCCAATGGCTCTGTCTGTTATATTCTGCTGCAGATTTCCGCTGAGCATCTGCATAATTTTCTGCCTTCCGGCACCGAACTGCATTTTCAGACTATGATCGCTCCTGCGGATAACGGGGAGGTCTTTTCCGGCCTCAGACAGAGCCTGGAGCATATGCTGGATGCCTATACCCGTCAGGGAAATGGTTATCAGTTCTTTTTTGCTGCCAAACTCTATGAATTTCTGTACCATCTGTATAGGAACTTCTGTACGCTCTCCCCTTCCGCACCGGAAACGGGGGCCAACCGGGACTTGGAACGTGTCACACAGGTCATGGACTGGGTACGGAATCATTTTCAAAAACCGCTGACACTGGACGATGCAGCCGCAAGTCTGGCAGTGAGCCGGGAATACTTTTGCCGTCTTTTTAAACGGTATACGGGACAGACCTTTCTGGAATACCTGAACTCTGTCCGCACCATGCATTTATATGAAGATTTAAAAAATACGGACGACAGCATCACTGTACTCATGGAAAAAAACGGTATCCGTAACTACAAAGTTTTTATGCGCACCTTTAAAAAATTGTATGGTGATACACCGCAGAAGATACGAAGCGAGATCAGGGAATATTTTTCACCGGAACTGCCATCCTAAGTTTATACTAACTTGGAGGTCCGCATTATGTTTCCAGACAAAATCTACTATGAAGAAGCAGCCATGGGCTATGAACTGGGAAAATACCTGAAGCAGAAATATCAGGACAAAACCTGGATTCCCATTGACAGCCACAATAAAATAGATGAACTGCGCACGCGCCCAAACTCTGATTTCCGGGAAATGAAGCAGTATCTCATTATCGGCATCCGCAAAACACACCGGCATGTACCCAATGCCAAAGTCTCTGATTTTCTGGTACCTTACACCTCATCCGGCTGCATTGCCGCCTGTCTGTACTGTTATCTGGTCTGCAACTATAACAAATGCTCTTATCTGCGTCTCTTCGTAAACCGGGAAGAAATGCTTGATAAAATCATGAAAACAGCGAACCGCGCTTCAGAAGATCTGACCTTTGAAATCGGCAGCAACAGCGATCTGGTCCTGGAAAATACCATCACACACAATCTGGAATGGACCATAGAACGCTTTGCCGAAAATGAAAAAGGCCGCCTGACCTTTCCGACCAAATTTGCAAATGTAGCGCCTCTTCTCTCCCTGCATCACGGCGGCAGGGTCATATTCCGCATGAGCGTAAATCCGGAAAAAATCATCCGGCAGATTGAACTCGGCACCTCCCCTTTAAACAAACGCATCGAAGCCCTGAACCAGATGTGTGAAGCAGGATACCCCTGCGGAATCCTCATTGCCCCTGTTATTTTCCTGTCCGGATGGCAGGATATGTACAGCGGATTGATCACGGTCCTATCGGAAAAGCTTTCGGAAAAGATCAAGAAAACAGCATTTATAGAAATCATTTTCATGAGCTACAGCTTTGTCCACCGCAAGATCAATGAGGAGGCATTCCCGGATGCCCCTGACCTTTACGACAAAGATAAAATGCAGGTCAGAGGCCGCGGCAAATACGGCTACAATCAACCGTCCAGACAGGAGGGCGAACTGTTTTTCCGCAAAGAGCTTGCCAGAAAACTGCCGAATATGGAAATATTATATTTCAGCTAAGTGTTTCCGACTTATCCCCACATATCCATATGTCGGAAAAAGAAGCCGCGAATCTTCCGGGATACGTGGCTTCTGTCAGGATACATACTTTCCTATCGGTTGGATGTTTATTACTGCATATCATCCGGCATACAAAATTTCCGCCAGTATTTTTACCATGAGGGCTGGCTATTTTTCTTTCTCTTTGTTACAATACTATCTGAAGATAACCGGAAAGGAAGGAAATACATATGCGTCTGGAAAAAATACAAACTCTTCTGAAAGAGAAATCCCTGGAATTCCAATATAATGAAGTGGACGGCTGCGGCAGCCTGGACTTTGACTACAGAGGTATCCCTTATCATATCTGGGAGTACCAGGAAGACGGCTGGGGCGTGGAGACGAATGTAAAACACGGCGGATACAATGAAGATATCACCGGTGACTATGAAGAGGAAATCTTTCAGGTCATGAAAGACTGGTAAGCAGAAAATGGGCTCTTGGGAGTCCGTTTTTTGTATTTCAGACAAACCTGTCTCCTCTCCCATGTTTGCCTGTCAAACAGATAACGCTTAGTACCATTACGAAAGATTCAGGAAAAGGAGAACGACAGAAATGAAAACAAAGATACAGCGCCCTGTAAAGAATGAATGCGATAATCAGATCGAAACCCGTTCAAGAAGCCATGCGCTTGATTTTGTAGCAGCCGCTGCACAGATTTTGACGATTCTGTGTATTGTAAAGGGTAATCCTGCATGGAAGGGAAGTCTTTCTCTCCTGTTCTTTGGAGGTGCTGCTGCACTTGTATATAAGTATGATGAATACAAAGAAAAAACATATTTCATCATTGGAATCGTACTGGGTATCATTGGAACAGCCCTGCTTATTTGGTTTGGAATTACCGGATAAAAAGGCTGTCTTCTGCATACCCTCAGCCGGGACTGCAACATTTGTCCCCAATTCCGGAAGGACGGGCTTTCGGTCTCCCTTCCGGAATTAGGGGGATACAGAATTGACCACTTCTGTTGATATATAAATCATAGGCTGTTGGCTTGACCATCCATACAATTTACGTAATATGTTCTCCCATCCTCCATTTCATAGTACCAGACAGGTGTATAAGATTCCTCACCGATTTCTGCAAATATTAATTCTACATTACTAACCACTTTTGCATCCTCGCTATTTTCATCTAATCCTAATTCCTTATTTTCTTTCGTTATTACGTCTGCTATTAATTCTTCCGATCGTTTAAAATCAACTTTTTGAGCTGCTCCGTAATCGTGTGGTGAATCTATTTTTTCGTATTCATTCCATGTTATATTACCATAGATAACACCATAATCATCCAACATTACACTAATACCCTCATACTGTATTTTTATACCATCATATTCGTTTGGGTATTCTATCCTATATCCGATAACAGATTCCTCAACCTCATCTCCCAATTCTGTTTTAAGCATCTCTGCTACAACAGGCTCTTTCTTTTCCAGAAGTTCTGCATCAAACTCATTAAATGCTGTATGGATCCACGCATTTGCCTTCGCAATAGCCTGCTCCTTATCCATACTGACCGTTTCATCTCCAATCTCTCCATATGATATACTGGTCATCCCTCCGCTTTCAGTAAAAATTCTACCTCCGACTTCTTCATTAACTTCATATTGTTTGACGGTTTTCTTCAAAGCATATTCCGGAATATTTAATTCTGTCAGTGCTTCCACATCTGTTTTAAAAATTAATTGCCGGTCTGACAATTCCAAGTCTTCCAGCTTCGTGGTTTCTTTTTTGACTTCTTTTTCTTTTTTAACTTCTTTTTCTTTTGTCAGCTTCTCAGGGGATTCTGAATTCGCAGAGCATCCCATTAATACCCCGCCAATAATAACGGCCAAAGCTGAATTTAACACAACCTTCTTTTTTCTCACTTTTTTACTTTTCAAGATATTCCTCCCATACATTTGTAATATAATAATAGCACAAACGTCATAAACCTTCCACTTTACTTTTCTATATGTTCCAATTCCAATTTTCTGTCAGTCTTACGTCGAAAGCCTATTATCACTGGAGTTTATCTATCTAAGTGTTAATTTACGTCCCTCCTTAACAATAAATCAAATGTCAGCAAACCAGAATACAAGATTGCATAACCTAAAAGACAACAAAAAATATAACAACCACTATAAAAACAAGAAACATCAAATCCCCCGCATAATTTAACATATCATCTAATTGTTTATATTGAGGATTTTTCTTCATTTTTTTCCGTTTAGATTTTAATTCATAGAATTCCTCATTTGTAAAATATCGATACAGATTCTTTGTTTCCATCAATAAATAAATGAGCGCCATATCATGAGGAGAATTTTCCTCCTTAGCTGCCGCTGATTTTAAGATACTAATCATTTCCTCCTTATGGTTTTTTTCCGGAATATATATGGTTTTATGGCCGAATAAACCACCTTTCCCTTTCGTCGCCATTTCATCATGGAGCAAAGACTCCCCCAGCTCTGCTGTTAGTTTCTTCATACTGCTGCCAATTGACAGCATATAATAATTCATTAACTGATTCATCGTGCGTGATTTCTGCTTCAAATATGTATAGAGAGATTCTATATGACTGAGTTCATTCGGAATGTCTTTGATTACTGTGATTTTTTTATTTTCCATTGTAATTACGCCGTTAAGTTTTAAGTCCATAATACCCGCCGCCACGATTCCGGCGATAGATTCGTCTTGATGCATTACCGGCATATATCCATTTTCATTTGTGGCTAAAATATAATATTCCTTTGCGATTGATTTTCTGTTCATGTGTGTTACCTCCAAATTTTTTAGTGTTTGCTAAACAAGGCTGTGGTATTTTTTCATTTATTCCATGCACTAACTTTAGCATATTGCATACCTCTGCTGAGTGCATAATTCCTAAACGGTATACATCTCTTCCTGAACGGTATGCTTTTGTATGTGTATAACAAAAAGAGACTGCCGTTTTTTATGACAGTCTCCTTAATTGGATTTTATATAAAGCTTATGGTTATGAGAAGCTTTTCAATTTCGATTTTTCTTTCTGTAAAAAAACACACATAGGTACACACCAATTATCATTATTACTGCACAATATATGTAAATTCCCATGTAATTTGTCAAATACATAGTATCGCTATAGCTTTGAGTTTCTGATAATTGACTTGCCATTTTCCCAATGACCGGAATCGTTTTATCAAAAAGCGCAGTAATAAAAAGACATATACATCCTATTTCAAACAGAATAAAAGACAATGCAAATCCGATTAGATC